>Ga0210244_100529_pt1 | contig 35618 bp, 21 predicted proteins | sample ChrtobMetaP3_0mM_FD_155473 | JGI IMG/M metagenome (GOLD analysis project Ga0210244, IMG submission 155473) | Chrysochromulina tobin associated microbial communities from unialgal haptophyte culture, Seattle, Washington, United States - P3_0mM | ecosystem: Host-associated > Algae > Haptophytes >...
GGAAAAAAAATAGGCCTCGTCATCGCCGTTGCTCGTGCTCCGCGGCTGAGGGCCATGACTTTTCCCTCGCCGATAGTGCCCAGTTGGCACAAAAAAAGAAAAAAAAGGGCAGGTTCGGAGTTGGGGCCGATTTGCTGCTTTACCGGTACGTGAGCGTGAACAACCATCAACGCATTGTGAAGAAGACATGACAAGACAACCTAGTAATGCCTATCTAATTCACTAGTTCACATGTTTATTGGACATGCCATGGTCAAGTGTCGAAAACAGGGGAATCATCTGATTGGTTGTGGATGGTCGAGGCTCGGCACCCTCTAGGAAGGAAGCTCCCACAAGAGTGACACGCGTGGTGGTGGCGTCATCGACGGCCACGGTCGGGCGAGGTGGCAGCGCTCGGCGACAGCAGCCGTGTCGCTCGCTCCTGCGCCAATTGGATCCGACGCGCGGCCGCCAAGGACGCTGCCGCCAAGGACGCCGCCGAAGATGGCGATGCCACTCTGTGGGAGCTCCCTGCCTACTCGCCCCGGAAGAGCGTCTCGAGGAGTGCAAAGCCGCGCGGAACCGCACCGGAAAAGGGCGCAAAAGGCGCCCAGCACTGACCCTCGATGAAGACTCTCACCGAGGCCTCTGGACCTTCGGGCGGGAAAAGGGGCCCATCCACGCCCTCAGGGTACTTGACGACTCTGCAGAGCTCTGGCGGCACGAGGTGCTCCGTCTGCTGATCCCTGGCGGAGCCTGAGCGCTCAATACGGCGCTCGGGGCCGGCGAGCACGCATGGGAGATGCATGCGCTGCAGAGGTCGTTCGGGCACGTGCTTGGCATACCACTGAGAGACAGAGCCGCTGCCATCTGTGCACAACGGCAAGGGTACACCGCTTCCAGATCAGCACATCGGTGAAGGTCATTTCGAGATCAGCAGAGTCGGTGCAAGGAGGCCGGGGTGCGGGAATCAAGAAGCAAATCAAGATGCGAATGGCGAGCTCGAGCTCGAGATCGAGCTCGAGAGCTCGAGGGAGCGGTCGGAAGGGTGCGCACCCTGCGTGCCATCCCGGAACGTTCGGCATCTCGCCCGAGCTATCGGCACCCGGTCAAGACCGCGTAGGCTGAAGGCAGTCTCGTTCCCTGGATCCGTGCCTTCAAGCGCAGTGGTCAGCACCCATGCCTAAAGCGTGACGGCAGGGGGGCAGATCGGGTCGTGGTGAACGGTGGGCTCCGTGGAGGCCGTGGAGGCCGTGGAGGCCGCGGCTTCTGGCGCAGGGAGCACGCCTACTTGTGGGGAAGCAAGTCTTCCGTCGATGAACAAGTTGACGTAGTCGACCAGGAGGAAGAGTGAGCCTTCTGGAAGAGCGTCCCGCAAGGCCGCACGCGCTGCTTGCCTTTCGACGAAACACACGATGTCGTCTGGCACCTGCCCTTGCACAAGTGCAAGGATGCGACGCTCAATCGTTTGCTCGGAGAGCACCGCTTGCACAAGCGCCGAGAGGCGCTTACAGACAGACAGCAGTGCAAAGAGGGGGCGGACATCTCTGCTGCTCGCGATCGCCTTGAGGATCGCACTGAGCACATCATCATCGAGCGCGTCCAGATTCATGGCAAGTATCCTCGCCTTGTGGAAGTTCACAAGGGCCGCGAACAGCATGCCCGCATGAACACTCTTGCACGTGCGCTCGTGGACGAAGGCGGTGCCACGATGCAGGCTGCCCGAGCGGCTACTAGCCGACAAAAAGGCTGTGCCGGCATGGCAGCTCACGGAGTGTGTCCGTGAGAGCATCCACTTCTTATACGTGTCGGGTTCGCGGTATCGCGGAACCTGTGGCGGAATTCACGATTGTGTTTCGTCAACCCCTCCTTTTGCTTCGTCAATTTCCCAACATTCCCCAGAAACAAGTGCTGAGCCCGCGCATGAATGTGCTAGATGTACATGTACATGTATGCTGAGCGGGGCCGTCGTCCGATACATGTGTATCGCCCGGAGTATTCCACTCTCCCCCCTCTCGCCTCGCACCCACACCACCATGGCATCCTGCGGCTCGGCCATGATCACGCTACGGACATGCATGTGCCGCTAACGAGCCCAAGGCACGCGAATAGATGCCTGCCCTGCTATGCCGACGTGGTGCGGTTGCGCCATCCGCCGGGCAGCCACGCATTCGAGGCTCGCATCGAATTGACGTCCGCAGGCGCCGTCGCGGGCGCTCCCCTGGACTCCGCTCGTACTACCGCAGGCGCCTCGGTGGGCGCGCTCCTAGGCGCCGCCGTGGGCATGGGTCGAGCTGCTGCCGAGGGCGGCGGTCTAGCTGCTGCTGAGGCCGGCGGTCTAGCTGCTGCTGAGGCCGGTGGTCGCTGCTGGCGCAAATCCGGCTGCTGCCATGATGCTTCTTGCTGCCGAGTGACGCCTGCGCTCGGCATGGCGCTCGGAAATGGGTCGCCGAGGCGATATGCATCTGTGAGCGCAGACGCCACCGACGCCGCGGGCCTTGCCACTGGAGGAGCCCACGACGACGCCGCGGGCCTTGCCACTGGCTGCGACCGCATGTCATACGCGGGCTGAGAGGGGCGATCTCGCTGGATGGCGTCGTAGTCAGACGAACCCGACGAACCCGACGAACCCGGAGACCGAGAGGAACGATCTCGCTGGATGGCGTTGTAGTCACTGACGGTGGATGCCCAATAGGACGCGGATGGAGCAAGTGGAGGCGGAGCGAGTGGCGGTGGAGCGACCGGCGGCGGAGCAGCCGGCGGCGGGTACGGAGCGACCGGGTACGGAGCAGCCGGTGGCGGGTACGGAGCGGGCTGCGGCGGGTAGAAGATCGCTGCCGGAGCGCGCATAGGGTCTGCCAGCGGATTGCGCTCCCTGCGGATTGCGGCGGCCACATCCAAGCTCAAGCCGGCGATCTTTGGACCCTTGCGGACGCCGAAGGTGGTGGCAGTGTCCAGCCGGGCCCTTGGAGGGCCCCTCAAGTTGGGCGTCGTCGTGGGCTCCTCGGGCGTCGTCGTGGGCGGCGTGGCGAGCTTGAGCCTCGGGGGTGGAGGTGCACTGATCCTCATCGGCGTCGAGGCACTCTTGAGCGGCAGCTTTGGTCGCGGCATGAGCTGCGGAGCCGGGGCGCCGTCACGGGCGCCCTTGTTATTCGGCCTGGCCCTACCAACGATCGGTGGAGGCTCCTTAGGTGGAGGTGGCACCTGCAAGGGCGGCGCATAGGCCGGTGGCGGCTGCGGCCGAGTCCATGTTGAGACGCCCTCAGGGCTCACATAATAACTCAGGCCAGTCGTCGCGTCGCTGAAGACGCGCCATCCAACAGGCAGTGGCAGATCGTTCATGTCGGCTGAGGAGGAGCCAGCGTCGGAATCGGCAGGTAGATCCGGCACGACGAGCGCCGGCTCGTCAGACGGGCTCGCGATCGCCCACGTGAATGTCCGGAACGGCCACGCACCCCAGACAGCAGCTCCGCGGCTGCTCCAGCGTCTAGGAGCGTTGAGCGCACGTCTGACAAGCACGTCGCAAACGGACTGCACGCGATTGCCCCAGCGCTCAGGAGCATTCATGGCTCGGAACGCGAGCACGGCGAGTGATGCGGTAATGGGGTTTCCGTTGCGCTTCACAAACTGTTTGCGAGCGAGCTCCTGTTTCCAGCGGCGCCCCAGCTCATCCAAGTCAGAATCTGGCTTGCGAATTGAAAACGCCGTCGGTGGCACAGTTCTTAACGTTCCGCGGACGCCGTAGCGGAGGTGTGCTGAGGTGACTGCATAGGGAGTTTTGAACGCTGCTACTGTGCCCAGCGCGGCCAGGATCACCCTGACCGCGTCGGACGCCACCACCATGCTCTCCGTAAGCAATCAAAGCGAGAGGATCGCCCCTGTGATGGACCAAAAGTCGTTACGTTGAGTGTCGTTTCGCTTCTAGTTAAAAGACACCGAGGGGAGCCTACTAGTACTGCCTGTGGAGCTCACTGGCGTGACACGTGTTAACAGTGTACCGACGTGTTAACAGTGTACCGATATGATTTGCATTGTATGGAGGGTCATTGCCAAGATGTGGGCGGACCATCCTCGACCACGACCTTTCAGAGATGCGGCCTCGGAGATGTAATCGGAGATGTGACCATGTGAGCTCCACCGCGGCACTATGACCTGTCTCACGCCGTCAGTCATGTGGAAATGTGCGCATGCCAGAGTTCACAGCAGCCCGAGTGACCCCCTCAATGTACCCTCAATGCACCATCTTCACTGCGCCATCTTCAAGGTTACTCCAGGGTGGACGCCTTGCGGTCCGCTTACATGGCCACCGAGCACGAGCTTCTCGGTCGAGGCGACGAGGCCTTCGGGCGCTTGATGTACGAGCCGATCGCGGCCCGTGCGAAGCACGGTCATGCCCCGCCCGTACCCCGCCCGCACCAGGCTTTATGGTAGATATGCCCCGCCGTCGGCCTCGTTCTAGGCTCTACGACAGCGGCCCGCGCCTCACCCCAGGCCGACCCCCAGTCCCACCCGAACCAGGCTTTATGGTAGATATGCCCCGCCGTCGGCCTCGTTCTAGGCTCTACGACAGCGGCCCGCGCCTCACCCCAGGCCGACCCCCAGCCCCACCCGAACCAGGCTGTACAGTAGACATGCCAGCCGAATGCCCTTCTCGGTCGAGGCGACGAGGCCTTCGGGCGCTTGATGTACGAGCCGATCGCCGCCCGTGCGAAGCACGGTCATGCCCCGCCCGTACCCCGCCCGCACCAGGCTTTATGGTAGATATGCCTCGCCGTCGGCCTCGTTCTAGGCTCTACGACAGCGGCCCGCGCCTCACCCCAGGCCGACCCCCAGCCCCACCCGAACCAGGCTGTACAGTAGACATGCCAGCCGAATGCCCGCAGTCAGCCTGTCGTTAGGGACCTCATCCGGTGACGCGGGCCGACAGGCGTGATCGGGGGTTCGATCGGGGGAAGCGGGCCGACAGGCACGATCGGGGGATCGATCGGGGGAAGCGGGCCCACAGGCACGATCGGGGGATTGATCGGGGGATTGATCGGGGGATCGATCGGGGGATCGATCGTGGGAAGACTGTACGAGGCCATCCATGGGTGCTGCAGCGCCTCCGCCGCAGTAGGGCGTACGTCGGGGTCGATGGTCAGAAGCGTCTCCGCGAAGTTAATAAAGGAGACCACGTCGCCGAATATGGCGGGATCGAGCTGTTGGGCGAGCAGCTCGGGGAGCGTCGTGTTGGGCTCGGCGTGCAGCAGGTAGGCGCCCGGGGCGGCGGCGCGAGGGTCGACCTCGTACACGGAGCCGGAGCCGGAGAAGTAGATGGATCCGAGTGGCCCTTCCATCATCCATGGTGGGAAGGGCCCGCGGGTAGCCTTGTGGGCCGCGAGGACGAGCTCCGTCGACGCGAGCTGGAAGGGCATGAAGCCGAGCGCGACTTCGATGGCCACGCAGCCGAGGGACCACACGTCGATCTTGGGCGTCCAGCTGAGGCCGAGGATCACCTCGGGCGCGCGGTACCAGCGGCTCTGCAGGGTAGGGGGCAGGGTAGGGGGCGGGTGGGCCTCATAGTGGGTGCCGAGCACATAAGGACCACCGAGCCGAGGCGATCGGGAGGCACCTGGGAGGTGATCGGGCGGGTGGGCACTTGCGGGGTTCTCAGTGGAAATCACCTGCAGGTAGGACATGTGGGCATCGTGCGTGAGGACGACCGCGCCGAAGTCGATGAGCTTGAAGATGCGACGCTCCGCGTTGACGATGCAGATGTTGGCCGTCTTGACGTCGCAGTGCGTGATGCCGAGGTAGGTGAGGAAGGCGAGCGCGTCGAGCATCTGGATGGAGAGGGCCCCGATCGAGCCTGCGTGCCAGTACTCAGCGCGCGCGCGCGGGCCAAGTGTCTCGAGGTGCATGTAGTGCGCCAAGACGGACGCGTTGAGGCGCTCGTACACAAGAAAGAGGTGCTCGCGGTAGTAGAAGCAGTCGAGCAGCCGCACAATGTGCCGGCGGCCGAGTGGGTCATGCAGCCGGATCATAGATTGAACCCGGGCCTCGCCCAGCCCGGCATCCATCGTATCCTTTGCGTTCTTTAGGCACTTGAGTGCCACGGGCCGGTTCTGGGCGCCGTCGTGCACGGCGCGGAAGACGGTGGCAAAGGAACCTGATCCGAGGATCCCGTCGACCTTGTAGCTGCGAGTTCATAATCATAAGGGTGGGGGCAAGCAGATGAGACAAAACCACGCGGTGGCGTGGAGACATGGCGAGGGGAGAGGGAGCGCGCGCCTCGCGGGGATCGTTGCGAGATGGGCACGCGCGGTGCATCGGGCAATCAGGGCACGACAGGCGAGGGGCGCACTTGAAGCCGACCGTCTCGTTCGGGCTGGGAAGGAAGTCGGAAATGGGCTCCATGCCGTTCAAGTTCGGATTGAAGATGGTCGGGATCGACATCATCACGCGGAGCTCCGGCGGAGCCGAGGGCACGTGCGACACTACACGATGAGCCGCCTCGTGCGTGCCTCGGCGTTCGCGCAACGCCGCCTTTGCCGCGTGGTTGCTAACGACCACGCGACTGCGCGCACACAAAGACCGCGCGTGTCAGGGGCTGCTGATGGATGATTGCGAGGCGCGTGCTGGGCTCTGTACGCACTTGAGGATCGGAATGGGTTGGGGTGGTGCCCTTGTTGGCTGTGGCAGCTGCTCCTCGAGAGGAGTGACGGCCACTGTCCAGATGAGGTCTGCGGGCAGCGTGAGGCTCATGAGTGCGTCGAAAGGGCGCTAAACGGGGCGCATCGATCGTGGATTCCTACTGCGCGAGATTCCAAAAATAAGACTGCGGCCGATGTTTTGATACCGACGTTTTCCAGAAATAGAATTCGGCGAAGACCTCGGCTCACCACGGCGGCTTGGACCGAAAACTTCGAACGAAGTTCAACGAAAGAAATAATTCCTCGCCTCGGTCGGAGGTAGGTCGGAGGGGAACAACGAGGCGACCCTCCGGCGTATTAATTAAACAATCGAACTCGATCTTGGACGCAAAAGATGTGTTTGAGCAGGTGATCCGCTCTCGCGAAGTTTTGAGCTTCCGGGAGGCAATCCGCTGCCCAAGGATTATTCCCGCCCCACTTTGGGAACTGCTTCCGGGAGGCAATCCGCTGTCCAAGGTTTTACCCCCCACTTTGGGAACTAACGTACGTCTATGCCGCTGTTAACGAGATCGGAGATGTCAAATTTGCTCATTTCATTTTTGTGCCAAATCGGCATATGAACATCCCCATTAGGCCATTTGGCCACTCTTTTGTAATCGCCTCAGCGCGGGGTGGAGGGCCGGGGCGGTGCGGAGGGCATCGGAGTCCCGAGTCGCGGGTGGGCAATTTTTAGGGTATGCATCTATGCAAGTAACGATAACTGTACAAACTCGAAACTGGACAGAGCTATCCGCTTACCAATTTGCGGGACCCCTAAGGACCCCTGAATTGCGGTAGATGCTTTCATTGGTCGCGCGTGTCCGCTGGTTAGTTATTCATGTCTCACTCAGACGCTGACGTCTACATCCCCATCGGTTGCATGGTCCCTGAGACCTTGTATTCCGACGGATGACGCGCCTTGTACTCGACGGTCAACCGCTTGGAATCGGCACCTGGGGAATCGACCACATACGGGGAAGGGGATGGGCTGGCATCCGCCTCAGGGGATGGGCTGGCGTCCGCCTCAGGGGATGGGCTGGCGTCCGCCTCGGCGTCGATGGCCTCAAAAGCCTCCATATCTGCCACACCCAGCTCCGCCTTAGCATTGGCTGCACCCTGCTCCGCCTTAGCCTTGGCTGCACCCTGCTCCGCCTTAGCCTTGGCTGCAGCCGCCTCCTCGGCTTTTTCCTCGGCCTTCTTTGCTAGCTTCTCCGCAGCCGCCTTGGCCTTTGCCTCATCCTCTGCCCCCTTCTTCGCAGCCGCTGCATCCTCATCGGAAAGCTCGGACTGGAACGCATAAGTCTCCTGAGCCGCCTCCGCCGCCTCCTCGGCCTCCTTTCTCTTCGCTGCCGCCGCCTCTGCCGCCTCCTCGGCCTCCGCCGCCTTGGCTGCCGCCACCTCTGCCGCCTCCTCGGCCTCCGCCGCCTTGGCTGCCGCCGCCTCTGCCGCCTCCTTGGCTTCCGCCGCCTTGGCAGCTGCGGTCTCCTCGGCCTCCTTCGCCTTGGTTTCTGCCTCCTCCTCGGTCTCCTTGGCTTCCTCTGCCTTGGCTGCCGCCTTGGCTGCCGCCTCCTCAGCTTTCTTTGCCTCGAACGCATACTTGGCTTCCGCCGCCTCCGCCACCCCCTCCGCCTCGAACGCATACTTCGCCTCCGCCGCCTCCGCCGCCTCCGCCGCCTCCGCCGCCTCCGCAGCCTCCGCAGCCTTCTTGGACTCGGCTGCATGCTTCTCCTCCGCCGCCTTGGCTTTCGCCTCGGCTTCCGCCGCCTTGGCTGCCTCCGTCTCCTGCGCCTTGGCCTTCGCCTTGGCCTCATCCCTCGCCTTGGCAGTCGCTTCCTGAATCGTCTCATACCGGGCAAGGCCGCCAGGTAGGTGCGAGGCAAGATCCTCTGTGGCGGACTTGATGAGCGCCTGGTTGGAGTGGAAGATCGTATCAGCATCGACCTTCAAGTGCCGATCATACGTGAGAAGCCCGTTGCACTCAGTCTCGACATCGGAGATCTCAGTGTACACGGCGGCAAAGAGTGCTGGGTACGTACCCCAATCCGCCACCATGCTCTGAAGCCCGAGGCTGTAGTTTGCATACAGCTCGCCGAGCTCGCTCTTGCCCTTGACGGTCGTGTACCCTTGGCACTTCCCCACAGCCCACTCGTGGCCGCTGAGCGCGTAGTCGATGCCCCCGTACTCGCCGAGCACAAGGGCACGATTCGGGTCGGCCCCCGAGATGTTCGCGTCATTCGCGAACTCGGGCCGTGAGTAATGATGCACATCCGTCATGTTTGCATGCATCCCGCCGACCCAATAGTCGAGACCTCGGCCGCCGGAGGCGTCGTTGATCAGACGCGTCGGGTCGAGTGCGCGTAGGGTGGCGATGGTGTGCTCGACCGTGCTCTCATCGACCACTTTGGTCGACCAAGTGCCTTCGTCACTGAGGAAGGAGGGCCAGCGGATCCTTGGAGCTTTCGCATCTGCACCCGCATCTGCATGCATCCGCACGGAATCCGCACCATCCGGCGTGTCTGGCATGTCCGGCGTGTCGACCACACGCTTCTCTCCATATCGCGATCCGTGGGGCGGCTCCGGTCTTGCCCCGAGCGTCACACCACCCTGATCGTTGCCAGCCAAGGGTGTGGCCGCTGGCTGGCCCCATCCCTCGTTGTACGTCACCCAGAGCACGATCGATGGGTGTGAGCGACGGGCCTTGACGTCACGGATCATCTCGTCCAGCCATGCCTCGTACACAGGCGAGCCGAGACCGGCCGCATCGTGCTTCGAGGGCACGTCTTGCCACACGAGCAGGCCGAGCTGGTCACAGTGCCAGTACCAGCGACGCGTCTCCATCTTGATGTGCTTGCGAATCATGTTGAACCCAAGCGTCTTGTGGGCTTGCACGTCCGATCGCAGCGCCTCGTCGGTGGGCGCCGTGTATTGGCTCTCGGGCCAGAAGCCCTGATCGAGCGTACCGATCATGAAGAGGGGAGCCCCGTTGAGCAGCGGCACCGCGCGCCCGTCTGTTGAGTGACCCATCGAAATCGCGCGCAGGCCAAAGTACGAGCCTGCTGAATCGATCTCAGTGGGCCCTTGGGGATGATCGTGCATCTGCACGAGCTTCAGTGCCAGCCCGTACAGGTGAGGGGACGTCGGCGACCACAAGTTGAGTGGTTCTGGCACTTGGATGTCCACAGACACCACCGCCGCGTTCGCAGGCACCGCCTTGGTCACGATGACTGCGCTGTTGCACGACGCTGTGGTGCCAAGGGTGCACGGCACCGAGGTCGTGACGCTCACCTCGAGCGTCAGGCCTGGCGGTAGCACTGTGAGCCACAAGCTCGTGTTCAGACCTGCCGCCAGCGCTGCGCCACTGCTCACCTCAACCTCCAGATGAACCACGCCGCTGGTTGGGTCTGTCGTGGTGAGGATGTCGGCAATGTGCGCGGCGGAGGGCACGCACTCGGTCCACACCGTACCCCACAGCCCCGACGTTGACGTGTAGAAAATCCCCTCGGGCTCATCGAAAGCGTACGCGGCTTGCTTGCCCGTGGCCTGCGTGGCGGCGGTCGTGTCGCAGATGCCCACGATGAGCTCGTGCTGCCCTCGTACGCCAGTGACGCCGCGGGAGAAGAGCGCCGCGCTCGCGTCGAAAAAGAAGGGATCGTAGCCGCCCGAATGCACCCCGAGGTGCTGCCCGTTGAGGTACACGGTCGTGTTGTAGTCGGAGGCCTCAAAGTGAAGCAAGACGATGTCCGAGACCGAGCATCCGGCTGGTCCGAAGCTGCCGAGGTCCAGAACAAGGCGATACCACGCGTAGCCGCTGTCGGTCATGCGGTGGACTCCGCCGAGCATACTCTCGATCGGGTAAGGAACTAGAATGGAGCTGTCGAGCTCCTTGCCGAATGGTGGGTCGGCCAGCGAGGCGGGCGTTGTGTCAATCTGCCACAAGCCATTCAGGCTGCGCCAGGAGGCATCGCCGCGCACGAGCATAGGCCGGGGATAGGCGGCGTCCTCGGGCACGCCTTTTGATCCCCAAGTCGTTGTCAAATTCGAGTCAAACGCCAGCAGAGCGAGAGCCACTGCGATCAAAGGCATGGGTTTTTGTGTTGCCAAAAAAGGCTCTTCCCTCTTTTGCCTCTCACACCCAAAAAGGGACTTCATGTCTCACGGTCGAACCATCGCCGTCGCGGCGACAGCTCTGCTGCTCTGCGCTTACGAGCTTTTTGCCGACGAGCTTGGATCCGGCACACCGATCCGCAGTCTCGCGCAGAAGCACTGGTGGAAAAGGAAGCACTGGAGGCGCGAGCACGAGGATTTCGAGGCCTTTCTCCAGCAGGACTTTGAGGCGCAGGAGCTCGCGAACGCGCTGCAGCCGTCCGAAGACGTGGACGAGCGCATCGCACAGCTCCAGCACGTAAAGGGACCCCACAAGGTCGATGCCGCCAAGGTCGATGCCAAGGTCGATGCCAAGGTCGAATTCCGGGCTGGATGGCTGCCGCCCGGATCTTTGAGTCCGCCCATGGGTTGGCGAAGCTGGAATAAGTTCGAGCTCGAGATCTCGCAGGATCTGATCCAGGCGCAGGTGGATGGCCTCGTGCGCACACGACCTGGCAATAGCCACTCGCTGCGCGATGTTGGGTACACGTCGATCGGCGTCGACGATGGCTGGCAAGTGTGCCACGACCGAGGCTACCACGATGAGAGCACCGGGTACCCCTTGGTCAACACCACTCTATTCCCGGACCTGGGCGCGATGACGGCATACGGCCACGAACGTGGTGTGAAGATGGGCTGGTACCACAACAATTGCGCATGCAACGGAGCTGCCGACCGCGACCGTTACAAGGAGGATGCTCTCGCAACGGCCCGTTACGGATTCGATGCCATCAAGGTCGACTCTTGCGGCCCCATGACCAACATCACGGCGTGGAGAGTGGCGCTCGACGAGGCCGCTGTGATCGCTGGCGGCGGCAAGCGGATTGGGCTCGAAGATTGCCGAAACTATGGCTACACGGACGATGTGAAACAAGGGCAGGGGTTCTGCGAGTTCGAAATGTTCCGCTCGACGGAGGATGCGTCTCCCGACTTTGCGTCGGTAATGAACAATCTGCTCACCAACAGCCGACTGCCTGGTGGGGACGACCTTTTGCATGGTGGGCTGCCGTGGTCGCGTCCCGGCTGCTGGAGCTACCCAGACATGCTCATGATCATCGGGTCAGGGGAGTGCTCGCAGAACCTTCCCCCAGATTCGTGTGGCGCCGACTCCGGTGGAGTACGGCGCGCTGGCGGACTCAACGTGAACGAGTCGCGCGCCCACTTCGGCGCGTGGTGCATCGTCTCGTCGCCTCTCATCCTCGCGCACGACTTGTCCGATGAGGTCGCTTACGCTGCCGCGTACCCCATCATCTCGAATACCCTCGCCATTCGAGTGAACCAGGTGTACGCGGGTGACGCAGGGCGCCTCATCGTGACGAGTCCCGCCGACGAGGCGTTCAGGGAAACCGTCTACCACGGCGCACGCTGCGAATGCGCCTATGCGGGGACGGAGATGCCGCGGTGGACTGTGTGGGCGAAGCGGATGGATGCTGTGGGCAATGAGGTCGCAGCCCTAGCCATCAACCTCTCTGACAAGCCTATCCCCGGCGGCACCATTGCCGTCAACGTGGCTGACCTCTTCGGCCTCAACGGCGCCGAAACGTACGCACACGAGTGCGACGTGTGGAGTGGCGGGTGCACCACAGAACCTCTCGATCCAGAGGAGCCTGAGGTACCGTTACCCTGGGACCCTGCAACATGGAACCACCCGCCAGGCATGCAGGCGCAGCAGCAGGCGCCGCAGCCACAGCCGCAGCCCCCGCCGACGCAGCCGCAGCCGCAGCCGCAGCCGCAGCCGCCGCAGCAGCAGCCGCAACAGCCGCCGCCGCAGCAGCAGCCCCAGCAGCCGCAGCAGCCGCAGCAGCCGCAGCCGCCGCTGCAGCAGCAGCAGCCGCCGTCGCAGCAACAGCCGCAACAGCCGCAACAGCCGCAACGGCAGCCGCAGCCGCAGCAGCCGCAGCAGCCGCAGCAGCAACGCGTGTGGCAAGTTCCGGAGCTAGCAGCGCACTCGAGCTACTTTGTCGTGCTCAGGAAGTGAGGCCGCGGTGGACTACAAGCGGCAGCCGGATCGATTGAGGCTGTGGAAGGCGAAGAGCCATGCGAAGAGCGCGGCGTGCACGGCGTGCGGCGCGTGGCGCGCATGCTGCGACGATCGCCCGGATCCGTCTCCCGTGCATGTGCACGGCAGGTCCAGGTCCAGACTGTGAGAAGTGAGGTGAGACTTTCGCATAGAGAGACGTGAATTAGAGCGGGGGCGGAGAGAGATGTGTCATAGTCGTGTCATCCGCATGGTGTGTTGCTGTTGGACTGGAGCCCGAAAAGAAGCTATGGTATACAGCCGGAGCTTTTCATAGGCCGTCACAGGTAGTCACAGGACACAGCCGCCCGCACGGCGTGCGGCCGTTCCGAACTGACCGCCGCGCGCAGTTTTTTATACTCTGCGGTGCGTCCGCGATCCTCCGCGGCAACGGAACAGTTTATTTCGTAATTATTTACATGCGGGACCGCCACACGGTCCTCGCCTCTATGGGGCTTTACTGTAGTCTGTACCTACTCGCAGTTTCCACCCCACGCGTGCCAGCATCTCTAGTAGGAAGCCGGGATCTAGCGGGGGGACCTGGCGCAGCTGGTCGAATTGGGCACGGGTCGAATCGGAGTCCCAATTGCGCATTGGCTGGATGAGTTAGTTTACTCTTGGGCGAGTTGGCTTGATCTCGACATAATCCCGCACCATCAGCGATCAGTGACCGCCCCGCTGAGCCGATCCACCGAGAACGTGTAGATCGTCGTGTGCAGGTATGTCTCTCCGGGTCGTAGCACAGGCGACGGGAAGCCGCCGCGATCCGCGGTCGGAAGATGATGGATGGCGTCGGGAAAGTTCTGAGTCTCGAGGCACACGCCCGCGTACTTTGGGTAGCGTGCGCCGCCCTTTCCAGCGAGCGATCCGTCGAGAAAGTTGGACGTGTAGAGCTGCACGCCGGGCGCGTTGGTGGCGATGGCCATGCTGCGTCCCGAGGCTGGATCGCGTAGCGTGATCGCCGGGCGAGGCGTCCTGGGCCACCACTGCGTACCTGGCTTGGTGAGCGCCGCTGGCCCCCGACCGTGCAGCACGAAGCAGTGATCAAATCCGGCCGTCCAACCCGGCCCATCGACGTTCGAAATGCGTGCGCCGAGCTCCGCCGTGCTCGTGAAGTCGAAGGCCGTGCCACGCACCGGGGCGAGCTGACCCGTGGGGATGCGGTGCGCGTCGATGGGCAGCATGTGCGTCGAGCGAGGCATGGTCAGCTCGTGACCGAGGACCTCGCCGGAGGCGTGGCCGCCCAGGTTGAAATAGGAGTGCTGTGCACACGCAGAGGCCGAGGCACGCACGCGGAGCACTCGGAGGCACACTCGGGGGCGCACTCAGAAACCGGGTCGACGCCATGTGCATGCGATGTGCATGCTCATGGCAAGGAGCACAGAATGAGCGCGCAACACCTGCGCAAGGTTGATGATCGTGGGTGCGTCTGTGGTGGCTCGGATAGTTTGGATGAGTTCGTCGGCGTCCGTGAGCGTGTATGTGACCTCCACGTCGAGTGTGCCTGGGTAGCCCTCTTCGCCCGCGGCACTTTGGTACCGCATGCTGATCTCATCGCCGCGGCGGCACTTGGCACCTTGTCTCCGCTCGGAAGCACACGGAGCGACACGCGCAGCGTTCCATCGAACCTTGTCAAAGCCACGCCTGCCGCCATGCAGCGAACCCGGCATGCCACGCTCATTCGTGGCGAGCCGGTACGTCGCGCTGTCCAGCTCAAAAGATGCGTTGGCAATGCGATTGGCCACGCGCCCCACGATCGCGCCGAAATATGGCGAACGTCCATCGGAGTAGGCGACTTCCTCATCAAAGCCGAGCACGACGTCTGCAAACTTGCCGTTGCGATCAGGGAGCAGAAGCTTCTGGATCGAGGCGCCCGTGCGCAGCAAGTGCACCTCAATGCCGCGCCGGTTTCGCAGCACGAGGTTTCTCGATCCCTCCGTTTGTTCTGCGAGGCTCTGGGCTGCTCTGCGCGCTAGCGACGCCCTGCCGACCGCCTTGCCGGCGATCACGGCCAGCCAGCAGATGAGCAAGATTCCGATCCCGCCGATATAGGCCCAGCAGCGTGTGCGCACGTGCGATGCATGGCGGCCAGAGGTTCCCATGTTGCTGCTGTGAAACACACAACGCGCACACCCAGGAGCGGCGACTGGGGAATTCATTTCCGAAAGATTGCACAATTGGCTCGAACTTTTTCAAAGGTTTGATGCGTCCGCCCCTCCTGACGAAATCGTAATGAAGGAACCAATTTCGGCCACGCGTCCCCATCAGGAGCTCTGCCGCGACGGCGAGACGCGCTCTGACGTCGGCGGCGGCTGCTGCGGAGCAGCGATCGATTCTGGCTGCAGCGGCTCGCAACCATGCCGCCGCGACGTACACTTCTGGCCATTGCGACGCTCCTCCGTCGCGGCCTGTCGAGTGGGGTGGGTGGCGTGGGTGCGGTCGTGGAGTCGAAGCTGACCCTCGATAACATCAATCCGGCTGTGCTGGTAACGCAATATGCGGTGCGCGGCGAGCTCGTACAGCGTGCCTCTGCAATCCAGGAGTCAAATTTCGCCGAGAAGCCGTATCGCAAGCTGCTCGAGTGCAACATTGGCAACCCGCAGGCGGTCGGCCAGTCGCCTTTGACGTTCAATCGACAGGTTCTCTCGTTGCTCTGCTACCCCGAGTTAGCCAGAAACCCGGCTGCTGCGGCACTCTTTGAGCCCGATGCAATATTACGCGCCAAGGAGTACCTTCAAGCGATCCCAAACGGGCTCGGCGCGTACAGCGAGAGCCAGGGCTTTGCCATCGTGCGGCAGCAGGTTGCCAACTTCATCACGAAGCGCGACGCGGGCGTGCCAGCCTACAAGGAGAACATCTTCCTGACGGACGGCGCCTCGAAGGGCGTCGAGAAAATGCTGAGCCTGATCCTGCGCGGGCGGACCGATGGGGTGCTCGTGCCGATCCCGCAGTACCCGTTGTACTCGGCGACGCTCGCGCTGGCCGAGGCGCACCTGCTTGGGTACGAGCTCGTCGAGGAGGAGGGCTGGCGATTGTCCGTCGACGTGCTCGAGGAGAAGTTGGCGGCGGCGAAGGCGAATGGCATCCACACGCGGGGGCTGGTGGTGATCAACCCGGGCAACCCAACGGGCAACTCGCTGCCGCTCGAGAACATGAAGGAGGTGCTGCGCTTTTGCGGCAAGCACGGCCTCATCCTCATGGCAGACGAGGTGTACCAGGAGAACGTCTGGCTCGAGTCGCGCCCTTTCCACTCGTTCAAAAAGGTGCTGCACACGATGGCCGATGCGCCCAAGGTGCAGCTCGTCTCGTTCCACAGCACGTCCAAGGGCTTCCTCGGAGAGTGCGGCATGCGCGGCGGCTACTTCGAGCTCTGCAACTTCGACCCGGAGGTACTGCCGCCCCGCCCGATACAGCGCTTCACCCGCCCGCCCCGCACGCGCTCGTCGCCCACCACAGCGCCTATTGTCCATTGGCGCGCTCCGGTCCAACAGCCCCCCCCCCACGCACGCTCACCCACGCACACGCCACCACGCCACCCACACGCCACCCACACGCCACCAACACGCCACCCTGGGCTCCGCCCCAAACCGCGCGCAGGTGGTCCAGCAGCTGCTCAAGCTCGTCTCCATTGGGCTGTGCTCCAACACGCTCGGCCAGATCGCGACCGGCTTGATGGTCCAACCGCCCGCGCTCGGGGAGCCATCCTACGCACGGTACAGCGCTGAGAAGGAGGCCATTTTAACCTCGATGCGTCGGCGTGCGCTCAAGCTTGTCGACGGGCTGAATGCAATGGAGGGGGTCACGTGCAACGCGCCCGAGGGCGCCATGTACGCCTTCCCCTCCATCACGCTCCCTCCCAAAGCGATCGCGGCCGCGGAGGCGGCTGGCAAGGTGCCCGACACCTTTTACGCTCTGGCGCTCCTCGAGGCTACCGGTATCGTGGTGGTGCCTGGCTCGGGCTTTGGGCAGAAGCAGGGCACGTGGCACTTCCGGACGACTTTCCTGCCGCCCGAGAAGGATATGGAAGGCGTGATCACGCGCATGGGCGAGTTCCACAAGGGATTCATGGCGAAGTATTCATGAGAGAGGCGCGGAGGGAGGACTTTGATGTCTCGAAGGTGGACACTCGAGAGTCGACACGTCCACGGGCGGAACAGTGCGTGCATGTGGCTGACACTGAACCTCACCATGTAGGGAAGGGGTGGGAGTACATCGGTCAGCCCAAAACTTGAGAACGATACTTGCCAAAAGAAGAAAGTCGTTCACCACGTGACGATGCCAGTGCCGCCTGCTCGCCCATCTTCAGCCAAAAAGCGCGCGGCCCGTCCAACCGAGGTGCCGTATGCAGCCTGGGCCGTCGGCATCGCTGTTCTTGCTGCGACCACCATGGCAATCTGTGCTCAGCCCATGGCTGCACAGGTGATGAAGGCGGCGATTGAGGCGGTCGTTTCCAACCGGCCATTGACGTACAAGCGTGGCCCTGCGACACCGCTGCACTTTGCAGCCCAGAGAGGCGAGCTCAAGACCGCTCGTGAATTGCTAGATACAGGCGCTGTCGTCGTTGATGCAGCGACCAATCTCGGTGCCACTCCGCTGCACGTGGCCGCCGAGCAGGGCCACCTCGCCATGGCCTCTCTGTTGCTTGAGGCGAAAGCCTCACATGCCGCTGTCACAGACGCAGGACTCCAACCGCTTCATTTCGCGGCAGAGAACGGCCACGGCCCCATCGTGCGGCTGCTCCTCGACCGCCGCGCGGCGGCCAGCGCCCAGACGAGCTCTGGGCACACTCCACTGCACGTATGCGCGGCGTCTCAGAAGGCCTCCCCAGCGATGCTGCTCAGTGCGGCGCGCGTGCTGCTGACGCACGCGGCGGGCGCGTTAGCATCCATCGACGCGCCCACGCTTCTGGGATTCACGGCATTGCACCTTGCAGCCCTCAAGGGCCACGAGGAGATGGTCCAGCTCCTGCTAGCCAGCGGCGCGAGTGCGGACGTTCCAACCGCAACAGGGCACACTGCGCTACACGTGGCGGCCGAGAAGGGCCAGTCGGGCGTAGTGGAGCTGCTGCTCGGGCGCGGCCGGGCGACGCTCGAGGCGAGGTCGCACATGGGACACACGCCGCTCAGCATAGCTCTCGATGCGGGTGCGTACGGCACCGCGCGGGAGCTCTTGCGCCGAGGGGCCGATCCGTCCACTTGCGATCACAGAGGCGTGACGCCCCTCCACCTTGCCGCGAGGCGAGGCGCGACCGAGATGGTCACCACCTTGCTGCGTGCGCATGTGCCGGTTGACGCACTCAATGCAGCCGGTCTCTCACCTCTCACGGTCGCCGTCTACGGAGCACACGGAGCCGGAGGCGCCCCCATCGCAGGCGGCACAATTAGGGCGGATGGCGCACCAACGGCGGACCCAAAGCTCACAAGCTTACTGGATCCGACGCCCCTGCTCATCGCCCTGCTTGACGCGGGCGCCTCCGCACATGCCCCGCACCCTTGGACGGGGCAGACAGCCTTGCATGCGGCCGCCTACCTGGGCCGCCTCTCCTGGATGGAGTTGATGCTCAAGCGTGCTCGCAGTGGTGGCATCAGTGGGCGTGGCGGCGAGGGCGGCGAGGGCGGCGAGGGCGGCGAGGGCGGTGAGGGCGGTGAGGGCGGCGCCGACTCGTCAGCCGGTTCGCCCTCGGACGCTCAGCACGACGCCGTTGATGAGTACCGCATGCACATCCAACGCGGCGATGGGCTGGAACAACGCGCAAGGACCACAGGGCGTCTGGCGCTCGCATCCCCGCGGCAACTCGCTCGTGTGCGTGCGGCAGCATGTGAGTGGGGCCTGATTACGCCTGCGAGTACGCCTGATTACGCCTGCGAGTACGCCTGCGAGTACGCCTGCGAGTACGCCTGCGAGTACGCCTGCGAGTACGCCTGCGAGTACGCCTGCGAGTGTGAGGCCTTATACGCCGTCGCGAGTTGTCTGATGACACCTGATGGCACCCGATTCCGTCTGAGGGCCCTATGGAGATTGCGCCCCTCATCAGTGCCCTATGGAGATTGCGCCCCTCATCAGTGCCCTATGGAGATTGCGCCCATCATCAGGCGAGGCCTACGCCCACGCGATTCGTCTCTCGCCCGCGAGAGCGAAGGCGTACGCGCGGCTAGGCACGGTGCAGGCGAGGGCTGAGCAGAGTGCTGCGTTGAGCTCCCATGCTGGCGGCGACGGCGGCGGCGGCGGCGGCGGCTGTGGCGGTGACGACGGTGGTGGAGCTCGGGTATCGTTTGAACACGCGTGGAGGCTGATGCCTGAGCGTACCTCCGATGCAGCCACGTTTGGTCGCGACCAGATGGCCATGGCAATTGCAGGGCTAGAGGGGCTAGGGGGTGAGCGAACCTCACTCATTGCATGCTGATTGCCTCCCTATGGCATGTTTGCAGGCCTAGGGGGTGGGGGCGAAGCCGAGTACCGCCCGCCCGCCCGCTCCAAGATCTGATTGCCTCCCGAATGGCATGCTGATGTCCTCCCTCATTGCATGCAGGAGTGGCGCCCGCACGTACACTCCAAGATCTGAATGTATCTCGCGTGATTACGGCTGCGGGCCCGACCGTTGGCGCGACCCTCCAAGCCTTGAGCTTGTGGCGACGGCACGGCGTCGTCGTGTTCCCCTCGCTCCTGTCGGCTGAGTCGGTACGAGCACTGAGGGGACACGCACAGGCATTGCTGCTGCCGGTGGAGCGCGGTGCTGTATCAACGATCGATCGAACGGCCAACATCCGTGCGCCCGCGCAGCGAGCGCTGCGTGCCCTCCCAGTGAGCCACGAGGTGACGGATGCGCTCAGCCAGCTTTCGGCTACGGTACTCTGGCCCTTCCTGGAAGCGGCGCTGCAGGCGGAGCAGCTGCTGCTACTCGAGCTTGGCGTGATGCGTGCGAGCCCGGGGGCCGCGGCGCAAGCGTGGCACCGCGACGACAACGTGTTGGACGGTCGCATCGTGTCAGTCCAGATCGCCCTCGTCGACACGGGTGCCCAGCAGGGCGCGCTCGAGGTACAGCCGGCCAGCCACACGCACACAGAGCCCACGGACGAGCAGGCTGCACCCTCGGTCATCGTGGCCGTGCCCGAAGGCACCGTCACAGTCTATTCGCCCAACGTGGTCCATCGCGGCCGGGCGAACACACACACGGAGGACCGGTTGACCCTCGTGCTCTCGCTCGTGAGTGAGAGCGGACTCGTGCCCGATGGGATCCCACTCGCGGTGCAAGCCGAGGACGCGGGCCGCTGGTGGTTGGCGCGGGATGGCTTGCAGGACTCGCCGCACGAGGCATTTTGAAGACCCCAAGTTGCAGGGACGGGGCTCGTGGGTCAGAGTATCCGGGTCACAACCCCACGCGGCCGAGTTTTTGACAAAACCGAACGATGAGGGCGGCGGAGCCGCGCCGGGTACTCGGCTTTTCAAGTTTTGATAGTAAGAGGAGAGCTTCGGAGCGCGGTGGACTGTCTCTATCGAGTTGTCAGTGGACGCGACGTCGGTGGCGTAATGTCGTCTCTCTCTCGTCTGCGACTTGGTCCCCGGTCCTCGCGCCCCCCGTGGCGCGTGGCGCCGGGGCCCTCTACCACACTGCCAGGCGCGGCTTAGGCGCGGCGGGGGCGTCACATGGGGCGTCATGGCACGGGGGGCGTGCCGGTGCGCGGCTGCGGAGCGGGGCGCGCGGCGCGCGCGCGGCGCGGCCGGACCGCGGTTGCGCGACGATTCGAGGAAGGCTGGCGCGGAACCGCGGGAAGGAATTTTTAACGAACGTTTCCGCGCATCGTTGATCGACGTGCCGCCCGGGTACGCCCGATCGAGTGTGCTTAGCAATAAAGTCCGAAATATATAGCGCGTATGATATTAGAAAAAGTGCGGGAAAAGGTTCGTCGAAGTTTCGTCACTAACCACGCAGAGTTTCGTCATCTATTTATATTTATTAGGCAACCAGGGGGTTTCGTCACTAGGGCTACCGGTACCAGATCTCCGTATAGTCATGGCGCGTAAACCTATAGTGCTGTATCGTGTATGTGTCGCGCTGTGTCGTTCCCGGTCGGCGGACGGGAAAAGCCGCTAAGCCGGGCCCGCCCTCCCTCGAGCCTCGTCCCTGGCCGCCGCGCGCCGGCCCGCCGCGCTTGCGCGGTCTTCCGGCTTCCGGGTACCCTTCCGGGTGCGGCCCGCCGCGGCGGCGCGCCGGCGCCGGCGCGCGTGTGCTCGCACGAGGTGTACTTGTCACTAAGAAACCGATCAAAAACCGATCTTACGTACCTAACCTCGTAAAGCCGTACGCTACGCTACGAGAATCTACGAACGAAACGCGGAATCAAAAACGAGCTCATTGACGTCTCTTGCGGTGGATGGTGCTCGGGAATCTACGAACGAAGTTGGCGGGGAGTCCTGAGCTACAGTTGCCTACTGGGCCAAGGCTACATGCACAGCGCGTCGAGAACGGTGATGTACGAGCCCTGCGGTGTTTGAGCGGATGCGCTCATCATGGCGCTCACTCGATGGGCTCGGCTTCACCTTGGGCTCCATCCTTGGCTCCGTCCTTGGCTCCGCCCTTGGCTTCATCTGCCATAGGCTCGTCGTCCTCGATGGGCACGGCTTCACCTTGGGCTCCATCCTTGGCGCCGTCCTTGGCTTCGTCCTTGGCTTCATCTGCCATAGGCTCGTCGTCCTCATTCGTCTCCGCGCCACTCATGTCGTCCGCATCGTCGTCATCATCATCAGGCATGTCTGCGCCGTCGGCCCACGAGAGCAGCTCCACCTCGAACTTGAGCGTCGCACCGCCCGGGATCTTGGGGCCCGACCCCTTGTCACCATATGCATAGTCCGACCGGCAGTACAGCTCCGCTTTCTCGCCCTTGAGCATCGTGGCCACACCCACGTCCCAGCCCTTGATGACCCTCCCCATTCCAAGCTTGAACGAGAAGTTGCCCGGCCGGTCGCGCGACGAGTCAAACTTGCTGCCATTGGACAACAGCGTGCCGACATAATGGACTTGAACCTGGGCGCCCTTCGGAGGCGTACCCTCGCTCGGATCTCCGGCGACGAGGATGCGCTTGCAAAGGCCGCCATCGTCCGAAATGTCGACCGCATCCGATGGGACTCCCTGCGGCGGCTTCTTCTTGATGCCACCGGCGCCCTTGACCATCTTCGCAAACAGGCCCTTTTCAGACTGCTTGGCGGCGGCCTCGGCCTCCTTGATGGAACCGTACACCTCGCGAATCTCTTTCGATTTGGGGTCGAGAGTGCAAGCCTCTTTGAGGTCCGCGCGTGCACCATCGAAGTCCGCCATCTTAAGCCGAGCCGTGCCACGCCGGAAGAGCGCCTTGATACGAGACGGCGTCGGCAACTCTTTCAGGCCGAGCACTCTGGTGCACACAGTGGACGCCATCGGCCAGTCGGAAAGCTTGAGAGAGCACTGCGCGGCGTTGAGCAAGCAGGCCACGTGCAGCTCTTGGGCTGCTGGCTCTTTGTCCCCGTCCTCGCGGCCCTTAGATCGCGCAATTGAATCGCGATCCACCCACTCCGCCGCCTCGTCGTACTTTTCGCGAGCGGCCCACCATTCTTCTGCTTTGAAAGCGGTGGTGGCCACCGTTTTGATATCGGTAGCTTTGTCAATCTTCTCCCTGGCAGTGTACTCCCACTTTTGCTTCTCAGGCTCGGCCCACGAGAGCAGCTCCACCTCGAACTTGAGCGTCGCACCGCCCGGGATCTTGGGAGGCGAGCCCTCTGCGCCATATGCATAGTCCGACCGGCAGTACAGCTCCGCTTTCTCGCCCTTGAGCATCGTGGCCACACCCACGTCCCAGCCCTTGATCACATTACCCTTTCCGATCTTGAATTTGAAATTTCCCGCCCTGTCGCGCGACGAGTCAAACTTGCTTCCGTCTGACACCAGCGTGCCGACATAATGGACTTGAACCTCTGCGCCCTTGAAAGGCGTACCCTCGCTCGGATCTCCGGCGACGAGGATGCGCTTGCAAAGGCCGCCATCGCCCGAAATGTCGACCGCATCCAATGGTACTCCCTCCGGACGCCCACTGAGCTGCTTCTCCGTCTCACCTTTCTCGACGACAATCGCCATCGGATCATCGATGCCCGGAGCCGGCATCGGGTCGTCGGCCATCCTTCTTTGTTCTTGCGTCTAGAAGCTTATCGTGTACCACGTCATGTTTGCCGAAACAGAGACCGAACCGGTAAAACGGTGGGAGCCGGGACACACACGGGACACACGTACCGGTTCCGTACCGCCGAACGTTTCGTCCACCTTCTCACGGCAGTAACAGTGCCGTAGCACCGCGGTTGTCGCGTCTGTCGTGTTAAGAAACGACGTCACTCAGTCCCTCGGTCAGTTAACACGCGGTCCCTCCCGTCCCCGCGCTAGAAAATTTGTTATTTCGCTGCAACATTAGCAACATAATGCCACACAACAGGGACGACGACTTAGTTCAGGTGGGGGTCGCCCGCGCATACGCTACTCTCCGCGTCTCCTCTTCGCACTCCGTCCTCTGCCACGTTACCTGTACCAAGGAGCTCCCCGTCGCCCGCTGATGCGTGCCCACATGTGGCGGCTGCAGCGGCGTCCGGCGTGCTCGCCATGGTATGCCTCTATGCTTCCCCGTATGCCTCTATGCTTCCCCCTGCGGCCTCGTGATACTCTCGCCGTCGTTCTCTGTCCTCACACTAGAGTGCCGTCCCGGGCGTAAGCTGTGTATGCCTTGTGGCCTGGCCAGCCTACGCGCCCCTGCGGCCTGTGGTGCCCCGGTGTGTGGGCTCGGCCACGGCCCCGAGTGCTCAACACGACGCCCCGGTGTGTGGGCCACGAGCGCTCAACACGACGCTTAACGGCCACGGCCCCACTCACGAATGCGGCTCAGCTCATGAACCAGTCTGGTTGCGCGGCATCGCTCGGCGGTGACGAGCCCTCATGGCTGTCACGCTCAAGGCCGTCGCCGCTGCTACCGGTACCGCCGCCGCTACCGCCGCCGCTACTGCCGCCGCCATGCTTGGGCATCGTCGTGCCTTTGTGGTGGGGTGAGGGGACGGAGTGACCAACTCCGCCGAGGGAGCTGAGCCCGATAAGCGTCGTGTTGAGCGCTCGGCTGCCGCCCGTGTCCGTGCTCCCGCCGCCCGCACTCGTGTTGCGCTGTGCTCTGCCGTGGCCATGCGTGTCCGTGCGATCTCGCCCGACCTCGCTCGCTGAAGATCCGCCCGAGGGAAGCGTGAGGCAGCTGCTGCCGAGGACGCCAAAGTCGAAGCCGGTGCTCGCCTGGATGTCCGCGAGGTCGAAGCTCTGCGCCAGAGGGAAGGAGGCCACGCCTGGCCCGTCGTCGTCCGCCTCCACGCCCACCATGGCGCCAAACGCGTCGATCGTCGACTGCTCGGCCGACGGCGCGACAGCGCCCATCCCTCCGGCACGAGAGCCGGCAAGGCGATGGGTGGAGGTGGTACGCGTCCCACTCGCTTTGGAGCTGCCGTGGGAGACGCTGGATCCATGCGCGGACGTCCTGCCGCCTCCACCGGCATAGCTTCCGAATGGAGCCGCATAGCTTCCAAGCGTCCCCAGGTCGCCGCCGAATCCGCCGCCGGCTCCACCCGCCAGGTTCCCAGCTATCGAAGGGGGGAGTCGCTGGCTGAAGCGCTGCACGAGGTCGGACTCGAACGGGGTGGACATCGAGACGGCGCTCGAGACGGCGCTCGTGACGGCGCCACGGCCATCCGAGGCAAGCTCGCCCACGCCGACGCCGAGACTGCCAAGGCCGCCAAGGCCGCCGCCGCCCAGGCCGCCACACAGTCCGCCACCGAGGCCGCCACCGAGGCCAACCCCGAGATGGCTCAGCCCACCTGAGAGGCCGCCTCCGAGGCCAGCGCCAGTGCCCAGGGAAGACCGCCGGTCGGCGAGTCGCTCGCGCGGCGCCCTGGGCGCGTCGTACCTGTCGAGCTTCGTCTCGAACATGCCCGATTTGGTCTCGAACATGCCCGATTTGGTGTCGAACATGCCGAGCCCGAGCCCGAGCGTGTCGCCCTCGTCGCGCTGCTTCGCGAGGAGCAGACGGTACTTTTGGAGGTGGCTCTTGATGTTCTGGCGAGTCGGGAGCCCGGGCGCATCCGGAGCGAGCCGTGCCAACTCCTCGGCGATCTTCTGGGGTTTGGCCGAGTCGATGCCGAGGGCATGCACCACCTTGCAGAAGCGCTGATGTACCTCCTTTGACCAGACGAAGCGCTGCTTCTTCTCGCCGCCCTCGTCGTCGTCGGCGTCGCCGCCGGCTGCTGCGCTCGCACTCGTCGTCGCCGCCGCTACCGCCGCCGCTCCTCCGTCGTGAGCGGATTCGCTTGTACCGGCACGTGCCGAGGGGGCGCCGCCGCCCTCCGCCTCATCGTCGGCCGCGCGCTTGACGCCGCGGCGTGAGGAGGCGCGCCCAGCCGCCGCGCCGCCGCGCCCAGCCGCCATCGTGCCCGCTGCGGCGCCGGAGGCCTCGGCGCTGGCGGCGCTGGCGTTGGAACGGCCACCACGGGAGCCTCGCCCGCCACGGGAGCCCGGCCCATGCCCCGACGACAGGCCGCGTGCCTCGACCGTCGGGCCTGCGGTGCCTGCGCCCACAGCGGGCGCTCCGAATGCTTCGGCGCCCAGGCCGACGCCACGACCCGCGCCGAGGCCAGGGGCGCCATGTTGGGCGCTAGGGGCGCCTGGCAGCCCGGCGCCCACGCCCCCAGCGCCGTGCAGGCTAGCGGCCATCGCGGGATGCACAGTATTCTGGTGGTGGAGCGCCGAGACGTAGTGCATCCAGAGGCTGGTGAACGGGTCAGTGACCCCGGCCGCCTGTTCGTTGAGCACGCCACCCCCCAGCCCGGCACTCAGCTGCTGCACGTATGCCATCAGGGCTGGATGCCCAAGCAGAGCCGCCGCGTTCTGTGACGACGAGTCGCTCCAAGCAGCGGTGTTGGGGGAAGAGACGGCGGCGGCGACAGGGGCAGCGAGACCAGCGCCGCCGCTGCTGCTGCTCGCCTCTACAGGCATTTGCAAGGCCATACCACCGCGCGGCTCGCTGCCCGCGTCGGACGTGGGCGCCGCCTCCCCGCCGGCCACCGTCTCCTCCTGTGCTGACGAGGCCTGCGACGTCTGCGACGCCTCCACGTGCTGCCGCTGCTGCTGAGCCATCAACTGTTGCTGCTGCTGCTGCTGCTGCTGCTGCTGCTGCTGCTGCTGCTGCTGCGCCATCAACTGCTGCTGCTGCTGCTGCTGCTGCTGCTGCTGCTGCTGCGCCATCAACTGCTGCTGCTGAAGCTGCGATTGAGATTGATGCTGCTGCTGCTGCGCCATCAACTGCTGCTGCTGATGCTGCGCGAGCAGCTGTCGCAAGTGCTGCATTTGCAGAAACTGCTGCAACTGCTGCAACTGCTGCTGCTGCTGCTGCAACTGCTGCTGCTGCTGCAACTGCTGCTGCTGCTGCTGCTGCTGTAACCTCGCCGCATCCTGCTGCTCCTGCTGCTGCTGCTGCTGCTGCTGCTGCTGTTGCTGCTGGTCCAGCAGCTGCTCCCGATGCCCTTGCTGCTGAAGCTGGCGGTAAAGGGCAAGTAAATACATCTGCTGCTGCTGTTGCTGCTGCACCATCAACTGCTGCTGCTGATGCTGCGATTGAGGTTGTTGCTGCGGCGAGTTCGGAAGCGACTGCTGCTGCTGCTCCCACCGCTGCTCCTCTCGCTGCTGCTGCTGCTGCTGCTGCTGCTGCTGCTGCTGCTGCTGCTGCTGCTGCTGCTGCTGCTGCTGCTGCAGCTGGTGCTGCAGCTGGTGCTGCAGCTGGTGCTGGTGCTGCTGCTGCTGCTGCTGCTGCTGCTGTTGCTGCAGGAGGCTCCAGTAGTACAGCTGCTGCAGCGATTGAGCCTGCTGCTGCTGCTGCTGCTGCTGCTCCTCCTGCTGCTGCTGCTGCTCCTCCTCCTCCTCCTCCTGCTGCTGCTGCTGCTGCTGCTGCTGCAAGAGCCTCCACTGTTCCTCCTGCTCCTGTTCGCCTGACTCGTCAGGGTCTCCAGTAGGTCCCACCGACGAGCCTGCGACACTGGCGCCCGCGCTCGCGAGGTGCACGGCAGTCTTCTGCTCCTCCCCCACGTGAGCCGCCGCAGCCTCGTGCGCTTGCTGCCGCGCCGCCTGCGCCTGCTGCGCCGCCTGCATCTGACGCAGCTGGTAGAAGGCGAGCAGTCGCTCTGCGGTAGCCGGAGGATAGCGCTGGCCTGAGCCTAGGAGCGCCTGCTGGGACATGTGCATATTGCCAGCGCTGGCCGCCTGAGATGATTCAGGCCCCTTGCCGGCATGGCCAGGCATCCAGCTACTGCCAGCACCTGCGAGCATCTCGTTGGTTGACATTGTTTGTCCAACCTTCGGGACGCTGCCGCTGTTGCTGCTCCCGCGACCGCTCGCGTCGTCCGCGACATCACCACCCTCAAAGCCCTTGAGCAGCAGGGCCATGTCGAGGCCGGCGAGCTCCTGGTGCGTGCCAGGGCGCTCAGCCATGGGGCGTCGAAGGGCGAGCTTCTATAAGAAGGTCCGATCTTCCACCATCTTGCAGTCGATGGGGAGAATCCTTCGAGATAAGGTAGATTCCCAAAAACCAGAGAAGGTCGAATGAGGTTCGTTGGACCAGGCGATGTGGTTTCATCTGACTCCTAACTCCCCCCGAGGCGGGACCCGAAACCTGAGGCTACTCACTCCACGATACAGTATCCCTCCAGAGCGCGGATGCGCAATGACCAAATGTTGGCGTATGAGGGCATCCGGGAGGCAGCTACTACCGTCAGGTTCGGCGGCTACGGATCGGATCCATGAGACTGCAACCGCTGTGGCTTCTGACGGTCCTATGACGGTCCATGTTTCGGTCTCACGTCGCGCTCACGCCGGAAATCAGCTCACGTCACGCTGAGTCAATCTCTTTGGTCACGCTCGCCCGGCTTTAGGGAGTTTGCCACGCCCCTTTCGGTTAAGGAAGAACTCGCGGTTGTCTCGTACAAGCGATTGATTCAGCGGCACCTGCGTCGGCGATACTGGATCGTCCGGCTCCTCCTTCGAGCGCCCCTGCATGTCACGGCATTCCCATCCGGTGACGCCATTCAGACGGGTATCGCGCTCGTCCGGCTCGCCGTCGCGAAACACGTGCGGGTCTGACGCACGGTATGAGTGGCCATTCTCCATCATGGGCACGCACCGAAACACCTGCTCGCGCGAACGCTTGGTTCGGTTGCTCACGATCGTGATGCCACCTCGGTACTGCGGCGGAAAGCCCCTTACCGCACGAGCGACGAGAGTCTGAACCTTTGGCGGCAGCATCAGAGCCTTTTGCGACCCGTCTGAGCTGCGGTTGGCAAGCACGTCGTCTTCAAAGTGCGTAAGGTGCAGCGGCATGCCAACAATCTCGTCGGCGAGCTGCGCCAGCGGCTTCACGGCGGCCGCGAGTAGCGCAAGGTGCATCTCCAGCAGCAGGAAGGCGAGCAGATCGTCGCCCTGATAGCCTCCCTCGAGGCGATACCAAATCGCCCCGAGCGCCAGCGGCACGTTGGCTGCGAGCTTCTCGTAGGGCTGACGTTCGAGGATGGATTTGAGATCTGGGACCATGTCTAGGCTGGGCACGCGCACGCTGAAGCGGTCCCAATCCAAGATTCGCGAGAATGGAGGGAGCCACGCGCTGAAGAAGACGGGGACGCAACCACTCGACATGATCTCGACGAGCCGAGTGCTCCATGGCGAGTTGCCACCAAAGATGGGGCAAAACTTGGAGATCGACATGTTGCCCAACATCTGCGCGCGCGGCACCCGCGCGACGGCACGTATGCTTTGGTCCGCGCCATAGCCCCAGAAGCGCAACATGAGCTGGCGTCCCTGGCGCTTGCCGAGTCGGAACTCGCCCGCCCCGGCAAAGAAAGCGAGCAAAGTCCTCTTCCGCGGGCTTGCCACCGTCGCTGATCCTAAGGTGAAGGTCGGCGGAGATCCACCACCAACGGGCGAGGCGGCGGTAGGGGCCGCCGTCGCTGATCCTAAGGACGGTGACGACGACATCGCTCGCCCTAGAAAGTGCTCCATCAAAGCTGGCCGCTGTTGCATGTTCGATGGTGGGATGCTGATATCTTTTTGCGGCACAAAGCATGGGAACGAGGGGCCACTACCCCAGTGCCAGTGGTGGCCTTCCACCTCGCCGTGGGTCGCGATGATGTGATGTCGGAACATCTCGGGGACGACCATGTGGCCGCTGTGGTCGCAAATGCCAAAGTCGCCCGTGAGCACAAAAAAGTGGCGCTTGCCGCCAGTTGCGCGCCAAGCCTCTGAACGCTTCGCGAGCGCCTGGCGGCACCGCTCCGGCCCAAAGACCGGCCCACCGTAGACATGTGCATATAAGACGACGAGGCTTGCGTTGGCTCGCCGCCAGTCCGAGGTGACAAAGGGGCTTGCGGCGATCTGGTGGGGAATGAAGCTCTCGGCGCCGTATTTGAAATCCATAATCGGTTCAATGCGTTCTTTCTGTCCGTGTAGGGTCGAGTTCAGTGGAGCCTGCTGGGTGCGTGCATTGCTCACGTTGATCACAAAGCTCGACAAACGCAGGTGATCTCGCCAGTCTGCTGGCGTGCCGCACGCGTCGTCCATGTAGACTCGGAAGCCGCCGGCGTCTGCAGTAGCGAACACGGAGCGCGCCACGTCGAGCAAGCTGGCCTCCTTGAAGAGCGGTGCGGCGAGCTGCAATGCTGGAGGCAGCGAGGAAGTGCCGACCATGGACACGAGACGGCCGGAATCAGAATTGAGATTCAAGATTGACGATCGGGCGTGTGGTTTTAGGTGTCTGTGCGCGACCTCGTCGACTCGGTGGGCGACGCCGACGCGACGGGGCCCGGACTGACTTTTATGTACGTGACTTTTATGGGACCGTACCGGTAAAGGGGTTCCGATAGCCTTCGTCATGTTAAGCGCGCGCGCGACCGGCAGATACGCATTTATTAGCCTAAAATGAGAGAACTATCACTGTTTCAAACATGCGTCTATGGCTTCGAGCTGAGTCACCAAGTATAGGTGCAAGGTGGTAAACCGGGACGTCACGAGAGATCGACGGCCGCGTTGGCCGGGTTCTCTGGCGACTTCTCCCAAGCCTTGAACGCGCGCTCCTTGTACTGTGACAGCTTGAGGCCGGGGTTCTCCTCCTTGAGGCGGACAATCTCGCGCTCCTCGAAGGCGGCGAAGGCGGCTTTCAGGTTGACCTTTTTGCCGTCACCGCTGCTGCCAGCGCCGCTGGTCGCAATTGTCAGCGCCGCGATGGCGTCGTCGACGCCGGAGCCCGAGATTGTATCGGCGCGGTTTTCATTCTCGGCAAGCACACCGATGTACTCGTTGCCGCCTGACACCTCGACCGCCTTCTTCTCCTTCTTCTTGCTCTTCTGCTCCGCCTCGAGCTTGGCCATCGCCTGCGCGGCGATTTCGGCGCGCGTCATCTTGGCGGGTTTCGCCTTGTTACCCGTGAGCTTCGGCGCTGACAGCTCCGCCTCTTCCGCCTCGGCCAAGGCGTCGTTCTCAGCCTTGCGCTCCGCCTTGGCTGCCTTTTTCTCCGCCTCGGCCTCCTTCTTCTTGTTAGCCTTCTTCCCTCCCTCGGCCCACTCGGCGTCCTCCGCCGCCTGCCGCGCCGCCTCCGCCTCTCCCGCCGCCTTCGCCGCCTGCTTTTCCTTCTTCGACACGTCGCCAACCGGCATCGCCTGGCTCTCCTCTGCCACCGGTACCGAAGTTGCCAGATATGGGACTTTCGAGAAGCTCACCGTGATTCACCGACCCCAAACCCCTTCTTGTGGTAGCATGAGGAATTTTTCACAGAACACTTCGAGATTCTGGTGTGTTTGGTTCAGGATTCATGTGATGTCCTTGCGCACCCTGCGCGGCGTGCTCTGGCCGTGAGCAATCTGAACGCGGCGCGCCTCTCCCCACCCAACCGCAGACATCACAGCAATAGCGATGGCTGAGGACGACACGTGGCAGAAGGCTTTTGGCGAGAAGTGGGACGCGATCGTTCTCGGCACCGGCCTCAAGGAGTGCCTGCTGAGCGGCCTGCTCTCGGTCGCCGGCAAAAAGGTGTTGCACCTGGACCGCAACCCGTACTACGGCGGCGCATCGGCCTCGCTCGACGTCACTCAGTTCTTCGACAAAATGGGCTCGTCAGAGAAGCCCGTGGAGGCCGAGCTTGGCAAGCTGCGCGACTACAGCATCGACCTCATCCCCAAGTTTCTGATGGCAGGCGGCAACCTCGTCAAGGTGCTCATCCACACGGGCGTGTCCAATTACATCGAGTTCAAGCCGGTGGACGGCTCGTTCGTGTACTCAAACAAGGCGGGCAAGGTCTGCAAGGTGCCAGCGACACCCGAGGATGCCATGAAGTCGTCGCTCATGTCCATGATGGAGAAGACCCGCATGATGCAGTTCACCTTGTGGGTCTCCAAGGTGCAGCTGGCGGACCGCAAGACTTGGGTGGCGGGCACGATGACCAAGAAGAAGCTTGAGTTGGACACGATGACCGGTAAGGAGTTTTTCAAGTACTGGGCGCTCGAGCAGGCCACGATCGACTTCCTGACGCATGCGTGCTGCCTGTACCTTGACGAATCTTACACCGAGCTGCCGGCGATCGAGATCGTCAAGAAGATGCAGCTCTACCTTGAGTCGAAGACGCGCTTTGCGGGCATGACCTCACCGTTCCTGTACCCGCTCTACGGTCTTGGCGAGCTGCCACAGGCCTTTGCCCGCCTGGCGGCCGTGCACGGCGGCACTTACATGCTCAATCACGCGATGGGTGACGAGGGCCCTGTCTTCGGCGAAGGCAAGTTCGAGGTCCAGTATGAGGCGGGCGTGGCGACGGGCATCAAGGTGATGGATACGGTGGCGAACGCGTCGGTCGTAATTGGCGATCCGTCGTACTTCCCCACACTGGTGAAAAAGCAGGGCGCCGTCGTGCGCTGCATCGCAATCGTCAACGCTCCCCTCGCCTCGACCAACCTCGGTTCGGAGCCGGCGGGCTCGTACCAGGTCATCTTCCCGGGCTCCACCATCGGGCGCAAAAACGACCTGTACCTCTTCTGCTGCAGCTCGCCGCACAAGGTGGCGCCGGCGGGCAAGTACATCATCTTTTGCTCGACCATCATTGAGGGCCCGGCGACCGGCGCGTGCGAGGGCATTGCGCAACGCGAGCTCGCTGCGGGGCTCGAGCTGATCTCGGCGGCGTCGCCCGCCAAAATGTTCTACGACATGTATGACCTGATGGTGCCTGTGGAGGATGGCTCCCAGTCGAAGGTCTACATCAGCGAATCGTACGACGCGACTTCGCACTTCGAGACGACGATCACGGACGTACTCGCCATGTACGAGCGCATCGTGGGCGAGAAGCTCATCCTGACCTCCGGGCCGGGCTCATCAGAGTGAGGCGGCGCCGGCGCGCAGCACACCGCCCGCCTCGTCAGGGGCCGTCCGACGCGCCGGGAAGAGTTCCCACAGCGCAACTATGGTGCCCACACTCGGCATTGGATGTTTGGCGGTCGACTCGGGGCGCGGGCCGTTGGCCGAGGAAGGACGATCCACGTGTGGTACGCAACAAATGGTGACCATCACTGTCCGCAGATGCCGCGATTCGTGTGATCGAGATTGGTCGAGATTGGGACATGTCGCGTCGATTTTGTGTATGCAGTGTATGCCAGGAGCCGGTGCAGTCTATGGTCTATGCTCCAGAACTGTGTTGAAGACATGAAGTGGTATAAAACGTGCGTGTACGGTAGACGGTAGCTGGTCGCTACTCTATAGCCCATATGGTCACATTCGTGTGGCAGCCTGTAGCCCCCGTCAGTCCCCCCGCGGCGCCCGGGCGCTAGATCGCGCTAAATCGAACCGATGCTCCGCAACCGCGCCCGCGATGTCCGCCGCCGCGCGACCCGCGCGCATGCCCCCCCCCCCCCCCCCCCCCCCCCCCCCACCCCCCCCCCCCCCCCCCCCCCCCCCCCCCCCCCCGCGCGCGCGCGTTCACCTCCCCCCGCGCTCACCACTGGCCTACGGATTCGGTTACGTTAGGGCAGCGCCACATGTGTGATTTGGCCGTGGAACATCGAAAACCTGATCTGTGCCAGTCTCTCTCGTCACTCGTGGCTGGACTGCTAGATTTGTCCTTTCTCAGCTGGCGCAAATGAGTAGGTGGCTGTGCATGCAGTAGGGGCCGCCCCATCGTATACTTTGCACACGATTTTGGCAAGCCCCGTTCCTGAGGGGTCCAGCTTCAGGACGGTCGAAGTGCATTCAGAATAGAGAGACTGAAGCTGGACCCCACTCCCAGCTTCAATCTCTCTAGAGATGAAAGCGCCGCTGAAGGTGGTGATGGAGGTGTTTGCATCAGAATTGCCGAAGCCATTGGCGATCATTTGCGTCAATGATGCATCCGAGTAGAGCTCAACGACCACGTTGAAATCCCCGGTCGTTAGGCTAGCTGAAACAGAGGTGAGGTTTTGACGGAATGCGCAGTTGGAGTTGCACATCTGATATACCAGAGTTGAATGGGTCACCGAGCCGACAGCAGCCGAAGTTGATAAGGCGGTGGTGGCACCCAGGACGCAAAATGTGAAGGCGGCCATGGAAATGCGCATCACAGTCACTCACCCCGCGTCAGGCGTCTCCGGAAGGCGTGCTTCTGTCTTGTTCACATGATGTTAACGGTCCTTGGTAGTTTGTTGAAAATTTCGTCACGGTCCGTCAAAAGGACGGCTCGCTCCCCTCGGTCAGAAGTCTCAAGTCAGTTTCGTCGCGGTCCCCACACGCTCACCACACCTGGACACCGGTCTCAAAGGGCGGCACCGCACCCGTATCTAAAGTTCAAAGTTGGAGTGCAGTGCGTGCGGACTCGCGTCGAAGGTCCCTGCAACACGATAGGTACGCTTCCGAATTGCGTGGCGCGGACACAAATTATAGGCACAGTACCCTCGAAGTCCGAAGATAGACGTCGCGTTAGTTTTACCCAAGGGGGTAGGGGAGGGCCTGTTCGCTCATACCCTGATTACAAACTAGTGATGTACCCAAGGGGGTAGGGGAGGGATTAATATCTGGATTTGCACCCCTTCCTCATACCCTGATTACAAACTGAGTGTTACGGCAGTCTTCAGCGGCATCGGTACCCGCTCAATTGCGCACCAGTCGTCCTACAGTCGTCCGGCGCGGGCGGTCGCACGTATGTTGCCGGCAGCACCTGTGCCAAACAATGGAATCTCGGCGAGTTGGTTACGAGTTGGAGACCGAGTCCAACAAGAGCGGCTACAAGTACGTGCACTTTTGTAAGAGGCCACTTCCATCTCAATAAGGCCCTGAATGGCGAATCGAAGCAGACGTACTTGGGGATGTTCACGACTGCCGAGACGAAATGGAATCCACAGTGGCGCCTTTCTGGCTATTTCTGGCCTCGGCGTCATCTCACCTCATGATGCCGACATGAACCATTGTCCATCATGATGATGGAGACCGAAAGGCCCTTCAGCCTGTGAATGTTCATAGCACGCGCAGCACCTAGTCGGCGGCCTCGATCTCACTCAGCCTTTGGAGCAGGCGGCGCCGGCACCCATTTCTCGTCGGGCTCCGTCTTGGTCAGCAGGCGCCAGTCAGTCGGGTCTGTCTCGCGCACCACCCCAAAAGGCCCAAGCAGGCCAGACCAGTCGGCAGAGCTCACACGGCCGAGGCGCTCACGTGTCTTGGGGCCCCCGATCACGGCGTCGTACGTATTCCGTGGGCGGTCGGTCAGGCCTCCGAGGCCGCGCGAGACGCGCAGCACGCGCAGCGGCGGGCAGCCCTCGGCGGGCGTGCGTGCCAGCCGAAGCGCGCACTGCACGGCGAGCTCCGCGATGTCCTCGCGCGCGAGCGTCGTACCGGTACCCGTACGGGAGGCGGCAGCAGCAGACGACGGCAGCAGTGCACTCGCCGGTGCGTCCCAGCCATCGCGCACCGCGAGCGGGCCGAGGAGGCTTCCGTCGTGGTCCTGCAGCGGCTCGCACACCCACCCCGGCGTGGACGCGACCGTGACGCCCTCCTCCGGTGCGATGAGGGTCGCGCACAGGGGCAAGCTCTTGAGCAGTGTCACGCATTCGAGGATTGCCGCATCGCCCTTGAGGAGCACGAAGGCGTGCTGCGCGCCGCGCGCCGCCGCGAGCTCGAGGGCCGACAGGTCGAGCAGGGGCGCCTCACCGTCCTTGACAGCCTTTTTGCCACCTCCAAATGGCAGCCCGCTCAGCCATCCTCCGGCCTCTGCCGGGAGAGCATCCAGGAACAGAAGCCCCGACTCGAGGACCCGGCTAGTGCTGAGCTCGGAGCGCTTGAGTGCGTCTGCGGCAGGTAGGTTGGACATGGCGAATGAGGACCACAGCAGGCTCTCTAGCTTGCCGCGGTCATCGACTGCGGCGCATGGATTCTTAGCCAGCCTGGTCGTGGGCAGCTGGGCTGCGCGCTGCAGCTTGCCGAAAAGAAGGTTGGCGGTGGACCCACCAGTGATGACCGGCCGCGGATCAAAGTCGGCGGCGATGCGCGAAACGGGAAGCAGGGCGGCAGCGGCGGCTGTGCCGGCCAGGTGCAGCGCAAGCAACATTCGGGGCAACATCTCCCCGCGTTCGCGGCACTCACGCCGCGCGTTCGGGGATTTCGCCGGGATTTCGGCATTGAGAATTCCTGAACTTCCCAAGAGTTCACTGTTTCACCTTGTTTACTATCGCGGCGGCCACCTCGACCCCCCCCCCCCCCCCCCCCCCCCCCCCCACCCCTTCCA
>Ga0210244_100546_pt1 | contig 34863 bp, 38 predicted proteins | sample ChrtobMetaP3_0mM_FD_155473 | JGI IMG/M metagenome (GOLD analysis project Ga0210244, IMG submission 155473) | Chrysochromulina tobin associated microbial communities from unialgal haptophyte culture, Seattle, Washington, United States - P3_0mM | ecosystem: Host-associated > Algae > Haptophytes >...
CGCCTTCGAGCAGGCGCGGGGAGGCGCTCTGGGAGCGGGCGGAGGCAGGGTCGGGTTTGCTGGGGGCGGCCTCTTCTGAGTCGGCCGCGGGGAGCGGTCGGCTTCGGGCTTGCGGCTGTTGAGTCGGCCGCGGCTTCGGTCGTCGCGCTGACGTGCGGGGTGTGTGTTGTTGGTGGGTTTGGTTGGTTGTGAGATTCGTCTGTGTGCCTTTGTGCGTCCGCGTGTCCCGTGTGTCCCGTGTGTGTCCCGGCTCCCCCCGGTGTCTTTTTACAGGTAAGTGGCATGTTAGAAAGAAACCAGGTACGAGCGGCGTCTCATGGGTTTCATGCCCGAAAGTTCCGTTGTGCTTCGAAACTTCCGCGCATGTTCCACGGGGTTGGTTGGCTGGCGAGGACGGTCGTCGCTGTCGGCGCTGTCACGACCTCGGCTGGGAGAGCAGCGCCTTGTACATCCACACTGTTGCGTACAGCTTCATCCGGCGCACTACGCACTCAATCGCTCGCCATGAAGGACCGGCGCGATGGCAAACAGGACGGCTTCCGAAACCCTCACAATCTGCCTGTCAAGACGTGCGTCGTGTGCAACCGTCCATTCACGTGGCGCAAGAAGTGGGAGGATAGCTGGGACGAGGTGACAACATGCAGTAAATCGTGCAACGCCGAGCGCAAGAGGTCCAATCGAGCAGATGATCCTCGGGAGACGTCCTCCTCTGATGGCGAGCTGGGTGAGGCCTCGTCGTCTGAAGACTCTCGCAGCGATGGCCGGCCTTCACGTCGTAGCGGACGCCGCAGTCCTAGAATGGTGATGGTGAGCGAGAACGAGAGTGCCGACACAGCGGAGCTGGGCATGACGGCACCTGCGATACTGATGGGGAGCGAGTGCGTCGGTGGCCAGGGGGCGGAACTGGATCCGGGTGGCATGGCTGGTGACCACGGGGCGGAACTGGATCCGAGTGGCATGGCTGGTGGCCACGGGGCGGAACTGGATTCGAGATCCGCTCGCAAGGCAGCGAAGAAGGCTAGCAAGGCCGAGCGCCGAGCCAAGCGCGAGGGTACCGCCGGCCCCATAGGTCAGAAAGCGTGCGACTTGTGTATGCGAGAGGTCGATTTGCTCATCCGCTGCCAACTCGATAGCGCTAAGCAGTGGAAGATGGTGTGCGGGCGGTGCTGGAAGACGCCGGCGGTGGCCAATGGCGTCGTTGACGGCGACCTCCTCGTCAATCCCCACTATCGATACGGCGGCCTGTGGAAGAACCTGCATCGCGTCGCTCAATAGCGTCGCGCGCCGACGGAGATCCATCCGCTCATCATGCTCGTTAACGTGCTGCTCATGCCGATGAGCGAAGAGTCTCTCAATCGACTCAAGGGCTCTGGGGCGATTCGCGGGGCCGTGCTGTACTAATTCCTTATGAAAACGTATTCAAAGCGTTCCCGCTTTTCTAACTCACGTCCGACGAACGGATTACTGTTCATCCGTCAAACAACGAAGTGTGGTCAGTGAGTGTGGTGCGACTCACTACTCAGCCAACTTACGTACAACGCCGATTTCTGCAGTGCATTTTACAATCATCACGGATGCCCCCGGCCTGCCCCGGCCTGCGCGGCTGCGCGCCCGCCCGCCCGGATCACTTATCGGTCCACTTGTGTGCACTCAGCACTCCCCACACCCGACAGCGACGACCGCCCCGCGCCGCGCATGCATCACTCTCCACACCGGCGACCGGGTGACGGGGGGATGTTATCGAATTTGGGTGGGTTTGTTATCAGGATGTACGTATCCTATATACCTTCCTATTGCTATCATGCATGTATCATGCATGTATCTTGCATGTATCTTGATGACAGAGCATGTAAGATACGTTTGAAATACATCATAGGAAGATAGGATACATCAGGATACGTGTATCCTTCAGGATACATGCAAGATACATCAGGATACGTATCCTGATAACAACGACCCACCCAATAACTCGATAACACCCCCCCCTAACCCCTCCACACCCGACAGCGAAGACCGCACACGCCGCACATGCATCACGGTACGCTGCGGATGCATCACGGTCCACGGTCCACAGCGCTGTCTACCGCGATACTACACGTCCGCACTCCGCAGGGGTGTGGGGCACGGCCATGGGCACGGCGCCTGTCGTCCATCTCTTGTACCATGATTTCAGAAGAGCATGCAGATCAAGAGCTCGTTCAGCTTCAGGTACAGCGTGTATTATACATTTGTCTTCTTCATCTTCACACGCCTTTGCATGCATGCTGCGAAGGGAACGTGCGAGACATCCAATGAATGAGGACGTCAGACAAAGAAGGTGAGGGGATGCAGACGGCTGGGTAGGTGGCACGTGGCAGATCTGGGCGGGCTCGATTTCGACGTCGCTGTTTACGAGGAGCAGCAGTTCGTTTGAAGATGAAGATGCTAGATGGTTGAAGACGGGAGGCAGCAGTTTGGAAGCAGCAGTACGAACTGCGTGTGCTCGCACTGCTGCGTGTGCTCGTACTGCTGCGTGCGAGCAGCAGTGCGAGCTGCCAACAGCAACACGGGAGGCCTCACCAGGGGAGCGGCGGGAAACGTGGACTCATGCAACACCTTCTCGCCCATGTCGTCGAGGTCGGCCTGCTCTTGGCTCGTGACGGGGGCGTCTGTTCCCCAGCCGGGCATTATCCTCAGTTCAGGATCGAAGCCAAGATGCAAAAAAATGGCATCAGACTGAGTCGCGTCAAACTTGCAAATTAAATGTGTCTCCCTACTTCTCGACTGGACTATTTCGTTCCAATTTCTCAATATATAATCAACAAATTACTCTAAGAGCTCTCATTTCCATCATGTTCCATCACGTAGTCCACGTAGTCCGCAAGATGCCGCTCTCCTTTTTTGGAATGTTGCATGATCACTATGATTATGGAATCTACCGAGACGGCGCTTTTGCGCTTTTCAAGGAACCACGAGTGCGCTTCGCCCCACCCCACGAGCCACGAGATCCGAGACCCCCGCGAAACTTTAGTAGTAACTAACCCTGCGACCCTTTCGGGTGCCTGAGCCTCTAAATCACTTTGCGTATTTCATGGCCTTTGGCGAGCCAAACAGTTAGCCTGCGCTGAACCGCTGATATACGATTCCGTCAAGTCAAGAGATGCCGCAGCCTGGCGCCGTGATGAGCGCCGGAACGACGGCGGACATAGGTCGTCTGAGGGCGCAATTTTTAAAACACCATCGAGGGTTATTACCAGAGTGTTGAAACCCACCCCAACTTAGCGCGAGGGCAAGGGATCCGCGACCGCGAATCTGGTGCGCGATAGCGAATCCGGCCGAAGCGGCCCTTGCGACGTTGCAGAGACAGCCATATTTATAAATATCTAACATTTATAAATATCTCCTACATGTAACGTAACCCTCACGTAACTTTGAGTTCCAAACGCGGAATTGTTCTACATAATTCGAGGAATTTGATGGTTGCAATCATCTCGCAGGATGCATCGCACCAAGAGTCTCCGCCCTCCGGACCCTGCGCCGCCTTTCGTCTGCAGTCAGAGACACGATGCGCCGCGCCGGATTGACGGACCTCACGCTGCCAGAAGACCTGATCTGGACGGTGCCTGTCACTCCTCTCGAGGAGCAGCTGCCGCAGCCAACAAGGGCACCTCCGCAACGCATTCCGATCCTCAAGTGCGGACCCGCCAGCACGCGCCTCGTGCACCCCAGCAGCCCCTGACACGCGCGGTCTGGTTGTGTGTGCGCCCAGTCGCGTGCTCGTCTCTCACGCCGCGTCGAGCGCGGCGTTGCGCGAACGCCGAGGCTCGCAGACGGCTGCTCAACATCTTGTAGTATCGCACGTGCCTTCGGCTCCGCCGGAGCTCCTCCAGCAGTGCGTGATGATGTCGATCCCGACCATCTTCAATCCGAACTTGAACGGCATGGAGCCCAATCCCGACTTCCTTCCCAGCCCGAACGAGACGGTCGGCTTCAAGTGCGCCCCTCTCCCGTCTCGCCCTGATTGCCCCAGGCACCGTGCCACCTCGCAACGATGCCCGCGAGGCGCGCTCCACCTCACCCCGCCCTGTCTCCATGCCGCGTGGCTTCATCCCGTCTGCTTGCCGCCGCCCTTATAACCTCGCAGCTACAAGGTCGACGGGATTCTCGGCTCGGGCTCCTTCGCCACCGTCTTCCGCGCCGTGCACGACGGCGCCCAGAACCGGCCCGTAGCACTCAAGTGCCTAAAGAACGCAAAGGAGACGATGGATGCCGGGCTGGGCGAGGCCCGGATTCAAGCTCTGATCCGGCTGCATGATCCACGCGGCCGCCGGCACATTGTGCGGCTGCTCGACTGCTTCTACTACCGCGAGCACCTCTTTCTCGTGTACGAGCGCCTCAACGCGTCCGTCTTGGCGCACTACATGCACCTCGAGACACTTGGCCCGCGCGCGCGCGCTGAGTACTGGCACGCGGGCTCGATCGGGGCCCTCTCCATCCAGATGCTCGACGCGCTCTCCTTCCTCACCTCCCTCGGTATCACGCACTGCGACGTAAAGACGGCCAACATCTGCATCGTCAACGCGGAGCGTCGCATCTTCAAGCTCATCGACTTCGGCTCGGTCGTCCTCACGTACGACGCCCACATGTCCTACCTGCAGGTGATTGCCTCCCGAGTACCCCCTGAGTGCCTCCCGATTGCCTCGGCTCGGTGGTCCTCACGTGCATGGCGCTACCCACCCGCCCTGCAGAGCCGCTGGTACCGCGCGCCCGAGGTGATCCTCGGCCTCAGCTGGACGCCCAAGATCGACGTGTGGTCCCTCGGCTGCGTGGCCATCGAGCTCGCGTTCGGCTTCTTGCCCTTCCAGTTCGCGGCGACGGACCTCGTCCTCGCGGCCCATAAGGCTACCCGCGGGCCCTTCCCGCCATGGATGATGGAAGGGCCACTCGGATCCATCTACTTCTCTGGCTCCGGCTACGTGTACGAGGTCGACCCTCCTGCCACCGCCCCGGGCACCTATCTGCTGCGCGCCGAGCCCAACACGACACTGGTCGAGCTGCTCGCCCAACATCTCGATCCCGCCATCTTTGGCGACGTGCTCTCCTTCAGTCACTTTGCCGAGACGCTTCTGACCCTCGACCCCAACGTGCGCCCGACTGCGGCGGAGGCGCTGCAGCACCCGTGGATGGCCTCGTATGGTCTTCCCCCTATCGATCCCCCGATCGTGCTTGTGACGCCCTCGTCTTCAGACGTGGCCTCTCTGAAGGATAAATAGCCCCGAGATGCCACAAAATAGCCCCGAGGTTAGCCCCGAGGACTGGAAGGCATTACGTGGCCCAGCCGCCAACCTGCTTTGGAGAGTGAGAGCAACTGAGATGCCAGGCGTGACGCGGGCTGACCGTGAGCGCGGGGAGGGCGCGCGGTGAGATGTCGGCAGGCGCGATCGCTGCGGGAAGGGCCCGCGGTGTACGTGTACACACATGACTTGGCAGCCACCATGCCACCTAGCCACCGTCAAGGATCCTGGTGGTTCCTGTTAAAGATGTCGTCAGGCGTGAATCGCCGCGGGGAGGGCCATGGGGTGTACTTGTGGGCGTATGACGTGGCATCATAGGATGTCTTTATTGTTTCGTTTTATCGTATATCGAGCAACCGTAGATTCGAAGCGTCTAAATCCAAAATCGGTCCGACCGCGGCCGGAGCCGCGACGGAGCGCCCGCACGTGCCCGGTTGCTGCAACGCCAGCGGCTGGGAGGCGGCCCGGCTGGACCCGCGGCGCGGCGTCGGCCTTTGTGATTGAAAACGCTGTCTCGCTGTGGCGGTACACGCGACGCAGTGCATTGCACAATCATCACGGCCTGCGCGCCCGCCCCCCGGACCGGATCACCCGACCGTTCTCGGTCCCGAGTCTCGTCTCTCGTGCACGCAGCACTCTCCACACCCGACCGAGCGACGACCGCACACGCCGCGCATGCATCACGGCACGCCGCGCATGCATCACGGCACGCCGCGCATGCATCACGGCACGCCGCGCGCGCGCGCGCGCATGTATCACGGCCCACGGCCCACAGCGCTGTCTACCGCGATGCACCTCACTTCTCGGTGCCAACGAAATCCGACATGCCAACGAAATCAGAGGGTCTCATGCCGCAAACATGCGCCTCATACGTCATGGAGTGTTGTGTGGGGAACTCCCTCTGGCCTCACGCCAACGGCTGCATGCCTCACGCTGTGGGGAACTCCCTCTGGCCTCACGCCAACGGCTGCATGCCTCACGCTGTGGGGAACTCCCTCTGGCCTCACGCCACCGGATGCATGCCTCACGCTGTGGGGAACTCCCTCTGGCCTCACGCCACCGGATGCATGCCTCACGCTGTGGGGAACTCCCTCTGGCCTCACGCCAACGGATGCATGCCTCACGCCACCGGATGCATGCCTCATGCCACCCAGACTACTCCCCGGGTGCCCGGTGTCTTTGCAGGGGTCTTGTGCGCCGAGAGCGGCGCCGTGCTCGCCGCGACGCCCTGGTCGGCGCCGTCCTGGGCACCATCGAACACCCAGGCCCGCCCGCCTGGGGTCACAGCCACAACCGGCGGCGCGCGAGGCGGGCTGCTCGAGGGAGATCCGGGGAGATCGAGCGCCGGTGGCACGAGCGCGCCTCGGGCGGGCGTCGTCGCGGGCGTCTTGGCGGGCGTCTTCGCGGGCGTCATGGGCGCCATGTTGGGCACCGCACTGGGCGCCGTGTTGGGCACCGTCGCCGTGCCCTTGGATGGGGTCTTTGCGCCGGCCGGCGGCGGCACGGCCTTGGCCGGCGTCCGGGCGCCGTGATGGGCGCCGTGCTGGGCGCCGTGTTGGGCGCCTCCGAGGATGGGCACCGCGCGGTTGGCCACAGCCAAGGGGACGCGAGCTTGGCTCTCGCGAGATTGCGAGCTCCGCACGGCAGCTTGGATCTCGGCAAGTTTGAGCGCCGCACGCTCCGGCACGGCCGCCGCCCGGGCGACGGCCGCCGCCTTGGCCTCGGTCGCCCGCGCGACGATCATCTCGGCTGCCGCCGCCCGCGCCGCCATCGCCTGCGTCGCGGCCGCTGAGGCTTCCTTGGCGATGGCCATGGCCTCGGCCGCCGCCTTCGCCTCTGCCGCGGCGGCGGCGGAGGCCTCCGTCGCCGCCACGTACGCCTCCGCCGCCGCGAGCGCCTCCGCCGCCGCCGTGGCCGCCCGTTGCCTCGCCGCCTCCTTGGCGGCCTTTTCGAGCCAGCGGGCCTCCTTGGCCACGACGGCCGCACGCGCCGCCTCGACCTCCTTGGCCTCGCACGCCGCAGCGGCTAAGCGCGCGGCCGCCTGCGCCGCCTCCGCCGCCTGCGCCGCCGCGCGCGCCTCGACCTCCTTGGCCTTGGCCTCCGCCTCCGCTGCCTGCTCCGCCGCCGCCACGTCGGCGACGCTGAGCGCCGAGCCGAGCGCCGAGCCGAGCGCGCACGCAGCGAGCGCGAGCGGCGCCGTCCCGGGCACCTCGTCGGACCGGCGCGCCGTCGTGGGCGCCTCCTGCGGCGCGAGCGGCGCCGTGCGCGCCGTCGTGGGCGCCTCCCGCGGCACGCGCGCCGTCTTGGGCTTGCGGGGCTTGAGCTGCACGGGTGACTCCACCACCCAAGCCTCGGCCTCGTGCACCACCGCCGGCGTCGGCAGCGCCGGAGCGGGCAGCCCGGCGGGCATCTGTGGGGAAAGCAAGCCTGCAATGAGCGCCTTTGTGCTCAGGCGGCTGACCATCATGCCCGCGCCCGCACCCGCGTCGCCCGCGTCATCCGCGTCGTCGGCTGTGGGGACGGAGGCGCTGTGGGGAAGTGGCGATGTGGGGACGTCGGCTGTGGGGACAGTGGCGCTGTCGTCGTCGTCATAGTCGCGCACGAAGACCTCATGAAGCTCGATCGAGCTCGATCGATCTCGATCTCGATCGATCTCGTCCAAGGCCTCCGAGGCGGAGATCGTCATCTCGTCCAATGCCTCCGAGGATCTCGTTGCCGGCACCGGCGCGGGCTGCGTAGGCATCGCCTCAGCGCCCATCGCCTCCGGAGCGCCGCGCTCAACACAGCGCACCGGGTTCGTCGGGTTCGTCGACCACGCATCAGCAGCCATCGTCGTCAGCGCCTCCCCGTCCCCACAGCCGATGGCCATCGTCATCAGCGCCTCGCCGAGCGTCGCGCCACTGAGCAGCGCCTCGCACAGCGGTGATGAAACCGCATGCACCCATGCCGACGGCCATTGCTGGCCCAGCAGCGCGGTGCGAACCACCGCTACGCTCGGCTCGTCGCCGTCGCACGCGGCGAGCACCGCGGCCGCGCTCGGCTCTACGAGTCGGAGGAGCAGCGCGCGCGCCGCCGCAGGCACTGTGGGCGCCGTACTGGGCAGCGACGTGGGCGCCGTACTGGGCAGCGCGCGCGCCGCCGCCGCAGGGACAGTGGGCGCCGTACTGGGCGCCGACGTGGGCGCCGACGACGCGGCCACCTCCACGAAGGCAAGGCACGGAGCGGCGCGCTCAACACAGCGCGCCGGGTTCGTCGGGTTCGTCAGCTCCGGAGCGACGCGCTCAACACAGCGCACCGGGTTCGTCGGGTTCGTCAGCTCCGGGGAGGGCGGCGCGAAGCTGAGGGACGCCGCGAACGCATCCGCAGCGCGGGAACGGACCGGCAGAGCAGGTGCGCCCAGCGCCGTCGCGGGCGCCGGCGTGGGTAGGCGCGCCCGTTCGGACGCCCGCAGAGCCTCTGTGAACGCCGCGATCTCCTCTGGCGCCGCGCCCCACCAGCTGCCGCCAACGGTCGACGAGCTCGCGCGCTCAGCTGCCGCGCGGCCCGCGGCCGATTTACCCGCGGCCAAGCGCGCGGCCGTCGGCTGTCCAGCCGTGTGCTGCCGTGCCAGCGGGACTGGCTGCGCCGTTGAAGGCAGGGCCAGTGCTGACTGCACGGCCGTCGTCGCCTCAGTCGAGCTCGAGATCTGCGTGGTCGAGCTCGAGATCTCCGTGGTCGAGCTCGAGATCTGCGTGGTCGAGCTCGAGATCTCCGTGGGCTCCGGTGCGGAGCTCACGCCAGCGCGAGTGCGGCACCCGGCGGCTGGAAGCTCGTGCACCGCCGGCCGGCCGGCCGCCGCCTCGCCGCCGCCGCGGCCGCCTCGGACACGCTTGACGGGGGAGGGCTCCCACGCACCTCCGGCAAAGGGCGCGGCGGACGCGGCCGCTGTCGGTGCTGGGGCACTGCGCAGTCCGGCAGCTGCGCGCTCGACTGGAGCAGCAGCAGCTGGGGCGATGGGCGCTGCGGCCACGGGGGCGACCGGCGCTGCAGCCTCGGGCGCGGCTGGCGCAGGTGCTGCAGCGCGCACCTCAGCCTCGGCTAGCGGGGGCTCAGGCGGCGGTGCTCGGGGTGCAAGGGGATATTCCTCGGTACGCTGTTCTGCTAACGGTGTTGGATCCTCGACGATGACCTCTTCGTCGTCCTCCATATCGTCGAAGGCCGGTTGCGGCGGCAGCACCTCCACTGGCGCGCGCGGAGGCTGCGGCTTGGCCGGAGAGGCCCACGCAAATGGAGCCGATTTACCCGTGGCCGGGGCAGTGTTCTGATGGGCCACGAGGGAGCGGCCCCCGGGAAGGAACTTGCCGCGCTGCGCCTTTGGGCGGGCGAACGAGTGCGAAGAAGTGAAATCGCCCATTCGAAAAAGGCGCGATAGTGTGAAAACGTTGTGAAGACATCTTCCCGAGGTTGACGCAGGGTCTTCTCACGATCGATGGGGGACTAAACGTCGAACCATTTTTGGAAACAGGTTTCATGCTCGTAAGGATGTGTTTTTTGGTCCTCCTCGTCGGCAGCGCCACGGCGTTCTGTCCTCAGGGCATTTGGTGCGGGCACCCTGGGATCTCGCAGCGATCACGTGCAGGTGTAGCGGTTGTGCAAATGGCGCAGGAGCCGCCTCCGAAAGAGGTGCAGAAGAAATTGGAGAGCAAAGGTGGGAAAAATGCGGAGACAAAGGCCGAGCCGGAGGCAAGCACTATTTTGGACTTCGGAGCAGCCATCTTCGGCGCTGCAGTCGATGCGACGGTCTGGGCGGGGACGGCGATCGCAGAAAATGGTGTCAAGGTGCTGTCTGAGCCGACGCCGCCCAGAGAGAGCCGACGACGTCAGCCATCCGACGAAGCCGCGGCGCCCGTCACCACGCCGTCGCAAATGGCGATGTTGCCCTCCCTCCCAGTGCCAGAGCCCCAGTCACCGCCGCCCATGATGGGCAACCCAGCGTTCGACGAGAGGCTCACCATCATCAAGGCGTACCGCCAGAAGGCCGAGACGGCGCTGCGCAAGACGACCGACATGAATGCCAAACTGCGCGCCGAGCTCGAGACCCTGTACGCTCAGAACGCAGGCCTCAGGCAGGCAGTGCGAGTGGAGTCGCTCAAGCGCTCCTTGCTGCCGGCGTCCCAAGCTCGGCGGGCAGCGCTCGAGGCCCAGCGCAGAGCGACTCCGTCGTGATGCTCGTCTGCCGCTCTGCCCCGTCGCATGATGGGTGGCGATGAAAGCGAGGTGGCAAGAGCAGAGCGGACGCCCGGCTCTCGTTCCAGCGACACTCGAGTACTACACAGCTCACAGGACACGGTTGGTAGGGATTTTCTTATATTTTCCCATAAGCTCACAGATTATTACGTTGTCGACGTTTTGTGTATATCGTTTTCTTACGTTACGGCAGGGGCACGGCCGCGAGACCGAGTGCCGCGTTGACCGCCGCGTCCCAGACGGGTGCATACAACCAGGGCGAGAAGCAGAAGTGAGTGCAGTCGACGCCCACGCCCGGGATGCGCCGCGTCTTTGGGTCCGTCGACGAGCCGTGCATGTCGTGTCGGTCCAGGAAGAGATGGAAGAGGCGCAGCCGAACCCACGGGGGTGCAGGCTGCACTGATGGGCGTCGAGCTGGGCGCTTTTCTGATCGTGGAGCAGACGTGCGGCCTAGTATGGCAGATCCAGAGGGACTGCCTAACATGGCAGAAGGGTGCTCTAAAACGGGGGCAGGGCTCGTGCCGAGGCTTCCTAATATGGCAGAAGGGTGCTCTAAATCGGCAGGGCTCGGGCTCGTGCCGAGGCTCGTCCCATGAAAGCCAGCGAGAAGGCGGCCCGCCCACCCGTCGAGGTAACGGTTACGCCAGTTGGCGGCCGTCTGGTTTTGAATCGGCTCACACCGCGGGCTTGCCGCCATCGCTGACCACCGGAAAGTGCCGCTGCCGTCTTCGCCAGGAAAGTGCTGTGGCAATGTCTCCAGCCACAGCAGACGCGCGAGCCCTGCCATATCAGGCAGCCGGGCGAGCTGGCGCTCTTTGCCCCCTACCTTGCCCCCGGGGGAGGCGAACCCGCCAGCAGCACGAGCAGTGCCGGGCGCTGTGTCGGGCGCGCGCCCCACGGTGCTCTTCTTCCAGCTGGCGCTCGTCATGGCGCTCGCGGACCGTCGGATAACCTGGCGGTCAGCCACCTGGCGGTCAGCCACCTGGCGGTCAGCCTGGCGGAGGGCCGTGAGCAGGAACGGTGAGATCGTCGTGTTGGCGATGCGTTCGAGGTCGCGCTCGCTGTTGGCATGCACGCCGCCTCCGAGAAAGACGAAACTGGACGCCTGCATGAGGAGCAAGGGGGCGGGCGGTTCCACTCGACGAAAGTAGCGAGGCACGACGAGCATGGCGGACTGCCAGTAGTCGAGGACGACACTCGTGCACGTGCCACCAGTGACGACGGCGGTCTCCGCAAACGTGGCGTTGCACGTGAGGAGCGATTCCTTCGGGAGCCTTCGCAGTTCGTCGACGCTCTTGTTCGCTTGGCAAAAGGCGCCCTCCTCCCTAAGCCAGTCGCCATGCACCCCGTTGAAGTCGCAAGAGGCGAGCGGCAGCCGAAGCTCGTGCATCGCATCCGCTACTGCCGCGGCCCACACATCGTGGACGGTGCTGTCGCCGACAAAGGTGACGCGGCACTTGCCAGGCTGCATGTGGCCGAATAGCATTGCGAGCCCTTTTCCCGGCTCCGCGGTCTGCGATCCACAGCCGTACGACGCATACACTCCCAAACCAGGGGTGGACGTCCCTGAAGAACCGCGGAACGCACCAGGTTCTTGGAGGCGCTGAATTTGACTTTTTCGGCAAGCGCCAAGGCAGCTATGGCGGAAGGGAGAGGTGCACTGTGCTGGTGGTGAAGATGGAGGAGGCTGCGAGGTCCAGGAGCACGTTCTGCTGTGCGCAACTCCGCCCCGCGAATGCCTGCCCAAGAAAGCTGGGATACTGGTTACATGTTCGCCTTTGGAGCGTGTCCGAAACTTCGCGCGCCGAATTGCATGCAGCCGTGCACGATGGGAAACGTGGCGGCTTGGCTGCCCTGCGGCCACACGCGTTTCTCATGGCTACGGGCGCACACGGACGCCGTGCCGCCGGGACATACGCCGTTCTCGTGGGGTGCTCATGCAGGGGACGGCGATGCTAACCCATCTTCCGGTGCGTCTTCGGAAGAGCCAGCAGTCCAGCCTCACGCGTCAGCTCCAGCGGCAGCTCCAGCGGCAGCCGAGCCTTCAGCCGTAGGAGCAGCAGCAGCTGGCACTGGCCGCGCCGCACCCAGTCGCATCACCGCGGCAACTGGCATAACGGTGCAGCGCTTACGTTGGAAGCTCGACCTCGTGCTACAGTCCCTTCCGCCGCTTCCGCTGGAGGAGCTGCTCGACGACGGCCAGGCGACCAAGACTAGCCGGCGACGGCCAGGACAGGTTGGCGGCAAGCACTGGCAGCAGGAGGTGTCCATCGTCCGCCATCTCGCGCGCATCGGCGGCCTATCCGATTCAACGACAGTGGCGGTCGAGCTTGGCGCTGGGACCGCTCGCCTATCCGAGCGCCTGCAGCAGCTAACGGGCGCTCGCTTTTCCCACGTGCTCGTCGACCGGCAGCAGTTCAAAGGGCGTGCCTGCAGCGACCACGCGATGCGCAAGCGTGCCTCGCCCTCGGGCCAGCCCAGCGACGCGCCGCCGGACGCCGTCGTGCGCCTCGTGAAGGACATCGCCGCGTTCGACTTCGGCGCGGATCGACGTCAGCTCTGCATGTCGAAGCATCTGTGCGGCCCGGCCTGCGACCTGGCCGTGGAGGCGCTGCGCCGGGCGCCGCCCCATCGACGACCGCCCTGCTGCCTCGCCACGTGCTGCCACTACCTCTGCCGTTGGGACGACTTTTCGGGCCGCCCGTTTTGGAATGCATGCGGGCTGGACGAGGAGGAGTTTCGGGTCGCAGTGGCCACGAGCCAATGGGCATGCATGCAGCCGGAGCCGGAGCCAGGCGCTGCGCCAAATCAGGAAGCTGCGCCCCAGGAGAGTCAGCGGGCATGCATGCAGCCGAAGGATGCCTTGGACGTTTCGGACGGTCCAGCGGCCCTCCCTGTGGCCACAATGCCGGCGTCAGCAGAGGCGGCGACCGCGTCTGCAAAGGTGACCGCGTCCGCGGCGTCCGCGTCCGGCGATGGTGTGCAAGGCGAGTCGCTTCCCGACTTTGAGCGTCCCGAGACAATCTCGGGGCAATCTCGCTGGCTGCCCGATCTCTTCGAGCTCGCACGGAGCGCACGCACGCGGCTGCAGTCGGGCCCGCCCCCACCTGCTTTCATGGACTCGTCCGAGTTTGAGCGCACCTTCCCGCGCGACGAGAAGATTCGTCTCGGCCGACAAGTCAAATGCATGCTCGACTATAGCCGAGCGGCGGCGCTGCAGGGTGAGCTCGGGTACAGCGTGCGGCTCGTCCGCTACACTACGCGCTCGGTCGAGGATCGGCTGCTGGTCGCCTGCAGGGCTGCGTAGAGCGACTCGCCTGTGGGGAGGGGAGAGGAGCGCCGTGGTGAGCACCCAATAGACACAATATTCACACCAAGCCCGCGACGTTTTAACACCATGGCTGGGGTCCATCTTCCTCTCCGCGGCGCTTGAGTTTTTTCACCATTGATATGTTCGCGATGGGCGCGCAGGCAGAGGCTTGCAAGCAGCGCGGCAACGAGTGCTTCGCCAAGGGGAAGATCGAGGCCGCCATCGAGGCCTACTCCGAGGCGATCTGCTTTGCGCCGTCAGAGGCGGTCTATTTTACGAACCGGGCGCAGTGTCACAAGAAGAAGGCAGCGTGGGACGCTGTGGTCGCCGACTGCACCTCGGCGCTCTCGCTCGACGATGCCTCCATCAAGGCGCACTATCTGCTGGGCATCGCGCTCGATAGCCAGGGCCAGCACGGACAAGCTGCGAGCCACCTGCTGCGCGCGATCGACCTGTGCAAAGGAAAGACCATCTCATACAGGGACGACATCCAGCGTGCGATGCTCTCTGCGCGCAAGCGGCAGTGGGCCGTCGCGCATCCGGTCGCCGCCGCGCACGTGGGCATATCCGAGGCGCTCGTCGAGCGCTTGCTGAGGAGCCACTACGAGCGTGAGCAGACAGTGATCGAGAGCGCCAGCGGCAGCGGCGGCAGCGGCGGCAGCGGCGGCAGCGGCGGCAGCGGCAGCGGCAGTGGCAGCGGCAGCGGCAGCAGCACGCGTCTGCACGACCTGCAGCTGGAGCAGCAGCTGGTAGGCTCGTGCCTGGGTGAGGCGATGGCCGCGCTCCGTGCCAAACGCGGCCCAAGCCGAGTGCCCGACTACCTCTGCTGCAAGATCACCATGGAACCGATGCTCGAGCCCGTGATGACTCCAGACGGAATCTCGTATGAGAGGGCAGTGATTCTCGAGCACCTCCAAAAGGTGGGCAAGTTCGATCCGGTAACGCGCCGACCTCTCGAGTCGTCCCAGCTGGTACCCAACTTGGCGCTCAAAGAGGCGGTGCACACATTCCTCGAGCAGAATCCTTGGGCGTGGGAGTCGCCTAATTAGGAAGAGGCGGTGCACACATTCCTCGAGCAGAATCCTTGGCGCGTGGGAGTCGCCTAATTAGGCTCTAGGGAGCCGTCGCTCCCGCTGTTCTGACCTCGCACACACCCCGACCGCAAGGGCCTATCAAGTATGATAGGGAGAGGGCGGGGAGACTCGAGTAATATGTTACCGGCTAGGGAACGGGGGGAGACTTTAGGAAGACTCGGGGACTGAGGCCGCGCGCGGAGTGGCCATTGGGCGACTGGCCTTCGAGTTTCGAGAGATGCATCTACGAGTAGCGCGCATGCCGGATCATGGCGTCGCATTTCTTGGCCCCGAAAGTGATGCCAGTTGCCACACACAACTAATCGTGTACGACCCGGGCAGCGAGGCGCCGCGCGAGAGCGAATCAGCGACGAGAGATAGAACAGAGACGAGTAGCGCGCTGCGTGGCCGTGGGCCCGGGAGCGGACGTGTGCACCATCATGCAGCTTGCACCGCCGACCCCTCCACGCCCATCGGCTTCGCACGTTCGATTGCGTACTTCGTACCCTTGTGAGCTGAATACGTGCAAACGCCCGGGGCGGCGGCCCACGGGAGCCCCGCCCTACGCCATGTGCCATGCGCCCGACTCAGCGCCCTACGCCCATGCGCCCATGCGCCCCCCCACACGCGCGTCGGCAATACCCCCCGCCCCGCCCCCGGCTAATTGGGCTAATGATCAGCCTTTGGGCTAAAGATCGCCCAATTGGGCTAATTATCAGCCTTTTGGGCTAATGATCAGCCAATTGGGCTAATGATCAGCCTTTGGGGCTAATGATCAGCCAATTGGGCTGACTGCCAATTGGGCGAGCGCTCTGCCCATTGGGCTAACGCATCGCGCCGATAATCCCTTTGCACGCCGAAACGATGCATTCGTTGGCGGCTATCTGGAACTTCTGGAGGCGCCCAGAAGACACGCCCGCGAGGCTCGATTGTGCGGCGCCGTAATGGAACGAGGGGAAGACGGAGGGGTCGAGAGCCTTGACGGCGTGCCGCTTGAGTCCGATCTCAAATTCCGCCTGCGTGATCGTGCCGTCGTGATCTTCGTCGAGCATATTTGCAAGCTTCGTGAAGTACTCGGTCGCTTGAGCGGTAGCGCCCGGCCGCGTTTCGAAGTCCTTTACGGTGATCGAGCCGTCCTTGTCGAAGTCGAGCACAGCCCATGCCTCCTGCATCTTCTCCATCGCCTGCATGCAAATCAATCAGAGGGGCCATCAGAGGGGCCATCAGAGGGGCCGGTCAGAAGGGCCATCATACCTCGCGAGAGTACACGATCATGGCGCAGAGCAGGTCGCGCAACGTGTTCTCGATCGAATCGTTGAGCGCCTTGTTCAGTTTCGTCGTGAAACGGCTGTAGTTCTGCAAGTCGGCCGGCCCGAATTTGGTCTGGTCGACCGCCTTCTTCCACGCCATCTTCTTGATTCCGAGCACAAAGTCCCTCGGATTCACAGCAGACTCGGAGGAGAACTCCATCTTGAGCTCCTCCCACTTGTCCATCGCCGCGGGCATGGTTGCAAAGTCTTCGGAATCGATCTCGCCGTTGCTGTCGTCGTCGATAATCGTGAAAACCTGTCCGAACATCTTCTTGGTGTTCTCCATCAGGAACGGCCCATCGAATTTCACTAAGTCTTGATTTTTGACCCACCATCCGATGGACTTGCCGCCATCCATGGAATCGTCGTCTCCCGGGCGGCGCTTTCCTCCGGGGCTAAAAGGCGCAGGGTCATTGCCGCCACCTCCTCCTCCAGCGCCATCGAACATCCCGGACATTCGTCAGACTTGCTCTTGACGATGCGGAAATGGTAGTCTTGTGGAGTGAACGCTCACCGCGGCGCGTTTTGTACCGACCCTAACTTCTTCAAAACCCGAACGTGCGACAAACGTTACTAACACAAATCCCCACCCTCGTGCCGTGCATGCCGTGAGAGGATCCTGATCAGGCGCCCTGCCAACCAAGGAACCGACCCGTATATAAAGCCCTTGCGTAAAGCGTACATGCCTTGCGTATGAATATGTAAAGCGTATAAAATCCAAATTTGAACGCACGAACCCGCACGTCTTATTTTAAACATTTGTTTGATATTTGTTTGATCCCTTTCTTTGCACGCCGAGACGATGTGTTCGTTGGCGGCTGTATCCTGTATGCAACTGGCTGCCTTGAACTTCTGGAGGCTCGATCCGCGCGGTCTGTGCGGCGCTGTCGACATCTGGCTATCGAAAATTGAACTTCATCTTCGATCTTGTAATAGTTCTACACAGAATTACATGTACACATGTAACACAGGGCATCTATAATGGACTGTACCTTGTAGGCCCTTTGTTTCTTTGTAGGTTGTAGCTGGGAAGCAATGCTGGGAAGACAAACCAGGCAATCACAAGGGCGGGCACAAGGGCAAATGGGCAATCAATGGTTGGTGCTTAGGTTCCGAGGTGCGTCGTGCAGTTTTCGTGCAGTTCGGGGCAAGCAAGGTACCCGGCAAGGTAGGGATCATGTTGGCCCTTGAATCCTAGTTCGCTAGTTGGTTCCTAGGCTTGGAATGCTTGGATCATCTTGGGGTTCCGGGGCGGTTGTCTTCAAGGGGCTGTCTTGAAGAATGTTAAGTCCATGACACACACAATGGCAGCGGTCGAGCACAAGCGCCAATCGGTCGACCGGCCGTTTCGCTTGCGAGATAAGGATTACACAAAAAGGACGACGGCCAGGGACGACGGCGCGGCGAGATCGCGAGAAGCAAGCAAGCATGCATGCATGCTTGCTGCGAGAAAAACCATGGGGCTGGGAGGACCCCTTGGAAAAACTTACCACTTTGGGTGGACGGTTGATGTGAAACGTTTTCTCAATCAAAATCCCAAACGTGGATGTCTTTTGACGGCACGGCGAGAAAAACTTGCCGCATGGGGGAAGTTTCAGATGTGTCCTCCTTCAAAATCCCAAACGTGCTGGGGTGCCTTTTTGGCTCTCTCGTCGCGTGCCTCTCAAGCTTCCAGCTGCACTGCTTGGCTGCACGCTGGTAGTCTCCATGCACTCGTCGTGCTAAGAGTACAGCCGAAATGCTTTCCGTTCGCAACCTGGCCAAAATCGCCTCGCGAAGGTTAAGTGCGCTCACCAGATCGGAAGATATGACAGATCGAACAGGCACGCCGCCGATATTGGCTGGCACCGATGGAGCGCTCACCACCCCGATGTCCTGCCCTCCGCCGGTGGGCCGGTCTGCGAAGGTCTACTTCAGTCGCGTCGGCAATCGAGGTGCCATTGAAGGGGCTCCCGCTCCAGATGCACCTTCAGAGGCAGTGTCAGCGAGGGCTACGTCGTGCCAATGCCCATCTCCCAAGCAGATGTGCGATGACCTACGTGAGTACTTAGTGGAGCTGCATCGCCAAGGCGCTGTCGAGCTCTTAATCGCGTGTGCGATCCTCGTCGCATCCTTCGAATTCATACGAATCATGCTTGACACCTTGCAAAAGTCGCTGAACGTAGATCTTGTAGACTCCGCCTCCATCATGAATCGGGTCTTCACCTACTATGAGGCTCACCCGGTTCTCTGTCTCTCCCTCAACTTCGGCATCGTATTCGCCATAGGAGCCTTCTTCCTCTACCTCGAGGAGATTAGGAAAGGCATTAGGCGGCTGCAGGATAAACTCGTGCGCCTCTCGCGCTATGGCTATATTGAGATCGATAAGCAAGAGGCTTCGGGTATGCTGAATGGATTCTTTACGGAGGCGACTTTTGCAAAGCGCTCCAAGCTGCACATGTCCATGAACTACGTCGATGCATTCGCCGTCTTAGATAAGGACAAAAGCGGCACCGTGGATGCCAAAGAGCTTCGAGATGCCCTGAACAGGAGCGTCTCGGAGGAGGACATCACGCGCGCTATCGCTCGAGTCGACGAGAATGGCGACGGGGAGCTCCAGCTCGACGAGTTCAAGCATTTTTGGGGGCTATTGCAGGCAGCCCATGCCAGAGCGCAGCATCAGAAGCAGGAGCAAAAGGAGCAGCTTGAGACTCTGGCGCGGGGTGAAGACATCGAGGCTGGAGTCCCGGAGGCGGCCGCCTCGGCCGTGCCCGGCAAACCCTCCATCGCTGATGACACCGCCTTATCGCAAGAGGACTTGAAGGAGGAGTTGAGAGCCACGCAAGACCAGGCCGATGAGCTTGACGTCCAATACAAGGTGCGGTACCGCAAGAATCCTACCACCACCGAAGCGAAGGAGTGCTCGGAGAAGCTCAAGCGGCTACAGACCCGGTGCCAGAACCTCCAGTCGGGGCTGATGGGCATCCGGAAGGCAGTCACGACGCATGCGGAAGCCTCGGGCGACGCGCTTGCTCGGGGCAAAGAGGCGCCGAAACAGGCCGGCAGCTCGGCGACCTCGCCGGGCTTTGTCGGGCGCCTGATGAAGAGCGCTCTGCTCCAGATTCTAATGCGCTCGGCCAACGGAATCTTCTCCGTCGGCCTCTACTTTGCGGACCTCGTCTCGGATGTGCAGGTCTCGGTGCTGCTCTGGACCACGGGCAACTACACCTGGTCCGGCATCGGCATCTTCCTTCTGGTGTTCCAGTTCCTCATCGTCGAGCTGCGCGTGCTGCCGTACTTGCAGAGTACGTTTGGCTCGAACAGCTCGATCTACCTCTTCTTCCTCGTCTTCGGCTTCCCGTGGGGCCTCTTGGCGCTCGACTGCTTGATGTTCTTTGAGCCTTTTGGGCTGCTCGCCATCTTGCCCTTTCCCGAGTGGCTGCGGCAGTTCATCCCGGCCTACAAGGCGACGCGCATCATCGCCGAGGTGGTCATCGAGTCGCTACCGCAGTGCATCCTCCAGTCGTACATCTACGTGGTCGTCATCTACCGCACGCAGGCGGGCACCGCGTCCGATTCGGAGCTGGCCATGCTCGAGTTTGCGGCGGTGCTTCCCACTTCGATCCTCATTTCGACCATCGCGATGCTGAAGCTGTGGATCGAGGTGATTGCGGGCGCGCGCGCGGCGGGTCTCACGATCGGCGCCAAAGCGCTCCAGCTCTGGGAGGTGGGCGCGGGCTTGCCGCTCGACGCGCTCAAGAAGGGCACGATCGTCGAGTGGAAGTGCCCATACCACCTCGATGGGGCCGAGATCAGCCCGCTGATCGACGCGCTCTCTCGCAACTCGAGCCTGATCAGCCTCGACCTGACCTTGAGCGGCTTGACGTGGGTCGGGACGAAGGCGACAGGGGTGCCGCTGCTCGAGCAGCTCAACCAGAGCCAGGCGACGCTGAGCGCCCTCAAGCACCTGAAGCTGTCGGCGGTGAGCGGCTGCATCATTCCGATCGCGCGCCTGCGAAAGGGCGGCGACGAGGCGATTGAAGCACTGAAGGCGACCCCGTTCTTCATTCCGGGGGGGGCGTGGCGTGAGGAGATCTTCTTCATTGCCGACATGCTGCGGCAGAACGTCGACGGGCCCATCACAGCGTACGAAGAGATTGCGCGCGATCGCACCATCACCATGTGCGTGGCCGCCAAGACTGGCCGGTTGAAACGGGACGCCTGGAAGAAGGAGCTGTGCTCAATGATCGTCGAGGGCTCGTGCCGACGCGGCCACTTGTTCACCCTGGTGAATGCAGAGACACTTCGGAGTGTGGGGTTCGCGGCATCGGAGCTGTTGAGCGCCGGCTTCAACCTGGCGGAGCTGCGGGTTGGCGGGTTCACCGCCGACGGCCTCAAAGCTGCTGGCCTCAAGGCCCATGAGCTCAAGGTGGCCGGTTTCTCAGCGGCCGAGCTCCGATTAGGAACCTTTTCTGCCAAGGAGCTCCGGATGGCCAGCTTCACGCCCATCGAGCTATCCGAGGGTGGGTTCAGCCCCAAGTTGCTCAAGGAGGCGGGCATCTCAGCCGCCGAGCTCAAGGACAATGGCTTCGACGCCTCGCAGCTCAAGGAGGGCACTTTCGACCTCCGCACGCTCAAGCCTCTCTTCACGCCCGACGATTTGCGAAAGGCCATGTTCAGCGCCAAGGAGATGCGAGACGCCGGCTTCACACTCGAGGAGCTCGTCAATGGAGGCTACCCGGCGGCGGATCTGCGGAATTCGGGCTACTATTGCTCCGAGATGCGCGAGGTGGGCTTCTTCTCGATCGCCGACCTGCGCACAGCGGGGTACAGCGGCGCCGAGATGCGCATCGCGGGCTACCTCGCCTCCGAGTTGCGGGACGCGGGATTTGGCGCCAAGAAGATTAAGGGCGCCGGCTACTCCGCCGTCGAGGCCATCGGCACTGGATGGTCGGTTGAGGTGCTGAAGTCGGCGGGCTACGAGGCGGGCGAGCTTCGCGACGCGAAATGCTCGGCCTTTTCTCTCAAGGCCGTCGGCTTCACTTTGGTCGAGCTGCGCGCCGCCGGGTACAGCACGCAGGAGCTGCAGGCCATCGGGTACGGCGCTGAAGAGCTGCGCAAGGTGGGCGTCTCTCTCAACGACCTCGCAATGGCTGGCTCGTCCGTCGCGGATCTCAAGGCGGCTGGAATCTCTGTCATCGGCCTAAAGGCCGAGGGTCTGCCGCTCAAGGAGCTCAAGGAGGCAGGGTACGCTGATTGTTCTTCATGGTCGCTGATTGCCTCACTCATGGCTTTGCTGATGGGTTCGATGGTGGCCTCGCTGATGGCCTCCCTGATGGCCTCCCTGATGACCTCCCTGATGACCTCCCTGATGACCTCCCTGATGGGTTCGATAGTGGCCTTGCTGATGACCTCCCTGATGGCGTCACTGATGAGCTCCGAGTGCACCTTGCATCAGGTACCCGCTTCTGGAGCTCAAGGCGGCTGGGTACACCACGCAAGAGCTGAGGCAGGTGGGCTTCGATGCGGCCACTCTGATGGGGACAGGCATCACACTTCAAGAGTGCCGCGTGAGCGGCTTCAGCGCTCACGAGCTCTCCGCAGCAGGGTGCTCCGTCCGCGACTTGCGCGAATGTGGCTTCAACGCCGCCACGCTCAAGAAGCTCGCCTTGAAGGCAGAAGACCTGCTCGCCGGCGGGTTCACCGTCGTGCAGCTCAAGGACGCGGGCTTCTCGGCGCCTGAGCTCCGGGCCGCAGATTTGGGTGCGAGCGAGCTGCGGGCCGCAGGGTTCGCGGTCGTGCCGCTCAAGGATGCGGGCTTCAACTGCAAGCAGATGATAGCTGCAGGCTTCAAGGCACGCGAACTGTACGCCGAGGGCAAGGGCTTCGCCCCAGACGAACTCAAGCAAGCTGGCTTCTCCGCAAAGGTGCTTGCGACGGCCGACATCACCGTGGACGAGCTCATCAATATCGGCTTCGTCGCCGCCGACCTGACGGCCGCGGGCTTCACGGTGGCGCAGCTGCGCGAGAAGAATTACAAGGTAAAGGCGCTGCTCGAGCTCGGGTATACGCTACCCGACCTCAAGGCCGGCGGTTTCCCCATCAAGGCGCTGCGGCACGCGAAGATCAGCACCCCGGAGCTGCTCGAGGCGGGGTTCAAGTGGCACGATCTGAAAGAGGGCGGGTGCAGCGCCGAAGACCTGAAGACGAATGGCGCCACCGTCAAGGAGCTCAAAGACGTCGGGTTTGGCGTTGAGGAATTGCTTCGGATCGGGTGCACCATCCAACAGATGCGTTTGAGTGGGTTCCGTGTGAATGAGCTCCGCCAAGCAAACGTGAGCGCCAAGCTGCTGGAGGAGGCAGGCTTTAGTGCGTTCGACCTTCGAGATGGAGGATTCTCGATGATGGAGATCCGCGCGTGCGGGCTGCGCATCGCCTCCGTCTTCTCAATCAAGGAGATGAAGGCCGGCGGCATCTCGCTTCTCGAGCTCAAGGACCACTTTGACATCAAGGACTTGGCGCAATTCTATTCGCTCTCGGAGCTCCGCATGATCGGCACAAAGCTGCTCAAGATGAAGCAGGCGGGCTACTCGACTAGCCAGCTCAAGAATGGGGGCTACACGGCGCAGGAGTTCCACGCGCACTTGTACTCGTGCGCCGATCTCAGAGAAGCGGGCTTTACCGCCGCCGAGATCAAGGCGGGTGGCTACACGACGTCCGAGATTAAGCTCGCGGGCTTTGACGTGTCCGAGATGCGGCAGGTGAGTGTCGTTGATTGCCACTGATAAACTGCCCGCCTACTGAGTGCCACCGAATGCCAACTCACGTCCTTTGATCGCCCCTGATCGCCACTGATCGCCACTGATCGCCACTGCTGATCGCCACTGCTGATTCCTATGGCAGGCTGGCTTCACTGCCAAGGAAATGCAAGCGGCGCGCTATTCCGCCGCCGACCTCCGCGCGGGCGGCTACAAAAAGGAGGAGGTGGCTGAGGCAGGCTATGCGCTGCCCGACCTGGTCTTCGCAGGCATTCCGGTGCAAGTGCTGCGCCATGCCGGCTTCTCGATCGAGAAGCTCGTAGAAAACGGCTTCAAGGTCGCCGACTTGAGGATGGGAGGTTACCCCATCGAGGACTTGATCGCGTGCGGCATTGGCGCGAGGCAGCTCTACGACGGCGGCTTCAAAGTACGGCAGCTCCTGTCGGCCAACTTCACGACTTTGCATCTACACGAGGCGGGCATCAGCGCGAAAGAGCTACGCATTGCGGGCCGCATCAGCGCGGTCGAGTTGCACGCCATCGGCTGTGGCCTCTCCGAGCTATACGAGGGCGGCTACACGCTCGCCCAGCTGCATCCGGTCGGCTTCGCCCCCGACGAGTTCCGCACGGTCGGCTTCAAGGCCATTGACCTCGAGGAGGTGGGGTTCTCGGCGACGCAGCTGCGGGGGGCCGGCTTCACGATCCAGGACATGGCTTCCTGCTCGTTCACAGTGGATCAGTTCCGAGAGGCTGGCTTTAGCGCCAAGGAGCTTCACGAAGCGCTCAAGTTGACGGCCAAGGAGCTCAAGGATGGAGGCTTCGCAGCCGCAGAGATCAAGGCCGTCGGCTTCAAGCCGTATGCGCTCAAAGCCCTGGGGATGCTCGTTTAAACCGTCCGGGTGAAGCGGCGAGTCACAGTGTAGGACTCGCAAACTTTGTGTGTTTGACGAGTTCAGTTCAGTTCCGTTATCCGTTTCTGTTCAGTTACTACATAAACAACAGACAACCTAACGGAAGCCTATCGAATGTGCTCTCGAGGCTAGCAGTGGGGGTGAGAGTGAACTGAACGAAGACACCCTTCACAGCCGGGGTCCCGCGCGTTCACGGTGCGCTGCGCGGCAAGGAGACTGGAATGCGCCGAGACAGACCCGCGAAGGCGACGCCGCAGTCGAATGCGGAGGCCGCGTACCGTCGGTTCCTCGAGCACCAAAAGGAGGGCTTGCAGAAATGGGCAAAGAAGCGCGCGGCGCAGCTCGATTCGGTCGGCATGTCGGCGGAGATGGAGGTGCTGGTGATCGATCTGCTCGAGGAGCTGCGCGAGGAGCCGGCGGCGCTGGCGTCCACGACGAGCGTGCACGCCGGGACCGAGACGCTCCTGCTACGAGCTTTGGCCGAGCTCAAATTCGTCGAGCGCTTCGCTCGGCAGGCGGTCGCCATCGTGCTCGCACGCGAGGGAGAAGGCGTTGAGGGCGGCACGTCCCTGCTCGCCCGCCCAGGGCTGCTCTCCGAATGCTTGGACTGGCTGTGCGTGCACGTGCCGATCGGTGAGCTGCCGCTCCAGTTCCGGCCCAAGCTGCGCCTCGCGCGCACGTCAGCACCCAAGCTGGCGACGAGCAGCAGCGTGAACAGCGGTGGTGTGAACAACGGCATCAGCGCGGACGGAAGCGGAGGTGGGAACAGCGGCGGTGGGATCAGTCTAGTGGCGGGTGCGCGCGGCGCTCTGACACAAGCGCCCGCCCCGCCGCCGCGCCCGTGGGCGTGCTCCGCGTGCACGTTCGAAAACGGCGCGGAGGCGAGCTCATGCGAGATATGCACCTCGCCCAAGCCTCCGCCGCTGACGAAACCCGAGCGCGCGTCTGAGGAGGGAGATGCGATCTCGGGTTCGATCTCGGGTGCGGAGATGGCGATGCGGGCGGAGGAGGCGGAGGCGGCCGAGGCGGTGGCGCGTGCGCAGCTGCAGCGGCTCTGTGCCTTTGGCTTCGCACGTTCACGTTGCATAGTGCGTCTAGCGGAGGCAACCGAGGGCGGCGGCGGCGGCGGCGGCGATTGTGAGGAAGTCGCCTTAGCGGCGTTGCTACGCGAAACGCTCGAGAAACTAGCGACGACCTTGCCAAGCGCCATGCCGAGCGCGGCCAACGGTCCGGGTCAGGTCGCGCCAACGGTCGCTCAAGACGGCGCGTCGACGAGCGCCATGACGAGCGCCACGGCGGCGGGGCGCATGGCGGCCGCGCGGGCGGCGAGCGCGCGATTGGCGGGGCTCGAGCGCCTGCGGAGATTGGTGCTTGCTCCGGAGATGCAATCTGAGGCGCACGAGATGCAATCTGAGGCGCACGAGATGCAATCTGAGCTGCGCGAGATGCAGGCGGAGGAGGAGGCCGCCCTCGGCGCGATCCTCGGGCCCGAGTTTCGTCAAACCGCGGGCGGATCCGTCCTCACTCTGCTCTGGGACGCATCGACCGGTGAGCCTTTGATTGCGCCTGATTGCGCCTGATTGCGCCTGATTGCGTATGTTTGCGTATGATTGCGTATGATTGCGTCTGACTGGCACTGATTCCGCTGATGGCCACTGCTTTGCCACGGATGCCCCCACACGCATTCCTAACTTGGCAGGTGAGGCACCGTGGACATTTAGCTCCGAGCATCTGATCGACGATGATGAAGGCGCTGGTGCTCGGGGCGGCGCGTCGGCCGTGCCCGCCGCTGGACGCTGTCTGAACTGCGTGCTGCCGGGCTGCGCGCTGCCTACCAACCGCATCGTGCACTCGGCATACTGCTCCAAGGCCCACGCTGCCGAGGGCGCCTTGGACGGGTGCCTGCCTGACGAACCCGGATGCGTCCCGAGTGCCCCTGACGAACCCGAGTGCAAATGACGAACCCGAGTGCCCCGGACGAACCCGAGTGCCCCTGACGAACCCGAGTGCAAATGACGAACCCGAGTGCCCCGGACGAACCCGAGTGCCCCTGACGAACCCGAGTGCGTGCCGCTCGGGTAGGCACCTTGCGGCGCCCCTGATGACCTCTGATGACACCTCGTGATGGCACCCCTCATCAGGCACCTTGCGGCGCGTCTCTCGGGCTTCGCCCCTGATGGCACGCGACTCCCAACGGGCGCCTTGATGGCAGGCGTCATCGAGCAGGTACGTCTGTGGAAGCCCTGTGGAAGCCCTGTGGAAGCCCTGTGGGAAGCCCTGTGGAAGCCCTGTGGTTGCATCTCCCGGATTGCATCTCCCGGATTGCATCTCCCGGATTGCATCTCCCAGATTGAATCTCCCAGATTGAATCTCCCAGCCTGAGTCGCCCTTCCTGATTGCGTCGGCCTGATTGCGCTCCTCATCAGGCGAGATCGTCGAGCACTGTGGAATCACTCGAGCTGCTCGTCTGTTCCCGCGCCGCGCGCCCGTGGTGGCCCTACCCCCGAGCGCCGCCGCTGGTGGCCGTGTGCTGTCCACAGCTCCTGCCCCAAACGCAGCTCGAGCTTACAAAGGTCCTTCTGCGGCGGGGGTTGCAGCTCGCCCTCGAGAATGCGGACTCCGGCAGGTGAGTGCCGCTGATGACCGCTGATGACCGCTGATTACCACTGATGACTGATCATCTCGAGAATGCGGCCTCCGGCAGCGGCGCGGCGCCTGTGCTCTTCGACCTGCTCAGCTGGTTTCGACAGGAGCTGCCTCATCTGCTCCAACGGCTAGCATGCATCAAGCCGCCGCCGCAAACGGTCGAGGAGGTCGCGGCTGCGGCGGCCGAGGCGGGCGCCGCCGAGGCGGCGGCGGCGGCGGCGGCGGCGGCCGACGGTGGGGCGGCGCGCCCGCTCACAACGGCGCGTGTGGGCACGACGGCACACGAGTCGGCGGCGTATGCGCGTGACTCGCTTGCGATGCGCTCGTTACTCGAGTCGGAGGTGCGGCGGGAACGCGAGGCGGCGGAGGAGGCGCCCTTGCATGCATGTGCTCACCACGGCGCACTTCTCTCCCTAATTAGGTGCGGCGGGAACGCGAGGCGGCGGAGGAGGCGGAGCGGGAGCGTCGTTGGGAGCAGGTGAGTGCTACCGATGATCGCTGATGGCCACTGATGACCACTGATGGAGGCGGAGAGGGAGCGTCGTCGGGAGCAGGTGTGATGAGAGGATTGATTGGACTCTGATTGGGTCCTCATTGGACTTTGATTAGAACCGGATCGCCACTGATTGAACTCTGATTGGACTCTGATTGGGCTCTGATTAGCACTGGATTGCAGGTCAAAGCGCTGATCCAAAAGGACGAGGCTGAGGCTGCTGCGAAGCGAGCGGCCAGGCAGCAAGCGCAAGCGCAAGCGGCAGCAGCACCAGCACCGGCGGCAGCGGCGGTCGAGGCAGCACCAGCACCAGCACCGGCAGCATCGGCGGCGATGGTGGCTCCGGCGCTCGGTACGGCGCTCTTGGCGGCACCGGCGGCACCGGCGGCACCGGCGGCGTCGGCAATGTCGACAGGGGTGGTTTCAGCGTCGACAGGGGTGGTTTTAGCGTCGAATACGGGCAGAGGTCGAGGGCGTGGAACTCTCGCTGATTGGCCCGAGCACCTTCCTAATATGGGCAGAGGTCGAGGCTCTCTCGGTGAATGGCCCGAGCACCTTCAAAATGGCGGGAGTCACCTGCCTAATATGGGCAGAGGTCGAGGCTCTCTCGGTGAATGGCCCGAGCACCTTCAAAATGGCGGGAGTCACCTGCCTAATATGGGCAGGGGTCGAGGAACTCTCGGTGAATGGCCCGAGCACCTTCAAAATGGCGGGAGTCACCTGCCTAATATGGGCAGGGGTCGAGGAACTCTCGGCGAATGGCCCGAGCACCTTCAAAATGGCGGGAGCGGATCGGCGACGGCGACGGCGGCGGTGCTGGCAGCGGGCAAGACCTCTACCGCCTCCGCCAGTGCTCACGAAAAGGTGACCACCGCAGTACCCAATATGGAAAGGTTGGGCACAGACGACGAGGAAGTGCTCACGAGGGCGCTCGACGGCGGTACCATTTCGTCGGATGGCGTATTGCCTAATTTGGGTCGAGTGGGTGCCGTTTCGTCAGATGGCGTTGCCGATTCGGCATGCAATGCGGCCGGAGCCTTCACTGCCGCTACCCTCGCGTCCACCGCCACTGAGGCTCCTCTCCCTCCCGCATCGCCTGATATGGAAGCTCCTCTCGCTCCCGCTCCGCCGCCGCCGCCTCCCATGAAGGCCTCCGACCTTGCCGCCGCTCTGCTACCTGCGCCTCTAACGGCGGCTCAGCAGTCGCAGGGGCAGCAGCTGCATGCCTTGCACCGCGCGAAGCAAGGCACCCATAAATGGAACGAGATGCAGGCGGCGCGTGACAAGCTACCGGCCGCCGCCAAACGCCGCGCCGTATTGAGCGCCCTCGAGGGCCACTCCGTGCTTGTGGTCAGTGGCGAGACAGGCTGTGGGAAAACGACTCAGGTGTGCCCCCATTTCTGCTGGCCTCGCGGAGTGCCTCTGATCGCCCCAAACCCGCTCCCTAATTTGGCAGGTGCCTCAATTCATCCTGGACGACGCCATAGAGTCCGGCCGTGCGGGCGCCGTCTCGATCATCTGCACCCAGCCTCGTCGCTTAAGTGCTATCGGTGTGGCGACTCGGGTGGCCGCTGAGCGATGCGAGCCACTCGGCCAGACGGTACTGAGATTGCGTCGGATGGCCCTTGATTGCGTCTGATTGCGCCTGATTGCGCTGGATGATGTCCATATTTGGCAGGTGGGCTATCAAATCCGCCTCGAGTCGAAGCGCTCGGCCGCCACGCGTCTCCTCTTCTGCACGACGGGGGTGCTGCTGCGTCGATTGCACGGAGATGCCGATCTCGGCGGGATCTCGCACGTGATCGTGGACGAGGTACTCACACGAGCGCTCACTGATTGCCTCCATCATCATGTCCACGAGCGCTCACTGATTGCCTCCATCATCAGATCGTGGACGAGGTACTCGCACGAGCGCTCACTGCATGCTGATTGCATGCTGATTGCCTCCATCATCAGATCGTGGACGAGGTACTCGCACGAGCGCTCACTGCAGAGCGGCTTTCTTCCGAGTGCCATGCTGAGTGCATGCTGAGTGCATGCTGAGTGCATGCGGACTGCATTCTGATTGCATGCTGATTGCCTCTATCATCAGGTCCACGAGCGCTCACTGCAGAGCGACTTTCTGCTCATCATCCTGCGCGATCTCGTGCGCCGTCGCCCCTCCATCCGCATCATCCTCATGTCCGCCACCGTCAATGCCTCCATGTTCTCCAACTACTTCGCCGTTCGAATCCTCGATGACGAAGCTGAGGAGACGAAGGTGACGAAGTTGACGAATCAGGATGACGAAGCCGAGGTGGGCTTGCCTATTATGGTTGCACCCACGTTCCAAATCCGGACGTCCCCCGCGCCTTCGCTGCACATCCCCGGCTTCACCCATCCTGTGGAAGAGCATTGGCTTGAGGAGATTCTCATGATGACCGGATTCATCATCGAGCCGGGCTCGCAGTACGCGAAACGCGAGCGCTCGGCCGAGGTGCGCCGCTGATTGCCTCTGAGGACCCACTGATGGCCTCTGATGACCTCTGATGACCTCCTTTGGCACCAGAGACCATCGATGAGCGCCAACATCTTCGTGCCACCTTTGAGCGCCCGACACGGCGCCTCTCTGAGCGCCAAACACCACCTCACCTCCTCGCATGCCCTTGCCCAACACAGCGCGGTGGAGGGGAAGGGCTCGGCTTCTCCGAGATGGTCGCGATGCATGCGAACTTGCGCAAGGGCGACGGCTCTGGCAAGGCACGCGGCGCCATGCGAGACGCCCTGAGCGCGGCGAGTGCTCCAGCATGCAAGCGCTCACCACGGCGCCCCGCCCTTCCCCACAGGCGCGCGGCGCCATGCGAGACGCCCTGAGCGCGGCGGTGGCCAAGGAGGCGGCGCGGGCGGCGGCTGTGGCTGATGGTGCGGCGACGTACCCGGGGCACGTGTACGAGTCTCTCGAGATCATGGACGAGGAGCGAGTGAACATTGACGCGATTGCGGCGCTCGTGTTTCATCTCGATGCGCATCGACCGCCAGGCGCGATCCTTGTGTTCATGCCCGGTGACGACCCTGATGACGACTGATGACGCCCTGATGACCTCCTGATGACGCCCTGATGACCGCCAGGCGCGATCCTTGTGTTCATGCCCGGTGACGACCCTGCTGATGGACCCGTGCTTGCCTTCAGAGTTGCCTCGGTTTGCATGCTGATTGCCTTCTGATTGCCGTGATTGCCTTCAGAGTTGCCTCGGATTGCATGCTGACTGCTGATGGCCTTCTGATCGCCTCTCGTGATATCGTCCCAGGCGCCCATGAGATCATGGCGTTGCATGCAGCCCTCTCCGTCGGTGTTCCGTCAAGCCGAACGCTGCTGCCGCTCCCGCTACATTCGATGATTGCGCAGTCGGAGCAGGTGAGTGCTACTGATGACCACTGATGGCCTCTGATGACCTCTCTCATTGCAAGCCTCGGCCAAGCAGGGGAGTGCCACTGATGGCCACTGATGACCTCTGATGGGTCATGATGGCCTCTGATGACCACTGATGACCACTGATGAACACTGATAGCCACTGATGACCACTGATGACCACTGATGGCCACTGATGACCACTTCAATTGCGATCTCGGAGCAGCTCGCCGTCTTCCAACAGCCGCCCAACGGCCAGCGCAAGGTCGTGATTGCGACCAACATCGCCGAGACCTCGATCACGATTGATGACATCATCATCGTCATCGACTCGGGGCGTGCCAAGGAGAACCGATACGACGCGCTTAACAGGCTCCCGCAGCTGATCGACTGCTGGATCTCAACGGCGAACCGACGGCAGCGGCGCGGACGTGCAGGCCGTGTGCAGGCGGGCGAGGCGTTCTACATGTAATGACGGCTGATTGCGACGAGCCCTCGTCTGATTGCGTCCGATTGCGCCTGATTGCGACGAGCCCTCGACTGATTGCGCCTGATTGCGCCTGATTGCGACGAACCCGCGTCTGATTGCGCCTGATTGAGCCTGATTGCGAAGAGCCCTCGCCTGATTGCGCCTGATTGCGCCTGATGCTGTCCGACGGCCACTCTGATGGAGCATGTTTGCGGCAGGTACACGAAGGCTCGTTCGGACGGGATGGCTCCCTTCCAACCTCCCTGCCATGCATGCAAGCGCTCACCACGGCGCCCCGTGTCCCCACAGGTACACGAAGGCTCGTTCGGACGGGATGGCTCCCTTCCAACCTCCCGAGATGCTCCGCGTGCCTTTACACGAGCTCTGCCTGCAGGTGATGACCGCTGATGACCGCTGATGACCGCTGATGACCGCTGATGACCGCTGATGACCACTGATGACCGTTACGCGAGCTCTGTCTGCAGGTGATGACCGCTGATGGCCGCTGATGACCGCTGATGACCGCTGATGATCATTGGCGATCTTTCATCACCGTTGATGACCGCGCCGCCGCACGATCTCCGCCCGCAGATCAAGCTGCTCGACCTCGGCGAGATCGAATCCTTCTTGTCGAAGGCACTCAACCCACCTGCCGCACATGCGGTGCGGGAGGCGATCACGACGCTCGCCGAACTGCAGGTGCGATTATGATTGCCTCCCTCATCAGTTGATTGCCTCCCTCATCAGGCTGATTGCCTCCCTCATCACCTTGATTGCCTCCCTCATCACCTTGATTGCCTCCCTCATCAGGCTCTCGAGGGTCCTCAGCAGGAGCTCACGCCCCTCGGACACCACCTCGCGACGCTACCGGTAGACGTTCGCATCGGCAAGATGCTCCTCTTTGGCAGGTGCGAGACCGAGTTACAGATGGAGATTGAGATTGAGATTGAGGATTTAAATTGAGATTCAGATTCAGATTCAGATGCTCCTCTTTGGAGATCTGATGGCCCCTCTTTGGGCCCTCGCCATCATCATCGTGGTAGACGCCAACTGCCCCGTATCTTTGTAGAAGCTAATTGCCTCCTAATCGCCTCCTAATTGCCCTTAATCGCCTCCTAATCGCCTCTCACTCTCCCGCAGCATGCTCGGCTGCCTGCACCCCATCCTCATCATCGCCGCTGGCCTCTCCCTCCGCTCACCCTTCGTCGAGCCCTTTGACCACCGCGACGAGGCGCGCGCCGCACGCAAGAGGTGCATGCCGAGTGCATGCAGAGTGCATGCAGAGTGCATGCAGAGTGCATGCTGAGTGCATGCTGAGTGCATGCCGAGTGCATGCTGATTGCATGCGGAGTGCATGCGGAGTGCATGTTGAGTGCATGCTGATTGGCATGCTGATGGCATGCTGATTGGCTCCCTCGCGGGCGTGCTCCGCTCAAACCACCTCGCCATCTTGCATGCTGATGGCATGCTGATTGGCTCCCTCATTAGGTTCGCGGGCGTGCTCCGCTCAGACCACCTCGCCATCTTGCATGCTTATGAAGCGTTTCGTCGGGCGTCGGCGCGAGGCGCGGCGGCGGCGCGCGAGCTTTGCCGCACCAACTTCCTTTCTTGGGAGACTCTGACTCAAATGGACCAGGTGATGAGCCTCTGATGACACTCTGATGACACTCTGATGACACTCTGATGACACTCTGATGACACTCTGATGACACTCTGATGTGTCTCTGATGACACTCTGACTCAAATGGACCAGGTGATGGGACAGTTCCTCGAGATGCTCCTCGAGATCGGATTCGTGCAGCCGCAGCTTGCCCTGCCGCCGCCGCCGCCCACCCGACGTGCCCCCGCGCCCGACACGACGCCATCATCGCCCACGACGACGCCCACGACGACGCCCACGACGACGCCCACGACGACGCCCACGACGACGCCCACTACGACGCCCATGCCCGTCGTCCAACAGGAAGGTGCACCGGCTCAAATTCCCGAGCGGCGGGTGGCGCCGGACGGCGCGGCGTACACGCGCAACGAGTTTGTGGACTTTTTCGGGAGCACGCGAGAATGGGACCTCGCGGATCCAAGAAAGGAAATATCGGGCCGACATCAGGTCCACGAGGTCGAAGTTCGCGGTCAACGACATCAGGTCAACGAGGTCGAGGCGGCGAAGGAGTCTTCCACAAAAGGAAGCCTCCAAAAAAGGAAGGAGGCTGAGCCGTCCACCAAGGTGGAGCCGTTAGCCTCTCAGGCGAGTGTGAAGGCGATCATGAAGCAACGGCCGTTGGGAGGTGCCCACTACAACGCTCACGCCGCCTCGATACCGTGCGTGCGCGCCGTGTTGTGCGCGGGGCTGTACCCGAACGTGGTGCGTGCGTCGACGCTCGCGGATGCCGAGGGGGGCGGTGGCATTGGCGGCAAAGGCGGCAAGGGAGGCAAGGGCGGCGGCAAGGGAGGCAAAGGAGGCAAGGGAGGCAAGGGCGGCGGCAAAGGGGGGAGGGGTGGCACCCCCTCCCTCGAAGGGTACGGCAGTTGATTGCGGCTGATTGCCTCTGATGTCCGCGAACCGCCTCGGATACGAACTGCAGCTGATTGCGGATGATTGCGGATGATCACGGCTGATTGTGGCTGATTGCAGGTACGGCGGAGCTCCCGTCGAGATCCACCCATCCTCGGTGAATTCGGGCCTACCTCTCTTCGAATCGCGATGGCTCGTGTACTACGAGAAAGTGCGCTCGCACTGATGACCCTATGATGAGCCTCTGATGAGCCTCTGATGAGACTATGATGAGACTATGATGAGCCTCTGACCCGCTGATGAGCCTGTGATGAGCCTCTGATCTTGGCACGTGCTTCTACGGACAGGTGCGCACCGGGCGCGTGTACCTGCGAGATTCGTCAATGGTGACGCCCTATCCGCTCCTCTTATTTGGAGGCGAGCTCAAGGTTCGTCAATGCCCTTGCCGCTAATGCCCCGCATGTCCCCGCATGCAAGCGCTCACGACGGCGCCCAGACCATCTCCCCCGTCAGGTGCGCCACGCGGAGCAGACGATCACCATCGATGGTTGGATGGAGTTTGAGGCGCCGCCGCGCGTGGCGGTGCTGTTTCGTCAGCTGCGGGTCGAGCTCGATAAGCTGCTGCTGGCCAAGATTGCGGCGCCCACAGCCGAGGCCGACCTGACCGGTAGGACCGTTGGGGCGATCGTGCAGCTGCTCCAGGAGGAGGAGGGCTTCTACGTCGCGCAGGGCCACTAAATAAATAGGAGGCCACTAAAAAGTAAAATAGCAGCAGTACATCTACATGTAGCCGCTATGGACGCCATGATGAACTTCCAAATAATAAATTCACGCAAAATAATAAAGGAGATTAATAACAATCTACAATGAATGTAACTATCCTGGCCTCCAGGTGTAAACCTGGTCGCGCGTTGAACCGTTGAATTGCGGTTCATCAAAGCTACACAAACGCATCCTGGTGAGCGCGACAACCCTCCAGTCCCTGCTAAAGCTAGACCAGGCTTACATCGCGGTGGGTGGGCCTGGGCGGGACACTCAACTCTCATCGGAGGATTCGACGACATGCGCGACATTGCGCATCGAGAACTCCCCCCCAATGAGGTGCAGAGATGCCGAGTAGCACACGATCTTCCCCGTGTATCTCCCGTAAGGGTTAATCAGGATGCGCATCGACTAGCTTCGAGGGTCCCCCTTGGGTCTCGAAACCTGAGCAGCAGATCTCCCGATAGGTATCCCCATGTATGCTACTGATGGCTCCGCTGTCTGTCTCTTCACACGTTGGTTCACGGCCGCTTAAGGTAGTCCGCTCGCACTCATTAGGGTAATTACTAATTTTGGAAATCAGCCCTACATAAATCAATGAGTCCCAAGGCCCCCGGACTCATTGAACCTCCAGCTCCCTCGCCTCCAGCTCCCTCGACATAGCATTGAACCTCAAAACCTCTGCATCCCACGCCACCTCATTCGGGCATTCCGCCTTTGCAGCCTCTGCGGCAGCTGCGAGCCTAGCATCCAC
>Ga0210244_100563_pt1 | contig 34465 bp, 27 predicted proteins | sample ChrtobMetaP3_0mM_FD_155473 | JGI IMG/M metagenome (GOLD analysis project Ga0210244, IMG submission 155473) | Chrysochromulina tobin associated microbial communities from unialgal haptophyte culture, Seattle, Washington, United States - P3_0mM | ecosystem: Host-associated > Algae > Haptophytes >...
ACGAGTATGTACGCATAGGGCGCGCTGAAGCTGCCCGCTTCGAGCGACCCAGCAAGTGCTTCGAGCTACACAGCAGGGTGCTTCGAGCTACACAGCAAAAAGGCTGGGCGCCGTTTCGGTCACTGATTCCACAAACCGTTTACTTCCGTCCACACGGGTCGCGTGGTGCATCTGATCTTAGAATCACTCTTCGGCAACACCCTTTACTAAGCCTTTACCCGCGGGGTAATGCTGAGAGTCGTCGTGGGCTCGAGCCTGTGTGGGCCGGTCGGCCAGGACGGCACCAGACGCGGCACAACGATTTTTGAACGCGACCGCCCCTGAGCGCAACTTGCCTCGGGGCCCTTTCTTGTCCAAGTACGATATGCGCGCGACCATTTTCATTGGCGGCATGGTTATGGTCGTTATGCTCATCCCGGTGATCTTGATGTACCTAAATCTGCTCTTCTATCGGCCGGTTGAGCTGAGGCTGGACGACATCGCGTCGTGGGGGCTCCGTGGGCCCTCCGCCTCCGCGTTGCCGAACAATGCCAGAGGAATTTACTACCTCAGTGGGAACCAGGATCTGCAAACATGCACGCCCGAGGTCCTCCGCGGCCCGAAGCGTGACGTACTCTGCGGGCCGGGCGGCTACATGCGCAGTAGTGCGTTACTTCTGGACACGTCGCACTGCGAGTACCACGGGCCCGAGACCAGTCGCATCGTATGCAGGCTGGCTTATGCAGTCGGCTTCGATTCAGAGTCATTCGCACGCAAAATGCTGGTAGCTCGGCCAACTTACAGCATAGTCAAGGATGCCGAGTTTAGCTTGCGCAAGCGGCATCTCTTTGAGGGCGTGATGCACCTGAGCTTCCTCGGCATCAGCGCAAACCGTTGGGGACGATGGCTTGGCGCCAAGGACTCTCGCGTGACGATGACGGACATCAAGAGAGATGGATCGCGCATCCAACGGCTCACTTGGTGGATAGACAATGCACGGCCGCGCTCGAAGGCAAACGCCGACTCGACGTATACGATGAAGCGCGTTCTCGACGCACACGGTCACGTTGACATGGGCGTGCTCAGGGAGATGAAGCGCGCCTATGGCGAGTCCGTCTTCATGAACGTCGCTCGTTTCTCTTTCTGGTGACCCAAATTAGTGGTCACAGTTTCGAGTTTGACACGTGCGTCGTGCCTCGTGGTGTCTCCCGTGTCTGGTGACTGGTGAGAGTTTCGGCGTGTAGAAGAGCGGCAAAGGCGGCGAAGCTGCGCAGCAGCATAGCCCTGCACTGCACAACACGGCACCGACAAAAAAATATCTGGGCCTCGCCTCCCCAGAGCTGTTCAAGCAGCACCGCAGCAGCAGCAGGCCCGACTCCCGACAGGGGTCGTCTGCTGTGGCGAAAAGGTCGGACCAATTCACACTCTGGTTCACACAAGAAGCCCTTCGGCCGTGTGTGTTCTGCGCGCGCCGAAAGGCTTGTTGGCAGCCATGGACGCAGGTTTGATCGACCGCTCGCGCTTCCTCGACCGTGAGGTCCTCGACCCGCACCGTGTTATGGAGACCTCGCGCATGGGCGGCGCTTCCGCCTCCGCTATGGCGGCCGGTGTTGGACAGCATTCTGGCGGCAACCTGGACTTCCTGAAGCAGGCCGTTGACCTGGGGGTGCGCAAGCTGCCGCGCGGCCTGACGCCTGGCGCGCGCTCGCTCGCTGACGCGCTTCTGTCCGCGCGCTGCTCTGCGAACGCGCGAGCCAACCGTCGAGCGATGGCAAGCCACCTATCATGATACAAAACATCGCCCCGAGGCTGACCATTTCTGGCCTGCGCTTGTCTGTGCCGCCTCGCAGACGTCGATCATGGCCGTCGCGTACGACGGCGGCGTCGTCATCGGCGCCGACAGCCGCACCTCCACCGGCATCTACATCTCCAACCGCGTGTCCGACAAGATCACCAAAATCGACGACCGCATCTTCGTGTGCCGCTCTGGCTCGGCGGCCGATACGCAGGCGATCTCGGACTACGTGACGCACTTCATCAACCAGCACAAAATGGAGTTCGGCAAGCCGCCCAGCGTGAAGACCGCTGCCAACTTTTTCCGCCAGCTCTGCTACACGAACAAGGAGGCCCTCATGGCGGGCATCCTCGTCGCCGGTTGGGACGAGAAAGAGGGAGGGCAGGTGTACTGTATCCCCGTTGGCGGCGCGCTCGTCCAGCAACCGTTCTCCATCGGCGGCTCTGGCTCGACCTACATCTACGGCTTCTGCGACGCGTACTACAAACCCGGCATGACGGCGATGCAGTGCGAGGAGTTCGTCAAGAAGGCGCTGAGCCACGCGATGGCGCGTGACGGATCGTCGGGTGGCGTCATCCGCACTGTGCGCATCGACGCTGCGGGTGCGGAGAAGAAGTTTGTCGCGGGCGACAAGCTGCCCTTCGGGCCGCTCTGAGATGTCCCCGGGGCTCCGGGCAGCGAATGTGGACTGCAAGAGAGGAAAGAGCTGTGCAGTCGGTGTACAAGCTTTTGGTGTCAGTGTGTTGCAGCGAAGCAAGGGCCACGGAGTGCCTGGCGCCGCGCGTTTGGTTCTCAGACATTTATACCGTAAGGCACGATGCACCAACTTTCAAGATCTCATAACGCATGGACGTACATGGACAGACGCACTTTCCAGGCTCTCTCCTGCCCTTATTGCGTGCGGAGCGGCGGCGAAATGAGAATGACGCCGTCGCCGCGCACGAAGAGCATCTCGATTTGCCGTTTGGAAGTTTTGATGATCTCCTCATACGTCTCCTCGTCCACCTCGACGGTCGTCACCACCTCCTCCACATCTCCCAGCACCATGTTGAGGTGCTGGTCGTACGCGTGCAGCTTCCCTCGCAATTCGCGGTCGCCGCGCATCTTCACATGGATGCGCTCATCGAGGGAGAGGCGCACGAGGTCGATGGGCTCCTTTACCAATGTGCTCGCCATCGCTGTGTAGCGCTCGCGTCGCGATTGCGCGAGCGGCGCCGCGACGCTGCGCTTTTGTGACGAGGTGGGGCGCGCTGCCGAGCGCGCGCGCGCCGCAACGAGCCCTCCGCTTCGTCACCCAGGGCTTTCTGGAGGTACCTGTTCTGGTTTCTGTTTGAGAGACTTTTGAAAAATCCTTTTGTGTCAACTTCGGAGAGCTTTTATGGAGTCGACGTGGCTCGGCCGTGCGGCGGTGCCCGCCGCAACGTGCCTCGCATGCCTCGTGGGCGTGGCCGCATACAAATATGGCCGTAGAATGGACTCTGCCTCTTGTCAGGACGCCCGCGATCGCAACGCACAGCAAGCCGATGAGCAGGACGACGGCGCCAGAACCGCTTCCGCCACCGACGATGGGGCTGCTTCGGCCACCAATGAAGAGTACCGACGCAAGGTCAAAGCCGCGCTGCTTGAGCACCTGAAGTACCGTGCGTATGTCAAGCTTGCCCCGAGCGCCATCGACGGTGTCGGCGTCCACGCCCTCGTTGACATTCCAAAGGGTGTCGACCCCTTCGTCCCTCCAAATGGACACCTCTGCGCGCGTGAGTTGAGCATACCCCTCCGTGCCGAAGAGCTGGCGGCCTGCCCGCCTGCGGTGGTTGAGCACCTCTGCGAGTTCCACGCGGAGATGGACGACGACGATGGCGCGGCCGAGGCGCGCTTTCGAATGGCAGAGATCGACAGCCTGCTGCAAAAGGCGCCGGCGGGTGGTGACTCGGCGCTCGACTCGGCGCTCGCGGCGTTGATGGCGGAACGAGCATCGCTGGAAGCGGCGTTGCAGGCCTTGGCCAACGACCCCTCGGAGCCGAGCACCGTGTGGCGGTCGGCGCGGGAGGTCGGTGGGCCCGTGTACTATGGCATCAACGCGACGGGTCCGGTGAAGATGGATGTGTCATGGTTTTTGAATCACAGCGAGACGCCCAACGTGGAGACTTTGGAGGCGGAGGTTGAGGGCCAGTTCAGCTCATATCGGACCACGCGCCTCATTCATGCGGGCGAGGAGCTCGTGACCGACTACCGTGAGGGGCTCGAGAGCATGTACGCTGAGATCTGCAGGAAGCGCGATCTCGGTGCAAATCTCGCCGCAAAGTCTTCAGGGGCCGCCGAGCCCTCCGCTGAGGCTGCCAAGCCCGAGTCGGACCCGCTCTGCAGTGACCTGCGCGAGGCCGACGACCCGGTGCTGCGCGAGGTGCTCCTCTCGTACAAGACTCCAACGCTCCGACTGCCTCCGACGACCGACTTCGAGCCGCTACGCCCCGTCGCGCATAACGTAGCCCTGAGTGAGGACGCTCTGGCGTACTTCGCCACGCACACGACCTATCAGCTGCCACTCAGTGCCCAGTCGCTCCATGTGCGCCCCGGGCAGCCGATCTCGCTCAACACGGCGCTAGTGGACGCCGTCCATCGTTTCACACTCCACCGTCAGCTGGGCGCACCGCTCAACGCCCGGCTGACGGCGTGGGCGATTCACAAGGAACGGCTGGGCAAGGAATGCGAGGCGCGCCTGGTGCCGGTGGCGGCGGGTGCGGGGAGCGACGCGGGCGTGAACAAGACCAACGTGGGCGGCTACCAGAGCTTCCACGACCTTTTCGTGCCTCCTGACGAGGACGAGGAGCTGACCGAATCGAAACGAGATTGTCTCACCCTCGAACGGATCGTGAGTGCGGCACTCGACGAGGTGTGCGGAGATCCCGGAGATCCAACGGACGCCTATCCGGGCGAGGCGGCCGCGCTGCGCCCCGCCCGCCCGCACCAGAACCATCTTTCGTATGCGTGGCTCAATGTGAACCGTACGCCCGACTCGAACTTTATGCACACGCATCAAGTTGACCTATGGAGTGCAGTGTACTACGTGTGCGAGGGTGAGCCGAACGCCCCTGGGTTTGCACACCCGACGTGCGGCAACATGATCTTCCGATGTGGCGTGCGACCTCTCGAGGAGGGCGGGCCGCGCCTAGGGCCGACCGGTGAGCCGTCGAGCTCTTGAGTGCCTCTCTTGATGGCCTCTGATGGCCTCTGATGACCTCTGATGGCACTCCTCATCAGCCGTGGAGCTCTTGAGTGCCTCTCTTGATGGCCTCTGATGGCCTCTGATGACCTCTGATGGCACTCCTCATCAGCCGTGGAGCTCTTGAGTGCCTCTCTTGATGGCCTCTGATGGCCTCTGATGACCTCTGATGGCACTCCTCATCAGCCGTGGAGCTCTTGAGTGCCTCTCTTGATGGCCGCCGATGGCCTCTGATGACCTCTGATGGCACCCCTCATCAGGTGAGCTACGCGAGAGTCCTGATGACCGCTGATGGCCGCTAATGGCCGCTGATGACCACCGATTGCACCCCTCATCAGGTGAGCCACGAAGCAGCTACTTTGCAGTGCCGCCCACGCCTGGTACCCTGTGGCTCTTCCCGGGCTCGGTGCCGCACACGGTTATGCACACGGTGCTGCCGGAAGGCGTGCCCGAGCCCGCGACGCCGCGCATCTCCATTGGCATCAACTTTGAGACCGCTGTCGCACCACTCGCGCGCCCCTGGCAGCCGGCGCGCCCGTGGGCCGAGCAGCTCATGGCCGCTCGTCGCAAGGTGGAGCGCCGCATGAGGCAGCGTCTGCAAGCGTACCTCGAGACGAACTCGCCGGAGGCTCCGCGAGGCGCTTGCGCCGAGGATGGCGAGGAGGACGAGGGCGAGGAGGACGAGGCGCAGACGGCGGCGGCGGCGGCGAGCGAAGAGGAAGAGAGGTTCATGGACGCGCCGCAGGTGGCTGCTGCCGAGGAGTGGGCGTGCGCTGCAAAGAAAGCCGGAGATTCGCCCTTTTTGATGCTCACGCCTGAAGAGGCCAAGGAGCGCGGCTTTCGCGACGATGAGGAGCTGGTCATGCCGATGCCTGTGGACGAGAGCGATGAGGATTGAGCCTGGCAATCGCGAATATGATCAATAACATGAACCGACGTTTAGTCAATAGCTTTTTCCCTTGAATGTATTCCGCGCAGTCGATTCATTAGCAACTGCATGCGACACATGCAGGCGTCACAGGGGACCTTCGCATCTTTCATTCGTTTGCCAAGGGGTCCCAACCCGCCCGTACAAGTCGAGTTGTCCCGAAACGCATGTGGGGAAATGCTGACTCGCTCGCCGCGTGAAAAGGTGAGGAAGACGAAGGCGGCCGCGCGCGCTTCTCCCGCCGCCTCTTCCACCACTACCCAGCAGGCAGCCACCCGTACTACATGGACGTCGACGATGACGATGACATGCAGCGTGCACTGGCCATGTCATTGGAGGCCGCCCGGTTGCCGCAGGGCACCGCCCCAGCCGCCGACGATGCAGATGGGGACGATTCCATGTCCAAAGCGCTTGCGATGTCGATGGATTCGGAGCCTGTTGCGACCGCGGATGATGACGATGACATGGCCAAAGCGTTGGCCATGTCGATGGAGCCGACACCTGCGCCCGCGCCGTCGAAGCACGACCTGCTCGAGCGGGAGGGCTTCTCTGCGAGACTCAAGGAGCTCTTCGAGGAGGCCAAGGCCAAGGGCCAGGAGCCGAACGCGGCCGCCGCTTCTGCGCTAGCGCAGGCCCAAAATGAGCAGAAGGCGCAGCTGGATCAGCGCGCGGCCGCCGCCGCGAGCTCCAAGCACGACCTGCTCAGCCGCGAAGGCTTCTCGACGCGCGTCAAGGAGCTCTTCGAGGCGGCCAAAGCCAAAGGCCAGGATGCCAACGCGGCGGCGGCCACCGCGCTAGCGCAGGCTCAAAAGGAGCAGCTCGCCGCGGCGGCGCAGGCGCGCTCGGCTCGCGCCGGCGGACCGACCTCCCCGCCCCGCTCCGATCGGTCCGCAGCAGGCGGCGGCGCGCCCGCGCCGTCTGGGGCAGCCGCTGCGTGGCCGCCGCCGCTCGCGACGCAGCCAAGCGAGTCGGCGGAGCAGACGTTTGAGCGCTGGGAGGAGGTGGAGAAGGTGGCGCAGGCACAGGTGGATGCGATCAATGCGCTCTACAAGGAGGAGGGCGTAACGTTCGTATGTTGATTGCCACGGATGAGCTGCCTTGCATGCAAGTGCTCACCACAGCGGGCGGTCCCCTCTTCTCAGGTGGACCCCTCCTTCCCGCCTACCAATCGAGCTCTCTATCTGAGCGACGAGAGTGCGACGACCTGGCAGTGCAAGGCGTGCTCGAAGCGCAATCAGCTGCCGCCGCGCCCGGACGAGCAGCAGCTGCTGCGCCTGATGACGGACCCGAACGCCGCGGGCCGGCTCATCAAGTGCCCCCTCTGCGCTCACGAGACGTCGATGCTCGAGTGCGCGCTGCGCCCTCTTGATTGCCGCTTGATTGCCGCTTGATTGCCGCTTGATGGCCGCTTGATGCGTGTGGGCTCAGGTGCGCGCTCCGCCCGGCCGGCTGGGGACGTCCGCACGAGCTACGGGATGACGTTACGTTCCAATTCTCGACGGTGCCATGGGTGCTGGTGCGCGCCGAGCCGCGCCCGGACGACATTCGGCAGGGGCACGTGGGCAACTGCTGGTTCGTGTGCGCCATGTCCGCACTCGCCGAGGACCGCGCGAACATCGACCGCATCCTTGTGACCAAGGAGCTCAATCACGCTGGAGTGTACCAGGTGCGCTTGTGCCGGAGTGGCGTGTGGCACTGCGTGGTGATCGACGACGTGCTGCCGATCAACGGTCTCTCGTGCCTCGCGTACCTCAAGGCGGCGCGACGCTCGCTCTGGCCGTGCCTCATCGAGAAGGCCGCAGCCAAATTAGAGGTGATCGCCTCTGATGACCTCTGATGACCTCTAATTACCTCTGATTGATGCCGCAGCCAAATTAGAGGTGATCGCCTCTGATGACCTCTGATGACCTCTAATTACCTCTGATTGATGCCGCAGCCAAATTAGAGGTGATCGCCTCTGATGGCCTCTGATGACCTCTAATGACCTCTGATGGCCTCTATTTACGGGGCTCCCTTCCCAACCGGCCTGGAGCAGGGCTCATATGAGGCACTCAATGGCGGCACCTTCGCCGAGGCGTTTGGGATGCTCTCGGGCTGCCCGGTACAGCGCGTCGACCTGCGTCGCTTCAAGGAGCCGGCGGCCGCGCCGCCCACTGCGAGCGCCGAGGAGCGCGTGATGCATGCGCGCCATCTCGAGCGCTGGAAGGCAAAGGGGTACGACACCGACGAGCTGTACTTCAAGCTGTTCTCGTACAAGGAGGCGGGGTTCGTCATCGGGTGCTCCACCTTCTTCACGAAGGAGGAGGAGATCAACGAGGCGCGCGCGACGGGCATCCAGGTGCCGCACGCGTACTGCCTGCTCGATATGAAGGAGAGTCCCCACGGCGACGGCGAGCAGCTCGTCAAGCTTCGGAACCCCAACGGCCACGCGGGCTGGCGAGGCGAGTGGTCTCGCGCCTCGTCCAAGTGGACGTACGAGGCGAAGCAGGTGAGTGCCGCTGCAAGTGCCGCTGAACAGTCAGGCTGGAAGTGCCCGCTGGAATCCCCACTGAGTGCCCCCGGAGTGCCCCCGGAGTGCCGACTCGAGTGCCACTGACCGTCCATGAGCTCGGCATGATCTCGGCAGGCGCTCCGCATCGACCACGAGGACGCGGGCGTCTTCTGGATGAGCTGGGACAACTTCCTGCGTCTTTTCGCCGAGGTGACCATCTGCCGGCTGCGCCCCGACTACGTGGACGCGCGTCAGGGCGGGTGGCTCCCGTCCGTGTTCGGCTGCGGCCAGGGGATCCTCATCGAGGTGTACGCGCGCACGCAGCTCGAGCTCTCCATTTATCAGGAGGTGACGAATCTGACGAATCTGCCTCCGAGGGCCATGACGAATCTGACGAATCTGACGAATCTGCCTCCGAGGGCCATGGCGAATCTGACGAATCTGACGAATCTGCCTCCGAGGACCATGGCGAATCTGACGAATCTGACGAATCTGACGAATCTGCCTCCGAGGGCCATGACGAATCTGACGAATCTGACGAATCTGCCTCCTATGGCCATGGCGATGGCGACGGATTGCGACTGATGGCGATTGATGGCTGAGTGCGACTGATGGCGATTGATGGTGACTGATTGCGACTGATCACGACTGGAGTGGCACCGAGTGGCACTCGCCTCTCCCTCTACCAGGCGCATTCACACCGTGGCGAGAGCGCGATCGCGACCCTAGTCGACCTTGGCGTCGCCGTCATGAAGGTGGGCGGCAGCGGCTCGACGTCCCCCGTCGCGGGCGGTGGCGCCGCGGCCGCGGCCGCGGGCCGCGCGGGCGGATCAGGCGCCGCGGAGGCTCTCACGCTAGTCACGCGCGCTGAACGGGGGGTCTTCTCGTCCGTGTCGATCGACACGCCCCTCGAGCTCGACGGCTACTCGTCGCGCTTTCTCGTGGTCCCGTTGTGTTTCGGACATTTGAACTCTCCCGAGCCACGCAAGTTCGTCGCCGCCGCCCTCTCCAACCAGCCGCTGTCGATTGAGACCGTCGAGCTGCCTCCGGCGCAGCTCGCAACCTCGATGATCGAGATCGCGCTCCACCACGGCGAGAAGCAGACGCTGCTCAACCACCCGATGCTTGGCCCGATGCTCAACCTGTACACGGTGGACGACGAGGCGGGCTACGCTCTCGTCGCCGAGAATCCGACCCAGTTCCGCGTGCGGGTCGAGGTCGATGCCTCCGAGCGCACGCGTGGCTTCACCTCCTCGCGGGGGGCCCTCTTCTGCCAGGATGTGCTCCCGCCGCGCTCGCGCCAACTCATCATCGTCCTCAGCCTCTCGATGAAGACGAAGAGTCATTCCCTGAGCATGCAGTTTGGGGGGGGCGTGCTTGAGCCGACCGAGCACGTACCCGATGGGGCGGGCCACATCCCCTCCCTCGCGGAGCAGGGCGCCCTCGCGCCTCTCCACGAGCCGCAGCCCATGCTCAACTCGGCGCCTGCCGGGATGGGCTGGCAGCCGCAGCCGGTCTCGGCGGCTCCGGTCGACGTGGCAGCTCTCGCGTCGAGCATCCTGAGCCAGATGAAGCGCTGAACGCGCCGTCCTCGTCGGAGTGCGGCAACAGCGGAGGGGCGGATGCTGTGCCAAACACTGCAGGTCTGCACTCAGTTGCCAACTCCTGCTGTGGGGGCAAGCATGTGTCTAAAAGTAGTACGTCCTACGTGTCTTGAGTGTCTGAAACAGTACCAATCGGCCAGCGTCCGGTTGTCACGACAGTAGACTTCATGTCGTGTGGTACGGTTATAAACGCGCTGGAAATTATCTGAAATTCATATTGCATGTTGGCCATTGCGCTTTGCGGGTGTTTGTATGCTGAGGAAAGTCGAATGTGATTCGTCGCGTTGTGTTGAACAGCAGCATTTCGTCAACTTTCCAACTTGAGTTTTCGGCTGCGTTCGATTTTTCGAGTTCGGACAGGTTGCGAGTCCTGCAGAGACCACTACGGGCATGCAGCGGCAGCCGTCGCCGATGAAGCGGGCCGGCACGGAGGCCAACCTCACGGGAAAGGGCAAGCGCTCCGAAAGCCCGCCCCCGCAGGCCCCGTCCAAGGGGCGGCCCACGAGCCCGCGTGACTCATCAAAACTCAAGCTGAGCAAGGGGCAGAGCAGCGACGCGCTGGGGAGCAGCAACTCGGAGCCGGTGAGCCCGCTGCCGAGCCCCAAGAGCGAAGTGTCGCGCCGCGAGGCCTACACGGCCTCAGCAGCGCAGGCGATCGCCGCATACAAGGACGGCGGGCCAATCTTCTCGTCGTCGGAAGGTATCGCCCTCGATGAAGTGGTGAAGGCGAAGCGCGGTGGCGGAAGCAGCCGGCATCACGGGGGTGAGGGCGGCGCGACGCGGCTCGAGCGCGAGCACAAGGAGCTAGTCAAGGCTTTCAGCGCCAAGTGCGAGGAGCTGCGCGCGTCGCACGCCTCGCGCAACGGGGTCGAGTTGCTATTAGCGCAGGTTTACGCGACGGGCGCGGAGCCGCTGGCGAGGCAGAGGCTCGAGGCGGCCGAGGCGACCGCAAAGGCGGCCGCCGCGGAGCTTCGTGCCGAGCGCCAGCGCCACCACGAGCGCGAGGCCGAGCTCCTGCAGCTGCTTGCGCAGCGCGATAGGGAGATTGCTGCGCTGCGTGCGGGTCGCCCGCTGCCAGTGTCGCCAGTGTCGCCGCCGCACCACCTTGCGCAGCTGCACGCGACAGTGCCCGCGATGACGACCGGCGCGGCGGGCCTCCCGCGGCCCACGGGGTGGTCGGGTGCGGTCGACGGCCCCGCGGCTACCGCCGCCACCGCCGCCAGCAGCAGCAGCAGCAGCAGCAGTGTGCTGCGAGTGGCTTCGGCGCCTCGGCCGGCGCCGGTGGACGTCGAGAGAGATCCAATCGAGTCACTTCAGGAGGCGGAGGAGGAGGAGGAGGAGGAGGAGGAGGAGGAGGAGGGCACGGATTCCGAGGGCGAGGACATCGGGGGCGAGGACATCGAGGGCGAGGACATCGAGGGCGAGGACAACGGGGGCGTGGGCGAGGACGAGGACGAGGACGAGGACGAGGACGGGGACGAGGTGAAGGAGGACGAGGAGAAGGAGGAGGAGGAGGAGGAGGAGGAGGAGGAGGAAGAGGAGGACGGGGAGGAGGAGGAGGAGGAGGAGGAGGAGGAGGAGGAGGAGGAGAGCGAGGCCTCCTCTGCGCCACTCATCTCGCCCCCCTCCTCCCTCGGGGTCTCGTCAAACGACTCCGCTCGCTCCACCGCTTCCGATGCCTCCTTTTCGGAGCCGACTGGTGCCTCACCTCCGCACAAGGAGAAATGGTCAGCTGCCCGGCCGCCGCTCGGCCGCCCACCCACAGCCGCCCCGCTGGCGGCTGGTGCGGCCGGTAAGCCGGACAAGCTCACGAGCTCCCAGGCGGAGGTGAGCGCTGCTGTCGAGGCGGCCGTGAACGAGAAGTCGCGTCAGCTCTTCGAGAAGCTTGCGAGCGGCAGCCATGGGCGACCAGCGCCGATTGCGCGCCCTGCGGCCAGCCAGGTGGTGCCTGGTCTGGGCGGCAACTTAGACTTCCTCTCTCGTCTCTCCCGCGCCGAATCGAACCCACCCTCACCCAGGTCCGCATAATGCCAGCACGGAGCTATTCACACCACGGAGCTGCCTCGGAGCGATGACGGATGCGGCTCGCACCGTGGCGCGTCCAGACGAGGCCGGCACCGGGGCTCGTGAGCGTTTCGACGAGGGTGGCGGCCTGGTTGGCTCTGGCCGCCCGCCCTGCGTCGCTCGCCCTGCGTCTCCGGTGACGGCTGACGCTCATGTCCAATGAAATGCGCCCATTGTTAATTCTATATTTGAGTCGAATAATCAAACGTATGTGAAATGTGCGGCAAGCTCAGCACAGGGAGAGGGACATAATTCGGGTCAGACCGGTACGGTACGCGGTCGCGGACTCTCGACTCATGAACCGACGTGACTCCGTACCGACCGACGAGGAAAGGTCGGGTCGAACCCCGCCTTACGCCGCCCCTTACGAGCCGCTATTTGTCCTTTGAAAGCGGAGCCCGCGACCGAGCACCGACCGTCCCGCGTACGGTTCTCGTCCGTCTTGCGGCGCCGTTGTGCGATCTTTAAGTCGCGACGTTGCGCATATACTCAATACTGCCCGCTGTTTTTTAGCTGCTTTTAAAGGCAAGGCACGAAGAGATACCCTTTATACTCGCGGTATCTCTTTTGCCCTGAGTCGCCGGGAGCTCTCCGGCCGACCGCCACCGGGAGCTCTCGCCGGCCGCGGGCGCCGTCGGCGGTCGCTCGTGGGTCGTGGCTCGGCCGGCCAGCGAGGGCCCAGCCGAGCCTGGCGGCAGTTCCTACGAGCGCGCGTTCCAAGCAGCAGCAGCAGCAGGGCGCGCATCTCGGATTCACAGTCGCCGAGCCGCCGGCGCTGCCGCTGGCGGCAGCACTGCCGCCGCCCAAAACGTCCTCCGCCTTCTCCGCTGCCTCAAGGTGCAGCGCGATGCCCAAGATGTGGCCCTCCGCCTTCTCCGCAGTCTCCGCCTTCTCCGCCATCTTGGCCCTCCACCGTGCGATGTCGAGCGCTGCCTGGCCAGCCTTGTTTCGAATCGCCGTTCTGGCGCCAGCGGCGAGCAGCCGCTTCACGGCGTCCAACTTGCTGAGGCGGGCGGCTATGTGGAGCGCCGTGTCCCCGTCGGACGTCGTGGCGTCCAATCGCACCTTGGCGCGAAGCAGCGCCTCGATGCAGTTCACATGCCCTCCGGCTGCGGCGGAATGGAGTGCCGTCGCCCCTTTGGTGGAGGTCAAGATGTCCACTAGACGCACCTTGGCGTGGAGCAGCGTCTTGACACAGGCCAAATGCCCTTCTAAAGCGGCACAGTGCAGCGCAGTCATCCCGTCCTCGGAAGGATTCTTCCAACAGACGTCGCCACCCACGTCGATGAGCGTCTTGAGCTCGTCGTTCTTACCAGCCTTTGCAGCCTCGAACAACTCGCGCGTCGCCTTCTGCAAGAGACCGGCGGCCTTCATCTGCTCCTTTGTCGCACCCGCATCCCTCGCCTCCTGTGCCGAACATACATCGGGTGATAGATGCTGTGCGCTCACCAATTCTGCAAGCGTGAAGCCCGCCTTTTTGCACGCGCACGGACTGAATCCGTAGGCCTTCATCTGCTCAGGTGTCGCACCCGCATCCCTCGCCTCCCGCGCCGAACATACATCGGGTGATAGATGCTGTGCGCTCACCAAATCCGCAAGCGTGAAGCCCGCCCACTTGCACGATGACGGACTGAAGCCGGCGGCTTTCATCTGCTCAATGGTCACACGCTCGATGTCCATGGGTTGCTTACGCTTTGAGCAGATGACAGCTTGGGTCGATGGCCTACGGTTGAACAGGCATGTGGGCAACCGCAGCGCCATAGCCTTTATCAACAGATTCTTCCCGTGAATAGCTGGGACGCCGAGCTCCTGCAGGTCCTTGATGACGTGGGTCTCGCCTTCACGGAGCCACCTCTGAGTGACATGCATCAGCGTGTGGCCATCACCGATCTCCTTGACTGCGGCCTTGACAGAGCACGATGCTGCCCAATCGGCAACTTCTTCCACTGACCACTCGAGGACGTGCAGCCCGCTCGCGTTGCTCACTACCTGGGCATAGTTCAGCGCGCCGCTGCTGCGCCGCACGAGCACAAGCTCGCCGTATTCGAAGGTGAATTGATCGTGAAACTTTGGCGTCATATAATCTTGCTGGGGTACCCTGAGAGCAACTTCAGCACGTGCAACGAATTCATCCGGCGACTCGCCAATTGTAGGTAGGAAGTCTTTGACTTTGTCTTCTCCCCTGCAAGGGGAAGAAAAATAAGGTATTGCCTGTTTTTCGAATCTTTTCGATTTTGCGATTTGGCTCCCGAGTATCTTGCCTTCCGTGTACTTGAAGTTGTTCTTGACGTAAGTCAACGTGCTCCGAGGTAGGCTGTCTACCTGCTGCTCCGTGATGGCCATGAGCTGTTCTCTCGTCATATGCAGAATCTGCAGGCCTGTCCAAGTGGCAGCCTCGTCGCAGCTCATCGCGGCGATGGCTGCCGGCGCCACACCGTCGACGCGCACCACATGGGAGGGCACTTCGAGAATGAGCTTGTCATGCAGCGATAGATTTTTGGGCAGCTTGCCGATCTGGCCGGGGGGCAGCTGACGGAGCTGACTCACGTGTTCAACGTCTTCAACGTGAATCTTGTAGCCGACGGGGAAGCGCGTCGACGGTGTGGCGCCGCCCAAGGGTATGGGGGTCGGCGGCTGCGCCGTGTGCTTAGCAGGGCGCGCCTCGATCGCTTCCCGCTTCAGTCGTTGCACCTCGTCGATGAGCTCTCTCTTCTCTACGAATCCGCCCATGACCACGCCGTGCTGCACGAGGAACTCCTTTAGCTGTGGAGTGGACCACCCGACCACTGCATCCACCTCGGCGGCAGCGGCGGCCGCCGAGGCAGGGCGCGCCTCGATCGGCGCCTCGACCGGCGCATCTGACGTCGGCAGATATTTTTCGATCTCCGCCATGACGTCATCCAGAGCAGAGGCTCTCGTGAGCACCGTGCCGGGGTTGGGGATGTTATTGAGCTTGTTAAGTTTGGCTTGTACGTGAAATTTCATCATCTCCCAATCCGGGTCGTCGAGGTTCGTCCACTGCTCCTCTTTGGCAGGCAAATTGTCCTCAAAGCGCACCGGTAGGAGAGCGATCTTGTTCTCGATGGCAGTGCTGATCTCTTTCAAGCACGGCTTGGACTGATACAGTCCCGCGGTGAGGATGATGATGAGCACCTTCGGCTTCTCACGCTTCCCATTCTCGCCAGTCAGGCGCAGCATAAAGGTCTGCCAGTCTACGCCGGGGGGCACTTGCAGCCCGGAGAAGCACTGCAGGCCGCGCTCGTGGAGGAACTCCATCAGCCCCATGGCGTACATCACGCCGGGCCCGGAGCCTTCGCAGTCGTCTGCAGCGTCTTTGCGTTTGGTACGGCGACCCGATGCGTACGACAGAACAATGGAGGGGTAGAAATCTTTGTACCGGACGCCTTTGGGGAGCAGCACGCGCGCTCGGCGCTTGCATCCCTCCAGCTGCTCGATTGTGATCGCGCGCGGCACGACGAAGCGGTCCCCATGCGCCTCGGGAAGCACTTCCATGAGTGCCGCCGTGCCGTGGAAAGTCGCCCCGCCCCACACGGGCGTCGCCCCCTCCGCACGGGTCTCAAGATCGCGCACGCCTTTGCGTGCTCGTCGTCATCACATCCAAAACGCCGTTACGTCTCACATGACAAGTTTCTTCTACTGTAGAACTTTACCAGAACTTGAACAAGCAAGCAAGCATGCACAATCCTTATTAGCTTGCTTGAACTTGAACCTTCAATAGCATGTTGAGCGGCCCCTTCAGGTCGGGTACGGGTTGGTTTAGGGAGGCTGGGAGGGAGAGGTGGGGTATGAGCAAGCGCGAGGCGCCTTTGGAGGTGCCTATTTGGGTCGCGGTGCCGTGGAGCTGCTGCGTGTGTGTCGTCGGTTCGGTACCGACCCTGACCCTCAACAGGCTACAGGGGTAAGGAACATCAAGCGAGCGCGATCGTTTCGGGGGCGAGCACGTCGATTTCCGGAACACATGATTTCGAAGCAACCATGATGCGCCGGATGGTTTCGAACGCACTCGCTACTCTCTAGGGCTCTACGGTACCCTCGCTTGGCACGCTTCGCCCGGGCGCCGGGGCGGGCGGTCGCGGTGCATCCATCGATGTGGCATCCATCGCCGTTCGGTCCCTAGCTCCCTACTCCCTTGAAGTCCACTGTGGTCGTTCTGTGTGTGCTGACCTCTCATCCTAGACCTAGTATCGACCTCGTCGCTCTCTCCTACGTCCTTCGAGACCTACGTCCATGCTTCCGCATCCTCTGCCGCTTGTTCGAGATAGTCTTCCCACGATTGCTCGTCCTCACCGCACGTTACGAGCGAGCCACGCCTGCTCGGCGGCTGGACAGAGGCATGGAGGGAAGCGCGCTCGGCCGGCGCCTCCGCCACTAGAGTCTCGAGGGCTCGGGGCGGGCGCGAACTGCTCTCTTGAACGACCATGGTCTGCTCAAAGGCGCCAAACCCACTCATGGCCCCCGTCTTGTGGACAGGGTGCTCGGCGAAGAGTACCCGCTGCTTCTCGAGCACCGATCTGGGCTCGTAGCCTGTGGGATGTCCACTCTCGAGCACGTCGGCGGAGTCGTGGGGCTCCTCTGTCTCGAGTCCCTCCTCCTGCTGCAGCTCCATGCGCCGATAGAACGACTCGCTGCGTGCGAGCATGCCGCGCGAGGCCGAGGCGATGAGCACCGCCGCCCGTTCTTCACGGCCGAGCCTCTCGAGGTACGCGGACTTGGGCTTCAACCTTTGAGGGCTGAGCAGAGCGGCCGGCGGCGCCTCTTTCGTCGCATCACGCTCGGCCCATGCGACGAATTCCTCAGGCACCGAGCCGCACCTTCCGTCGGCCGTCACCACCTGCACCCAGCCGCCCACGCGGAACGCGTTCGGGTCGATCTGCCCAATCCACACAGGCGTGCCTTTGGCGATCTGGAGGAGCTCGCTATCTCCCTCGAGCTCAAAGTCGAGGAGCATCACGCCGTCGGGCTCGAGCACCGTCAGGTAGGTTGCAGGCGCGAAGCCCGCGGCCATGCGTCGCGGGCTGACTGCTCCCACGGGCGCCGTGATGGGCGCGACTCCGACCCAGCCGTTGGCGTCCGGCGGCTCGAGCTGCAGAAGACGCATGCCAGTCGTGAGCGAGACCTCCTCAGAGTCGGGCTGGCCCGTATACTCGGCCAGCGCCACGAGGACGCGCATGGCCGACCCGTCAGACGCAGTCCCGGGGGGAGCCTGCGGCAGCGGCAGCGGCTCCTCCTCCTCTGTCTCAAGCCCCTCCTCCTGCTGCAGCTCCATGCGCCGATAGAACGACTCGCTGCGTCCGAGCATGCCGCGCGAAGCCGAGGCGATGAGCACCGCCGCCCGTTCTTCACGGCCGAGCCCCTCGAGGTACGCGGACTTGGGCTTCAACCTTTGAGGGCTGAGCAGAGCGGCGGGCGGCGCCTCTTTCGTCGCATCACGCTCGGCCCATGCGACGAATTCCTCAGGCACAAAGCCGCCTTCGCCCTCGGCCGTCACCACCTGCACCCAGCCGCCCACGCGGAACGCGTTCGGGTCGATCTGCCACACTGGCGCGCCTTTGGCAATGGAATCGATCTCGCCACCGCCCTCGCCCTTGAAGTCGAGCAACATGACGCCGTCGGCCCTCGCCGCCCTCGCCCGAGCCACAACAGCCGTTGCCGCCTCTTCCCTGAGTGCCGCCGCCTTCTCCGATGCCGCCTTTGCTGCTGCCAAACTCTCGGCCGCCGCCTTCAGCTCCGCCGCCGCTTTCGCTTCCGCCGCTACAGCGGCCCTCTCCGCCGCCAACCTTTCTTCCGCTGCCCTCTCCGCCGCTGCTTTCAACTCCGCCGCCGCCGCCTTCGCCTCCGCCGCCTTCACCTCCGCTGCTGCCTTCTCCTCCGCCACCTTTCTCTCCGCCGCCGCCGCCTGCTCCTCCGCCGCCTTCTGCAGAGAGCGTGCAGAGAGCAGTGCCGAGTACGCAGCAAACTTGACCCTCTCCGCAGCCACCCGCTCCGCTGCAGCTGTCTTCCTGGCCGCCTCCGCCGCCTCCACTGCTGCCATACCGACGCCGGGCGAGTCGAAGACGTTGGCGCCCACCGCCGCCACGGCGTCAGACTGCTCTTTAGCCCTTGCTGCCTCGGTCTCCGCTTGAGCGGCGGCGGCCTCCACTGCCTGCGCCGCCCGCTCGGCGGCTTCGGCGCGCGCCGCCGCCCGCTCGGCTGCCCCTTCTAGGGGGCGGTCCGCTCGTGATCGTGAGGACAACGAGATGGCAGGCGGCCGCAGCGGCTCGGGCGCCGGCTGCGTCGGTGCTGGCTGCGTCGGCGCTGGCTGCGGCGGCGGCTCGGAGGCCACCAGAGAAGGCGGCTCCTGAGCCTCGCGTGGAGAAGGCCGCAAGGAGCCCTCTTCGGTTTCAAAGGCAGTAAAGGCGGCAGCAAGTGCGGCGTCCATCGGAGGTGAGGACGGCGGCTGCTGTAGCACAGGCTGCGGTGCGTCCGACACGGGGGGCGTTGTGGTGGTTGCCATGGGCGGCTGATGTGTGAATTGGTGTGTGGGTGGCGGCGCGTGCTCGCGAGCGTGCTCGTGTGTGTGGGGCGGCAGTTGCATCTGCTCCTCGAGGCGTTGCATCTGCTGCTCGAGACGGCGCGAGCGCGCCTCCGCTTGCTCCGCCCTCGTGGCAGCCTCCGCGGCGGCAGCCAGAGCACGCTCGACGGCTTGCACCATCGACGCATCCGCTGCGAACGCGGGCTGCGGCGGCGCGGGCTGCGGCGAGGCAGGCTGCTGCGGCGCGGGCGGCGGCAGCGCGGGCGGCGGCGAGGCAGGCTGTGGGGTTGGTGGCGGCGCCTCCTCCCGAAAGCGCTCCGGTAACGCCTCGCGCGCGGACAGGGCCGCCAGGCTGTAATCTTCGGGAGTGGACGTGCATGCCGCCGACGACGAGCCTGGGCCGAAGGTCACACTAGTCACCGTCGGCGCTCTTGTCCCGTCATGCGCCGTGTGCTCGGGACGGCGCTCCGTACGCTCGTGCAACGGCGCCTCGGCCGTCTCCGCCGCGGCCGCCTCGACGCGCGCGCATGCATTGGGGTGCGCTTGCGAACTCTCCGCCGCGGCCGCCTCGACGCGCGCGTGCGCCATAACCTCGGCGGTGGCCTGTGGCGAAGGCGGGCGCGGGCGCAGCGGAGACATCGCAAGCTCGGCGGCGACGTGTGCGGCTTCGGCGCCGTCCTCAAGCACCGCGAGCTTCGCGGCGGCAATCGAGGCCTCCTCCTCCGCTCGCGTCCTCGCATGTATTTGGGCGAGCTCCTTTGCCTTCGCCTCGCTCTCTTCTTGCAGACGGGCCTCGGTGGCGAGCCACGCCTGCTGATGGCGCTGCCACGCCTCTTGCCGCGCCAGCTCGGCAGCCTGCCGTTGACGGCGGAGTGCCTCCTCGGACGCGCTGACCTGATGAGGAAAGCAATCAGAGGCTGTCAGAGAGTCATCAGCAGCAATCAGCCAAGGAGCGCCTCCTCGGACGCGCTGACCTCATTGAGTCGTGCCTCGACCTGTTGACGCACGAGAGCGAGCGTCTCGGCGCGAACTCGATCTCGCTCCTCCGAGCTCAGACTGACCGTACCGAAGCTGCCGCCGCTTAGGCTGCCGCCCAAGCCAGGCCCCGGCGGCGCAAAGGCGGCGCCCGTCACGGCGCCCATGCCCGGCCCCGTTGGCGCAAAGGCGGCGCCCGTCACGGCGCCCGTGCCCGGCCCCGGCGGCGCAAAGACGGCGCCCGTCACGGCGCCCGTCGGCAGCAAGACGGGGGCGGCCTGCGGCACCGCCCGATGCAGCCAATCATGCGAGTACCGGTACGCCCATGGGCCGACACCATGGTCTGTGAATGGCGGCGGCGCTGTGAATGGCGGCGGCGCGGCTACGGGCGGTGCGTACGGCGCGAGCGTCAGGGAGTATGGATCGTGGAGCATACGCCCTTGAACCGGCATGACGCTCGGTGGACGGATGAAGCCCGAGCGTGCGCGCCGGCTCGTGCTCCGCTCGCGCTCTCGCGCGCGCGCGGTCAATTTCGCGCGCCACATGCGACGGCTTGCCTCGAGTCGCGCCGCCTCGAGCGCTTGGTTCATGTCCGCCCGCTTTCGCGACATGGCCGCGGCCGAGTGCGATGGGTGCGACGGCTGGTGCGATGGGTTCGGCTCCGTCGTCGGCGCGGGCACGCGCGGCGACGAGATCATCGTGGCCATCGGCGCGGGCCGCTGCGCACTAGGCATGGTTGGGGAGAAGCCACCCCGTCCGCCGCCTCGCCCGCGCCCACGCCCTCTGCCGCCCATACCACCGCCCACACCACCGCCGCTCATGCCCTCTGGATCGAGGAGGGGCGAGATCAGATCGTGCCGCGCGACGGGCGGCACGGCGCCCGGAGGAGGGAATCCCCCCGGGCCGCCGGGCAGACCGCCGCCGCCAAATGGCAGACCGCCACCGCCGTATGGCCCGCCGCGGCCGCCAAAGGGGTTCGGACCGGAGGGCGGCGGCAGTCCACCGCCCGGATCAAAGTCGCCACCGAGGATACCAGGGACCATGCCACCGCCGTACGGCATGCCGCCGAGGAACATGCCGTCACCGCTGCCTGGCCATGGCCCCATCGGCATGCCGCCAGGCGGGAAGCGTGCTGCTGCCGCAACCTCGCGTGCGGCCCGTCGCGTGCGCTCGTGCATTCGTTTAGGAAGGCCTTCTTGTGAACGGGCTGTAAAGATTCTCAACGTAGTGTGAAGCGCATGCGGTGTGAAGGGTGATGGGGGGAAGGGGGGGAGAGAAGGGATTTTGTGAAGAGGTGCGGGATGGAAAGCAGGGCTGCTGAGGAGCATGCTGATGCGATTCTGTCACGCGCGAGGGCACAGGGCAGCACTCAATGAATGGTGAACAGAACTAGGAGCATCAGCATGTATTGCACTCAATGAATGCTCACGGCTGACTATCGTGTGTGAGTTGAAGGGCACAAGGACAACCTGCTCGATGCCAGCCACGTCATCGTGCCCGAAAAACTTGTTCATAACTTCATATGGGCATGCTCTGCAAAATGCATCGCCGGCACGATCAGTTGCAGCTCGGGGTCCGTCGTTCGGAGCTCGACCAAGGGTCCTAAATCCCCTGGGAGACTCTGGGGGACCAGATTCCTCGTCACGAACAGGTTCATGAAACGGCAACCTGCCAGAAAAGCGGACGAATCCACGGCCTGGTCCACGGCTGTGGCTATAAAACTCCAAGGGTAAATAACTCCCCGGCGGCGGCGAGTGAAGTGGCTGCCCCCTTAGCAAAAAGGCCCCGCGGCACATTGACCACACAATCTCGCTACACACACAAACTAGCTGTGCTGTTTGGCCTGATCCACCGTGGCGGGAGCGCGCCGCGCCACCACGCAGCCCTCCAGCGCTTCGCCGCCGCTGATGAGCTAGAGCGGCTCTTGTGCTGCCGCTGAGACGGCCTTCTTCCGGTTGAGCTTTGAGAGCGAGCCACCGGCAGGACGCTTCTTGGGCAGCCGCGCCTTTGCATCGGGCACGACCACTTCGTCGAGAATCGCCAGGTCGGAGTCGACGAAGCTGTCGTCCGAGCGCTCGTCCTCCGTTGAAGGGCACAAGGACAACCTGCTCGATGCCAGCCACGTCATCGTGCCCGAAAAACTTGTTCATATGGGCATGCTCTGCAAAATGCATCGCCGGCACGATCAGTTGCAGCTCGGGGTCCGTCGTTCGGAGCTCGACCAAGGGTCCTAAATCCCCTGGGAGACTCTGGGGGACCAGATTCCTCGTCACGAACAGGTTCATGAAACGGCAACCTGCCAGAAAAGTGGACGAATCCACGGCCTGGTCCACGGCTGTGGCTATAAAACTCCCCGGCGGAGGCGAGTGAAGTGGCTGCCCCCTTAGCAAAAAGGCCCCGCGGCACATTGACCACACACTACCCGGATCTAACCCGGATCTCGAGAGTGGGAGAGCCGTGTTTCAGGCTCTCCCTACTCGAAGGACGTGCCTTTAGCGCGCCTGCAGTCGGCGGAGACGTGGGTGCGCGAGCACAAGGCCTTCCACCTCCTAATCCACCTCCAACGCGAAGCCCAGGAGCTCGAGCGCCTGCGTGCCCGCTCGGCCGTCAATCCGCAGCGCGCCAGCGTCAGGCCGTCAATCCGCAGCGCGCCAGCGTTGGGCCGTCAATCCGCAGCACGCCAGCGACGGCCGCAGCGCGCCAGCGTCAGGCCGTCAATCCGCAGCGCGCCAGCGTTGGGCCGTCAATCCGCAGCACGCCAGCGTCGGGCCGTCAATCCAATCCGCAGCGGGCGCTCCTCGACGACCTCGACGCTCGCTTGAAGCGTGGGGCCACGTTCCAAGAGCTGGGCTTCAAGTCCAGACGGAAGAGCCGGAAAGTCGGAAGAGCAGGTCCGGCTCTTCCGACTCGCGAGGGTGAGGCGCCCATCGAGGTTCTGCTCGCGGCGTGCGCGCTGCACCATGGCAAGGCGCGCGTGCCGCCGGGCCTTTTCCGCGGGGACACATCAATGACATCAATCAAGCTGCCGACGGGCCTCACAAGCCTCGGCTCCGGCGCTTTCGCGGACTGCACTGCGATGACATCGATTGTGCTGCCCGACACCCTTACGAGCATTGGTGAGGGCGCCTTTGCGCACTGCTCAGGGATTCCTCGACGACCTCGACCGGCTCGCTAGTTGAAGCGTGGGGCCACGTTCCAAGAGCTGGGCTTCAAGTCCAGACGGAAGAGCCGGAAAGTCGGAAGAGCAGGTCCGGCTCGGAAAGTTGGAAGAGCAGGTCCGGCTCTTCCGACTCTCGCAATCATGCCTTGCCTAACCTAACCCTAACTTGCCTAACCCTAACAGGGGCCGCGCCGCCATTCAAGGACGAGCCGCCGGCAGCCGAGGCGGGCGTGCGCGCGGCGCGCCCCAACGCTGGCGCTGTGGCACCTTAGCTGAGGTGGCCCACCGAGCCCCGCAGCCCGGGCCCGTGGGTCACCGAGTCCTGACAGCGGCGGTGGCGATGAACAGCGGCAGCACCGCCGAGAAGCGTGCACGGCCAGAGGCTGAAACAATATTGTCCCCGGCTGCAAGACCCATGCGGCATGCGCTTGTGTTCAATATGTAACGCTCGGGAGCACCACGAAGGAGTGGCGGAGGGCGACAAACAGGGGTGCGGGGAAGCCGACGGTAGCACTCTAAACATTTAGGGCACGGCCACAGAACGGCTCTCGGGACGAAACGACAATCGAGTGGGGTGGTGGGGAAAGACGGTCTCAAACATTTCAGATTTCACAACACAATCAAAAAGCTCTCCGCACGGAGGCCCATCCACGGGCCTGGATGGCGGTCCACGTGATGTTGATGGCCGTGTGCTTCTTGCCAAGCACGATCCACTATGGCGGCATCGCTATAACCAGCAGCAGCTACGGCCGTCTACGCGCGGCTCAACCGAATCGCTACAGCTGCTGCCGTGCGCCTCCGCCAATCTCCAGCCATCTGGACCCAATCTCTCGGCGCACGCGCCGGCGGAGGCGCGGCGAGGCAGCGGGCGAGCGAGCATCCAACTTGGATGTAATGCTCGCCGCGCCACCAACCACGCACCTCGCAAGGCATCAGCGCCCGTCCAAAGCGCTGCCGGCTCCGCCATTCCAGTATGTTTGTGTGCTTGACGTTGAGGCAACGTGTGACGAGTTCACCAACAGCTACCAGCACGAGATCATCGAATTTCCGGTGGTGCTCGTGGACCTGCTCGCAGAGGGAGGCCCGGCGGCTATCGCCGAGTTTCGCTCCTTTGTGCGCCCAACGGTCAACACGACGCTCACGGAGTTTTGCACGCGGCTGACTGGCATCACGCAGGGGCAAGTGGACAGCGCACCGACGCTCCCCGAGGTGCTTGCGGCGTTTGAGGTGTGGCGCATCGCCAAGGGTTTGGAGTATACGGACGAGAACAAGAACTTTGCATTCGCTGCGGATGGCCCCTTCGACCTGCGCTTCTTTCTAGCTGGTGAGTGCACTCGAAAAGGAATCCCGATGGCCGCTTACTACGCCAAGTGGGTTAACATCAAGTCGATGTTCGCCGAATTCTACAATACGAGGAATCTCAAGATTCACAAGATGCTCGAGCGTCAGAATCTCAAGTTTGAGGGGCGGTTGCATTCGGGTATCGACGACACGCGCAACATCGCTCGCATCCTCATCAAGATGCGTAACGACGGCTGCCATCTCTACGTGAACGAGCAGCTGCCGAAGCGGTTTGAGCTCACCAATCTGGCATGAGGTCTATAGGCGATAGACGAAAGGAGACGGCGCGCGCGTATCAGCCGTACCATGTGCGCGCGGATCCGAGAGCGTCACGCCTTGACAGAGGAGAGATCCTGGACTGGTCTTTTCGAACCCGTGTGACACACTGCCCGTTTCTTTGTTGTTTGTTCCTCCGAGCGGGACGCCTCTGAGCGCGGCGCGCCGGGCGGTGGAGGGTTCCGAATCTGTGGTGACGCGCTGCATGTCCGCAACGCAAGTCTCAAGTATGTGTGGCAACTGACGTACGTAGCTATGTACGCGTGAAATGACCCTAAAAAACAGCTATCCGTTATCCGGACCGGCGACGACCGCGCGCGCGCCGGGTCTTGCCGGGTCGCGCGCTCCAACGCGCACGCAGCACCACCGCGCCCGGACGACTTCCTAGTCCGACTTGCGCACGCAAGATGGAAGTAGACTCGAGGCCTTTGTGGCCTAAGTATGTCGAGTTCGGCCCACTATCTCTCTCTCTCTCTCTTTTAACCTGACAGCTCGTAGGATCGAGCCTCTGTGCGGGGTGCTGCGGCCCAGAGCGCCTGTGCACATGTGTTGTGAGGGTTCACCTCCTATTGTAGTCCGCCGCAAGCTTCTGCACTTTCTCGTCAAACTTCGAGCATTGGATGGGCATGTCAAGCTCGTAGAAGGGATTCTTCAGCACGTAGTCCGAGTACAACACGTAGACCTCTTTGAGGACAGCATCGATGTGTCGTGAGTCTGGGTCGGCAGTGAGGAAGAACTTGAGGCCCGTCGCTGTGTCGAACGATTGCAGCACGAAGCTGTCGCACTCGAGCTCGACCATTTTGCCGGAGCCGGGCACCGGCGAAAGCTGCTTCATGATGAGGGCGAGACCGCTAAACGTGGAGGCGAGCCGAAGGTGGTCATTCACATCCAAACTTGGACAGTGCGCCGCAAAGTCCTGCGCGAGCGGATGCACGCGTGATCATCGAGCCGCGAGCGGACGCAGAAGGCGGATGCGCGTGCACACCTTGTGGTAGATAAGACCACCCGCCTTGTTGTTGATGTAGAGGCTCAAGAGGCCCATCCGACCGCACCGTGCACGGACGACACCGAGGTATTCGGTCGCTCACAAAAAGGTCAGCTTCAGAACTTACAATGTACTTGATGCGAGAGCCGTTCAAGTTCAAGATCTATTATTCAAGTTTCAAGTAGCCGCGGAGAGGGTGACTGTGGCCAGGGCCAGGGGCGACGTGCGAGGGGGCCAGGGCGCAGCCGCAGGGGTCGCACGCACGCAATGGTCGCACGACGGAGGTGGACTGCTGGATGTGCCGGTGTATGGCCGGGAGCGGGACGCTTCAGACATCCATCCTTTCCATGGCGGGACGCGTGCGGTGCCGGGAGGGACAGACCGGGACTCGGCATCTCGAGGGTAAGACGCCGCGTATACCGGAGCTCGCCGCGCGCGGTCGCGGGGGCGCGGCGTCGGGATACGGTTACCCAAGTCCCAACGGTTACGTTTGTACTTTCTTGTTTCTACTTTGTTAACGTAAGGCGGGGCTTTCGTTAGCACGTTAGGCTTTACGCTTTAGTTAGGCTATTATTTAGCGACGTTCCCGGGGGGGGAGCCGTCTAAGGGGGGGTCACAATTAGAAAAGGTCACTCTGAAGAGGTAGCACTCGGGGCGGGTGGCGGCGGTGTGGGCTCACCAGCGCCCTGGGGAGCAGACCCAGGCACGTAGGTGAATCCCTCGAAGTGCTTCTCCTGGGAGTCGGTGAGTGCGGAAAGGTCGGTGACCGAGTCGATGGCCTTCTGCCCGGTGAAGGCCTTGTGGAAATTTTGCGTGTCTTCCGACGAGGCCATCTTGGATTTGAAGGGTGGCCGGGTCTGCTTGGAGAGCAGCGCGTCCCACTCGAGGCCCGCAAAGAACTCGTGCACGCGAATGCCCTCGCCATTGGACTCCGAGCCCAGCCGCCGTGCGGGATCGCGCTCGAGCAGCCGCTCGATGCACGATTGACACTCGGGCGTCATCGGCGGGAAGGCGGGCGTCGTGTGGATCACCTTCTTGTACACGTCCTTGATGGTGTCGCCCCAAAAGGGGGGCAAGCTGCTCACCATCTCGAACAGGACACAGCCCAGAGACCACCAGTCGACCTCGAAGCCATAGGTCTTGCGCAGCCAGATCTCGGGCGCCAGGTACACGGGCGTGCCGCAAAAGGTCTCGGCCGTGCTACTCTCCTTGGAGAGTCCAAAATCCGTCAGCTTGACGTGGCCGTCGCCGTAAAGGAGAACATTCTCCGGCTTGAGGTCTCGGTAGATGACGCCGAGCTTGTGCAGGTGCTGCAGTGCGAGGAAGATCTCGCCCGCATAGAAGCGCGCCTGTGCCTCCTTGAACTTTTTGCACCGCGAGAGCAGATAGTAGAGGTCGCCGCCGTTACAGAAGTTGAGCACGTAGTAGAGCTTCGCGGGCGTGTGGAACGCGTACTTGAGGCCGAGGATGAAGGGATGCTCCTGCGTGTTGATGAGCGCGAGGACATTGCGCTCGGCGATTGTGTGCTGCAGGTCCTTAGGGTCGTTGCGCGCGAAGATGTTCTCCTTCTTGAGCACCTTCATCGCGTACACCTCGCCCGTGTCCCGGCGGCGCACTTGCATCACTTTGCCGTAGGTGCCGCGGCCGATGACCTTGAGCAGCTCAAAGTCGCCGAGCGTCACGTTCTCGTCGCCGCCCTCGACCGCATTCTTCGTCTGCGCTCGATCCGCCTCGCCCATCAGGTCGATCGAAGAGCTCGCGCCGCCCTCCCCGCCAGTCATCTGCAGCCCCGCGTTGACACGCACCGCCTCGATCCATGAGTCGCGTGTGTCCACGTCTGGCGCTTTGATGATGTACACTTTGCGCGACGCGGGCGTGATCTTGAAGCAGCACTGCTTGCCATCCGCCTCTTTCGGCTCGCACGTGGTGACCTGGCAGCCTTGCAAGGCAATCACGCCCTTGAGCTCGCCGGTGGTGTCCACCGATGTCCCGTCAGCGCCCGAGCCCTTGTAGTACTTGAGCAGATGGCCGTCCAGCACAAACCAGCGCTCCTTCCAACTTCTCCACACATGCCCTGGCCACACGACGCGCAGCCGCACTCCGTCAGCGCGCAGCGAGTTGCGGGAAGGTCTCGGAAACGTCATGCCGCGCTGAGGACTGGCCAAAAAGGCGTGGCCATAAGTTGCACGCGCATGCACAGCGGTGGCAGGGCGTGTGGCGCGCACCCTGCTTCACCAAGATGCCGCTTTTTGCGACAGCCCTGCTGTCGGCCATGCCGCAAAGTTGAACCGCAAAGGTCCTGTGGTCTCGCAGCAACCCCCGAGCGTCGCTCGCTCGCTCGCTCCTTCGTGTACCCTGTTGAGGAATCCTCGAACAAGGTCGAGCGCAAGGTTCCAGCTGTGGTGTGAACGAAAACGTCTCGACTATTTTTCTAACCCATGGCACATGCGTACGGCGCCCATCAGGCGTGTGTGCGACGCATCGTCTCAAACACGCCAAAGGCCTGCCTCACCTCGTCCAGCGACGGGCACTGCTTTCTCTCGAGCCGCTCGAGCGCATCCCTCCCAAGCACACAACGCAGCGCCGTCTCACCCAGCATTTGCTCCACCAGGACGAGGTTGTCGCCCTGATCGTCCGGCACGGCCGCGTCCACCTTGATGGCGTAGTGAGGAGGGCCTCGCGCCTTGCATGCATCGAACACCGCGAGCGCCCGCCCAAACTGCCTCGTGAGCGTCGGCGCATCCATCCGAAGAAGGCCGGCGTCCTTCAGGTCCAAGAGCTTGATGTGGTCGCCCATCAACCAGCCGGCGCGCGCGCGGTCGATCAGGTCGCTGTTGGAGGCATCGAGTACGCTGGGGCACCGGAACGAGTGCGCACGCTCCTCCATCTCGAGCAGCTCCGACAAGACCTCGGGCCGGCCGTTGGGGCCGATGCGAGTGATGGTCAGCGTGGCTTCGACGCCGTGCTGATGGTACGTGACACCGCCCGACTTGTCGCACGAGACGAGCACCAGGCGCGAGTAGTTGGGCTCGTCCGAAAAGGCACGAAGCGTGCCGTCCAGGACTCCCGCACAGATGGCGTCGACCAGCTTCACGGCGGGGACGGCGCTGCCCTGTAAGGTGGTGCTTGTCGCCATCGGCGCCGGCCGCACGTGCTGCGCCAGCACCTTGACGTGCTCCCGATCCAGGCCCGCTGCCTCGGCCGCCTCGACGGCGGCCATCGCCGTGGCCGAGACAGCGGCCGAGACAGCGGGGGCCGCGAGGCATGTGCGCTTGTGCACGGCCCACGCGGCGCGTTGGCAGGCCGCCGAGCAGTAGCACACGCACTTGCAACGCGAGCAGCGCAAGCGTGCGCCAGGGCGGTTGCACTGGGCGCACTGCTTGCTGCCAGTGGGCGCGGCGTCGTCGCTGCTGTTGATGATGATGGCTTCCTCGAGCGCCACCGTCTTGGCACCGCCGTGCTTGGCGATGGCCTCCTCGCGCGCCGCCTTGGCACGATGCGGGTCGTCGAAGAGCTCGAGAGGCATGGGCAAACGCCTTCTCCTCGGCTCGCGGGGCCGTTAGGGGCCCGTTACAGACGTTACACCCTTCGCCGTGAAGGGGGCGCATGCCGACTTGATGAGAGTTTCGCGCTCCGACGCGGCGCGACGCGGTATTCCGGCCGAACAGATTAAGCTCGACAGGCAAGGGCGAAGTGATCAGAGATCACTCACCGGACACAGGTCGACAGCTACCTACTTCTACTACCTTCAACTGTCACAGTGCTGTGCGGTAACACCGCACGTCAATGACAACGCAGACAAGGGTGCCTAAGGGTCAAGGCGCATAGGCGCTCTTAGGCGCTCAAAAACCTCAATCGTCAATCGGATACTCAATGGCCGCTTTTGGCTGCTCCCCTCAGTAGTCTCGTCGTGGATATGAATGAAACGCATCTCGCATGTTGAAGCGGTTGTAACGCTGCAAACGTCAAGTTGAAGTGCCGGCAATCAATGAACCTCACGAGCTACCATACGAACTTTGCGCGGGAATATACTTTATTTACAATCTATGGCTGATCCGCCCCTCCCGCGAAAGCCTTAGCCAGCTCTACGAAGGGCTCGTCGCACGCGTGCCCGTCGAGCGCGGACGTCTCAAAGTACGGCATATTCATGCTCGCAGCCATGCGCTGGCCCACTTGCCGGTTGATCACGATGCGCTCGCGCAGATCCACCTTGTTGGCCACGACAGCACCGGGAAGGCCCTCCGCGCCGGTCGCCTCGAGCAGCCGGCTGTACCAGTTGCCACACGCCTCGAAGGTGTGGCCGCGCGTCACATCGTACACGAGCAGCACCGCCTTGGTGCCCTCGCAGTAGGAGCCGAACATCTCACTGAAGATGTCCTGGCCACCAACGTCGAAGCAATGAAACTCGACAGCGTCCGTGGTTCCCGGCACTGTGACGGCCTTGACGCAGAAATCGACGCCACAAGTCATATTGTACGCCTTGGGGAAGCGCTGCCCGTTGGAGTGGAACATCTGCGTGAGCGCCGTCTTGCCCACCGCGGGGTCGCCGATCTGCAAGCATTCACAAAGGTTTGAAGACGATGAGAGCGGATTTGTTTGGGGGGCTGAGGAGGGGTTGGAGGAGAATTGCGCGCTCGCGAGTGCAGGGCGTCGAGTTCCGCTCGGCGTGTGCGTACAATCGCCAGCTTTGGGCGCGCCACGATCTTGGCGGGCTTCTCCATCCTATGGAGTCCTTGGAGACGTTGGCGGCACCTCGGGCAGTTCACACTCATCGCGGCTGTTAAGTGAAAAGTCCATTCTTTGACTTGAATCACTGTCACTGAGGAAGCGCGATTCTGCTCTCGCATATATTTCTTATCGCTCGGGTTTCACGACGCGCCGTCGCCGTCGCCGTGCCGCCGAAAAAAGTGATAGGCGGTTGTGGCGATGGCGTCGCTGGAGAGCCGTGGAGGCGGCGGCTTTTGAACAAGGCGAGCGAGCGATGCCTGGCCCCATCGTGCCACCCTCACTCAGCGCTACACCCAAGCGCCCGAGCCTCAAGAGCAGGGACGCCCTGCTTGACAACATGAGCCGCAGCAGCAGCACGTGCGAAATGAGCCCGGTCGAGGATGGGTCCATCTTGGGCAAAGTGAAACGTGTCGTCCCCGCAAAGTTGAAGCGCAAAATGTCGTGGGGTGACGAGCGCGGCGAGCAGCTGCACATCGTGCACCACGTGTGGGACACACATTACCACACGCGGAGCTGCCTGCAACGACATTTGCAGTTCTGCTGCTTTTTCATAATGGCGTTAACTCTTGCGCTGGTTATGGGCTTCCTGTTGGCAGCCGGCGCATTCGATGGGTGACGCTGCTCGACCGTCGCCAGCGCTCTTTCACCATAGTTAGGCAAGCATATAGCGATAGGATGCCGAAACGTACGTGTTCGCATGCGCATGCCACATGTGCAACGGTCCATGCTCCATGTGCAGCGCACAGTCCATTTTGTGCATGCGCCGGCATAACACGAGCTTGCGAGCAGTCTGACGGCAGCTGCGAAGTTGTCAATATGTCTACAGGTGCTGGGTGGCTGTGCATGTAAAGTAGCATGTTTCAAATCCGTAAACGCTTAAACCGCCAATGTTTCACGGTAAGTCGTAACTCGGCATAACGGCAAACTGGCGTCGGTCCGGAGTCGCGACGGTACGTCGGACACGGGGCCTCCGGGGCTGTCGCGCCTCTCTCGCGCCGGTCTCAGACGAGCGCGCTGCGTGCCCACTGGACAAATCACGTCGGCATCGATCGTAGACCAGTGGCACGGAAGAGAGCGAGCGTGAGCACTCAGCTGTGCACGCTGTACTCTGCCTTCTGCGCGTTATCTGCTCGTAACCATGCAGGATGGAGCGAACGGTCTTCGTCGGCGCGCCGTCCGCTGCGCACTCTGTAAGGGAGTGTGACGCGAGGCGCTTCCGAAGCCGAGCACTTCCGAAGCCGAGCCCTCCGTAAAGGAGTGTGACGCGAGGCGCGAGCTCCCGCGCGTGCGTGTGTGCGTGCGTGCGTGTGCGTCAGAAGTGCGCTCAGCCGACAAAGGAGCTGAAGGAGCGTGAGGTCTCCTGCACGAGCGCCTCCATCGCATCCTCGCCATCGAGCAGTGGCGCTTCGGTGGCGCCCGGTACGGCGCTCGTCGAGCCGCGGATGGAGCTGCGCATCGATGCGTGCGTCGTCGGCATCGTACCGCCGTATTCGCCGTCCTCGGTGTCGGTGTCAGCGTGATGCTCGGCCATGGTTTTGGCCAATTCGGCCTCGCGAGCGGCACGGTCCGTGGCCGTTGGGAAGATTTCCGAGATGATGGGCGAGCGCATCAGCAACGCCTTATGGATCGAGGAGCGCCTGGGCCCGCCACTGCCAGCCGCGCGTCCGAAGCCCTCGGCACCGCCGTGCTTCTCGTAGAGCTCCTTGAAGCTCACCTGCGCGCTGCTGTTGTTCTTTGCGCTGCTGTTCTTGCGCTGCGACAGGTTGAAATATTGTGAGCGGAAGACACGATCAAGCTCATCCTCGATGGCGTGCCAGTGCTTGCGATTGTTGATCGAGAAGAGCACACGCTTCGAGAAGTCATAGAGCGACTCGAAGAATGCGCGCTCTTGCTGCGTGTTCGCGTAGTTCGAGTGCGTCAGCAGGATCGATGCGTACACGAGTGCAATGTCACGACGCCGCGCGCGCTGCTCCATCTCCTTTTCAAGCAGCAGCTTGCTCGCACCGGCGCCGGACGAGGCGCCGCCCGTCGGGAAATGGTCCGGTTCTAGCCCGCTCGCGAGCGCGTCGCGCCGCTTCTCCGCTGACGCCGCCTCGTCCTCCTCAATCTTGCGCGCCTCGAAGTAGACAGCAAAGTACTCGATGCACGCATGCAGGAAGGTGTCCATGGTATCGCTCTTGCAAAACTTCTTGAAAGCCGCGCTGTGGACCTTGTACTTCATCGCCGCGAGCACCATATCTGCGAGCGGCGACGCGCGAGGGCGTTCGATGAGCGAAGTGGCCAACGGCGGCCGCATCAGCAGCGAAGGCGAGGGTGAGGGCGTCTCTCTCCGCACCCTTGTTGCGAGTTAGGCTTTCGCGCGGATTGGCGGGTGGAGCCTGCTTCCTGCTCATGGAACGGGACAGACGCGCGATCAGGGTCAGGCTGGCTTCGCAAGAGGGGCCGGGAGCGGTCGGCGCGCGCGCTGCGCTCGCCGCCGCTCGGATGTGCTCACATGGACATGGCCAACGATTTTTTCCAAAGGATGTTTGATTTTCTATGCCCGTGGCTGCCTGTGTTAGAAACCACGCAGGTACACGTTCACACGATTCACGTTCATGTCAATTCACGTGTGAGTTTCTCACGATGGTGCGAGCAGACATGCAGTACTTCCGACGATCGGCGGTGACGCGCTGACGCGACCGCCTCCTGACTGCTCCATAATCACAGGACGCATTGCTCGGCGACGACGACGAGGACGTGCTCGAGATCGCTCGGCGTGACTCACTGCCAGATGAGGCGAGGGTGCAGGAGAAGCGAGTGACTGCGAGGGAGGAGGTCGTGGAGACCACGAGGACCGTCGGTAATACGAGGACTGTCGCATATGATGACCGCCATGGCCCCTGTCCATATGCGATCCAACACCATGCGATTGTAAGAAGCAAGTCTGCTCACCTAGCTGCTGCGCACGTCCTAAGGGCCGTCCGATGCCTGCATCTGCATGCGAGACGAAGCGTGTGTGGGTCACTGCTGCTTCTGACGTGATCGCATGCTGCGCTCGGCAGGCCCGCCGCCATCGTGTTCGGCCGCCGCGCCGATGACCGGCAGCGTCTCCACACGACCAGTGGCAGGCTCGACCCATGGCAGTGCCACGACCACCCTGAGCACGGGCTCGAGCTGTGGGGACTCGACGGCCAGCTTGGCCTCGCAGCCAGGCGGCTCAGCTGGTCTTATCAGCGCGCCTCGGCAGCTGGGCGCCGGGCTGGGCGCCGTGCCCGATGTCCAGAAGGGTTGGCCATCACGCCGGCTGCCCGCAAACACGCGCTTCTTCGTCATCAAGTCCTTCTGTGCTCGCGATCTCAAGATCTCAATGCGTGCGCACACACCTGCATCTGCACCTGCATCTGTGCTCGCGATCTCAAGATCTCAATGCGTGCGCACACACCTGGCTCACTCGCGCCGTTCTGAGCACCATGATGAGCGCCGTGCTGAGCGCGCGCGCGCGCCACCCACTCGTCTCGCGCTTTGGCCCTGAACACATGCCTCGCCCATCTCGCATGCATCTCCCAGAGAAGGCGGTGTGGGCTACGCAGCCGCGCAACGAGCAGAAGCTGAACGCCGCGTTCAACGAGGCCGAGGCCGTCATCCTCTTCTTCAGCGTCAATGAGTCGCGAGCCTTCCAGGGATATGCGCGCATGGCGTCACGCACGGGCGAGGCGGGCACAGACGAGGACGTCTCCGCGCTGTGGACTGGGGCGGAGGGCGACGTCAAGGCGCCGGCGTGGGGCAGCACTTTCAAGGTCAAGTGGCAGACCATATACGACCTGAGCTTCAACGACGTGATGCACCTGCGCAACCCGTATAATGAGGACAAGCCGATCAAGATTTCGCGCGACGGGCAGGAGGTAGAGCCAAGTGTCGGCCGGCAGCTGTGCCTGGCCATCGACGAGGGGTGCGTGGCCCACTCGATGGCTTGATTGCTTCTGATGAGCTTGATTGCATCTGATGATCGATGATTGCCTGAGTGCCTCCCTAATTAGGTACGTGGCCAACCCGGCCAACTCGATGAAACGCAAGCGGCTAGAGGACCTTCAAGTGCCACCGCCCAAGCGTCCCGCCGATTGCGGCAAGGGCAAGGGCGCCTGGGGAAAGGGCGCCGCCGTGGGCACCGCTGTGGGTGCCGGCGGCGGCGACAAAGGTGGCGGTAAGAAGGGCGGCGGAAAGGGCGGCGGGAAGGGCGGCTGGCCGGGAGATGGCGGCAGCGGTGGCGGCTGGCAGGGCGATGGCGGCGGCGGCTCGCAGGGTGGTGGCGGTGGCGGCTCGCAGGGTGGTGGCGGTGGCGGCTGGCAGGGTGGTGGCGGCGGCGGCTGGCAGGGTGGTGGCGGTGGCGGCTCGCAGGGTGGTGGCG
>Ga0210244_100568_pt1 | contig 34204 bp, 29 predicted proteins | sample ChrtobMetaP3_0mM_FD_155473 | JGI IMG/M metagenome (GOLD analysis project Ga0210244, IMG submission 155473) | Chrysochromulina tobin associated microbial communities from unialgal haptophyte culture, Seattle, Washington, United States - P3_0mM | ecosystem: Host-associated > Algae > Haptophytes >...
GGGGGCGCCCCCACCCCCCCCCCCCCCCCCCCCCCCTCCGCACCGGTGATCTGCGGACTCGAGTCCGTGCTCCTCAATGGCGCCAACCTCGCCCCAAGGCAAAAGAGAACTCTGATGCAATCTTACAACATGACTTACTTGACCTCGCTCATGGGGTTCTTTGGGAACAACGTCACAATCACCGGCCTGGAAATAGCCGAGGCTACAACCGCCACTGCAATCTATTCGCCTCCAAGCTCACCGCCTAGACCAAACCGACCACCCTCATCGCCCCCCCCCCCCCCCCCGCCCAGTCCGCCCAGCCCGCCGCCCTCTCTCTGCCAGAACACGTGCAACGTGAGGTTTCCGCAAAGTCAGGGCATATGCGAGGATGGCGCGAACAGCAACGGAATCATATATTTGGCGAACGGCCGCCGCTCCCCAGCCAGGTGCGAACTCGGCTCGGACTGTGACGACTGCGGGCTGCGCAGCCATTGCACGAGCTGCCCAAGCGAGTGCTCAAACATCGCGAGGACAAGTGCTTCCCTCTCAGTTTCCTGCCTCGAATTCATGTATCTGGACGCCACGACGTGCTGGCCGCAGTGCAACACCGCGGAGTGCGGGCATCGTTACTGCACGACGGAGGCGGCAGTCAGCGCGTGCATGGAGAAAGAGAGTGCACTCGGGAGCGACTACATCTCGATGCCTCGCATTGCACGAGTTGGCACGGCCCCCTTGGTGACTGGCAGCTTCGCGTTGGGCGAGTTCCGCATTTCAGTCGACAAGGTCAAAGGCTCTGGCGTGCAGATTGAGTTCACCCTAGCTTACAATCTGACGTGGAACGACACTCGCCTCGAAACCTCGCCTTGCCGCCGGGTCCTCGATACGATGCTTTCGAGTGTGGCCTCGACCGAGTCGAAGCATGCGAATCTCTACTGGCGCCCGAAGCTCGCCCTTGGTACCACCGAGACAGAGCCCGCTCGCGAAAGGAAACTCTTGGATTCCCTCTATTCTCAAAGCGGCGCAGTGGCCAGGCTGCGAATCCGCGAGGCTGTTACATTGGCACAGGACTTCAATTATCGCAACTTCCCCTTCGACCGGCAGACCATTTCCATCGATCTCAGGCTGCCGACTGTGCAGCTCAGCGGGTGCGACGATCTGGTCGAGCAGTTGCGCTACAAGGAGACGTTGAGCTTGCAAGACTCGAACCGTATCCTTCCCCAGTCGGCCACGTGGCTCTGGGATAGTTGTGGCACTGCAGGCGGCGGCTGCCGTGCAGCGGATATCGAAAAGGACATCTTCCTCGACCCGGCCTTGCGGCAGTCCAGGGAAAGCGTCTGCCCGGTGGTCTTGAAGATCAGGCGCAACAACGACCTCTTCATCATCAAGCAGCTGATACCCTCCATTGTCATCTCTGAGGCGCCGCTCCTCAGCCTGTACATGGACGCGACCGTCCCTCCGCTTGTCGGTGCTCGCGCCTCGCTCCACATCATTGCCCTGTTGCTGGTGGTTACCCGCGCCAACAATGACCTGGGCCTGGGGACGCTCAGCAGCCTCATCTGGACTGACGAGTTTGCGCTCGTCCAGTTCTTCGTGATCCTCGCGGGGCTCGTAGAGACGATCGTCGTGCACGCTTTGATCCGCTTCGGCTGCAAGGTCCTGGCCGTCTCCGTCGACGGCGTCTTCCGGATCTTGCTTCCCTTTGTCCTCTTCCCGTGCCTTGTGGTCGGCTTCATCCTAAAGGGTTTGGAGCAGGAGGCATTCTTCCTGCTTGTCATAGTTGGAGGCATGTTGCTGTTCTTGTCCTACTCAGTTGCGAGGGTGCTATACAAGGGTTGGCAGATCCAGAGAAATCGGACGATGATGGTCAAGAAGCTCAAGGCGCTCAAAATGGAAAGCAACGGGTCGACGCTGACCGATAAAGAAGTGGATCAGATCATGCGGAAGACGTTTGACACCTTCGACCTTGACAAGTCGAAGAAGCTCGAGAAGGCGGAGGTTCGGCTGATCCTCGACGCCATGTACCCCAACCTGGGCAGGCAGCACGTAGCCACAGCCATGAAAGCCGTCAAATCAGATGAGATTGTCTACGAGGACTTCGCCATCGTCGTGGAGGAATGGCAAAAGATGAGTTTTGAGAGGCATGGAGAAGAGCAGCGCAAGCGCCGCTCCATCCTCGGCCGGCTGGGCTGGGGGATGGGCTCAAAGTCCAAGAAGGCCTGGCAACGCGCGGGGGCCTTGGTAAAAACAAACAAAGAGGCGAGATTGTTCAAGGGATCCTCCGCGCCGTCGGAATTTGAAGCCTCGCTAATGACGCTCCAGAACGCTGGGGCGCGGAAAGAAAAGGTAGCCGATGTTGCGGCCGCCGATGTTGCGGCCGCCGATGTTGCGGCCGTCTTTGCTGCGGCCCTCGATACAGCCGACAGTATGAGAGCCTGATCAGGAGCATGGTGAGCATAATCAGGAACATAATCAGGAGCTTGACATCCAGGAGCAATTTGATATCCAGGAGCACATCAATCACATCCAAGAGCGCAATCAGGAAGGTCGCTTTCATGCCACCTAAATGAAAAAATCAGAAGCCATCGTGCAAGGGGCTACTCTAATTCGTTGCCTTCGATCGTACAAGGTGCTGCGATATAACTGCGACCTATGAAGTTCGGCATCGTGCAATGGGTTGCGAGGTATCGTGCAAGGGGTTGCGAGGTAGAATTTCGCAAGGGACTGCGACAACCAACAAGTACCGGGTAAACAAACCGTGCAACTGCGAGGAGTAGGGCTAGGGGGGCATACGCGCGCTCTATGCCGGGCGATGAGGAATGTGTGCCAGATACCCGCTCCGATAGGCTACTACTATGAGCCCGGGCTGTCTCGCCATGAGCGTCGTGTGGTGCGTGTGTGCGTCAGTGTCATTACGGTTCGTAGTAACGTAGATTCCTCTTTCCTCCTGCGTTTACGCGGTTAATTACGCGGTCGGGTGTGAACCTAGAACCTTATACGCAGAAACTATGTATACTACGCGAGGGGGTACGTATAGGTAGACGCACTCGCTGTGTATGCACAACCGGGGTATACAAAAAGGTGATACAAAACTAGCCGATCGCAACTTATCGTCAAGACGCTTATCTTATATAGTAGGATATAGTTCTTCGGCACGTTTTCCCTAATATATCTGCGAGAGAGTTCTCTTTTCTCGTGGTGCTCTGTGCGTGCAGGAGCGCGGGAGAGTGCAGACAGCGACAACGCTCTTCTCATTTCTTGGAGGGCGCTCGTCGCCTCGAAAGGCCTCCGAAGCTCTGAGTGAGCTTGCCTGCCGCGCGTACCGAGGGCGCCGGTCCGCGTTGCGACGCCTGCGCGCGCTGCGAGGGCACGCCCGGCTCGTCGGACGCGGGCGCGCTCGCGAGCGCGAGCTTCTTGCCCTTCTTCTTGCTCTTTTGGCGCGAAGTCGTGTCGCCGCCGCTGCTGCTGCTCTCCTCTGCCTTATTTGGGTCGCGCATCTCGCCACGCAGATTCGCCTTGGCTTCGTCAATGATCGCTACGAGTCGCTCGTTAGTCTTGTGGTAGCCGGCTGCGAGGTCGAGCACCACCAGTCCCCCCGCATCGAGGATCTGCTGACGGTACGCCGCGTCCACGGCGAGGTTCTTGAAGGCGCCGGCTACCCCCGCCTGAACGACCATGTTGGTCCCGTGTTTCTTGGCCGACTTGATGAGTACCTCGATGCCGCCCGCGCTCACCAGCATGGGAGCGATCCGAGGAGCGACTGAGAGATTGCGCAGCGCGCCCACGACCCCGGCATGCACCTCGGCCGACTCGAGGTGGGCAGCAGCGGCATCGAGGAGCGTCTGAAGCCCCTCTGCGGAGGCGATCCGCTCCTTATTCGACTCATGCACCGACAGGTTGGTGAGCGCACGCACCACGCGTGCCTGCACCTTTGCGTCCGTCCGGTGCGCCTGCGCCGCCCTGATGAGCATCTCAATCCCGCCCGCCGTCGCAATCGTCTGTTCGATCTCGTCATCGACGGACAGGTTGGAAATGACGCCCATCACGCCCGCCTGCACGACGGCGTCGTCGAGGTGCATCTCGGACCCCCGCAACAGCATCTGGATCCCGTCCTGCTCGGCCACCTGATGAGGGACGCCATAAAGAGGTCATCAGCGGTCATCATCAGTGGACAACATCAGTGGTCATCATCTGGATCCCGTCCTGCTCGCCCACTTGATGAGGGACGCCATCAAGAGGTCATCAGTGGTCATCATCAGTGGACAGCATCAGTGGTCATCATGTGGATCCCGTCCTGCTCGGCCACTTGATCAGTGTGCGTTAGTGTGCGTCAGTGTGCATCAGTGTGCATCGGTGTGCATCAGCGGCTGAATCAGTGGCCATCAGTGGCCGTCAGCGGCTCAATCAGTGGCCATCAGTGCGGCAATCACCTCGTGCTTATGTTCCGAGTTGGCCGACAGCTTGCGCAGCGCGCCCGACACACGTGCGAGCACGCGCGGCTTGTCGAGGTGCGCGGCGCCCGCCTTGACGAGCACCTGGGGCAGGGGGGATAGCGCCGTGGTGAGCACATGCATGCATGTCGAGGTGCTCGGCGCCCGTCTTGACGAGCGCCGTGGTGAGCACCTTGATCCCTCCCTTGGCGCAGATGGCCTCGGCTATTTCCTCGGTGATAGCGAGACCCCACAGCGCGCCCGCCGCCTCCGACTGCACCTCCGCTGACTCGGGATGCGCCTCGGCGGCGGCGATGAGCGCTTCGAGGCCGCCCGCGAGCGCAATGTGCTTCGCGATTTCGTCAGTCACAGTCAAGTTGCGCAGCGCACCCGCCGTGCCAGCGAGCACCTGTGATGAGGGGGGGCGCCGTGGTGGGCACTTGCATGCAGTGAAGGCGAGCATGTTTGATGAGGGAGCCAATCCCATCGGAGCTCATCAAACGCCATCAAACACCATCGAACGCCATCGGCAATCAGAGGTCATCCGTGGCACAGACGGCGCGCGCGTCGTGGCGAGCACCTTTTGGTTCTGTGGGTGCGCCCCTGCGGCGGCAATGAGCGCTTCGATCCCACCCGAGAGCGCGATGGATTCCGCAATCTCCTCCACGAGGGACAGATTCCGCAGTGCCGCCGTCACCTGCGTCAGACGCCAGGGAGGTCATCAGCCCCGTCACTTGCGTCAGACGCCAGGGAGGTCATCAGCCGCAATGCAGTGCCATCAGCATGCACAGATTCCGCAGGGCCGCGCCGTCACCTGCGTCTGAACCGTTGCACTCTGGAGGTGCACTCGAGAAGCGTTGATGAGCATCTCGAGCCCCTCTGCATCCGCAATCGACTGTTTCGAGTCATCTGAGACGGCGAGGTTGCGCATGGCGCCGGCGGTGCTGGCCTGCACCTCCTCGCTGTTCGGATGCGCCGCCGCCGCCTTGATGAGCGAATCGATGCAGCCCATGTCCTCCATGAGGGCGGCCACCTGATGAGGGACGCAATCGGCATGCAGGGAGGCAATCAGCATGCAATCGATGCAGCCCATATGAGGGCGGCCACCTGATGAGGGACGCAATCAGCATGCAGGGAGGCAATCCGCGCGCACTCAGCGACCATCCGCGGCACCTCTCACCTCATCATTGACCGAGAGACCCCACATCGCATCTGCCGCTGCCCGCGCCACCTCGAGGGAACTCTGGTGACGCGCGAAAGCATCGACGAGCACCTGTAGGGAAGGGGGCATGGCGCCGTGGTGAGCACGTGCATGCATGTCGAGGTGCGCGGCGCCCGTCTTGACGAGCGTCGTGGTGAGCGCGTCGTGGTGAGCACCTCAAGCCCATCAGCCGTCGCGATGTCGATGGCGCACTCATCAAAGTCGCTCAAATTGCGCATGGCACCCGCGATGTTGGCTTGCACCTGCCATCAAAGGCCATTGAGGGTCATCAGGAGGTCATCATGGAGGCCATCAGGAGGCCATCAGGAGGTCATCAGAAGGTCATCAGGGAGGCTATCAGAGAGGTCATCAGGGAGGTCATCAGGGAGGCAGTCAGGGAGGTCATCAGGAGGCCATCAGGAGGTTATCAGAGAGGTCATCAGGAGGCTATCAGGAGGTTATCAGGGAGGCCATCAGGGAGGTCATCAGGGAGGTCATCAGGGAGGCAGTCAGGGAGGTCATCAGGAGGCCATCAGCCTGTACCTCCGGTGAGTCGTAGTGCTTCTGAGCAGCCTTGATGAGGGTTTCAATCCCCCCCGCGTTCCCCATATCGAGAGCCAGCTCCTCGCATAAGCAACAGTCGCGCACCGAGGCCGCGTACTGCACCTGCACGGCGAGTGAGTCCAGATTCCCGATGAGGGAGGCAATCAGAGGCAATCAGTGGCAATCAGGGCAATGACGTCATCACCTGCACGGCGAGTGAGTCCAGATTCCCGATGAGGGAGGCAATCAGAGGCAATCAGTGGCAATCAGGGCAATGACGTCATCACCTGCACGGCGAGTGAGTCCAGGTTCCCTTTTGCGAGCGAAACCACCCTCTCGATCCCGCCCGCAGCTTTGACCGCCCTGAGCAACGACGCGTCGTCCGTCGCCCCACTCGCAAGTTTCGTCGCGAGATCTCCGAGCACCTGCCGCCAAGGGGACATGGCGCCGAGGTGAGCACTTGCATGCTTGTCGCAAGTTTCGTCGCGAGATCTCCGAGCACCTGCCGCCAGGGGACATGGCGCCGAGGTGAGCACTTGCATGCTTGTCGCAAGTTTCGTCGCGAGATCTCCGAGCACCTGCCGCCAAGGGGGGTGACAGTGTGTGTGATGGACACACGACACACAGAGGACCAGTGTCGTCACGAGATTTGTCACGAGATCTCCGCGCACCTTGGTGGCGCGTGCCTCCGCCTCGGAGGGCCCCGAGTTGATCGCCACCTGTGGGGAAGGGGACATGGCGCCGTGGTGAGCACCTGCATGCTTGTCGAGGGCCCCGAGTTGATCGCCACCTGTATCGCGGCCGCGGCCACAATCTAAAGGGAGCAATCTCGGATCAATCTCGGATCAATCTCGGAGCAATCTCCGCGCCCACAATCTGCTGCTCAACGGCCGCTGTCTTGTGATGAGGGAGGCAATCAGTGGCAATCAGTGGCAATCAGTGGCAATCAGTGGCAATCAGCGCCATCACCTGTATCGCGGCCGCGGCCACTATCTGCTGCTCAACGGCCGCTGTCTTGGCCTCCATGGCGACGACAGCGGCCTCGTGCATCACCACGGCCGCCTCCTGTTGCGAGACCGCTCCTGCTGCAAGGGCGGCTTGCATCTCCTTCGCTTTGGCCGCCGCCGCCGCCGCACCCGCCGCCGCCGCCGCCGCGCCCGCCACGGCGCGCTCCTTGGATGCCGCGGCCTCGATGGCGGCCGCCTCGGCCGCCGCCTTGGCCGCCTCCTCTGCAGCTCGCCTGATGAAGGGAGCAATCAAGAGGTCATCAGAGGTCATCAGAGCTCATCAGAGGTCATCAGTGGCCGCCTCCACTGCAGCTCGCCTGATGAAGGGAGCAATCAAGAGGTCATCAGAGGTCATCAGAGGTCATCAGAGGTCATCAGTGGCCGCCTCCACTGCAGCTCGCCTGATGAAGGGAGCAATCGTGCACGCTGCAGCAGGCGCCATCGCGAGCGCCATCGGCGCAATCACGAATCGCGAGCGCCGTCGCGAGCGCCATCGGCGATGGCCAACAGAAAGGTCGCCCAACGCAATCACAGGAGGACACGGCATTCACAGGAAGGCCATCGCTGCTGCTGCGTGGCCATCCTTTGGCAGCGGGCCACGCAGCAGCAGCAGCAGCAGCAGCAGGAGAGGCGCCGTCGTGAGCAGCAGCAGCAGCAGCAGCAGCAGCACACACCTCTCCTCCTGCTCACGACGGCGCCTCTCCTCCTCCTCCTTCTTGCGCGCCTCTTCCATGTGCCTCGCATACGCCTTCTCCGCCTTCTCCTTGCTTGCATGCTGCTCCTTCCTAATTTGGGGGAGCAGCGCCTCGTAACGGCGCCGATGTAACCACATCGCGACCGTCTTCTCCATCATGGGTTTGGCCCTGATGAGGGATGTCATCAGAGCTCATCAGCGGGCCATCAGCGGGTCATCCGAGGTCATCCGAGGTCATCCGAGGCACTCACCGGCGCTTGGCCTCAAAGAGGGCGAACATCTCCATCAGCTTGGGCTTCATCTCCTCGGGATCTGCCTCGGCGAGCTCCTCGAGGAAGGCAGCTGCCCCCATCTTGAAGAACATGCGCGTCGTGCCGAGCGAGTACTCGTCCTTGTTCACACCGCACGCCTCCGCGATCGCCTCACAGAACTCGGCTGGAGTGAGGGACTTCATGTCGACACCGGGCACGTCCGAGAGCAGCTTCGCATACCTGTGGGGAGAGCATGGCGCCGTGGTGAGCATATGCATGCAGCGTCGATCCCGAGGAGGGTCCCGAAAGCCGTTGGGCATAGCCGAGAGGATGGCGCCGTGGTGAGCATATGCATGCAGCGTCGGTCCCGAGAGCCGTTAGGCATAGCCGTTGGGCAAAGCCGTTGGGCATAGCCGTTGGGCATAGCCGTTGGGCATAGCCGTTGGGCATAGCCGTTGGGCAAAGCCGTTTGGCATAGCCGTTGGGCATAGCCGTTGGGCATCGCCGCTCGTAAGGAAAGCGTACCGTGAGTGGACTGCCTCGTAAGGAATGCGTGTCGGGTATCCGCCCTGGATCAATCGCACCGCGTCGAGCGTCCCGCTCATGCGCAGCTGGTCGATCACCGACTAAGGAGGCATGCAACCAGCGACCATCAGTGGCAACCAGTGGCCATCAGTGACCATCAGTGACCATCATAGGCCATCAGTGACAATCAGAGGCCATCGGAGGCCATCAGAAGCCTGTTGGTGCATTCGGAGGCACTCTAAGCCCCATCAGGCGCGATCACCTAATGAGGGAGGCAATCAAGAGATCCTCAGAGGCACTCCGAGTCCCAACAGGCGCGCTCACCTCTCCGTTCATAAGCAGAGGCTTCAGTTGGGGATTCGACTTGATGCAGCGCACAAACCACGCCTGCGACGACTGCAGCTCGGTCATCAGGTCGCGAAGCGACTTGACAAACTTGTCGCCGACGGACGCAAACGAGGACTGTGCCTTCTGCTTGCCACCGCCACCTTCCTTTTCGGGCTCGGGCTTGCACAGGTCTCGTACCTGTGGGGAAATAGCGCCGTGGTGAGCACTGGAGGCACCCTCCTTGTCGGGGTTCGAGGGTGCACAGGCTGCGTACGATAGGCTTGTTGGATTCGAGTAGGTGCGCCTCGACCTCTTTGGCGAGAGAGTCATTGTTCTTCTCGAGGAAGCCTGAGAAGGGAGGTCATCAGAGGTCATCAGAGGTCATCAGAGGTCATCAGAGGTCATCAGAGATAATCAGAGGTCATCAGAGGTCATCAGAGGTCATCAGAGGAAGCCTGAGGAGGCATGCGCTTTGTGACGCTCGATGGCAATCAATTCAACGTACCCGATGTTGATTGCCATCGGGTACGAGGAGCAATCAACTCAACGTACCCGATTGCAATCAACTCAAATCAAATCAACGTACCCGGCTCCTTCTCATCGCCCGCAAAGTAGATGACTTCGCCCGCGAAGTGCTTGACGAGAAAGTGGTCCTCCTTCCCGCGCTTCTCCGCCTTGCCCATCTTAGGAGCACCGAAGACCGCTGCGGACTTCTTACCGTGTGCCTCGTGCAGGCCAGAGCAAAAGGCCTTACCGGTAGCATTGGGTGCCTTGCAGGCGGAATCGAGCAGCTTGAAGATGCCACCCGTGGCGTTCTCGCACAGGTCGATGATCTGCTTGTTGTCGAACGCACGTGATTGTTGTTGTCAGTGGCAATCAGTGGCAATCAGTGGCAATCAGTGGCAATCAGTGGCAATCAGTGGCAGTCAGTGGCAATCAACGTACCTGCTTGTTGTCCTGGTATGCGATTGGCGTCCATGCGATGCCCTGTGTGCCGACGAGAGGCGATCAAAGGCGATCAGAGGCGATCAGGGGCGATCAGAGGCGATCAGAGGCGATCAGAACCACTCGCACCTCCTCCTTGTACGCCTTGCCTTCGTTCTCAAAGACGGTCGAGAGGAAGAATTGCTGAAGCTTCTCGTTCGCAAAGTTGATGCACAGCTGCTCGAACGAGTTCACTTCGAAGAACTCGAAGCCGTATCTGTGGGGAAGAGGGCGGGCGCCGGGATGAGCTCTTGCATGCAGCGAACGAGTTCACTTCGAAGAACTCGAAGCCGTACACGTCGAGCAGCCCGATGTAGTGCTTGGCACGCTTGACGTCATCGACAGTCTGGTTGATGCGCACCACGAGCCACGAGAAGAGGCGCGCGTACCTAATTAGGGAGGGGTCGGGCGCCGTGGTGAGCACTTGCATGCCGCGGTCCGCCTTGAGTCCGCCGAGCCACAAAGAGGCGCGCGTACATGATCTTGACGAGCGCGTCGCGTGCGGCGCATGCATTGGGTACCTGATGAGGGTGGCCATCAGAGGTCACTCATTGGAGGTCCTCAGAGGTCCTCCGAGGCAATCGGAGGCAATCAAGAGGCGATCGGAGGTCATTCGAGGTCATTTAAGGTCATCCGAGCTCATTTGAGGTCATCCAAGGTCACTGGATGCCATCAGATGTCCATCAGATGTCCATCAGAGGTCCTCAGAGGTCATTTGAGGTCATTTGAGGTCATCCAAGGTCACTGGAGGCCATCGGAGGTCCTTCGAGGCACTCAGTGTCCCTTGCACCGAGTGCTTCGCAAAGGTAACCTCGCCGTTGACGGTGATCGCTCGTGTGGTCAGGAGCTTCTCCATGTCACCCACGCCCAGGAGTTTCTCCGCGACACGGATTGGGTCATCGGCTCCTTTGGCGTTGACGGTCGCCGTGTCGGCAGTGCCGAAGTCTATGTTGCCCAGCCACATCATACCCGCGAGGCCGGCCCACCTGATGAAGGATGAAGTTAGAGGCGCTCAGAGGCGCTCAGAGGCAATGGCATGCATGCATGCAATCATGGCCATCGGGCGCAATTCTACCCACATTGGCATGCATGCAATCATGGCCATCGGGCGCAATCCTACCCATATTGGCATGCATGCAATCATGGCCATCGGGCACAATCCTGCCTACATTTGATCGGCTTCGTCGGCCGACAGCCCAACGCCCGACAGCAGCGCCGAGGCCGTGTTTCGGTACTCATCTGCGTCGTCGCGCCCAGGGGAGGGAGGGAGGGCGCCGTGGTGAGCACTTGCATGCAAAGCAGGTCCTCAGTGTCAATCAGTGTCAATCAGTGTCAATCAGTGTCAATCAGTGGCAATCAACGTACCTGCGTCGTTGCGCCCAGGGCAATCCATCGTGCCCGACAGGTTGATGTAGTAGAAGCTCTCAGGTGGGAGCGCTTTCGTGTGCTTCGTCTTACCCGCGACGAGCTCGTACCTGAGGAGGGAGGCCATCATAGGTCATCATAGGTCATCAGGGGCCATCATAGGCCATCAGAGGTCATCAGAGGCCATCAGAGGCCATCAGAGGCCATCAGAGGCCATCAGAGGCAATGGTGGTTCCTCAGCGCCTCCCTCGTACATGACGTGATACGCGCGCTCCTTGGCCTTGGAGGTGGAGGTGACGCGTGAGCGCTCGAGCAAGAAGACGCGCACCTGTGCGCCCACCACGTCGCACGTGTCCCCGAAACGCACCAAGCAGTACCTACCGAATCGCGACGAGTTGTTGTTGCGCGTCGTCTTGGCGTTCCCGAACGCCTCGAGGATAGGGTTGGTGTCCATAATCTTCTGGGTGAGAGTGTCCTCAGCGTTCGTCTTGTCGCGGTTGCCGCGCCAGATCAAGTAGCGCATCAGCTGCCGGTTCGTCTCCGTCTTGCCCGCGCCCGACTCGCCCGAGACGACGATGCATTGGTTGTTCCGCTGCTTCTTCATCGCGGCGTACGACTGCTCGGCCATTGCAAACTTGTGCGGCCCGCAGCCCGCATTGTAGAGCTTCTTGTTGATGCACTGCAGCATCATAGCCTCGTCGTAGATGCCCGGGATGCGCCGGAACGGGTTGACGACCACGAGGATGGAGCCTACGAGCGTGTGGATCTTGTCCTCCATGTAGCGCGCGCGCGTGTTCTCGAGCAGCGTCGGCGGTGAGAGGAACATGAGCTGGCAGTGGTCGGGCACGTTCTCGCCTGGATGCGGCTGGTGGCACTCTTCGAACGGCAGCACGAGCTCCTGCGTCTTCTCGCCGTTCGACGTGACCACTGTCACCTGCTGCTTCTCGTCGATCGACTGCACCTCCGCCTTGCCGTAGAGATCCGTGCCGTAGATGGCCTTATCCTTGACCCACACCTGTACGCCTGGCCCGATTCCCTTCTTCTTCTTCGGCGCCATGGCCGCCGGCCCAGGCCTTCGCAAGGCGAGGGCTGCTCGGCCCAAAGACTACTTTGAGTCGGAAACTTGGCAAATCACACTTCGCGCATGGAAACCCTAGCAAGGGGGTCGCATCGCATGAACTCGCACCGAAACAGCGCCTTGTTTGTCGCGCAACCGAGCGCTCGTGAAGTTGGAGTATGCGCCTCGATTTGCGAGCAGGGCTGCACCCGCGCGTGCGTCCTACTCGTCTCGCCGCTCGACTCTCGCCTGTCTCTGCTCCGCAGCCACCGCGCACACCATGGCAGCCGCCCCCCCTCAGTCGCTGAGAGGGAAGATCGTCGCGTACCTGAACCAGGCCAAGGAGCGGTCGGACGCGGGAGAAGCGCTGATTGCGTACTACTGCAAGGTCCACGCGCTCTCGGAGGCGATGGCCGTGCGCTCCCAGATCCCCAAGGCGGACATGGGCTACGTGATCGGGCTCATGGACCAGGTCGAGGCGGAGAAGAAGCGGGTGGGCAACCTCGATGACGCGCAGATGCTGATCGAGATGAAGGCGAGCGAGCTCTTCGACCGCGCCGACACTGCCGACCGCGCCACGCCGACCGTGCCCAGGCTGCAGACCGCCAAGGACTTTTACGCGGCTGCGACGCTGTTCGAGGTGTGCAAAGAGTTTGGGGAGCTACCGGACGACTTATCGGAGAAGGTGAAATATGGCAAGTGGCGGTACATCGAGATCTGCAAGGCCGCGAAGGAGAAGCGCGCGCCCGAGCCGCCGCGCGGCCTCGATCTTGGCGAGGACGGTGCCGATGGCGGCGCGCCAGAGGGCGACCCGCCGCCGGCCGCGACATCGTCGTCCGCCCAGTACGACGCGCCTGGCCACTCGGCAGGGGCTGCGTACTACGATGGGGGCGCGTCGTACCTCGACCTTCCGTCCGCGGCGCCCGCGCCCGCGCACGCGCAGCCTTCTACGGCGGCGGGTTTTAGCTCGAGCTCCTTTCAAGCTCCGGCACCTCCTTCACACGCGCCGCCCGTCAGAGGCCCCTCGTTCACACCGCCTTCACACCCGGGGTTCAAGCCTGACCGGAACGCGATCGTGGAGGCCGCCGGCCTCGCCAAGTCGGCGGTCTCGAGTCTCCAGTTCCAGAATATCGACACTGCGGTTGCGAACCTGCAAAAGGCGATCACGCTCCTCACGATGCCGCAGGCGCCGACGGACGACGACGCGACGCCTTGAGCCGAGGAGGAAAACTCTTCACACCTACTTCACAGCTCCTTCACACGCCTTGAGCGAGGATGAGCACGATGCGCGCCAAGAAGCGACGCGTGGCTCGGTCGACGGGCTGGCTCGTGGGGGGCAGAGGAGTAGAGCGGGCTCACAAGTCGTGCAGGATCGGGTCGAGGTTGCACCCAGCGAGAACGGCACGGCCCAGCCCCACAGCACAGTACGGTGCTCGGGCGGAGCTCGGACCTTGCACATTAAATGATGATTGCATGTTGGAAATCGGAGTGAAACAGTATGATGAATTTGCGACTTGGAATATGTTTGTTGCAATTCGGGATCTTCGCCCCGCCCGCGCGACGGGACCCGCGGGGCGCGGATTCCGGATCGACCGTTACACAGATCTCGGGGATGCGCGGTCGTACCACGTACGCGCCCGGCGATTGCCATGGCGATTGCCCGCCCGACGTTAAGTTGCCGTATAGCTTTCGAGTATAGCTTCGACGAATTTTCGGGGTATGCGGTATCGCGGTACCGGGGTACAATGATACCGCGAAGCTACAGCGCCCCCGGGGCCACGAGCCCGCATACGCGACCACGCATCATGCGCGACCAAGAGTCACCACAAAACAGCTCCACTTAACAACGACACCATGACGACAGTACGCGGTGGACGCCACCTCTCTTGACTCTTCGAGAACATCGGCGATTCCGCGTGCTGGAAATTCTCTGTAGACGATACCGGAATAATCGCGTACGCAATGATCGCTCTTGTTATTTATTGAAAGAGTCCCGGCCTCCCCTCACGTCTCTGAAGCAGAGAGCTCCACGCCTCTCACAATTAATGTCGACAGATGTAAAAACAGGTTGGTTTGTTTTTTTCTAGTGAGTCGTCCGATGCGTTGGCGGCGAGGGAGGTCTGGTGACGGAGGGAGTCGAACGAGCTCTATCTCGACGGCGGCGGTGGGTGTTTGCGTTTGGGTTTTTGCTGTGACCAACCTGAAAAGGGGTGCCAGGAGTTGCCTCAAATAGATTTCTGGCCCTTTTGCGCGCTCGGCAAAAGGCAAGCTCTTGCGACTCTTGCGAGCTTTGTGTGGCGAGCGAAATCAGACCCATGATCACGTTGCTCAGCGCGCAGATGGCGCAGAGCAGCGAGAAGGTGTCGGTCACCGGCCACTCGTCGGGCTGATCCGTAAAGCGCGCGCGAGGCAACGACGCTCAAAGAATCCCGGCGTGCGCACAAAGGGCCGGAGGAGCATGGCCAGCACGAGCCACGCGTGGTCACACATCGAGAGAGCGCAGTCTCGCACGCCCAACCTGGACGCCGCAGGACGGCAGTGAGGGCATCCACAACGAACTGCCACGACCTCCAGAAGTGATCCACAGTCTCGTGGGCGAGTATTAGCAAACGGTGGACGTCGTCCTCGTCGTGCTCGTGCTCGCAGCGGTAGCCATCGTCGTCAGCGTCTGCTGCGGCACCACAGCGCTCATCGGCGCCACCAGTCACACTTGAATCTGAAGGTGGATATCTTACACTGGATTTAAAAGCTGCCTCGGAAAAAAACAATATGTTCTTCGCGGGGGCGAAGCGCGTGCCGTTACCCGTTTGCAGTTAGGGTTAGCGTACCGTAGTTTGAAAGGCGGCGCCGCAATCGCATAGCTACGGTAACGCCTAGTACCCCTATATACCCGGACTCGCACGGCCCGTCTGGCTGAAATGGACCTCAGTCTAATTGCCATCTAGCACAGCATTTGGACTCCCGGCTGCATGGCGGTGCGTGTCATCAGACGGCGCTCGCCTTCAACGGCCGCGTACCCCTTGGCGCCGCCGTACGCGTGGGTGGGCGTCACCGAATGCATCGTGCTCAGGTTGTCGAAGAGCACCACGTCGCCGGGCTGCCACGCGAGGACCACGAGGTGGGGGGGGCGGGCGGCCGGTGCGAGCAACGCCTCGAGGAACGCCTGCGAGTCTGCCCACGACAGGGGGACGCGACGCTCAACACGGCGCCCGTCAGACCTGGTTTCGTCGACCGTTACGGTTTCGTCGACCGTTACGGTTTCGTCGGCCGTTACGGTTTCGTCGGCCGTTACGGTTTCGTCGACCACCTCCTGCTCCTCGAGGTGGTCGAGGCACACGCAGTGCACGACACAGAACTCGCGTGCGCTTGTGTCACGCTGCACGAGCGCATGACGAAAGAAGCCGTCGCCGCCGGGTTGAGCGCCGCGATGAGCGCCGTGTTCACCGGAGGCAGTCGCGGTGCTCGAGCGCTCATCATGGCGCTCAGCGCTTCCGAAAGCGAGCTCCTCGAAGGGTGTGAATTCGAAGGGTGTGAATTCGGTGATGCTCCGGTGCTTGGGTGCGCCCGCCACGGCGCCTGTGGGGAGTTCCTCGGGCGGCGGCGGCGGGTAGAGCGGAGTGATCCAAGAGGGGGCCATGGACGGGTACTGCCCGTCGACTACCCGACCGAAGCCTTCCTTGTAGCAGGCGACCATCCGGCGTGCGCGTGTGCGCAGGGCCGGTGAGGCGAGTTTCAGGGGAAGACGCGTGCTGAAGAAGAGCGTCGCACCCGCTGGGCAGACCAGCCTGGGTTCGTCGGCCGTTACAGTTTCGTCGGCCGTCACGGTTTCGTCGGCCGTTACGAAACCCGCTGGGCAGACCAGCCTCGACTCCTCCTGCTCACGACGGCGCCTCGACTCCTCCTGCTCACGACGGCGCCTCGACTCCTCCTGCTCACGACGGCGCCTCGACGCCTCCTCCTCCGCCGCCGCCGCTGCCGTCGTGAGCGGAACGGACGCGCTGTAGCGGGCGGGCGCTTGGATCGGCGACGGCGCGGAAGCTCGAGCCGTTGATAACGGCTGCCATCGAAGCGTCATCTCGGGCGATCGGGACGGCGCCTCCTCACAATACATGGACACCACCGCGGGGGGTGGCGGTGCTGTCGCGCTGAAGCCGCCGTCATGGTGGAACTGGCACCCAATCTTCTCCCACCTGATGAGGGAGGCCATCCGAGATGGGCATCAGACGTCATCAGTCATGATGAGCAGTCGCAATCAGTGGCACCCAATCTTCTCCCACCATGCGGTAGGCTCGAGGCGGCCGCGGAGCCCATGCCACGAAACGTCCTCCGCAAACCCGAGCACATTGGTCTCGGGGAAGTCCGAGAAGGTCTCCCCGCGGAGATTGCGCCGCGCCCGAGGGTCGGAGCCGCTGTGGTGGGCACTTGCATGCACCCGTTGGTCGGACCCCTCCGCCGCCATCGCTGCCATCGATGCCATCGGGCTCGTCGCTGTCGTGGCGTTCGCCCTGGGCTTAGGTAAGACGAGCGGGACTGAGGGGTGACACGCGCGGTGCACCTTGGTATACACATCGCGCAGCTGCTGTGGAGTCAGAGGTGGCTCGGTAGCATCCACACGACGCAGCCGAAGCAACGAGTGCTCACGCAACGCCTCGCCGAGCTCCCAGAGCCGAGGGTCATCCTCGGAGAGTCCGGCGACAGTCGACGGGCTCAGCTCGCATGCTTGCACTCCCAAACTTGGGCCTAAGGGTACCCACTTGAGCCGTGCCGCGCGCCGCCGAAGGCTGAGCAGCCGGCGGCCAAGGTAGCCGACGGCCAGAGCGATCAAGGCGCGGGAGAGCCAAAGCATGAAGCGCCCGTGGCAGCGCGGTTCCGTCGAAAAGCCTTCCCATGTCAAGCCCAACCATCCCCTTAGCCACTCCCTCGCACGACGCCCCCACCACGGTCCACGCGGTCCCCTCACGATGAAACTCGTCAATCCCCCACATCCATCGCACGCCCCAGCTGCGAAAGGCCCAACTGGAAATAGGCCGGTAGGCGCAAGTACCTTACAAGTACTCAAGGACCATTCACACTCGCAGTACTCCAGTGCGCCTCTATTACATGTACATTGTATTATCGTTCCATTTTCCCTTGATTAGTGGACGGATTGAGGTTTTTTTTCCGTCGAGCTCTTCCGAGAAATGATTGCGGATTTCGTTGGGGTGCGTCCGAAAAAAAGGGTGTAACGTGACACGCGGCCGCTTTGGCGGCGCATCCCAACATGGAAGATGACAGGCAAATGTCAACCGACAGTGTGATAGAAAGCCTCTTCGAGTCGTTGGGCCAGCTCGAGGGCGCCCAGGACTCCAACGGCAAGTCGGAGCAGAGGAGTATGAGCGCCTTCTTGGCCATGGAGGTGGTGTGCTCATCAGACGTGATGATGGCTGTCGAAGCCGAGCGATCATCCCCCTATAGCTCCAACACGGAACGCTCGAGCTTTGATCAAGGCTCGAACGATGCAGGGTCGATGGAATGGCGACTCGCGCCCGCGCCTGCTTCGAACCTTCCATCGCCGCCTGCTTGGAACGAGATTGAGCACGTGCTGTATACAGCGGGGCAGGCTCCAGCAGCAGCAGCAGCAGTGTTCCCCCACCCGGCGATGGCGCCGGCGATGGCGCCGGCGCCGGCGATGGCGCCGGCGATTGCTCAGGCGATCGCGCCGGCGCCGGCGATGGCGCCGGCGATGGCGCCGGCGATGGCGCAGGCGATGGCGCAGTCGCCTGCGATTTCGCCGGCGATGGCACCGACGCCGACGCCGTTGCACCCATTTCCCCCAACGGGCACGTGGGCCTCGGCGCCGGCGTGCTCCAGCGCGCCCTTGATGCGGTCACTACAGCCGCTGCACCAAACGTCTCATCAGAAAATGCAGCAACTGCCGCAACAGCCGCTGCAACCGCAGCAGCCACCGCAGCCGCAGCAGCCGCAGCAGCCGCCGCAGCCGCAGCCGCGCGCGCACCACTGGGTGATGAGTGATCGGACCGCTCCGGCGAGTCTTTCCGGTGCGCCAGCCTTTCGCACGATGCTCAACGGCATGCTGCAACCTCCGGGGCTCTCCTCGCATGCAACGGCATGCAATGGCATGCAACCTCCGGGGCTCTCCTCGCATGCAACGGCATGCAATGGCATGCAACCTCCGGGGCTCTCCTCGCATGCAACGGCATGCAATGGCATGCAACCTCCGGGGCTCTCCTCGCATCCTATCCGACCGGGCAGCAGCATGCCTGCAAACGCGCCGGGCAGCAGCATGCATGCAACGGCGCCGGGCAATAGCATGCAAGCATACATGCCGTCGCATTCAGGCTCGTGGACTGTGCATGATGGACAGTCGTTTGCGACGCAGATGCGCGAGAAGCGCCCTCGTGAGCATCCCCAGCCCCAGCTACAGCGCTACAACAGCCTCCCGGCCACCGAGCCTGGCACCCATGCTCCGAGTCAGTCTCCGCTCCAGCGCTACCAATCCATGCCAAGCCAATCCATGTCAAGCCAATCCATGCCGCTAAGCTCCGCGGCGCTGCAAACGATGCCCACGGTCACCCAAGCGCACGGCGGCTCATACTTTGGCTCCTCTGGGGGGGGAGTGGGGGGAGTGGGGGGGGGCGGTGCGCCGGGTGCGCCGGGTGCGCCGGGTGCGGCATGGGGCGGGGCTGGGGCCGGGAATCCGTTGCCCCGTGCGCAAAGCGTGATAGACGCTATGGCGTACCTAGCGGCCAATGGAGCCGTTGGGGCCGTTTCGACGGGTGGAGCGGCCGCTCCCACGAACCCGAACGGCAGCACGCACGGCGGCCGTCTGTTCAACCACGTCGCAGCCGGAGGCACAGCTGGCAACAACGGCGCCCAGAACGGCGCCCAGAACGGCGCCCAGAACGGCGCCAGCGGCAGCGGAGTTGTCGGCGCCCAGGTCGGCGCTTCGGCCGCTGCGGAGGCCGTGGCGGCGGGCTTGTCTCCGGCCTTGGGGACCCTAATGACTGACGGCTTTCAGATCGTGGGCGGAGGCCTCCAGATGTATAAGTGCTTGCTCGACCTGATACCAAGCCCGATCTTCGTGCGCTCAGGTACGTTGATTGCCACTGATGACCTGCCTGGCATGCAAGTGCTCACCACAGCGCTCCCCTGCTCTCCGATCTTCGTGCGCTCAGCCGATGGCAAGATCCTGTACACGAACCGATGCGGCTTCGTGACGCTCGGCGAGGCGTCGAGCGCCCTGCCCGCTGCATGGCAAGTCACGCCCCAGCTCGCCCCTACGACCCACTCGTCGCGCCGTGCAGGGGACAAGGAGGGTGAGGTCGACCTTCCACGCGACCCCGTACCGGCCGCCACCGCCACCAACGAGCCGTTGCCGCCGTTGCCCGCGGCTTCGCACGGCTTCTCGGTGCTGATCCAGGGGCGCTCGACTCCCATCCGGGCTGTGCTCCTGATGCATCGCATCCCATTCTGGCTCGCGAGTGCCGATGGGAGTGCGCACTCGGCGGTGTGCATGTACGTGGCCCCTGTCGCGGGCTCCGTGTCGCACACCTTCTACCCCACGCACCACAACCCCGAGGTGTAGCGAGAGGTGGGATAGAGATCAAGTGCGCCGCATTGCGTTCCATGTCCGTTCCATGAGATGTCAGATGTGCATGTTGCAAGCCGTCCTGTTGCTGCTGCTTCTGCTGCTTCTGCTGCCGACCTGACGGCGCGCTGTGGCAGCCGCATGTACTATTCTCCCCCGTGCAGTCTACACGCGTGTTCACGCGTGCAATTCATGTCGGATACGGATGGAAAAACGGCACGCATAAAATACACCATTTATGATTTAAACGACGCACTAACGCTCTTGGCCGGCTTTTTGGCCGCGGGGCAAAGATGATGGACCCCTGAAACGCGTCCACGTCTGAGGCCTGACACTAACTCCTTGTCGTCAATGGAATTTCATTCGGGGTTTGATGGACCGAGAGGTGAGATGGTCCGTGAGCTCACGCGAGCTGATCCGTGAGCGTGCCGACTGCGAGCCATGCGAACGCTCTGTGCTGTTTCCAGACGTGGCGCCCGTTGGAAACGTGTTTAGTAGGGCCGCTGGCTTCTCCTGGTGCCACACGCTGGGCACATGTCCTTTCGCCTGTGAGCTTGGTGACATGATTTCTGGTGACACGCTGATGGTTGGTGCCTCGGACGATTCTGCCGCGGCAGCGACGGCCTCAGCCGTTGCCGCTTCGGCAGCTACGGCCACTACGGCCCCATCTGCTGCCGCCGCTGCCATCTGGACCGCTATAGCCGCTATGGCCTCAGCCGCGGCCGCCTCGACCGCTGCCGCCTCAGCCGCTAATACCTCGGCCGCTGCCTCCTCAGCCTGTGGGCTAGCTACGTGAAGGGCCACGTACGTCGGCTGCCGCCTCAGCTCCAGCGCACGATTGGGCATCCCTTCGGCCACATCGGTCACTGCTGCCTCAGCTGGCGCGGCCTCGGCCTCTGCCGCCTCTGCCGCCTCTGCCGCCTCCGCCTCTGCTGCCTCTGCTGCCTCTGCTGCTGCTACCTCGGCGGCGGCTGCCTCTGCTGCTGCTACTTCGGCCGCTGCTGCCTCAACCGCAGCCTCGGCCGCTGCGCTTGCGGCCTCAGCCGCTGCAGCAGATGGCGTTGACACTCGCCGACCGCTCGCTCGGGTCCCATCTCGAGCGTCGTCGGCATTGGGCATGGCGGCTTCGATGCTGGCTAGCGTCTCAGGCATGGTGCTGGCTGGTGCCTCGGTCAGTTCTGCGGCTGGTGTAGACGGTGATGCGATCCGCTGCTCGTTGGCTTGGATCTGCGCTCGTGTGTGCGCCTGGAGCTCCGCCAGCTGCCTGATCATCTCCCATTCTTTGGCAACGAGCTTTGCACGCGCATCGTGGACTTGTCGGCTCATCTCCTCCTGCAGCTCAGCTAGCTGGCGCTGCAGCTCCTCCTCGCGCGCCTCGTGCGAAGCATGCTGATCCTGCCTATCCCTTTCTTGGTCGGCGAGCTGTACGCGCAGCTGCGCCTGAACGTCAGCTGACTCGTTCATCTGCGCCTGGAACTCAGCCTCACGTGCGACTGCCTGCGCGCGCATCTTGGCATCTTTAGCCGCAAGGGCCGCGCCTACCTCCTCCTCCTTATCCGCCAGCATGAAACGCATCGCTTCGATCTGCTGTTGGGCTTCTTCCTCCTTGAGGGCCATCAGCTTGCACACCTCCTCATCTTTCGCTACTAGCGTCTCCTCCATCTCAGTCTCCTGTGCTGCCAGGCGCGCGTGCAAACTCTCGAGTTCCTTTTTCTTCTCTGCAAGCTGCATGTGGAGCTCATCGCGCTCGACGCGCCATGCCTCTTCCCGCATCGCAAGCATCTCTTGCATCGCGAGCGCCTTCTGTTGCCAGCTCAAGTGTGTGTCGCCCATGATTTGAGCTACGCCTCCTGAATCGTGATCGCCGCATGCTGCCGAAGCGATCGCACAGGCGTCGAACGCTTGCATCGCGGCCGCGGCCTCGAGCAGTGCGGCACACTCTGCATGGCCTCGTTGCCAGGCGGTTTGTAGCGGCGTCTGGCCATGCCATTCATGCTCCAAGTCCGCGCCGGCGTCAATGAGAATGCGGGCGCATTCGGTCCGCCCGTACGCGCAGCAGGCAACGAGTGGTGTGCGGCCGTCGCTGGCAGACATCGAGGGGTTCGCCGACGCGGCGATGAGCAGCGTCACGCAATGGACGTGATCCGCCCAGCAGGCGACGTACAGCGGCGACGCCCCATCATTGTCCGCGCGGTCGACGGTCGCTCCGGCGTCGATCAGCAGGCGCAAACAGGGTTCAGAGCCGCGCACGCATGCCTTGTAGAGCGCGGTGCCTCCGTCATCGTCTGCAGCGTCGACGTCAGCTCGAGCGTCGAGGAGCAGTTGCGCGCACTCTGCGTTGCCATTGTAGCAGCTAATGAGCAGAGGCGTGTGCCCATCGCCCGTCGCTCGCGCGACGTCGGCATTGTGGCGAAGCAGGAACGCGACGCACCCGACGTGCCCGCGCAGGCAACTCAGAAAGAGCGCCGTTCTGCCCTCGTCATCAGCCCCGTCCAAGTCTGCTCCGGCTTCGAGAAGGAGCTCTATGCATCGCTCGTGGCCCTCTGATGCGGCCTTGTGCAATGCGCTGGAGCCCCCTTCGTCTACTTTGCTCAGATCGGCGCCTCCTTCTAGCAAGACCTCGAGACACTCCGCATGGCCGAGCTCACAGCTCGCCATTAAAGCGTTGCGGCCCTCGCCATCGGTCATGTTGGGGTCCACATGCTCAGCTAGGAGCTGGCGGAGCTCTGAAATCGCGTTGTGCTCCGCTGCACTCAGCACGTTGTGGCGCCCCACGTTGACCGGCGGGATGAAGGACGGGATCACCACTTTGATGCTAGGCACTAGAGGCAGTCTCCCACTCCGCAGCTCGCGGCTGCTGCTGAGGGCGGAGCCTTGGAGGCTCAACGTGTCGGTGCCCGTTCTATCGGTGCCGGACTCCTCCTCAAGAGCATATCCGTCGCACGCAGCAGGTAGCCCTGCACCAACTGCATCAAGCTCAGCGACCTCAGCTTCCTTGGCATAGCTGACGGGCTGGCCTTCACATAATAAAGGTCCCTTGAAGGAAAGTGAATTGGAATCTTCCTCCTCCTCATCGTCGCTGGACTCGCCAACAAACTGAGGTCTGCTCAGCATGGGACCTCTTGGTGTTGGCAGGTTGAGCAGGGGCACCTTGACAGCCTTGGCCATCTTGGCTGGACGGCTGACACCGGGTGCACGGGCCGTGCTATTTGTGATCCAAGGGGACCGCACGAAAAAAGTCAGGTGGCGACCGACTGTGTGAGCAGCGGGCCGGGCCCAATATGACCTTCATAATCGTTTCGACGTCATTGACAAATTAATGAAATCTATCGATGAGAAGCTACCGGTACCCGCGCGGCGATCTATCTAATCTACGCACTCATCGAGGCCATCGCACACCCTGGCGGACGCGTGAAGCGGATGTGTAAAGCGTCCCGCCCAACCCTGATCCTGCAGGTAATAGACGGATTCCAGAGTCAAGCCGTGCGCAGGCGCGGGCGGGGGCAGCAGGTCCCGGTCCCGCGAGGCAACCAAGCCGGGTACGTCCGCCGGTCCGATCTTGTGCGTGCCGACCGCGAGAAGGAGGCCAACCATGTTGCGCACCATCTTAAACAGTGCTGACTGCACATGGAAGTCCGCGCGCAAGTTCCCACAGCCCTCGTCGACCACGCGCAAGTCGCGTATGATGCGCGTGGTGAGAACGCGATCGAGCTCCCGCGGCGGCGGTTCACCGGCTCGCCGGTTGGCAAAGGCGGCACAGTCCAGCTTGCCGAGCAAGTGACCAGCGGCGGCGTTCATCGCGTCGAGATCGAGGGGGAGATGATGAGCATGGTGCCGAGATCGAACATCGAGGGGGTCCCAGTGCGGGCCGGTGCTCAGTCGGTAACTGTACAGCTTGCCCGTCGCCCACAAGCGTGCGTGCCACAAGCGACCGGCCTCGTCGGTCTCCGGCGCCTCCTCCACGTTGGAGACACGCAGCTCGGGAGGACACAGCGCGTTGAGGCTACGGGCAAGCGCCTCGCCGCTCGGAAAGTTGCCGTTTCGGCCCTGCGCAAGGTCGAAATGGATGGCTTGGCCACGGGCGTGCACGCCTGCATCGGTACGGCTCGCGCCGTTCACGCTGACTTGCTGCCGCGTGCACTGGGCGAGCGCCACCTGGAGCACGTCTGCGACGGCGCGCTTGTTGGGCTGTGTTTGGAAGCCTGTGAACGCGGAGCCGTCATAGAGCACGCGAGCTCGATAGCGGCGCAGGGAAGACGAAGCATCGAGAAATAGCATCGATGGATTCGCGACGATCGCGCAGGAGCAGCGTTGAACGCAGGGAGCATTTCAAGGGAGAAGAATGCGTAACCTCCGCTGGTGTGAACGCATCCGTGCTGCTGCTGTTCAACACAACGCGCGCACACACTCCGGACCCCCAAGCACGAGGGCCACGATCGCTATGTATGTACCGGTCCGGTGTCTTGGGTGTCGAATTCTAAACATTGGCTGTGAACGTACCGGTAAAAAGACACCGGGGGGAGCCGGGACACACACGAGAACTTACCGGCAGAGTTGTGCAGTGTGAACTGGCTGTTAGAATGATTTGTGCTTTTGTGCAGACCTAGTGCAGACCACCCGACTCTTGCTTGTTGCTGTGAGAGCTCCCTGTCCGGTCCGACTCGCACACTCACTCACTCACTCACTCTGCAGTGCACTCGCACCGCAACGAACACACACCGCCCTCGCGCCTCGCCTCTCCACGCCAGCCACGGCCACGCGCGCGCTCTGGAGCGACCCTCGTTCCCTCTCTGTCGCTCCAGTGACTCTCTCAGCTCGGAAACAGAGTCTCCCAGAACGCGCAGTGGGCCTGGTGCGGCGCGTGCACCGGGCCAAGCTCTCCCTCCGCGTCGGGCACGACGAGCATTTGGGTCATCCCCGCCGCGCCACCAATGCTCCGAGGCCAAGGAGGGCACGGTTGGCCTCCGTGGCCTCCGTGGCCTCCGTGGCCTGCGTGGCCGGCGCACCCCGCATTCGGGTCGGCGTTGGCCGCAAAGGCTGCCCAGTACCCGAGCATCACTTGCGAGAGAGTGCGTTCCTCCGTGGTGAAGTCGCAGATGGTCCAATTATTGGGCGGCCCGAGGTTGTCTGGAGCCGCCTCGGACCCGAACACGTACCGAACCTCCGCGCCGTGCGTCGCCCAACGAAGTGTAGTCGGGAGTGGCTCAGGCGAGACTACGTCCAATTCCGGCCCGTTGTCGCAGCCCCAGCCCGGCGTCGTCGTGGCGGTCTCACCGCCCGAGACGGCGCCGCGGACACTGGCCGGCTGCGGCCCACTCCGCTGAGGCTGGAAGTGCGCAAACTCATAGCTCCATACCCGGCGACCCGCGCTCGCCGCAAAGCCAGCCAGCCGGTACGACGGGCAGATGACGTATGCGTCGGCATCGGCCTGCAAGAAGGCCGCCTGCGGCGAGCCTCCATAAATGGAGAGCGGGTACTGCGCCTCAATTTGCGGCGCGTTGGCACCCCAAGCGGCCTTGAGTGCCTCGCGGTAGGCCGCCGCATCCGTCTGGACGGGGTCTCCGGGGGTCAAGCCCAAGGTGGGTGCGGTGCCATAGAAGGCCGAGGTGCCGTCCTTTGACGTGTGCCCGATCAGCAACACGTCCGGGTTGATGTGCCCTTGCTTCCATGCGGCGTCCGTCGTGGTGGCCCCCATCACAAAGCTATCGGCGAAGTAGCCCGTAAAGTACGGCGCGACGGCCAGGTCGCTCATCAGCTCGTCCGGCCACTGTACCAACTCGGCCGAGACGGAGCGAAGCTCGGCGAGGGTCGAGACGTTAAGGTCGGCCATCACGCGCTGGCTCACGTTGTGCGCGAGCGCGAGGCTCGATGGACCCCATCCGCGACCAGTGCTGGTCGGTGGGCCGCCTGCACACGGGCCCGACTGCAGCGCGGCACGCGTGAAGAGGCCGCGGGCTGCGGGCGCGACGCTGAGCACACACGAGAGGTAACCTCCCGACGACTCACCGAAGAGCGTGATGTCCGTCGCCCGCCCCCCGAAGGCCCCGATGTGCCTTCGGACCCAGTGCAGGCCTACGATGACGTCATTCATCCCGTTCATGCCACCTGAGCCGCCGCCGTCAAAGTCAAAGCCTGGCAGCGCGCCGATCGGCAGGAAGCCGAGCGCGCCCAGCCGATAGCTGACGGTCACGACGATCACGCCCTGCTGCAAGGCGAGCTGCGAACCGTTGAATTGGGCGTTGCCGGAGTAGCCGCTGCACAGTCCGCCACCATACACCCATACCATCACCGGGAGCTTTGCACCGGGCGCCGCGCTCGCAGGCCGGTAGACGTTGAGCGTCAGGCAGTCCTCATTTGGCGGCGGGCCCTCCTCGTAGCCCGGCGGCCGCGGGTCGCCGTCCGGGTTTTGCATGCATGGCGCGCCCATTCGGCTCGCATTGAACACGCCACCCGCGTATGGCACCCGGCTCTCCACGGCGCGTGTAAAGCGCCGATTGCCCACGGGCGGCAGCGCAAAGGGAATGCCCGCGAAGCGATGGACGCCGGCAACGGCAGCGGTGCCCAAGATCACGCCGAGGTCAATGCGGACCGATGGCACAAGTCCTGACGCCATCGCGGACGGATGCCCCGATCGACGGTGTGAACTGTGAAGCAACTTGTGAAGCCTCGCTGTTCAACACAACGAGCAGCGCCCCACTCGGCGCGGTTTCGCAGCACAAGCGGCGTCGTGCGGTGATGATAGGAGATAGGAGTTGACTTGTGTGACCTTTTTTTCCTCACGAACAGGATAGGGGTCGTCGCACTCTTCCGGAGCAGTGGCGTTTGTCCTAAATTTCCATTTTTCCGAAAGCTAAGGTCCGCATGCGTAAGGACGAGCCCTTTTCCCCTCTGTGGATTCCGAACAGGAGAGGGGGTCGGGTACCGACCGGGTATGATGAATAGATCATCTCCCTAACGGTATGTCGTATGATGAATGATCATCTCCCTAACATCTCCCCACAAAAGAGAAGACCTCAGGCATACCCCCAGCCCTGCGAACTGTCTGTTGGGCGCCCGCCAGAGCATATCCCCATAGCCTGTGAGAGACGGTCACCTTTATATTAACGCCAGCACTTGGCGTGTTTGACGAGGGCAATCTCCCTAAGAAAGTTAGTGGCCACCCTTGACTCGCTGGCCGTCCACAGCAGATCGGGAAGGTGCGCGAGCATGATTGAGCGTCGACGCAGCCTTTCCTCGGCAGACAGGGCTGCTGCAGCCTCAGCGACGGCCCGCGTTGGGTCTCTCTCAAATGCGGCCTGAGGCACGATCTGGATGATCTCCCGCCATGGGATCGCGTGCGGGAAGGGCAGCCAATACACGTTCTTCTCGCCGACGATCAGTGGTATCTGCAGCATGCTGAACGCGTTCTGGATGCGGTCCGACGATTCGTCATCGCCGCGCATGAACAGGGTAAACTCGGATCGCTTGCGGAGGCGGAGCATGTCGGTGGGAGAGAGCTCGCGGCGGCAATAGTGCAGCGAGTCGCCGTGACACCGGGGCAGCTCGCTACGATTGAACAAGACAGGTCCGGCGCGCAGCGAGACGAGCGGCATGATCGTCATGGTGACCACGATGCTACGGTTGTCGAGGTGCGTGGACGCGTATAGAAAGCGCTGCCTGTCTCTGTAAGGATGGCCCGGGCGGCAGCCAAGGCTGAACTCGATCTCAAACGGTCGTGGCGACGTCACAGAGGGCGTCAGAAAGTGACGCGGTGGCAGCCCCGTTGATGCCCTGGCACGGCGCCAGGGCGCGAGTGGATTCGCCAGGTCGGCGTCCGCCACGAAGCCGATGCCAACATGGCATGGAGGCTCGTGCCGAAAGTGCGCTTGCAGTATGCCGGGAAGCAAGCGATGGAGGCAGGATGCGGCGGTGCGGTTGCCGTAGCGCCACACTTGCGGCCAGCTGGCCGCGAGAAATATGTGGCGGCCGCGGTGCAGGTGTGGCCGCACAATGCTCGCAACAAGCTTGAGATGCTCGTCATCAGAGATGGACGCACACAAGCCCTCGGCCATCCAGTCCACCAATGCGGGCACGACAAAGACGCACGCCGAAGACATATCGTGCACCCGCCAAGGGTGCTGCTCGAGCGCATCTACGAGTAGCAACGAGGATGAATACTTGCCCAGATGCTCGCTGCGGTTGCAAGCGCTGAATGACGGCATGGACGAGGTGTCATACATGAAGAAAGGCACCGACGAGATGTTGCCCTTAGGTCCCACAACTCCGGCGCAAAACGCAGGTGCAGAGGGCGGCGGCACTGGCGACGACGAGGCAGCGGCGCATTGTGTCACGCAGTGCACCGTCGCGCGCTTCGCGGGGCCGCATACCGACATACGTTCACGCAGCGCGAGCGGGTTCCATAAAAAGTTCAAGTTGTTCATCCAGATAAGGTTGAAAACTCAGAACCACGACCAAAGCAGCACTTCAAGGGATTCAGAAACGAGGAATCAATATTTGGATTTTGTCGTCGTCGCGGAATTCGTCAAATCGCGTGTCGGGGCAATAGGCTCCCAGCCCCGGGGAACGGTCGGCTTTTCGCTCGAGGCAGTCGGGGAACCGAACGAATGCCCTTCGACCTCACGGGCAAGTCGGCAGTGGTGACAGGCGCGGGCTCCGGGATCGGCCTGGAGGTTGCCAAGGCGCTCAGCAAAGCGGGTGCACAGGTGCACATCCTTGACCTCACTCTCGACATTTCACAGAAGGCGGTGGACGGCATCAATGCTACACGCCCGAAGCAGATGTGCGTCGCACACGCATGCGATGTGACGGATGAGAAATCCGTCGAAGCGACGTTCGACCTCGTGTGCAGTAAAGCGGCTCGCATCGACATCCTGATCAACAACGCCGGCATAGGAGCGGTCGGCACAGTGGAGCAGGCCACAAAGGATGAGATGGACAAGGTGTACAAGGTCAATGTGCTCGGCGTGTTCTACTGCCTCAAGTACGGTGTGAAGAAGATGCTCGCTGACGGCAAAGGCGGGTCTATTGTCAATCTCGCTTCGATCGCGTCGCTCATCGGCCTGGCCGACCGCTTTGCCTATTCTGCGTCAAAGGGCGCCGTCCTCACGATGACCAGATCTGTCGCCATCGACTACGTCAAGAAGGGCATCCGGTGCAACTGCGTGTGCCCGGGGCGTGTGCATACGCCCTTTGTGGACGCCTACCTGAAGAAGAACTACCCCGGCAAGGAGAAGGAAGTCTTCAACACCCTCGCCGCGTGGCACCCGATGGGACGGATGGGGAAGCCGGAGGAAGTGGCGGCCCTCATCTTGTACTTGTGCTCGGACGAGGCCGGATTTGTCACTGGCGCCGCCTACCCGATCGATGGCGGACGTAGCAGCCTATGAGGAACGGATGCCGGGACAGGATGCGAGTGAGCGTGCAATGACCTGGTCCATGTTGACGAGGCCGCTGCGGTGTTATGGATTGCTGGAATCGGCCCGCGTGCCCGTGTCGCAGTGTCGGGACCGTTTGGGGGTGAGTGATCGAACCAGAATCTCGCGGAATCGCTGTCCAGGTCTCGCAAAAGCGAGATTCGCACCGTTTTTGGAAAGGTGTGAGGTGGGAGACACGATGCCTCCGTCTTTCGAAGCCACCACTGACGCCGACGCGTCCAACGACGCAAAGCGCTTCAAGGCGCACCCGGTTGTGAGCACGTCTGCATCGTTGATCTCACAGCCATCGCTGACGTCCACATCGCCAATAAATGAGCCCGAGAGCCGCAATGAGTGGGCTGCAAAGATGGCAGGGGGTGTCGTCGACTTGTCCAGCGAGGGCTTTCTGACGCCGCTCCGCTTCGGTGGCATTGTGCACATTTTGTCTAGCCCGGAATGCTGCACCACGGACTTGGACTTGCATCACCTCAGTCTGGGCCCCGTGTGTTCCAAGCTGCTGGCCGGTGCCGTCGCGTCGAACTCATCGTTGAAGCGGCTGAACATCGAACGAACTGGGCTCGGGATCGCGGGCGGCGTTGCTCTGGGCGAAGCGCTGAGGTGCAACACGACTCTTGTGAGGCTCGACATGAATGTCAATGACATCGCCCCGCTTGGCGGCATGGCGATCGCCGCAGGGCTGCAGAGCCACCCGTCCCTGACAGAGCTGTCACTCGCAAAGTGCGGTCTCGGTCCAGGCGGCGCCAAGGCGCTCGGCGCGGCGCTAGAGACGAATACGAGCATTCGCACCCTCGATATGACCCAGAACGACGTGGGTATCGAGGGCGGCGTCGCCTTTGGCAGGGCGCTCGCACTGAACGCGACGCTCCGCTCGCTTAGCCTGCGTTGCAATCGCATCTCGACAGGCCTGAGCACGGAGCGCGCGACGGCCTTTGCCGACGCGCTCGAGGTCAACGCCACCCTGACGTTCCTCGACTTTGCCCAGAACGAGCTTGGCCCGCTCGGTGGCGTCGCGTTCGCCAAGGCCATCGAGAGGAACAAGTCGCTCACCACGCTCGACTTGCAGGTGCGCCTCCACTGATGAGCTCTGATGAGCTCTGATGACATCTGATGACATCTGATGACATCTGATTGCCTCGACTTGCAGCGCAACGAGCTCGGCGCGACGGGCAGCGCCGCTCTGTGCACAGCCGTCGGGCGGAATGCATGCTTGCGCACCCTGAATCTCAAGGAGAACGAGATGGGCGTCGAGGGGGCGCGCGCGCTCTCGAGCGCTCTCGCGCTCAATACGGCGCTCACGAGCCTCAACGTGGCCTTGAACGGCTTTGGGTCCGAAGGCGGTGCCGCCTGGGCCGCCGCCTTGGTGCTCAACACGACGCTACTCAGCCTGTCGATCGATTCGAACGGGCTCGGCGAGGAGGGCGGCGAGGCGCTCGCGACGGCGCTCGTGCACAAGCACCCCGCTCTCACGTTCCTCAGGTTCGTCACGTGATTACCACTGAGTGCCACTGAGTGCCACTGAGTGCCACTGAGTGCCACTGATTGCCACTGAGTGCCACTGATTGCCACCGACTCATCATCAAGACGCTCTCACGTTCCTCAGGTTCGTCACGTGATTGCCACTGAGTGCCACTGTGTGCCACTGACTGATCATCACGACGCTCTCACGTTCCTCAGCGCGTCCTCTAACGGGTTCGGCTCGTCGGGCGCGTCGCTGGGCCGTGCCGTTCACGCTTGCCCGGCGCTGCGCAAGCTGGCCCTCGAGGACAACAAGATCGACGACGAGGGCGGCGTGGCGCTGTGCGATGCCTTCGCAGCTCAGGCGGAGCTCGTCGATCTCAATCTCGCCTTCAACGAGATCAGCGCACTGCCCATCGAGTGCCAATTACGTCTCGCCCAAAAGATGTCCTCACCAACGGCCCTCCTCGACCTCAGCGGCAACATGCTCTCCTCACCGCCCCTGGCACACCGCGCTGCGCCCCAGATGCTCAGCGACTACCTGCGGCTGCTCGCCGCGGAGCCACATCCTCTCGAGCGCCTTCGCCTGATGGTCGTGGGCTTCGGTGGCGTGGGCAAGACGACCTTCTGCGGCGCCGTCACGTGCCCGTCGGACGAGCGTGGCACGTACCACGCGTCGCTCTCTCACTGCTCTACCTGGGACAGCCGCATGATGGCCTCGTGGGCGCGTGGCCTTGCGACCCAACGCGGCCACGCGTGGGCTGAGAAAGTCGCCGCCGTGCTCACGGAGCACTCAATCTGCGGTGCCGATCTGCCCTCGTTGCTGCAGTCGACTGAGCCGGGAGGAGGCGGCGGAGGAATCGGAGGCGGCCTCGAGCTCCGACCGGTCGCTGAGGGGCTCGGTGCACTGCTCGGGACGGCCGAATGTCCTTGCACCGACTTCGGCCCATCGCCCAGGCTCGACGCCCTTGGGAGTGCTGGTAGGCTCGACCCTCGCGAGGACCTGCCTCGCATGCAAGTGCTCCGCACGGCGCCCCGTTCCCCTCTTCACAGGTGGACTCGACCCGCGCATGCAAGTGCTCACCACGGCGCCCCATCCCCCTCTTCACAGGTGGACTCGACCCGCGCGAGTGCCAGCAGCTCGCCCTCGCGATCGGCTCGCTGCTTCGGAAGGGCTACTTCTCGACTGTCGGTGCGGTCAAAGTCGAGGGCTCGCTGCAGCTCCCGATGCCGGACTACGGCGGCCCTATCAGCACACGCGAGTGCTCGCTCGTCGACTTCGCAGGCCAGATGGAGTATCTCGTCTCTCACCAGCTACTGCTCGCTTCGATGCACACGCTGTGCGTCCTCATCCAGCCGCTCGGCTCGTTTGCCGATGCGACCAACCGCCGGCACGGCAGCTGGCGGTACTGGCTGCAGTTCTTAAGAGCCCTCGGTGACCGACGTGGCAATTCGATGGTGCTCAGCGTCTCTCAACTCGACAAGGTGCCGACGGAGGAGATGAGCGCGGCACGCGCCGCCGTAACGGCCGAGTTCGCCGCGCTCCGCGCCCAGGTGGGCGCCGGGTTGGGCGAATCTCCCCTCGAGCTCGATTACCGACCCGACGAGATCGAGAGCTCGCTGCTGGAGGCGCGGCGCCGGCTGAGCGAGGCCGCGGAGGCGGTCTCAAAGGACTGGTGGGTACCCATGAGCTATGATTGCCTCTGATGAGCTATGATTGCCTCCCTCATCAGAGGCGGTCTCAAAGGACTGGTGGGTGCCCATGAGCCATGAGCGGCTCGCGGACCTGCCTTGCATGCATGGGCTCACCACGGCGCCTCACCTCCCTCCCTTCCCCACAGGTGGGTGCCCAAGAGCTATGAGCGGCTCGCGGAGGTGGTGCGCGCCATAGGCCACTCGAAGGCACAGCAGCGCGCCCTACCCATCCTGACTCGGGCAGAGCTGCAGGCGGCGGTCGAGGCCGCGGGGCAGGAGAGCCTTGTGCGGATGTGCTCCGACCCGTTGCTCCTGCAGCGCGGAGTCGATTACCTCGAGGCCGTCGGCGATGTGATGAGCGACCCTCGGCTGGATGTGCTTCTCCTCGATCCTGTGGGCTGGTTCGCGGCGTTCCTAGCGCACTTCATTCGTGACGACGGCAATCCGCCGGCGGAGATTGTGAGGGGGATCGTGACGCTCTCGGATGTGGTCAGGGCGCTGCGCCATGAGTACACCGCGCCCGAGCAGCAAGTGCCCGAGGTGATGAGCCTCGTGTGCAACCTCGAGCTCTGCATTGAGCTGTGTGCTCTCGAGAGGACGGGGGAGGCCGGCGCGGGCTCCTACCTCTTTCCGTGCCTCCTGCCCGCCGCCACGCCTGCCGAGGTGGCGGCTCATTGGCCGGTAGGCAGCTGCCCAGTCCCCCACCCCGTCCTGGGCGCGGCGGCATGCGCTCAGGACGGCGCCGCGCTCGTCGTCCGCGGCCACCGCTTCCGTGCGCGGGAGGGCTTCGTGCCCCCTGGGCTCTTCCCCACACTGGTCGCGCGCCTCGCGAGGCTGCCGGAGCGCTGCGTGCACTCGTCGCGCCTGTGGAAAGACAAGGCCGTCGTGCGCTTCCGCGAGGCGTCCGCGCTCCTCCGTGTCGACCTGTCGGCCGCGACACTCGACATCGTCGTGGCCGCTCCAACCGATGCTCTCCACTTTGTAGGGGCCGCCAAGGGCCAAGCCAGCGCGCTCCGTTGGCTGGCGCACCTCGTTCGCCAGATGCTCGCTCGTGCGTACTCACAGATCGTCTTTGACGAAACCTGGCTGTGCCCTTCGCCGAGCTGCCACGGACTGCCAATGACGAAACCTGGCACTGGCCAGCCATTGACGAAACCTGGCACTGGCCAGCCATTGACGAAACCTGGCCCTGGCCAGCCAGTGGTGCCAGCTGCCGAGGTCGGCCCTGGATTCGGGGTGTATCGCGGCACCGAGTTCGAGCTCCAGCCGATCAAGATGAGAGCCGGCCACGTGTGCGAGGACGAGGGCTGCTGGCACTTTCTCGGAACTGGCCACTCGAAGGAGCGACTCGACTTGTGCACCCCTTGCGAGTCGAGCCTGTGCACGGGCTGTGGCCAGACGCCCTACTTTCGTCTCGAGGCTGGGAGGTGAGCTCTCTACTGTTTCGTCTCGAGGCTGGGAGGTGAGCTCTCTACTGTTTTGTCTCGAGGCTGGGAGGTGAACTCTCTACTGTTTTCGTCTCGAGGCTGGGAGGTGAGCTCTCTACTGTTTCGTCTTGAGGCTGGGAGGTGAGCTCTCTACTGTTTCGTCTCGAGGCTGGGAGGTGAGCTCTCTACTGTTTTGTCTCGAGGCTGGGAGGTGAACTCTCTACTGTTTTCGTCTCGAGGCT
>Ga0210244_100581_pt1 | contig 33855 bp, 27 predicted proteins | sample ChrtobMetaP3_0mM_FD_155473 | JGI IMG/M metagenome (GOLD analysis project Ga0210244, IMG submission 155473) | Chrysochromulina tobin associated microbial communities from unialgal haptophyte culture, Seattle, Washington, United States - P3_0mM | ecosystem: Host-associated > Algae > Haptophytes >...
CCAGAGCCCCGATGGTGAGCACTGGGTGACAGATCGGCGCAAGATTGCGTGGCACTACGTGGCCAGCTTTTGGTTCATTGTGGACGTCCTCTCTATCGGCGTCTCCCTCTTCGACATCTTGGCGCCCACCAGCGGCCCACTTGCGCGCGTCAAGGGCTTCCGCGCCATCCGCGCGCTGCGGCTGATAAAGCTCATCCGCCTGGCAGGGCGCCTGGTCAATACGAGCCGCATCTTCAAGCGCTGGGAGCTGAAACTCTCCATCAACTACGGCGTGCTCTCCATCTCGATGATCCTCCTCGGGCTCATCTACGCGTGCCATCTGTTCGCATGCGTGTGGGGGCTGCAGGCCTACTTCGACCCGCTGAATAGCTGGCTCGGCCCGCAACAGCAAGGGTACTGCGTCGAGTGGGACCCGACCACGCCCTGCCCAGATGGTCAGAGATGCGACGAGAACGGGTACAGCTGCTTGCAGCCTGTCACGCTGTACATCCGAGCCTTCTATTTTGCCGTAACCACCGTCACCTCGACAGGGTACGGCGACGTGGCGGCGTCAAAGCTCAACGCGACCGAGAACCTGGTGTGCGCGGCGATCCTGTACATCGGCGCCGTCTGCTTCGCGTACATCGTGGGCTCGTTTTTCGGGATCGTCGTGAGTCTCGCGCCCGAAAGGGCACAGTTCCGCACGGACCTGACCGAGCTCAACTTCCACATGGCGGCTGAGAACATCCCTCCCGAAATGCAGTACCGGCTGCGCGAATATATGCACTTGACGGTGCATCTGCGCCAGGGCGCGACGCGCGTCCGGCTGCTACAGCTGCTCTCGCCCGGGCTGGCCGGCGACTTCGCACTCAGGATGAATGTGCGCTGGCTCAAGAACGTGTGGTGGCTTGAGGGTATTGATATGGAGCAGGACCGTGAGCTGCACATCATGCTGTGCCTCGAGCTGCGCGCGCAAGTCTTCCCGCACAAGGAGCCCGTGCCCCACGGCTCGCTCTACGTCGTCTCACATGGCGCCGCAGTCACCGGACGTACCGAACACAAGTACTCAGGTAGGATAATCCATTTCGGCAACGCCTTCCGCACGGACGAGTTCCTCGAGAACGCCGGCCTGCGTGCGCGCTTCAGCGTGACGGCCCTAGGCTACTTGACGACGTTCGCGATCCCGGGCGAGCGGCTGCGCGAGATCATCCGCGAGTGCCCGATGCCCATCCGGAGAATCATCAAGAAACTCGAGACCAACCTTTCCATCCGGCGCGCCATCGTGCGTGCCGCAGAGGAGGAGTGTTATCGGCGCGGCGTGCGGTTCATGGGGCGCGCGCAGGTATGCTGATGGCCTCTCATGACATCTGATTGCATCCCTCATCAGCTTCCCCTGGGGGGTGGCAAAGGAATGCACGCGAGTACCTTGAGGTCGATGAACTGGCTCATTAGGATTGACACGGAGTGCTCGCTCCTAATTAGGATTCACACGGAGTGCTCGCTCCTAATTAGGATTGACACGGAGTGCTCGTTGCGTTCCCGGGGTGCTCGTTCACAGTTCATCTACGCGCGCGTCGCCGGGGAGGCGAGCCTCACCTCCGATGAGACGCTGATTGAGAAGGCTTCGTCTCAGGACACTCGGATCGCAAAGGCACTTCAATCCGATGCGCTCCGATCCAACTGCAATCATCTTCTCATCAGCTCCTCGCCGCCGAGGCGTCCGAGCGCTCACCACGGCGCCAATCATCTTCTCATCAGCTCCTCACCGCCGAGGCCTCCGAGCGCTCACCACGGCGCTACTGTCGCCAACACGAGCCCCGGGGCCCACACGAATGTCGCCGGGGCCCGCCGCATGCACATCCCGGCGGCGTTTGTGACGGTCGTTCGCGACGACCAGGCTTCCCTACCATCCCAGCAGGCTTCCCTCCCACCCCATGGGCCATTGAGCCTCAAATCACCGGCTAGAGTGGCCGTGAGGTGCATGAAGGCACACTTGGTAGCACCAGCTGCAGCACCCCCGGGACCCTCAGGCGCCATCGTGGGCGGGCGCGCGGCCAGCAGAGGCTCCGCTTCAGAGCGCATGCAGCTGCTCAGGCAGCTGCTCGATGCTGGCTTCATTAGCCTAGAGGAGTTTGATCGCAAGCGCAAGCAGATCGTCATTCAAGCGGAGCCCGTGACTTCGGGCGCCGAGATGGGCGCCAGAGAGTCCAGCGAGTCCAGCGAAGACATGAGTGCCATGAGAGTCTGAGTGCGCAGGACTACTACTCATCGAGGATCTGTCTTACCCTATCCTTGCATGCAAGTGCTCACCACGGCGCCAGTGGATAGGATCTCTCTTACCCCTGGGCGGTCTGACGTCTGAGTGCAAGCCGCCTGCATCGGCGGCACCGCCCAAGTCGCCCGCACGGGGTGAGTGACGGTGTTCAATTGGCAACAAAAAAGTAGCGTGAGGGTAATAACTGCCCCTCTGTGTTGCCCGCACGCATCCAAGCATGCATCCGGCATGCGCGTTCTGCGTTACGTCACATCTCGTCCGTGAAACGAAGGACGGGATGGCCGTGAGTGTGATCTAGGCTCAACGCTCATGTCTAGGCACCACTCACCAGTGGAAGTGCAACTGCAAGTGCGAAGTATGGATGCGCGGCGGCCCATGTGAACGCCGGTCCGGTGTCTTCGGTGTCGAATTAGAACCATTGGCTGTGAAGCGAGTGTGAACGATTGGCTGTGAACTTGTAAGCGTTCGTGAATGAAGCCCCGCCCTCAAAATGCGGCTACCGTCGTGTGTGGCGATCCTTCTCTTTCTCGTCGCCATTTTGTGGCAATGGGCGCTGACAAGCTTCCCACACGATTGGATGGCATCGGCGCAGTACCTTGACGATCTCGTCAAGGGTTTCCTCGACCCAGACCATCCCTTGCACCGGAATCGCGGCGTGGCCGGCCCTAGGGGTGGACGAGGGGACGGCACGGTCACGGGCGCCGTTTTCACGCCGGGCGTGGTCGCGGCCGACGGCAGCAGAGGCGGTGCGCCTGTGAGCGAGGTGTTCGCGGCCAGCTGGTCGGGCCTCACGAATACTCTCGAGATGGCTCTTGAGGCAGAGGAGTGGGATGAGGCATACAATGTGTGGCAGCTGATGGCGGCTGAGCACCAGGCGCAGATCAGCAATGCCAACGCGCGCTCTGCGCCGGCCGCCTCGCCCTCGGTCGTTGCGGCGCAGCAGCTCGCGAAGCTACGCGACCTCCTCCAACGACAAGGCGCGACTGAGCGAGAAGCGCTCACCACGGCGCTCTTCGCGGTCCACGCCGCGAGCACGTTCGGCACGGGCGCGCATGCATCGATCTCTGAGACGGGCGCGGCGGAGTTGATCCGGCAGGTGATGGTGCGCTTCCCTCGCCTCGTCTCGGAGGGCGAAGCGGCGCTCTGGCGGCTGTGGAAGCGAAGCGGCCAGCGAGAGCTCGACGCTCAGGTAACGTCTGATTGCTCTCTCTGATGGGATCCGAGTGTGACGAATCTCCGGTGACGAATCTCCGGTGACGAATCTCCGGTGACGAATCTCCGGTGACGAATCTCCGGTGACGAATCTCCGGTGACGAATCTCCGGTGACGAATCTCGGTGTGTAGCTACGGAAGGTCGAGAGGCTGGTTGAGTTGGAACAGCCCGTAGACGCGCACGCACTGCTCGATCAGGTGCTTGCCTTTGATGAGCGGAGTGCCCTCTGATTGCATCCCTCATCAGGTGCTTGCACAGGCGCCCAATTGGGCCGAAGCATGCAATCAGCGCGCGACCCTCTGATTGCATCCCTCATCAGGTGCTTGCACAGGCGCCCAATTGGGCCGAAGCATGGAATCAGCGCGCGACCCTTCGTTACCTACAGAGGCGTCACCTCGACGCGCTCGACGATGTGGAACGAACGCTCGCGCTCAACCCGATCCATTTTGGGGCGCTCAGGTGATTGCATTTGATGGCCACTGATGGCCACTGATGGCCACTGATGGCCACTGATGGCCACTGATGGCCACTGATGGCCACTGATGGCCCTTGATGGCCACTGATGGCCACTGATGGCCCTTGATGGCCACTGATGGCCACTGATGGCCCTTGATGAGCTCACACTCTCGCGCTCCACCCGATCCATTTTGGGGTGCTCAGGTGATTGAATTTGATGGCCACTGATGGCCACTGATGGCCCTTGATGAGCTCACTCTCGCGCTCCATCTGATCCATTTTGGGGTGCTCAGCGGTGCGGCGCTCGTGCACACTGCCATTTGGCGCGAGACTCCGGGGCCGCTGGATGCGGGGAGCGAGGGACTTGAGCTAGCGAGGCGCCGTCTTGAGCGCGTCGTGGAGCTCTATCCGGGCAGGTGAGTGTGCCTCTCTGAGTGCCTCTCTGCGTGCCTCTCTGCATGCCTCTCTGCGTGCGCCTCTCTGCGTGCCTCTCTAATTGCCTCTCTGCATGCCTCTCTGCATGCCTCTCTGCATGCCTCTCTGCGTGCGCCTCTCTGCGTGCCTCTCTAATTGCCTCTCTGCGTGCCTCTCTGCGTGCCTTTCTGCGTACCTCTCTGAGTGCCTCTCTGAGTGCCTCTCTGCATGCCTCTCTGCATGCCTCTCTGAGTGCCGCTTGAGTGCCTCCCTGAGTGCCTCCCTGAGTGCCGCTTGAGTGCCTCTCTGCGTGCCTCTCTGAGTGCGCCTCTCTGAGTGCCTCTCTAATTGCATCTCTGAGTGCCGCTTGAGTGCCTCTACAGCGCGTCGTGTTGAGCGCCCCCCAGCAGCGAGAGCGCTCACTTCAACTAAAGCGCGTCGTGTTGAGCGCCCCCCCTCAGCAGCGAGAGCGCTCACTTCAACCTCGAGCAGCTCGAGAAGATGCAGGCGATGGTGCGTGACCAGCACGCGAGTAGCGCCAAACGGTCCAAGGCAGCGATGATGAGCGCTTGATGCACGCCAGTGCATGCATTCGTGACCAGCACGCGATAGCGCCAAGAACAGTCCCGACGAAGGCAGCGATGATGCCGAGCGAAGTTGAGGTCGCATATCCCTGGTGAGCGTCGTGTCGCTGCCGGGCACAACACGACGATTCGTCCGGTGTGTGAATACAAATGAAGCCCACGAACGCCCGCTGTGTCGAAACCCGTGACACGCTCCACCCGGTATGCCTATTGACGATACTAATTAAAAAGCATGCCTGACATTGTACATGTAATTGCAAATCATTATAATAAGCGCAAATTCCTGGAGATTTCAATCTGAACCCTGCTGTTTGTGGACTCTCGTTTTTTCGCCGAAGAAGCAGAATCCTTCGCCTGATTCGCAAAGGAGCGAGTATGAAGTGGCCTTCCCGACTCACAGGCGGCAACTCCGAGCGCCGGCTCGCCTTGCCTGCCCTGCGCGCCCCTGGGGGTCATCGGCGTTGCTGACTCGACGCGGGTGCTGCGCTTCACGTCGCAGGTCTCAACACAAGTGTCCGTTCCCCGTCTCCCCCATCGCGCTCCCCCAGCGCTCCCCCGAGCAGTATGCTTCAATCTTCGTGGCGCCGCTCCGCGCCTCGACTTGCGCACGCCATCTTCTTCGCCCTGATGGTGAGCGCCACCGATGCGCAGTGCACGGAGACGTGCAACTACGCCTCCGATGGATACTGCAACGATGGCGGCCCAGGCGCGGTGTTTGCTGATTGCACGATTGGCACCGACTGCGCTGACTGCGGCCCTCGAGGGGCGTCGCCGTCGGGGACGAGCTGGTCGATTGTTTCGGGTGGATCGTATTGCGAGGTCACATCCAATGGGTTGTGCATCACCGATGGCAGCGAATCGTATAACGACAACGAGGCATGCACGATGCGAGCGGAAGTGACAATGAATATCACCGCCATCGAGTTCAACACCGAGAGCTGCTGCGATTATCTCACGATTGGGGGCAACACATTCTCCGGCACCCAAGGGCCAACGAATGTGCAAGTGACCGCCGGAACAACTGTGACCTGGTACAGCGACAGCTCGGTCACGGGTCCAGGCTTTGTGATCTGTATGCTCATACCACCACCAGCACGACCACCAGCACCACCGTCGCCACCAGCACCGCCGATGCCACCGCCAGCACCGCCAGCATCGCCGCCGCCACCGCCATCAGCGCCGCCGCCGGGATCACCACCGTATCCACCGGCACCACCGCCTTCACAACCGAGCCTCTGCTCGAATAATTATGGCAGCGGGTCGGAAGGCTGTTGGTACATCAACGACGGCCACTGCGACGATGGCGGGCCAGGGGCTGAATTCGGCGACTGCGACTTGGGCACAGACTGCTACGATTGTGGGATCCGCCTCTTGGAGTCCCCTCCGTCGCCCACATATCCACCGCTCTCGCCGTTGCCAGGCGGAGCGCTCATCATGGGAGGCGTGCCCGTCGTGCGCGTCGCCTTCTCCTTCCCCCCGCGGAATGTGACTCAGGAGGAAGTGGTCGAGTTCACGCGTACGGTGGTCGACGTTGCGCTCTGCACAACCCACCCAGTACGCTGCCAAGTATCTCGTGAGCTGACATCAACCAGCCCTGGATTCGTAGACAATCTAGGTCGGGAGTTTTCACAAGTGCTCGCGAGCACTATGACCTTTCGGCTCGCATTCCCCGAGTCCAACTTTAACGGCTCCGCTGGCTCGGTCGCCCCCGCCGCAGCGGGAGCGGCGCGCGCCAATGCGGTGCGCACGCTCTTCGCGTCTACGCCACTCACCGCGCCGGCGTATTCGGCAGACCGCAGCATCACTTTCGCCCTTTTGCTTGCCGGTGACGTCGCCGCGTTCACTGAGAGCGTGAATGGCGAGATTGCCGCCGCGATCGCGACCGCGGCGAGTATGAACGTGTCTGCCTGCACCGAGACGTGCGAGTGGGCCTCCGATGGCGATTGCGACGACGGCGGTCTGGGCACGGAGTACTCATCCTGCGCCATCGGCACCGACTGCACCGACTGCGGCATGCGCCAGCAAGTGGTTCTGAATGTTACGTCGTGCAGCGTCGTGACCTGTGGCACGGCCACCGGCGTCATCGTTGCCGTGCGTATCCGGACGCCCACAGAGACGGCAACCACGGTGCAGTCGAGGATCACCAGCGCCATTAGCAGCCCGAGCCTCGCAACCCTCATGCTCGCCAACGTCACCGGCGTACGCCGTGCCCGACGTCTCTCGGCTACCGTGATCGCGGTCCTGGCAGCACCGACCGTGATAGGCGGGAACTCCTTGCTCGGCGCATTCGGCGTCACCAGCCGACCCGACGCAACAATCACCTCCGCAGCTTTGCCGTACTACAAGCCACCCTCGCCCCCGCCTGCGCCTCCGCCTCCCGCAGCGCCACCGGGCCTGTGCTCGAACACGTGCGACGCCTCTGGCGTAGGGGGCACCCCGGGTGTGTGCAATGACGGCGCCTCCCCTGACCCGTTTCCTTTTAGGCAGCTCTGCCCGTTCGGCAGCGACTGCACTGACTGCGGCTCACGTGACTTTTGTCTCACCTGCTCGCTCGAGTGTCAGAGGCGCAACAATGCGCTGACCGAAACGAAGCGCGGCGATGGGTGCATGGCCTCCATGTATGGTGACACAATCTGCGACCCCAATTGCAACAACCGCGAGTGTGGCTACGACGCCGGCGCATGCACACTGAGCCAGATCCGGTCCGTGTGCATGGCCGAGCAGGATCTTGGTCGCACGGACTACAGTACGAAGCCGCAGGCGCTCGGGACCCTCGTTGGTGTGAGTGATGGCTCCTTCCGGCTACTCCTGCAAGAAAATAACTCGCATACCTCGAGCGCCTCAATGCTCGCCATGGGCCGCGTGCCGGTCGCGATCTCGCTCAACCTCTCGCCCATCCGCCTGGTGCTGCAGCAAGACTTCAACGAAAACTACATCTTCGCCGAGATGAGGTACACGCTGCAGTGGGCCGACCCACGCCTCGCTCGCTCACCGTGTGCGGGCGCACTTTCGGGGATGCTCTCGCTCGACTTTGAGCAGGGCCTGAGCGACATCGCGCGCGAGGCGGCGCGCGCGATGCGCTCCAAGTTTTGGGTGCCCTCGTTAATGCAGGTATTCGCCGTCCCTGGCTACCGTGGCATCGATGCATCCGCCGATTTCCATCTAGGTACGGAGACGATTCTTATAGATGGTGCGCCAGGATCGAGAGATGAAGGGCTAAGGGTCCCTATGCCAGTGCAGCCTTGGCTCGAAGGCTATGGGAGCAGCCTGCCGGCGCCCGCACCATCAGCAACGCTCTCGGGCGTCCTCCCGATCGCCAACCAGTTCACGTTGGGGCCACGCAACACGTCGGCATGTGTCGGTTGCGCCTCCTGGACGGGCGACATCGAGTTCCAGCTGCTCCAGTCGCACCACGTCTTCTTCTTCTATCCCTTTGACCAGCAGGAACTCACTGTGACCATAGAAGTGGCTGGGGCCTGGCTGTACGGCTGCGTGGGCACGGGCGCGGACTCGCCTGTGCTGGCCGCGATGGGCCTCACGGAGGAGAACAAGGACGAAGTGTTGCTGCCACCGACGGCCGAGTGGTACTTAGACGGACCTCTGTCCGAGACGGTGCGTGTGGCGCACCCATTCGAAAACGGAGTGGAGCAGGTGCACCGATGCGAGGTCGTTATGATGGCAAACCGCAACCCGACAGTGTTCATCTTCCGTGCGCTGCTCACGACGATCATTATCGTCTTCGGCTCCTTGCTGACGGCGATCTTCATGCATGCCGAAGAGCACAGCGGCGACCGCGCGTCGGTGCTGTACATCGCCTTCCTCATCTCGCTGACCAACATGGCGACGACCAACCTGGGCCTAGGAAAGGTCTCCTCGCTGCTCTGGTACGACCTCTTCAACCTTTCGCAGCTGCTTCTCTCGCTGATCGCGGTGGCCGAGACGATGGTGGTTCACCTCCTCTTCAAACATAACGCGGCTAAGCTCGCCACGCACATCGACTCTGTCTGCCGGCAAACGCTGCCGGCCCTTTACATCGGCGTGACGGCGGGCATCTTCATCTACGGCATTGGCCGTGGCCGAGAACTTTACACGAGCGTGGGCTTTGCGATCATGGGCATTTTCATCATCACTATGATCCCGGCAACCCTGTTCTTTGTTTGGGTTCGGCAGGGGCGCCTAGGGCGCTGGCAGGCAAAATGCATCAAGGAGCTCAAGAAGGCCAATCCCGCCGATGGCAAAGAGTACGACACGAGAGTGAGGCAGGTCTTCCACGCCTTCGACGTGGACGAAAGTGGCGAACTTGACACGGACGAGTTGCGCGACTTGTTCGTTGCCCTCCACCCGAAGATCTCTCGCGATGACCTGAGCGCTTGCATTCGGTGTATGTCCGGGTACGTCGATCCCTCTTCGGGTGTGCTCACGGAGCCCAAGTTTCTCGACGCGCTCATCGAGGGCGAACGTACACTGTCGCAACTCCTCAATGCCGGTCCCAAGGTCCCTAAGGTCCCTAAGGTGCGGATGGGGATCGGCTCTGTTCATTTCAGAGAGATCCCCGCATCGCCGGGTGATGAGCGCGAAGGCGTCTTCGAGGAGGATACCAAGGATACCACTCTCAAGGACAAGGAGCATCGCATCAAGAAGGAGAGATCCCATGTCACGATTGGCCCCGAAGGAAATCTACTTTCAAAGGCGCCGAGCTCGGCGTCAGCCGTCGCTACATCGGCGGCCCGCTTCCACGCAGGCGGCTCCGCCACGATGAATTCGGATGGCACCGAGCTGTTCACGTGGCTACTGTATGCCGCGGAGGTGAATGAGAGCTCTGTGGCCCTAGTTCTTGGCGACTTGCAAGAAGAGGGTGTGGAGTGCCTGAAGGACCTGCACATCCTCGCGGGGCTTCCGCACTTTGAGACGTGCGGCATCAAGGCACTCGACGTTGCCAAGATCCGCAAAGCGCTCACCACAGCGCTCACCGCCGATGGCCCGTCGCTTGTGACGATGCCAGGGTTGATGTCGTCGTCCACTTACACAGACTCCACAAAGGGGGCGTTCACCAAGGGCGACGCGGTCCTCTACCGTACGGGCCATGGCACGCAGATCCGCGCCGAGATTGTGCACGTGCTCACCGAGACGACGCCCCACTGTTACACGATTCGCTACGAGGGCCTGGGCAGGTTCATCGAGAAGCAGACCGAAGAGCATCGGCTCGCGATGGCCCCCGCATTGTCCATCCCCGAAGCTTCCGTCACCCCCTAGAGTTTCACACCCGAAGTCTTCACACCCAAAGTCTTCTCATCCAGAGTCGAGTCCCCTCGCCACTCACCGAGGAGCGCTGAAGAGCCAACTGCAGCTGTGAAGAGCCAACTTCATCTGTGAAGAGCCAACTGCAGCTGCTTGCAGCTGCTGGGGTGGCACGGCAGTGGCTGGCTCAAGAGGCTGGCAAGCTTGCAACGTAATCGAGTCGCAATCGTGATCTTCGTGGTCGGACCTCAGGGTCAGGCGGTCAGCTCAGGGGTCGGACTTCAGTGTCGGGACCTGGAGTGGGAACCTTCCACACTGGGCGCGTGGGGGGAGTGCGCAAGCGTGATATGCTAGTCCAAGGGTGCACCCAGACGCGGAACAGGGTGAGAGGGTGGGCTAAGGGTGGGCGTGGAGCATGCTCGACTCATGGCGGGGGATGCCCTTGGGGGGATGGGGGAGCCATGTGCATAGCAGGATCAAAGGGGCAGGATAAAGAGCCCAATAGCCTGGATCCGAGCACGAGCACAAATAGGCGCGAGCATGCTTCTACTTCACAGGGTCGCATCACGAGGGGGCGTGCGAGGGGGGCACCGTCGTTGGCATCGAAGACGCGGCGCACGAAGACGGCGGCCATACGACGGCGTCGCGCGCGAGGGCGCGAGAGCGGAGCAGGCAAGGGGGTGCAGGGGATGTGCGCGCGCGCATGTGGCTGGCTCCTCGGACTGTTTGTCGATTCCTACAATCCCTTTCACACGGAAAGTGTAACAGAAAGCCACCGTTCACAGCGACCTCCGCTTTTGCTTGGCTGCAACATTTTTTGCGATCCATAGCATCGCGTACCATGGCGATGAATCCCGGCCCTGCGGGCGCGCTCGCGCCGGTGCCGCCACCGCGACCGATGCCTGAGAGCCCAGTCGATGAACGGCGTGAACGCCTCATCCGTGCAGGCCTGAGAGACAAACATGGCAACTTATCTCCAGATTATGTGGAGTCCTGCACCATCTTCGATCACGTGGCAACCATCGCACCATCTCCAGCAAGCGGCGAACCAACCATCGACAGCGCCCGGTTCCAGGCGATAATGCGTCAGCGCGTGCCCGACTGGTCAGCACGTGCACTGCATGCTGCGTTCCAGGCCGCTGACGTCGATAGATCCACCTTGCTTAACCGTCACGAATTCGCGATGCTCCGTCGTGCTCTCGAGACCTTTGACCCCGCCCGCGACGCCGCAAACAACGATCTGATCGAGATTCGATGCCGCGCGCTCTTCGCCATGCATATGTCATCGGACAACGAGCTCAACGCGGCAGCTCGTCGAAAGCTAGTCGAGCGCGTCCGCGATCTTTGTGGGCGCTCCTCCCATGTGGACCGCGTGTTGGCAGCCCTGGGCTTGCCTTTGGACGACACGGCAGCGCCGATGACATACGCCCAGTTTGCCCAGGCGGTTCAGCAAGGCACACTGATGACTCTGGCCAGTCTCAACATCGGAGATCCACCAGCGACGGAGCGCACGACCTCCCTCAAAGTGGACGATCGTCAAGTGGTCATGGAGCAGGCCGCGGCCGGAGGCCCCCATCGCGCAGCGAGCAATATGGCAGGGCCCAAAGCGGTAGCTCCTGATATGCGCCTGGATCCGGAGCTGTGTCCCAACGCTGGAGACGACTGGCGCGGCGCGCTCGCCGCCCCTCGCGGTACCGAACGCTTCAGGATCGCGCAGCTCGTGGTCGAGAATGCGCGTGCGCTCTCGAATGAGATCTCCACGCAGCCCGACGTTGACCACCGCGACTGGATGCCTGGAAGCGCAGCGCTCGAACGTCTACTGGATAGACGTCGAACGCCTGAGTTGGCGCAACTTTCGCCTGAATATATGATCGGACGGTTGTGCGAACATGTAAAGCGCATCGCGATAGCGCAGCCGATGGTCGTGCAGGTCCCTGCTCCGGCCAAGGTGTTTGGGGATATCCACGGGCAGCTTCGCGACCTTCTGATGCTCTTCTGCCGGTACGGCTTCCCTTCGCATCACGGCGGCGACATCGAGACGACCTCGTACGTCTTCAACGGCGACTGGGTCGATCGTGGCGCACACCAGCTCGAGGTCGTCGTGCTCCTCTTCGCCCTCAAAACACTCTATCCCGCGCGCGTCTTCCTCATTCGGGGAAACCATGAGTTCCGCAGCCAGTCGGAGGGAATGGGCCTCCGAGGCTTTCGCCATCACGTGAAGCACCATCCAGCCTTCTCGACGATCCCCGACCGTGGGCTGGTGGGGGTGTACGAGAGGATACACGCGAGCTTCGATTGGCTTCCGCTCGCCGCACGCGTCGGTGGGGTGGTGCTCGTGCTTCACGGAGGCATCGGCGACGGCAGCTGGACGGTCGACGACCTCGCCGCTGTCAGACGGCCGTTGAGTGACGAATCGGATGCTGACGTGCCCCCATGCGCATCGCAAGCCCTTTGGAGTGATCCAGCTGATTCCGATGCGGTCATGGCCCACGGCGTGCACACACGCAACAGTACGAGTAAAGGTCTGAACATGCAGCATGTGGGTGCGGGGATCCCCGGGTTCGGTGCGGATGTGACACGCCGGTTCTGCGCACGCGAGGGCCTGAAGATGGTCGTCCGCTCACATCAGTTCGTGCCCGAAGGTGCCAAATACATGCATGGCGGACACCTGGTGACTCTCTTCTCGGCGCGGAACTACTGCGATGGGGAACAGAATGACTCGGCGCTTCTCCTCTTCGCAAATAATGAACTGGGGGAGCTTCTCGTGCGCGTCAAACGGCTCGCTCACCGTTTGACGCCGTATGACGCGTGAACAGGTGGTCAAGGGGGAGCAGTTCATGAGTGCTATCCGGACAGCAACCGGGAGCCGCGACACACTGAACAGGCGATGGCCGAGGGCCCCCTCGGTAGCTCTGCCCTTCGCTGCCGGCAGCTGAGACATGAGGCCAGCGCGTACCTCAGGGCCGAGGTCGGCACTGGCCAGGCACCGCTCTCAGTCCCACACCCCACACGGTGGCGTCTGTTCCATTCCGCGCGCTGGGATGGTGTCGGAGAGAAGTCGACGAAACGCCCGCACCCACGAGCCGTACTGCGCAGTCGAAGCATCCATGCATGATCGGATCTCTGAGATGTCGATCTGGCATCTCTATCCACGGCCACAACTCGGGCGCCGAACGAAACTCGACGAATTATATGATAATTACGAAACTCGACGAATTATATGATAATTACGAAACTCGACATGATTGTACTCGACATGATTGTGCACGACGCGTAGCCGGCTGACGCGATGAGGCGTGCACCGTGGTCGCGCGCGTTAAGACTTAGTTAAGAGAAAACCGGTCGTGGGGATTCCCGCTTGTGCGGGGATTGGAATGCGGAGCCGGAGGCCGGAGCGCGCGCACTCACCTAAACCTTTCCCACCGCAATTTAGGGGGTCCCGCCAATTGGTAGGGTAGCTTGTTCTGTTGTAAATTATGCTCTCTATTCGCCGCCTCGTCCTGTATGACGACGCGGGAATCTTCGCTCATCAGCATCATCAACACAGCTCCGACGCAATTCTCCTCCGCACCGGCGCCCACCGCGGCGCGCGTCGCGGCGCCCGTCGTGGCGCCCATCACGGCGCCTCGTTCTTCTCGGGCGAGTGTGGGTTTGCCGCGTGAAGTAGCCCAGGCACAAGCCCGAGACGCGGTGTGAGCATGCAAGCGCTCGCGACGGCGCAAAAGGGCAGCGTGCACACAGGGATACCCAGACCCGCCGCGACGATGCCCTTGGCGCCACCGAAGACCAAGGTCGATGCCACGGCACCGGAGCCGGCGAGGGCATACATTTCCAATTTAGGAACGAAGAAGACGCCGACGGCGAGGGAGGTGAGGGCCGCGTTGAAACCCCACAGCCCGTTGGCGATGTCGAAGTGCGACGCGCCCAGTACGGCGCCCGTACCGGTGCCGATTGCGGAGCCCATCAGCGTGAGCGCAGCGCACTGTGGGGAATAGACGCCGATGGCGCCGAGCATCATCGCGCCTGCGATCGGGTCGTTGACGACAAAGATCTGCGACACACCCACGAGAGGAGCGCAGAGCCAGTCGGTGATGCCGCCCACGACGGCGGATGGGTCAGGCGGCGGCGAGAACTCCCACAGCGGCCTGACGAAGGCGAGCACCGAGAGCGTCGCCATGTTGAAGGCGAGAGTGAACTGCGGCACTGCGCCACACGCCATCTTGAGAGGCACCGTGAGCAACGTGCTGCCGCCGGCGGCGACGGCGGCGGCGACCGCGGTGGGCAATGTCCACGCGTCCGTGCCCATGAAGACGGAGAAGGCGCATCCGACGAGGCAGCCGTTGTAGCCGGTCAGTCCGTTGGCGATGGCGCCCGAGTCAAGGTTGAAGACTTTGGCGGTCGTGGTAGCCGAAACCGTGCCAATGGTCGCCAGCGTGCCGAGCCACGGATCGCCCTTGAAGAGCGCGGCAAGCATCAACGCTCCGGAGGCTGCGCTGTTGCAGAAGACCACCTGCCCCACGCCTCGCAACACCTCATCAACAAACGGTGGCAGGCCGGGCTTGTTGGAATCAGAGGATGACGGTGGCGTTGCTTGAGGTGGGCTCGTTTTCGCGGGTGTAGACTTGGATGCGAGCGCCCGCACGGTATGGCCGGGATGACGTAGCGGCCCGTGCGCGAGCGGCACCTCCATCATTTTCAGCGCGCGCGGCCGGCCGCATCGAGTGAGCTGCACAGTTCCCCGCCACAGCATTCCTTGTTCGGCACGAGATTTGTCTCGAAATAGTTCGAGTGATCTCGCCGAGTGATCTCGCCACTTTTCAAGTCTCCTGAAACTTGAATTAAGCGACTTTGGCTTGAAACGGCCCGTGGCGTAGGTCGGACTTACGTTCACACGTTTGACACAAACATTCGCTATACAATACGATACTGGGCGAGGGGGAAGTCGAAGTGTACACGAGTCGTGAACAACCGTGTGGTGCTGCGGATCAACAGGACCAGGACATGTCTCAAGAGGGCGACTACGAGGGCTGGGCAACAGTAATGTCATGCAGTACAACGTCGCGGAGAGGGTACACGGCCGGCCCACCGCACGCGCGAAGACGTACGTGCGAGGTGCGACAAGCCGAGCCGGAGGTGTACATAAAGGTACATCGGCCTGGGAGTGTCCCTGATGGCCAGAACGTACTCGTGCGTGCATGCATGCGCGTCCTCGTGCATGCATGCTGGCGTCCTCGTGCGTGCATGCATGCTGGCGTCCTCGTGCATGCATGCATGCTGCGTCTTGCTGCGCGCGCGCTCACGCGCGATCGAGGCGGTACATAACGACATGACCGGCAAGCATCGTGACGCGCCGGACGCTCCAGCGATTCTCGTGCGTCGCCGCCGCCGAGAAGACGTCCGTGTCGATGTTTGTGAGGTACTCGAGGACATACGGTTCGCCCATCAAGAAAAATTCTCCGTTCATGGGCTTCTTCGCAAGCGTCTCTTGGAACTCGGGGTGGATGTCGACGATCACGACGGACTCGCGCGCGACGCGCATCATGTTGGCCAGCACGCGTTTACGCGCATCGCCCGGCATCTCGTGCATTGCGTACATGATCGTCACGACGTCGTAGCCCTGGGTATCGCCGTAAGTCTCCGCGTTGCCAAACGAGAAGGACAAGTCAGGCCGATGGAAGCGTGCGACGTTGAGCATCATGGGTGAGGTGTCGATGGCGTGGCCGCCTTCCATCGTCGAGAAGCCGACGCCACAGCAAAGGTCGAGCACCGTCTTGTCGGTCCCGATCATGTCGTGAGCCACCTTGCGGACATCCAAACCGCCATAGGATGCACGGTCGATGACCGCCGTGGCCAGTGGCGCCATGAGGGCGTGGAAAAAGCCGCCAAGCCCGATGTTGCCAAACGTGTGGATCTGCGGATTGTACCAGTACGGAACCGGTGCCGTTGTTCCCGTCGAGGACGCGGCATCCTTGGGCCGCGTCGTCACGGCCAGGTCCCCCGAGAGAACAGCACCCTTGGGCCGCGACGAACCCATTTTGATTGGTGGCTTGGCGGAGAAGCCAGAGGCGACCCGGGTGTGCATCGCAAGGAGCGTCACGATCGCGCCTGCCGTGCGCGAGAGCATTGTGCGCGAGGGCGTTGGGTTTAGCGCGGCGTTGATGACGAGCAGTCCATCCACTGTTCGCGAGTCGAGTATGGGCTCTCGCCGCGCAGACGGGTGTTTTCCAGTAAACTACCCCTTTAGCGATGAGTTATTAGGGTTTCGTTGATGGTATCCGTCTCAAAATGGCGTGGCGAGAAAATTTGACGAGTTTCGACATTGCACGTTCGTCAGGCAGTGAGCTTTCACGAATCCTTCCTGTCAGCGGCGTGGAAAGGTCGTCCAGAGAAAGGCGCGGTCCCGGTCGAACCCACAAGTCCCCGCGGCGTCCGAACAGTTTACGTCCGATCGGCGCGCGCCGCTCACGAGAAACGCAAGGAGAGGCGAGGCTTCTCTTCTACTGACTTCTGACAGATTTCACGATCGAGACATCGCATGCTCGGCTATCTAGACGAGACATGCTTACACAAATTAATTTCGTTTAGGGTAACTGTTCGGTCGAAACTCGAATAAACTCGTATAACTCCTTTGTGTAGCGCGTAGGATGTGGTCTCTGAAAAAGTAAATATAGAGGAACAAGCTTGTCATGTATTGCGGTGCGAGCCGCTCGCACCCTTCACGCACCTCAAACTGAAATTCATGTATCTCTCCGTCACCTCCGCCCGAGCTCCGCCACAAAATCGCCGAGGGCGCTCTCGACGCGCTGCTTGAGGTGCGCGAGCTCGGCCTGCACCGCCGGTCGCGCCGCCGACGACGGCGCGACTGTCCACTGCTCGCCTAGCTCATACGTAACGGCCGCTGCCGGTAGGCCGGATTTGGAAGGTCCGGTTGGGCAGATCTCGCTGTACAGCAGCTTGCCACGGGCCGCCGTCGTGGGCACCTCCCCCCCGGCTCCGGCGTCGTCCTGGGCACCCCAGCGCCACTCGATCTCGCACTTGAGCTCGAACGGCCGTTTCACCCTGCCGCGCATGCTGATGATCGACGCGTGCCCCTCGAGCGCCGCGACATTGCTCACCGAGATATTGGCCAAGCTCAGCCCCTCGAGCCGCCTCTGCACGTCGGCGAGGGCCCACGCGCTCACGTCGCGCTCCTCCCACGTGCCCGCGCTGTTCCAAGCACTGGCCGCGCTCGTTGGCGCAGTCGTGGGCGCCACCATGGGCACCGTCGGCATGGGCGCCGTCGTGGGCGTCGGCTTGGGCGCCGTCATGGGCGCCATCTCGAGCTTCTTGGGCGCCTTTTGGGCATCGAGGAGCGCTTTGGTTGCGGTGTCCACCTGTGGGAAGACGGGATGGCGCCGTGGTGAGCACTTGCATGCAATCAGACTCCACCTCCGATGGTTGCGGCGTTCACACCTGGTCGGTGCGGGCGAAGTACGATGTCTTGCTTCCGTCGGCGCGGACCTGATGAGGGAGGCAATCAGAGAGGCGATCAGAGGCGATCGGAGGCGATCAGAGGCCATCAGAGGCCTTCAATAGCCATCCGACCACAGATGTGCTACCTTGTACCCCCTGCAATCAGGGATACTCAGGGACACTCTGTGGCACTCAATGGCACTCTGTGGCACTGGGTGACACTCTGTGGTACTCTGTGGTACTCTGTGGAGCGTACCTTGTACCCTCTGCTGAAGCCCTCGAGCAAAGCTGCCTCGTCCTCGTCCTCCACCTCCAGCTTCGTCACCGCCGACTGCGATGCTCGACGCGCCTCCTCTTGCTGGCGCGCCTGATGAGGGACGCAATCAGTCGCAATCAGTCGCAATCAGTCGCAATCAGTCGCAATCAGTCGCAATCAGTCGCAATCAGTCGCAATCAGTCGCAATTAGCCGAAGCTCCTCTCGCTGTCGCGCACCTCCTCAGCCTTTCGCAGGTCCTCGTCCGCCTTTCGCTTGGCCTCGCGCTCCTCTTGGCGCGCTCTCTCCTTCGTTGCAGCCTTGAGCTTCGCCTGATGAGGGAGGCCATCAGAGGCCATCAGAGGCCATCCCAGGCCATCCGAGGCATGCGTGGCACACTCAGTGGCACACTCAGCGCCACTCACCTGCCCGAACTCCTCAAGTGTGAGTGGTGCAAGCTTATCAAGGGCCGCTCGCGCCTCCGCGTCCCCCGACGCCGCCGCGGACGCAAGTAGATCGATCGCGGGGTTCGGCGGCCCGCGTTGGCGTAGTGCGTCGCACTCCTGGCGCCACTCGTGCAGCAGCGCCGCCTCCTGCTTCGCGAGCGCCTGGGCCTTCGCCGCCTTCTCTCGCGCCTCGATCGCCGCTTCCTCTTTCGCGAGCCCTTCGAAAGCTTTGCCCATCATCGCACGTTCAGACGAGGCTTGCTCCTTGAGCTTGGCGAGCACGAGCTCGAGCGCGGCGCGCGCCTCCCGATTTTTCGGGTCCGCCTTGATCACGGCGGTCAGGTCGGCCTTGGCCTCGGCCAGCCTGCCCACGTGGGAGCACGCGACACCCCGTCGAAGCCGGGCCTTGACGAGGGAGGGATCGAGGTCCACGGCGGCGGACGCGGCGCGCAGGGCGCTCTCCCACTGCTGCGCTTTGACGTGACACGCGGCCAGGTTGTTGTGGCACGCGGCCAGCAGTGGCGACGCCGTGTCCGTCTCGCCCGGGTTGCTCTTCCACCACACGCGGAGGGCCGTCTTGGCCGCGTCGGATGTCAGCTTGGCGACGGCCTGCTCGTACGCCGCAGTGGCCGCGGCAAGGTCACCCGCGGTGAAATTTTCGTTGCCGAGCGCCTTGAGCTCGTTGGCCTTCGCGATCAGGCTGGCGACGCCATCGCCGGGCGCCGACTCGTCGTCGGAATCCATATCTACAGAAAGCGCCGTGAACTGACGTGTGAACGTTAACACGACAGACGCGACAACCGGTGCTACGGCACTGTGTGAAGAGACTACGCGCACCGCACCAAGAGACTACGAGTACCGCCGATGCAAACGACCAGATGCACCCCGCCCAAGTCCCGAAAGTCGCAAGGCTCTCAACCACCGTAATCTCAACACCATCTCAACACCAGGGATTCCCTTTGTGGGGATGGCACGGCACGTCGGCGAGCGAGGCTACGCCTGGTAGCTTGAGCAGGTCCATTTCGGTGCGTGCGTCACAACAAGTCTCATGAACCTGCGTGCAAGGTCATCCAAGCTCATCAGATCTCATTAGAGGTCATCAGAGGTCATCAAGTATGGGGTCTGACACACCTTGGTAAACAGCGGACGCGTGTCCGTCGGGTGTTGCGCACGGCGCACGTTGATGATGTGGCCGGACAGAGTAGAGGGCAGCGAGCCTACGAAACCGCCGGGCGCCTCGGCGCACACGATCTACGTCCAGATGGCGAGGGCAATCAGCGCCGAACAATCATTCATGCCCATTCACAGCCCATTCACAGCCCATTCATGGCCCCATCCACGGATGGCACTCAACGGCGAACAACAGCACTCAATGGCACTCAATGGCAATCCAATGGCACTCAGCGCACCTGCTCGAGGATGGCGAGCACGTCAGCCCAGAGCTTCTGTGGAAAGGCGGAGAGCGCGAGCACGAGCGGAGGTTGCGCGAGATCGTCGACGAACACCAGCTTGTACCCGCCCAGCTGCGCGAGCGGCTTGAACCAGCTGCGTCCGAACTCGTGCGAACTCGTCATCAGTCGTCATCAGTCGTCATCAGTGGTCATCAGTGGTCATCAGTGGTCATCAGTGGTCATCAGTGGTCATCAGTCGTCCGAACTCGTGCGTGGCGACGAAGACAATCAATTGCAATCAATTGCAATCAATTGCAATCAATTGCAATCAATTGCAATCAATGGCAATCAATGGCAATCAATTGCATCCGTTTCAATCAGCGCACCTGCGTTCGAGCTCGTCCGTGGCGACGAAGACCGTGGCGCCGTTGACGAACCCCTCGTCCTTCGCCAGCTGTCCGAAGAATTCGGTCGTCATCTTGCCGCCGAAGACGGCCGCGTAGCTGATGAGGGAGGCAATCAGTGGTCATCAGGGGTCATCAGGGGTCATCAGTCGTCATCTTGCCGCCGAAGATTGCATGTACGCACGCCTTGTCGACAACGGCCTTGTCGCCACGGCGCACGTGCATCGCCGCGTACGAAGGGCCAAGAGGTGCCGCCGCCTCGCGCGCCGCACGCACGAGTGTCGGGTGGTACCTGATGAGGGAGGCAATCAGCATGCAATCAGTCTCTCGCGCCGCATGCATGAGTGTCGGGTGGTACTTGATGAGAGACTGATTGCAAGCGGATTGCATGCTGTGAGAGAGAAGGCGCCGTATAGACGGCAATCAGAGGCAATCAGAGGCCCACCAGAGGCCCATCAGAGGGCCATCAGAGGCCCATCAGAGGCCCATGAGCGAAGGCCAGAGGGGAGACTAGTTATGGATTCAGCGTACGCTATCAGCTTGTACATCTCGAGCGCGATCTCCTCGGGCAACGGCCACGTCCAAAAAAGGCAACAGGTGACCCGGAGCAGACCGACGTCGCTGCCCGCGTGGTCGCGCACCCAGACCTCGCGCGACCAGCGAGGCATGCCGCGCCTCCGATGAGGCTGCCCTTCGCCCGAGAGCGTCACCGTCGACCGATCGGCCGCAGCGAGCGCGGGTGCGAGCAGCCCATCGACGCTGCCATGCTCATCCTCGCAGAGGACGCGCACGCCGAGCCGGGCGAGGGTGCTCAGGTCGAGCAGCCTCGCCACGCTCACGCGCGCGTCGCCCCGACGCCGTACCCACGCAAACGGCGGCACGATCAGCGTCCTGTTGAGCAGCCGCGCCATGTCCAAGGCGCAGAGCAAGTTGAGGATCTGATTATTCCACCCGTTGTCGGTGACGTACGTGAAGAAGCGCTCGGAGCTCGCGTCGACGATGCTCAGGGAGCCGTCCGCGCGCACGACCGCCGGCATCCCCGTGGAGGGCACGAACTGGCCCGCACGGCCCGACGTGACTTTGTCGATGAAGTCCGTGTTCATCGTATGCGCAAAGGTAGAGAGCGGCGTGCCCAGCGGCTCGTCGCACTCAGCCTCAGCATCTGCCGCCACTCCAGTGCTTAGGAGCAGCAGACAGATCAGTTGCATGAGGGTTCGCACTCCCGCGGCGCGGGGTTCTCGATCTGTGAAGAGCGAAAGGGAGGGGGACAGGAGCCGCGTGCGTGCGTGCGTGCGTGCGTGGCCGGTCGAGGAGTTCCACGAAGTTCACGTTCACGTTTAAATTGCCATCTCGGCAAGACGCACTACCACATAATGTACGACGACAACTTTAAGTTCCCGGAGACAGTCTGGAGTCTGGCTATCTGGGTACAAAGATTGTCCAAGACACCTATTGACCCTGTGGACCCGAGCATGAACCGACAGAGTAGAACCGACTGACAGCGTTAACGACCTTACACAAGCATGCCACACAAGATCAACCCTTTATGTCTCCGGTTAGTCTCCGGTTAGTCTCCGGTAGCCCACTGGGCAAGCTCGCCGTCGAGCTCAAAGCTGTCTGGCTCGAATGCTAGCTGCGCTGCTCCCCAGTCTATCGCGATGCCTGTGCTCAGAAGACAATCACTTTCGCTGCCCCACTGGCGAAGCTCGGCACCTAGCTCGGCAACGAGATCGAAGCTTCCTGCTTGCGGTGTTTCCCTTCCCGTCCCCGGCATGGTCAACGCGAACGGGGGCAGGGAACGGTAGGCATCGCGTTCCTGGTGCGCCACTCCCGATCCTGTCGGCGGGAGCGGCGGTAAGGTGGAAGGAGCGGGCTCAAGTCCCTGCGCGGAAGGAGCGGGCTTAAGTCCCTGGTTGGAAAGAGCGGCCCGAGCCTCATTAGCCTTTCGTCTCCGCTTGGAAGCAGGCGACATGGACATGTGTGACCGCTCCCATTCGTCGACGATGTCGAGCAAGAAGTCGCAATTGGACGAGTCCTTCACCGCAGCGATAATGTCTCTCACCAAGAGCGTGGTGCGTTTCTCGGCAATCATAAACTGTGCCGCACGCGCCGTGATGAGGCGCAGGAACACTCTAGTAGCATAGGCCATGAGATAAACTGCATTGGCGGAGACCATTCGTGGGCTCCCGAATATCGTAGGCCTCTTCATGATCCTCTTGACTCTGACGATGGGCCACTCGTTGAGGATGCGCTTCTCCCACAAATGGTCGCTTTTGTCCGCCACCCGCATTTCGAGCTCGAGCTTTGTGGACTCGAGGAACTTACGAGTGAACTCGGCTTCTTGCTCGCTCTTCTGGCGCGCCTTGTGGATTGGGCCGAACGAGGGCAAGATCTTCATCATTGGTCTCTTCTGCACGGTTCTTCTCCCCGCACGGAGGTATTGCACGGAGGTATTAGGCAATTCCGGCAGAACTTAGGAACGCGCAACGCGAGATGTTCTCTACTATTTTAGGAAAAGGTTTATCTCCTGTTGCGCGATCCTAAGTTCTGGGAGAAGCGCATCTCCCGCAAACTAAATTGATCTCATCCGAATCTGCTGTCGCAGCGCAAGAGCTATCCAAAAGAGGTGCTGTATGCATCTGGATGTATTGTTGGTGACAATTGGTTGGTGGGAAAAGCTGCATCTCCCTCATGGTCTCCGTTCGCTCGTTCCTGGAAGCATGCGCAAATGCCTCACCTCTCTCCGCCATGGTGCGCCTCCGCCTACGGTAACCTCTCCCACTGACCTCTCCCCGCCTTGGTGCGCCCCCGCCTCTTGCCGCCTCGCCCGGTCCGTGCCTTGCTGCGTCGCTCGGCCGAGTCCGCCACGGCGACCGCCCCGCGCGCCTCAGTCGCCTGTGCGTACGCAATCAGACGCAATCAGACGCAATCAGACGCAATCAGACGCAATCAGACGCAATCAGACGCAATCAGACGCAATCAGACGCGTCGCACGCAGATGGTTGACAGATGGTCCACGGATCGGCAGCATCACCTGGCCGTAGATCCACCGGCCGAGGCAATCAGCCTGCAATCAGCCTGCAATCAGCCTGCAATCAGCCTGCAATCAGCCTGCAATCAGCCTGCAATCAGCATCACCTGGCCGTAGATCCACCGGCCGAGGCAATCAGCCTGCAATCAGCCTGCAATCAGCCTGCAATCAGCGTGCAATCAGCATCACCTGGCCGTAGATCCACCGGCCGAAGTAGCTCGCGTCGCCGTGCCTGCCCAGCACAGGGCGCGATAGAATGTCAAAAGCACTCAGGTGCACTCAGGTGCACTCAAAGAGCCAACAGTGCTATCCACAGTGCTCACCTGTTCACAAAGAGCGCGGTCAACTTAAACTTGTGATGACCAGATGACGTGGCGTTGAGGACCGTAAGGCGCACGCCGCAGCGCCGCCGGGTGCTCTCACGCAACGCCTCTGCCGTTGGAGGCTGCTGTTGGATCCGCACGGAAAAGTAGACGAGATCGAGAGGCGAGATGCGCTCGAGATTGTGCGCGTCGATCACGAGCGGCTCGCATGCACACTGGTGCATGCAATCGACACGGACGGAGCCCATGTGCTCATAGCTCTTCAGGTAGCCAATCCCGACTCGGTTAGCCACGCTCGTCGTGTCGCCGAGAGCGTACGAGAAGGTGCACTGCGCGTGGCATGCGCAGTCCAACCAGACGCACTCAGACGCACTCAGACGCACTCAGACGCACTCAGACGCACTCAGACGCACTCAGACGCACTCAGACGCACTCAGACGCACTCAGACGCACTCAGATGCCAATAAAGACAATCAAAAGCCATCCGAGCTCATCAGGGCTCATTAAGGCTCATCAGAGCCACTCATTGCGGCCACGTGCACCTGCGCGCCCACGACGGCGCTCAACCAGCCGGGTTTTGGCACGCCGGAAGGCGAACGCTCGACGGCGTACGCCCAGCCGATACAACCCTCACGCTCGACCAAGGCATGCAACGAGTCCGCATCATGGCACTCCAGCCGGCGAGCCTCCGCGCCGGCGACGTTGGGTAGCATGGGCTGCGGCGGCAGCGTCCGAATGCCGCCGGGCCGTGCACACGTGGCCAGGGCGTCTGTGGAATTGGCATCGCCTAATTTGGCATTGAGGGGCTTCACCGAGCGCCCCGCCGCGAAACGCACGGCGTCGTCGTGGGCGAGGGCAATCAGAGCTGAGGGTGACATCGAGGGCGACGACGTGGGCGTGGGCACCACGGGTTCGTCATGGGCGGCATGCATCGGAGCTCCGGTGAGCTCGAGCATCAGGAGCGCCGTCTTGAGCAGATGGACGAGGCCGTGAGCAAGGATCGCATGCCCATAATTGGAAGGGTGGATCCGGTCGTAATAGAGCTCATGCAGGCGCAGCCCGCCAAACGTACGGTTGGCCTTCATCGCGTGCCAGATGACGTTACGCAGCGAGATTGAGGGCAGATCGTAATACCTCGCGAGCATCTCGAGCGAGTCTTCATTCGCAGTGTGGCCCCATTGCTTGTGATAGCTGAACGCGAGGTCGGACGCGTGCGCGAGCGGCGCGGCGGGCACCGTGCGCCCGCGCTGCCCCTCATTCGGCCAGCGCGCGTACCAAGATTTGGGCGTCTCCATCGTCCAAAACGGGAATGCATGCACGAAGACGACGGCGGGTGCCGACGGAAAGCCGAGCACTTGGCGCAGCATGCGTTCGACCGACTCACGGCCCAGCTCGCACGGATCCGGCTGCCCGGACGAGGCGCCCTCGCGCCGAGCACGCCCGCACATGTTCGCCGAGGCTTCGAGGAGAACGAGGTCGACGGTCGGAGGTACGTGAAGCGAGAGGCACTGCTCCATGTAGCCTGGCGGCACGGCGGGCATGGCGGCGTTAATGTGGCCGACGTGGCCGGGGAAGCGCGACTGCAGCCACCGCTGCAGCTTGCGGTGGTAGAGGCCGCTCTGATCCGGGCGTACGCGCGACGACGACCCCGCCGACACGGAGCCGCCCAGCACCGCGATGCTCACATTGTTGCCCGCCCGCAGCTTGGCGGCGAAGCAGCGTAGGCGGTTGAGGCCGCCCTCGTGCGAGACGGCGCGTCGCAAGTGTGCGAGATTTAATACGCCCGCAGGAAGGTCGTCTCCAAGCAAAGGAAGCGACGCGAGCTCGCGAAAGAGAGCGCTAGCGACATCCATTTCTTTGATTTTTTCCGTTGAAGTGAATTGTGCATGCAATCCGCTTTGTGTCAGAAACACACGGTGAAACCGCCTTCTCCCTTCCTTCTCCCGCTCCCACGCGCCCATTTGTCTCACATCCCACGTCCATCAAGAGTCTTCACAGCCTTGTTCGCCCCCTTCACACCGGGAGTCGTCAGTGGTCGACCGCCGGTTCACGCAGCGGCGCGCGTGCGCGTGCGCGCGATGCATCGCGCCCAGTCCGCGCCCGATCCGAAGTATGTGCGGGAGGTCTCCATCCTGTCCCGCTTCTCCTTTGGGGAGATTACCCGAGAGGACGTGCGTCCGGCGGTGCGGCTCGACGACGTTGCCCGGCCTCAGCTCAAGCAATTCGAGCCTTCGGCGGGGTTGCCTGGCAGCCGGAAGACGCTGAGGAAGAGCAAGAGTTCTGAGACGCTGAGGAAGAGCAAGAATTCTGAGCTGGACCCGCCGCGCACCGCGTCAGTGCACGTGGCACGGCCGCAGGCAGATCGGCTCAACACCACCGGCTTCCACGACGAGCGCCACCGCGGCCACTCATCCGGGGCGATGCTGCACGTCGAGGCGTTCGAGTTTGAGGCGCCACCGCAGTCGGCGGCGATGCGGCACGGCATCTCGACTCCGACGCTCGCACCGGCCGCGCTCCGCCACCGCCGGCCCGGCAGCAGGCCCAGTGCCATGGCGGGAGCCATGCTGCCATCGCTCTCGTGGCCGGCCGGAGCCGCGCCCGCGGCGGCCACGGGCCTGCTCCTGGGGAAAGGCGCGCTCCCGCCGACGGACGCGCAGCAGATGGCGGCACAGCCGGACGCGCGTGACGAGTTACGGTCCGCGCCACGCTCGACGCCCAAATCGAGTCCACGTGGCCTCGATGGACTCGAGCCTGCCCCTACCGCCAACGCCGCCAACGCCGCCGCCGCCGCCGTCGCCGCCGTCGCCGTCGTCGCAGCAGCAGCAGGATCAGCCGCAGCAGCGGCATTCGCCGCAGCCGCCACATCAGCCTCGCCGCATCAGCCTCGCCGGCAGGCGCCAGTGCCTAATATGGCAGTGTCCTTAGGATCGCATTCCCCTTCGCCCGTGCCCTCCTCGTCAGCCTCGCCCATGCCGCTCAAGCGGATGTCGGCCCGGGCGGCAGACGAGCCCGATCGCACGGAATCTCCATCGGTCTCTCCGTCGGTGTCACCATCTCGTCGGACCTCGACCGTCGAGATGTCTCCGTCGGTGTCACCATCTCGTCGGACCTCGACCGTCGAGATGGATTCGTTGGGTTCGTCACCATCTCGTCGGACCTCGACCGTCGAGATGGATTCGTTGGGTTCGTCACCGTCGGCGTGGAAGCGCGCCAAGATCAAGACTGTGCGCACGAGACGGCGCGCTCGAGATAGCGCCCCGATGACCTCTAATTGACCTCTGATTGACCTCTGATTGACCTTCAATCGCAGATGCGCCCGAGTCGGCGCTACTCGATCTTCGATCGCATCTTGCGCCCCGTCAACCGCTGGCAGCGAACGGTAATTACCACCTGATGGTCGCTGATTGCTCCCTGACAGCCACTGGTTGCCACTGATTGTCACTGATGTATCATCGACTGTCACTGATTTGTGGCAATCAGTGGCGGTCAGGGCCATGGATCCGTCACTGATTCGTCACTGATTACCGTCATCAGGTCCTTACAACCGCCTTCCTAACTCGGCTCGCGAATGATTCGTCACTGATTACCGTCATCAGGTCCTTACAACCGCCTTCCTAACTCGGCTCGCGAATGATTCGTCACTGATTACCGTCATCAGGTCCTTACAACCGCCTTCCTAACTCGGCTCGCGAAACGGATCCATCTGCTCAAGAAGCTTCGCGCCATCTTCGCCACCATCATCGTGCCGCATAGGAAGAAGCTTGCCATTTTAAGGCCGCTCAAGATGTTCGCCTCCCTCTCGTACCGCGAAGTCTACGCGCTCGCGGGCATGATGAAGCTCAAGCTACTGCCTCGGTGCGCACCAGCAGAGTGCCTCTGGTGATCTCTGATGACCTCTGATGACCTCGGAGTGCGTCTGAGTGCGTCTGATTGCCTCACCGATTGCAGGTACGCCAAGGCCCTGCGTGCCGGGTGCGCGCCGTCCGCCTTCTACGTCGTAGTCTGGGGCGGTTTGCATTTCATTGGCGGTCGAGAAGATGGGCTGCCTCAGACCGTAGGTGTGGGCGAGAGCTTCGGTGGCGGGCATCTCGCCTCGCCGCTCAATCTGGGCGACATCAAGGGGGACAGCAAGGGGGACGGCGCCGTAGCGGGCTCGCACAGAGGGCAACTGTCGGTGTCTCCGGGGCGCGAGGTCATGGGCGGAGGGCAATCTCCGGGGCGCGAGATCGCGTCGAATGACGTACCTCTCGAGCCATTCGATCTGCAGGCCGCCGAGCCGACCCTGCTGCTCAGCCTGCGAGTGAGTGATGTCGATACGATCCTCCATCCGACTGAGTGCATGCTGATGGCCTCCCTCATTGCATGCAGGTGAGTGATGTCGATACGATCCTCCATCCGACTGAGTGCATGCTGATGACCTCCCTCATTGCATGCAGGTGAGTGATGTCGATACGATCCTCCATCCGACTGAGTGCATGCTGATGGCCTCCCTCATTGCATGCTGATGGCTCCCTCATTGCATGCTGATGGCCTCCCTGATCGCAGGTGAGTGATGTGGATACAATCCTCCATCCGTGGTTCATTACTCTGCAGAAGCAGTACGTGCCGCCTTGGAGTGCACCGCCTTGAGTGCACCGCCTTGAGTGCGCCGCCTTGGAGTGCGCCGCCTTGGAGTGCGACCCTAAATGGACTCTCTGATGGCCCCCATCATCAGGTACGTGAGTAGCCAGCTCAAGTTTGATATGCTCATCAGGGCGCCTGCCTTCGCGCGTGCGGGCGTTGAGTTGGTCGATCAGCTCGCCTCATGCTTCGTGCTGCACCGAGCGCCTTCAGGAGCGACGCTCTACCACGCCGGAGACCGACCAAACGGCGCGTTCTTGCTAATCGAGGGCACGGTCGATCTCTTCGCACCTCCGAGATTGAACCTGAGCGGTCCGAGGAGCTTTGAGGACACTCAGCCGAGTCTAGTGATGCGTCGATCTCAGCTGAGCGAGTGCGCGTGGGTTGGCGAAGGTACGTTGATGACCGCTGAATGCCACTGTTTGCGACCGATGACCACTGATGAGCTCTGATTGCCCCCCTCATCAGGTGCTCTGTTCCACGGGCGCGAGCCACCGGGCAGCCGTGATGACGGGCCAGGCAAGGGCTACCGCCGCTCGCACACTGCCCGGGCCGCCCGTGCGTGCCAGATGCTGCGCCTGCCGCAGGCGTCCTTCGCGCGCTTCGAGCAACTCGCTACGGTCCTGCTGCCCATGCTGCGCACCCACGACAAGCGGCTCGAAGAGCTCGTGGCCGACCCCCCACCCAAATTTGGGCATGCGACGAAACGGGTCGAGGCGGCGGGGGAGGATGCGGGCCTGAAGGAGATGCAGCAGTTCGCGCACGAAGCCGCTCTGGCAGCGCGCGTACGGGAGTTTGATATTGTCCGTTACATTGATTGCCATTGATTGCCATTGATTGCATGCACCTGAGTGTCCCTAACTAGGGAGTTTGATATTGTCCGTTACATGCACCTGAGTGTCCCTAACCCGATGCGCTCGGAGTGCCACTGATGGACATGGGTTGCCACTGATGGCCACTGATGGCCACTGATTGCCATGGTTTGCCACTGATGGCCACTGATTGCCATGGTTTGCCACTGATGGCCACTGATTGCCATGGTTTGCCGCAGGCGGAGGCGCACAGGCGCTTCGAGCAGAGCCAGCACCGCGACTTGAAGGCCACGTTCATCTACAACCTCGCGTCCGCCTACGACCGCATCGACCGGTACAAGCGCCTGCAAGAGGGGGAGAAGGCGCCGCGCTCGGCTTCGCTCCAAAAGGGGAGCTCTCCGAGAAAGGCAACTGCCACGCCCCAATCCCTCGTCGCTGGCCCGAGCCATGCTGCCCCTACGCCAGCACCTACGGTGTAGCCATGCTGCGATGAACACACTTCATACACATGTATCTGGTGGCCTCATGTGGCCATCCTTCTAGATCCGGAGTAGAGGACTGAGGAGAACTTACAGCATTCTTGCTCACCTAGCATTTCACGAGTCTGCAGCAGAAAATCATTCGAGATTTGATCCAGTGACCCACACCTCCCCATGCCATGCTCTTCGTTTCCCGTCGGGGTGCGTAGGCATAAGTTTCGATCTTCTTCATTCCTATGATTCATTGCGGACTTCGCCGAAAAACGCGCGACGTCCTGCTGGGGAGAGGCGCGACGGGCGTTCGCCGAAGCGAAGCGCAGCGCGCGCCGCGCCGCACGTGAGGTACCAGCCTGTACGTAATGGAGGGCCTGAGCGAATACGAGCAGCAACGGCTGGCTCACATAAGGCGCAACCACGAGATGCTCGTCCGGCTCGGGCTTGTCGACGCCGACTCAAAGCCGATCTTCTGTGCTTCCGCCAAGGGGAAGATGATTGCCAAGGGGCCGACGAAGCAGCGCACAAAGCTGCCTGCTGTGCCGCCGGAGAGCCTGCGCCGCTCGAGCCGCAAGCGTGGCGACAACCCCGAGTACGGCCCTGAGGTGGTCGACTCGTATGGTGACGAGGATGAAGAGGTCTCGGGAAAGAAGCGCAAGCTCGATCCGGAGAGAAATGGGAAACTTGGCGCCAAGGACGACGAGGCTGCGGTGCAAGCCGACATGCTCGAAGCTGCCACCGAATTCTTGCGTGCGGCGCGCGAGGCGCTCTTGCAGTTTGTCTCCTCGGCGGATGGCGAGGCGCCCGCCACGGCCGAAGGCTGGCACGCCGAGGCCGTGCAGCGCTGGGGGCCCCAAGTGGGCGGCGAGACTGGGGATGAGCGCGACTGGGAGACCTACGTGTCCTCGCGCCTCTCAAAGCCGCCGCCCACGAGCTCACTCGACCTGCTCCAAGAGTACTATGCGGCCGACACGTGGCAACTGCTCTGCTGCTGCGTGCTGATGACGCGCTGCTCGTCGTGGGCGACGAAGCACAGGTGCATCTCCGGCTTCTTCGAGGCGTTTCCCACACCGTCGGCCTTTCTTAGCAAGGTGGTCCTCGCCGGAGAGACGGCCGATCTCAAGCCGATCATTCACTCACTCGGCCTCTTCGACGACCGGCTCAAGAGCCTCGTCAACGTCACACGGGCCTTCCTCTTTGGCGACGATGCCTTTGAGGTGGGCCTCGAAGGCGAGCACCTGATGGCCACTGATGGCCTCTGATGACCACTGATTGCCTCCCTCATCAGGTTGGCCTCCAAGGCGAGCACAAGATTAAGGGCGTGGGCGAGTTCGGCTACCACTCGTGGCTCATCTTCTGCCGTGACGAGGGCGCGACGCTCAAGGCGACGGACGAGACGCTCAAGGGCTTTTGCCGCTGGCGGTCCCGGCATGCGCAGGCCGAAGAGACATGTAAGAACGCCACGGCTTCGTGATCGGTGCTCCGCTGTACATGCTGTGCACGTACACAGCTCCGTTCGCGCGTGCGTTCGGTATTGTGACAGCGACCAGTGCGTGAGGGTTGAGGGTTGAGGTACTATTCGTCATCGAAGGTCGGGTGTCGGCGACGTGGCGCTAACGAAATTGCACTACGCTATGGAGTTGACAATCTCTATGATCTCTAATGAAGTCACGATGGATTAAAGAGGCGAAGTTGCTCCATACCGAACGCTCACATCAACTCGGGCCGTGACTCGTGCATCGGAGAGGCGGGGCGCCGTCCGTTGGCCGTCCGCGGGCGCGCCGGCGCCAATGGCAATGGGCATGGCCGCCCGGACCGCTCCCGGTCCGGGATAATAACTGTCCGCGTCCCGCCCTTAATTACCCGCCCTATGCGACGCGTGCGGTACAGCTCAGCTGTACTGTAGGTGAAGCGATTACAGCGTCCGCAAGTAATGACTAATGTTCGAGAGGTCTCCCGAAGGTAGGTCTTAATCATTACTTACAGTGATCAGTGTGTGTGGCCCGAGGATGCCATGCCATCACGTCCCGCGCGACAATCTCGCGCAACGGGCACCGCTCTTGATCGTGGACGGAATCGGAGAAGACACGCCGACCACCTCAACAGCCATCTCAACGTGACCTACGATTCCGGCCGTGATTCGATCTCCCGGCACGAGGCTCCCCACACCCGAAGGTGTGCCAGTGACTATCAAATCTCCGGGCTCGAGCGTCATGATTCTCGAGATGAAGGCAATGAGCGAAGGTACCGAGTGGATCATCGCGCCCGCCTCGCACGCTTGCCGCCGCTGCCCGTTGACGTCCAGCCACATGCGCAGTGTACGCCAATCCTCTCCCGCCTCAAGCTCAAATGGGTCCGAGAGAGGCAGGAAGGTGTCGTACGACTTGCTCACCGTCCACGGCATCCCCTTGTCCTTAGCGGCCGTCTGCTCATCGCGCTCGGTGATATCGAGCGCGAGCATATACCCGGCGATGGCGCCCATCGCGTCTCCCTCCGAGACGTCCTTGACCGTCTTTCCAATGATGACGGCCAGCTCAAGCTCGTGGTGGATGCCATTTCTGACGGGAAACCTTGCTCCCGTACGCCGTGGCGGCAGCACAAGTTGCGTACCAGGGAACGCGTACGACGTGGTAGGCTTCAGGAACAGTACCGGCTCCGGCTCCTCCTCCGCTTTCCAAGAGGGCCCGAGCTGAACCAACTCCGTGATGTGATCGCGATAGTTCTTTCCCACGCAGACCGCTTTTCTGCCCGCGCGCACCAAGCGCGAGAGCAGTTGGCGCCGGCGGTGATGGTAGAGCACAGCTGCTGCAACGATGGTGGCGCCCACGATAAGCGCGGCCTTCATCTCACGCGCGAGGCACTTGTCGAGGCCGCCGGAGCATGGATGAGGGCAGCCTCCGCGTTGTGATGAGGCCGCGTTGCGTTTTGTCGCCGCAAAGACTGCGCTAAAGAGAGTTTCGGTGTTTGAAAATTTACCTGCTACTTTAGGGGGGGTCGTGGTACGCCGTGTCACGGCTTGGCATGTAATCTTTCGGCTCGACAGAGCGCCCGATCATGCTCACCGTCGAGAGCCGCTGGACGCGCTCCATCCCGGTGCTGGTGCTAGCGGCGGTGCTCGCTGCGGTCGCGCTCTCGGCCCTTCCGAGCTGGGACGCGGGCTTCGGCTCTGGTCCGTTCACGGCAGGGATGACCATCACCGGGAAGGTGACAACGGAGCCGGTCGGAATCTACATGGGCCGAGACTTCTTCTCATGGACGGGCCGCTTTGACGTCTTCGACATGGCTACGGATAGGGTTGCATACACGGTCACCGGCAAGCTCATCTCGATTCGCAAGCGCGTCGTCATCTCCGACGCGGCCACCGGCGTCCCCGTCGCGATCGTGCAGAAGTGCCTCTCTTGCCTGCAAAAGGTGTATGAGATCTACCGTTGGAAAGAGTCGTTCCCGGGGCAGTTGGCCACCGAGAAGGACGATTCCGACAAGCAGGCGCCGCTCTGTGCGCGATCGATGCTCCAACTCTCTCTCTCTCTTTTCTCTCTCTCTCTCTCTCTCTCTCTCTCTCTCTCTCTCTCTCTCTCTCTCTCTCTCTCTCTTGGCCCTCTCCGTGCCCTCCCACTCCCACTCTCGCTCCCACACCCACGGCTCACCCACGGCCGACGGGTCTTCGAGTTCAGAGGGTAGCCGACCAACCTTATTCGAGTCACGCCCGCTCAGATCGCTACGGCTGGGTGCAGAAGCAGTTCTGGGCCGTCATGCCTAAGTACATCTACGCGATCGATCAGGGGTCCAAGGACCCCACACCCACCCTCGAGGCCTACGAACGCTTTCAGATGAGCCCCTTGGCCCCACAGACGATCGACGTGGTGGCCTACGGCAAGAGCGCGGGCGAGAAGCCCATACTGGCGTCCATCGGCAAGCCGCGCAACTACCTGTCGCACAAACTCGCCTCATGGCTCGTCGACATCTCGGCGCCCTCGGGGATGGACGAGGTGGGGATGCTTGCGCTCGCGATAGGCATCAACAACATCATGGAGGAAGTCGAGGAGGAGAATAATCACTGAGGCACAGTTGTAAGAGTGTTCAAATTTTAGTGTTCAACTAGTGTTCAAATGTGTATGGTGAGTCAGTCGGAGTGTGTCAGAAAGTATGGTGTTATGGTGTCACCAGTTATGAGAGTGTAACCAGATAGCCCCAGGATTCTCGTATACAGTGAAACTTTATGGTGTCAATGTCAACAATGGTGTGTATCTTAGCAACCGGGAAAAAATTGGGATGGACCAGTTTGTGTGGGACGTCCCAGCTTGGGTGGTGTGTCCCGGAGAGGGAGTGGGATGACCCACCGGTGGGTCATCCCACTCTTTCATGGGACGCCCCAGGCGGTTGAGACGTCCCACGCGATGTGGGACGTCCCACATGGGTGGGCTGTCCCAGTTTGGCTGGGTTGTCCCATTTTGGCTGGGGTGTCCCAGTTTGGCTGGGTTGTCCCAGCT
>Ga0210244_100582_pt1 | contig 33833 bp, 29 predicted proteins | sample ChrtobMetaP3_0mM_FD_155473 | JGI IMG/M metagenome (GOLD analysis project Ga0210244, IMG submission 155473) | Chrysochromulina tobin associated microbial communities from unialgal haptophyte culture, Seattle, Washington, United States - P3_0mM | ecosystem: Host-associated > Algae > Haptophytes >...
GCGGCGGACAACAAGTTCGGTCATGGCGGCGTCGTTCAGGGGCGGGAGGGTGGGGGTGGTACTTGGCGGTACCGCGGTGTTTGGCATGATGTAGCGGGCCTGTGGTACTGTCAAGTACCCATCCGGATCCAACCTTCTGCGCAAGGATTTATGACCGCTGTCGACGCACCCGTTGCCAACGCCACCGAACACCGTGCCCGCCTGCTGGAGGGCATGGCCCGCGCCGTGGCTGCCAAGGGCTACGCAGACACCACCATTGCCGACATCGTGCGCGAGGCCAGTGTGTCGCGCCGCACCTTCTACGAGAACTTTTCGGACAAGTCCGGCTGCCTGATCGCGCTGTACGAGGCCGCCAGCGGCAACGCCCTGGCCGTGCTGCGCCGCGCCATCGAACCGGCCAGCGACTGGAAGACGCAGGTGGAGCAGGCGCTGTCAGCCTACCTGGGGGTGCTGGCGCGCAACCCGGTGCTGCTGCGCACCCTGTTTGTGGAAATTCTGGGCCTGGGCAGCCCGGGCCTGGCAGCGCGCCGCCGTGCCACGCGGGCGCTGGCCGACCTGATGGTTGAGGTGGTGAACACCCGCACGGGCGAGCGGCCCCGGCAGACCCCTCTGGACCCGACCATTGCCGTGGCGGTGGTGGGCGGCATCAACGAGATGGTGCTGGACGCCATCGAACAGGGACAGGCGGCGCAGCTGCAGGCCCTCGTCCGCCCTGCGGCAGCGCTGTTGCAGGCGGCGGTGGCTGCTGACTGCTGACTGCTAGCTCGCCGTTGCACACAGGCACGAGACTTCGAGTGCCGGAAGGCCCGGCTGCCCGCCGTGGGCTCAGGCAGGCAGTACCGGCTCGCCCGTATCGGCCGGCGGCATCTGGGCCAGCAGGCCATCGACCACCGCGAGGGCACCCACAAAGTCGAAGTCCTCCATGGCTTTTTCGAGCGCCTGTGCCTCCTGTGCAAATCGCTGTTCCACAGCCGCCTGCATGTCGGCGTAGGCGGTGGCTGCATCGATATCGTCGCTGGCGACGAGCGCGCGCAGGTTTTCCAGCGACCGCCGCAGGCCGGCCGCATCCAGCGCCGGCCCTGCCGCTGGCTTGTCGGGCGACAGGAAGGCCAGCGCCCGCGCCAGCTGCGCCAGCGCCGCATCCACGCGCAGCAGGGGACCCGAGGTATCGGCTTCTGGCTGCGTCTGCCAGGCACGCACGGCCGCCTCTGCCTGCTGGGCCAGCGTCTGCAGCGGATGCAGGCCGGCCGTACCGGCCAGGCCCTTGATGGTGTGCAACAGTCGCTGTGCATCGGCAATGCTTGCGCCCTGTAGCAGAGCCAGGGCCTGCTGGGCATCCAGCCGGTGCTGCACGCTGATGCGGTACAGCAGCATGGCCAGCGACGCAAGGTTTCCGCCCACCGAGCGCAGGCCCTGCTCCACGTCGAGTCCTTCCACGGCGTCCAGCCGCGCCCGCAGGCCGCCCGGGTCGGCCAAGACTTCAGGGGACGGCGCGGGCGAAGGCATGCTGCTGTGCAGCCCGGAGTGCGCTGCACGGGGTAACAGTCGTGCGAGTACGCGGGCCAGCTGGTCCGGGTCTACCGGCTTGGCCACATGGTCGTTCATGCCCGCGTCCAGTGCGGCGGCGCGGTCTTCAGCAAAGGCGTTGGCGGTCATAGCCACGATGGGGGTGTGTGCATGGCCAGGCAGGGCGCGTACCTGCCGGGCTGCCTGCAGGCCATCGAGCCGTGGCATCTGGATGTCCATCAGAATCAGGTCATAGTGGCGCACACGGGCCTGGTCCACCGCCGCCACCCCGTCATCGGCCACGTCCACCGTAAAGCCCATGGCGCGCAACAGCTCGCAGGCAACTTCCTGGTTGAGCGCGTTGTCTTCGGCCAGCAGCAGGTGCATGCCGGGCGCAAACACCGGTGCGGGCGGCGGCGCATCCGGCACCTTGCCAGGGGCGCGCAGTTCGGTCCATGCGCGCGCCACGGTTTCCTGCAGCAGCCTGGGCAACACCGGCTTGGGCAAAAAGGCCGCGAACGGGCCCGCATGCACCTCATCGGCCGGGCAGCTCAGGCTGCCGCTCACCAGGATGCACTGGGGGCGATGCTGCAGCGGCAGGGTGCAGATCTGCTGCCACATCTGGGTGCCGTTCATGCCGGGCATCAGCCAGTCGGTCAGGATGAGTTCGTAGGGGTCGCCTGTTTCGTCGGCCTGCGTGACCGCAGCCAACGCCCTGGCACCTGAGTCGACGGCATCGGCGCGTGCGCCCATGTGCGTCAGCATGTCGGCCAGCAGCTCGCGTGCCTCTTCCATGTCGTCCACCACCAGCACGCGGGTGCGTGGGGGCAGGGGCAGGTCATGGCGCTGCGCGGGTGCTGCATTGGCGCCCACACCAAACGGGGCCTCGAACCAGAACGTGCTGCCTTTGCCGGACTCGCTGCGCACACCCACCCGGCCGCCCATCAGGTCGGCCAGGCGGCGCGATATGGCCAGCCCGAGGCCTGTGCCGCCATAGGTCCGCGTGGTCGATACATCGCCCTGCTGGAATGCCGTGAACAGCTTGGCCTGCTGCTCTGCGGTCAGGCCGATGCCGGTGTCACGCACCTCAAAACGCAGCGTCACCACATCGCCATCGCGGTGCGTGACCGATGCGCGCAGCGCCACACTGCCGCGTTCGGTGAACTTGACGGCATTGCCCATGAAGTTGGTCAGGATCTGGCCCAGGCGCACGCCGTCGCCATGCAGGCGCGGGGGTACGCCCGACAGATCGGCCATGACTTCCAGGCCCTTGTCCTCGGCCTTGTCGCCGGTGATGGTGAACACGTTCGATACCACCGTCTCCAGCTCGAAATCGGTAGGGTCCAGCGTCATCTTGCCCGCCTCGATCTTCGAGAAGTCAAGGATGTCGTTGATCACCGCCAGCAGGTGCATGGCTGCGCCGGACACCTTGTCCAGCTGCTGGCGCTGGCGCTCGTCGGTGGCGTCACGCCGTATCAGGTGGGTGAGCCCGATGATGGCGTTCATGGGGGTGCGGATCTCGTGGCTCATGTTGGCCAGGAAGGCGCTCTTGGCCTGGTTTGCCTCGTCGGCCATGGCCTTGGCGCTGCGCAGCTGCTCGTTGGTGTGCTGCAACTCCAGGGTCTGCTGGGCCAGTGCGTGGCCGGTTTTTTCCAGGTCGAGCGTGCGTTCCTGCACCAGGGTCTCCAGCTCGTCCCGATAGCGGGCCAGCTCCCGCTCGGATTCCTTGCGGTTGGTCACATCCATCCAGATGCCGGTCATGCAGTCGCGGTCCTGCAGGTGCAAGGGGCGCATGGACACCCAGAAGTCCAGCAGGTGGCCCTGCTTGTGCCGACGCTGGGTTTCAAAGTCGAGGCCTCCCTGCTCAATGACCTTGCGCACCCCGAAATCGAGCTCATCGCGCGTCCGCGCCACCTGCAGGTCATACAGGCTCAGGCTGGCGAACTCCTCACGGGTGTAGCCCAGTGATTCGAACGATGCGTCGTTGAAACTGATGAACTGCAGTGTCTGCGTGTCGATCACGACGATGCCTACCGGTGCCTGGCTGATGATGTTGGCATGCAGTTCCTCCCGGTCGTGCAGGTCCGACAGCGCGTTGCGCCGTTCGTCCTGCGCGCGCTGGAAGGCCAGCACCGCTGCCGCCATGTCGCCGATCAGCGTGCCCTGCTTTTCCGACATGGCCTTGATGCGGGAGAAGTTGCGGTAGTTGCGCAGGCCGTTTTCCCCGCGCGAGAGCTTTTTCAGGATGCTGCTCAGGTGGTCGAGCTGGCGGGAGACGCTGAGTGACAGCGCGAACCACAACCCCATGAATAGCGCCAGCGCCAGGCCGCGGTACAGACGCATGTCGGCATTGAACGCGTCCAGCGTCTGGTGCGTTTCTGCGGCGTTCTGGCGGGCGTGCTCCATGAAATTCCTGCCGATTTCCCCCATGCTGAGCGCGAATGCGGCGTAGAACGCGGTGGCACGGCCCAGGTGTTCACCGGCCAGGGCCTGGTCAATCGTCATCTGGTCGGTGCTCATCAGCGCGAACTTGCGAAAGTCGCCGAACGCCACCATGGCACCCGGGTAGGCTGCCTGCACCCGGTCAAAGTCATGCGCACTGGCCAGCGCCGTCATCCCAGCCTCCAGCGACGCGAGCTCGTTGACCATGGCACTGTGCAGCTCGTAGGCGCCCCCTTCATCAATTTGCCGGGCCTTGCTGGCGCTGAGCGCCTGCGACAGGCGCAGCTTGATGGTGAGGAGCTGGTGGCTGAGGGCTTCGGCCTGCATCGCCACCCGGATGTCCTCTTCCTGCTCCTCGAAAGCGACCTTGTGCACGGTCTCGTAGTGGCGTTCCACGGCATAGTCGAATCCACCGCTCAGCAGCAGTGCAAGCACCACCGGCAAAAAGAAGCGCAGGAAAAATCGTTGGCGTTTGAGCAGGCGGAACATGGGTCGGGCAAGGTTCGGGAGGGGGGCTCACCGGGCATGGGCTCAGGGGAGCAGCGTGCCCCACAGCGGCGGCGGGATGCTGCCCAGATATTCGAACTGCGATGCCCCCAGCGGACGAAAGACGGCAAAGGTGCCTTCCGGCTTCACAAAATAACCCATCAGATCTGCCAGGTTGGGGGCGTGCGCAATGATGACGCGGTTGGTGCCCGGTGCGACCGGCGTCGAGAGCAGGTGGCGCACCGCTGCCAGCAAGGGCGGTTTCTGATCGGACGGGAGGTTGGCGCTGTACGCCAGCAGCGGTTCCTGCCGCAGCAGCTGTGGCTGGCCAGCAAATGCAAGTTGCGCGGTCTCGCGCGTGCGGCAATACGGGCTGTGGACGACTTCGCCCACGGGTATCCGGGCCCGCAGCAGGTTCTGGCCCAGTGTGCTGGCCTGTTTGCGGCCTTCATCGCTCAGCGGCCGCTGGGTGTTGCAGTCGGCCAGGTCCACGGTCGGTGCGCGGTCTGGGCGGGCGCTGTCGCTGGTGGAATGCCGCATGTACAGCACAAAGCCTCCGCCTCGCATCTCGGCCAGCAAGGCTTGGTCCACCGGTTTTTCGCGGAACCCCGGCTGCTGCGCGCCTGTCGCCGGGCACGCCAGGGCCACTGCTAGAAATGCAGTGGCCTGCAAAGTGCGGATCAGGGCTGCTGCGGCGACGGGCATGGTCATCCCTGGCCCGGTGCCGTGTCCGCATGGTCGCTGAAACGGTCCGCGATGGCTGTGAACTCCGGGACGAGCGCCAGAAAGGCGTCGGTGATGTCGGGGTCAAAGTGGCGGCCGCGGCCTTCGCGGATGATGCTGACGGCGTCCTCTATCTGGAAGGCGCGTTTGTAGTGGCGCCGGGAAATCAGGGCGTCGAACACGTCGGCAATGGCCATCAGTCGGGCGGGCAGGGGGATGGCGTCACCGGCCAGGCCGGCCGGATAGCCCGATCCGTCCCATTTTTCGTGATGGCCCGATGCGATCTGCCGTGCCGTCTCCAGGAAGTGCAGCGTGAGTTCACCGTGTGCTGACAGGGCGCCCCGACCATCGGTGCCCCCGATCTGCAGCACGCTTTGCATGGCCTCTTCAATTGCCTCTGCCCCGATGCGGGCGTGGGTTTTCATCACCTCGAATTCTTCGGGGGTGAGCTTGCCAGGCTTGAGCAGGATGGCATCGGGTATGCCCACCTTGCCAATGTCGTGCAGTGGCGCGGCCTTGGCAATCTGCTGGCGCTGGTGCGGTTGGCCCAGGGCTGCCGCGAATCTTGGCTGCCCCTTGAGGTAGTCCATCAGCGCCTCGATGTAGGCCTGGGTGCGGTGCAGATGGTTGCCGGTCTCGTTGTCGCGCTTTTCTGCCAGCGTGGCCAGAGCGTGCAGGCTGAAATCCTTGATCAGCTCGTTTTCCGCCATGCGCCGCTGCACTTCGGCGTCGAGGTAGGCGTTCTGGTCGGCCAGCCAGTCGCGCGCAGCCTTGAGTTCGAGGTGGGTGCGTACGCGGGCCAGCAACACAGCGGGCTTGATGGGCTTGGCCACATAGTCCACAGCGCCGGCCATCAGCCCGCGCTCCTCGTCAGCGACCGCGTCCAGTGCAGTGACAAAGATCACCGGTATCGCGCGCGTTTGCGGAGACTTCTTGAGCGCATCGAGCACCGCGTACCCGTCCATCTCCGGCATCATCACATCCAGCAGGATGATGTCGGGCACAGGGTGGGTCAGCACCACCTCAAGTGCACGCGGCCCCGAGTTGGCCACGCGGACGTTGTAGTGGGCCCGCAGGAGCTGGCCTATCACGGTGAGGTTTTCACGCGTGTCGTCCACGACCAGTACGGTCTTGAGCGAGGCCTTGTCGGCGTGGAGCAGCAGCATGGGCAGATCACTTTCCGCCAGTACTCATGCGCGGCGGTTTACAACATGTTACCTCCTCGCTTTTAACCAAGTGGGGTTGAAGGCATTTGGGGCTTGAACGGGGGCACCCGCGCCTTCTGCCACGCGACCCTCGGCCCTGGGGTCAGTCGTTGTCGTCATGCCGGCCACGCGTGCTGGAAGATTGGTTGGGGTCGGTGGCCGCGGCTTTCTCTGCGGGGGCAACCGGTGCGTTTCCCAGGTGCCAGGCGCCGAAACCGACCACTGTGCCGAGCAGCAACACGGCCAGCCATCGGCGGTTGGAGGGCACGAGATCAGGGCCTGGTCCGTCCACGCGCCCGGTCAGCATGGGCTGCGCCTGGTTTTTTCGGCGCAGGGCGCTCAGGGCCGCGATCAGTGCGATGTGCGCCAGCGCCACTGCCAGCATGGCATTGCCCAGTAATTCATGCAGTTCTTCCAGCACTTCGCCGCCCCAGCCATCGGCCCATTCGTGGTAAACGGCATATCCGCTGAGCGTGAGCGGTACCACTGCCAGCAGCAACAGGGCCACTGCCGCAGCCATCAGCAGGTTCTGCCCCTGGCGCCATTGGACGGCTTGCGGTGTTGGGGCTTGCCATGCATAACGCACCCACACAGGGGCAGCGGCGAGCTTGCGCAACAGTACGCTCAGTGCGGTGCCGCGCGGGCCCATCAGGCCATACAGGATACGAAACCCCAGCAGGCCGGCCATCGTGTAGCCCAGCGTGACATGCACGAGCCGCCAGTGCTCGCTGTCGGCCGTGGCATACGCCCCGGCGAAGCTCAGTGCAAACAGCCAGTGGAACATGCGCATCGGCGCATCAATCACGAGGCGGCGGCGCGCGCGTGGTGTGGCGCGGGGTGCAGCCGGTTGTTCAGGCCCGATGGAACCGGGGGGTAACGATGTTTGCATGGTGGGCTTTCTTGGGCCAGGTGGATAGGGGCAGGGCACGCAGGGCTCGGCCGGTATGGCCTGCATGGCGCGCTGGGTTTTCCGGATTGCGGATCAGTCGCGCCAGGCTTTGCGCGCAGACGGGGGCAAGCCCGCCGGCATGCGCAGTTCGTCGTCGCTGAAGCGGCCCTTGTCGGCACCGGTATGGCAGGCGGCGCACTGCGCGGGTGTCTTGACGCTGGGAAGGCGCCACACGGACGCATCGATGTGGCGATGCTTGTGCTCGAACCACGCCGAGCGGGTGATGCGGTCCTGTGCCGGTTCTTCCTTGACGCGCTTGTAGGTGCCGGCGTGGGCCTGGAGCCATCCGCTGAGCTGGCGCACGGTGTCGGCGTCCAGCGATGCGTCGGTGCCGTAGTGGCTGTCAAGGCGACCCATGACGCGGCCCCACGAAGCTGCGGGCAGTAGTCCGGGCGGGTACGCCGTGTGGCAGGCGGCACATTCCTGCACGTAGGCGGGTGGCACATTGCGCGGCATTTCACGCCCGCTGTCGGCCTGGACAAGCGAGGGTGCAATGAGGCTAAGGGCCATGGCGGCTGACCGGGCCGGAAACACGAAGAGCGTTTTCATGGAATGCATTGGGATTGAGGGGGGGAGGTGCGCTCAGCGCTGCAGGGACAGCAGGTAGGCCAGTACGTCCGCTTTTTCGCCGGGCGAACATTCGCGACGCAGCACATCGCCGCAGTTGCGCCTGAACCATTTGTCGGTGCGGGCGGTGTCGGTGAATGCTCTGGGGTTGAAGGCGGGTGCCAGCGGGGCAATGTGTTTGCCCGTGCCGGCGTGCTGTCCCGCTGTGGAGGGGGGTGCCCCATGGCACGAGGCGCAGGACCATTCGCCACCATGGCGCGCCGCAAAGAACTGCTGGCCCTGTACTGCATTTCCGGGGCGGGCGGCCTGCGTGCTCCACCGCGCAAGCTGCTCGGCGGGTGTGGTGTCTGCCGCGAACGCGCCAGTGGTGGATGCGCAGAGCGCAGCGAGAAAGAGTACCTGTACAGCGTGGCGTGGTCGGAGTGGCTGGAACTGCATGGCAGGGTGCTTTCGGGTCTGCGGCGTTGGGAGAGTTGCCTTGAGTGAACGCCCCGATTGTTGAAACTCGTCCCTGAACGGCGCGTGAAGCCGCCGTTCATCCTGCGTTCAGCCTGGCGCCAGACAATCGGTCCATGAACTCGCGTTTCCGATGGGCAATCTGCCGTACGTATCCCAAAGCGCTATTGCCAACCGTGGCCTGCCTGTGGCTGCTGGCCAGCCTCATGGCCTGGTCTAGCGCCCATGCGGGGAGCGACCGCAATGACCACGACCGGGCCCGCCAGGCCGTGGCGGCCGGACTGGTGCTGCCCTTGCCCGTGGTGCTGGAGCGGCTGCAAAAGGAGATGCCCGGCCAGGTGCTCGAAGTCGAGCTGGAACGGGAGCGCGAGGCGTGGATCTACGAGATCAAACTGCTGACACCCGCCGGACAGTTGAGCAAAGTCAAGGTGGATGCGCGCACGGGTGTGCCGATGGAGCCGCGCAGGCGCGACGATAGGCCCTTGCGCCGCGCAGAGGACAACGCCGCGCGCCCCTGAAAGCACTCCCTTGTTTGTCTGTTGCCTTGTACGTATCCATGCGCATCCTCCTCGTTGAAGACGACACCCTGTTGCGCGGGCAATTGCGCGGCGCCCTGCAGGAGGCAGGCTATTCCGTGGATGAGGCGAGCAATGGACGCGTGGCGCAATTCATGGGCGAGACCGAACCGTTTGACGCGGTGGTGCTGGACCTGGGTCTGCCCGAGGTGGACGGGATCACGGTGCTGCGCCGCTGGCGTGAGTCTGGCCGCAACATGCCTGTGCTGATTCTCACAGCCCGCGACAACTGGCATGAGAAGGTGTCTGGCATCGACGCCGGTGCAGACGACTACCTCACCAAGCCCTTTCATCTGGAGGAGTTGCTGGCGCGTCTGCGTGCGCTGATCCGCCGCGCCAGCGGGCAGGCCAGCGCGGTGCTGCAATGCGGCGACCTGAGTCTGGACACCCGCACCGCGCGCGTGGCCTGCGCAGGCCAGGCGATTCCGCTCACGGCGCACGAATACAAGGTACTTGCCTACCTGATGCACAGGCCCGACCAGTTGGTGTCGCGCACCGAGCTCACCGAGCACATCTATGCGCAGGACTTTGATCGGGACTCCAACACCATCGAGGTGTTTGTGGGGCGCCTGCGCAAGAAGCTGCATGGCAGCGACAAGGGCAGCGGTGTGTGCGCGGAAGGTTGTCCGCGCATCGAGACGCTGCGTGGGCTGGGATACCGGCTGGTGCCGCCATGACGCAGACACTCGGTGCGGCGTTGCGCCGGCCTGGCCCGCGGTCTTTGCGGCGGCGACTGCTCGTGGCCACCGTGGCGGGGGTTGCCGTGGCTTTGTTGCTGGCGGGCCTTGCGCTGAACGGCATGTTCGAGCGGCACGTTCACAAGCAGTTTGAACAGGCGCTGACTTACCAGCTGGACCAGGTCATGGCCCGGTTTGAGCTCGATGCGAGGGGGCAACCCGTGCTGGTGGAGCAGGCACTGTCGGACCCGCGCTGGAACAAGCCCTATTCGGGCCTGTACTGGCAGGTGGATGCCATGGACACCGACGGCCAGGGGCGCACGGGCGTTTTGCGGTCCCGGTCTTTGTGGGACACCACACTGGCGCTGCAGGCCGATGCGCTGGATGACGGTGCGGTGCATGTGCACCATGTGGCGGGCCCGCTCGGCGCGCAGTTGCTGGTGCTGGAGCGGCGCGTCACCACTGCGGGTGAGTCGGCGCGCTGGCGTATCGCCGTGGCCGCGGACGAGACCGCAATGCAGGCGGCGATGGTGCAGTTCAGCCGGGCGCTGGCAGGCTCGCTGGCGGTGCTGCTGGTCTTGCTGGCAGCGGCGGCCTGGGCGCAGGTGGCGGTGGGGCTTCGGCCCTTGAAGGTGCTGGAGACGGCCCTGCAGGCCGTTGCGGATGGCTTCAACAAGGTGCTGACCCGCAATACCCAGGTGGTGGAACGCGCCCGTGCGCAGGCGGCCAACCTGGCCCATGCGCTCAAGACGCCGCTCACCGTACTGGAGCAGGCGGCCCGTGCGGCCGCGTCCCCCGCAGGCGAAGCGCCGCATGCCCTGGCACCCCTGGTGCAGGAGCAAGTCCAGGTTGCGCGGCGCCATATCGACTGGCATCTGGCGCGTGCCCGCATGGCAGGCGGCACGCCTCTGCCAGGCCAGCGTGCCGAGTTGGGGCCCGCAGTGCAGGGGCTCGTGCGCGTCATGGACAAGGTGCACGCCGGTCGGGGCTTGGTTCTGCGGGTGAACCTGCCAGATCAGCCGATCTTTTTTGCCGGAGAAGAACAGGACCTGCAGGAAATGGTGGGCAACCTGCTCGACAACGCGTGCAAGTGGGCCCAATCGGCAGTGCGGGTCGGCGTGCAGACGGAGCCTGTGGACCCGGCCGCACCGAAGCTGCGCGTGGAGATCGAAGACGATGGCCCGGGCATCGATGCCAGCCAGCGGGCGAGCGCCTTGCAGCGCGGCGTGCGGCTGGATGAGTCGGTGGCCGGCTCAGGCCTGGGGCTGGCCATCGTCCAGGAGCTGGCGGGGCTATATGGCGGGCACCTGGAGCTCACGCCCACGCCGCGCGGGGGGCTGTGCGCGGCGCTGGTGCTTCCGAGGGCAGCCCCCGGTGTCGCCTGACACCGGGGGCTCCCTCCGGAAGGCCTTCGTTCGGAAGGCCGGTCAGCTGTGGAACTTGACCACCAGCGGCACGATGAGCAGCGCCACGATGTTGATGATCTTGATCAGCGGGTTGATGGCCGGGCCTGCGGTGTCCTTGTAGGGGTCGCCCACGGTATCACCGGTCACTGCGGCCTTGTGGGCCTCGCTGCCCTTGCCGCCATGGTGGCCGTCTTCGATGTACTTCTTGGCGTTGTCCCAGGCGCCGCCGCCGGTGCACATGCTGATGGCCACAAAAAGCCCGGTCACGATGGTGCCCATCAGCAAACCCCCAAGCGCCTTGGGCCCCAGGGCCAGGCCCACCACGATCGGCACCACCACAGGCAGCAGACTGGGGACCACCATTTCCCTGATGGCCGCGCTGGTCAGCATGTCCACGGCCTTGCCGTACTCCGGCTTGGCCGTGCCTTCCATGATGCCGGGAATGTCGCGGAACTGGCGGCGCACTTCAACCACCACGGCACCGGCGGCGCGGCCCACGGCCTCCATCGCCATGGCGCCGAACAGGTAGGGAATCAGCCCGCCGATGAACAGCCCGATGATGACCAGCGGGTCGCTCAGGTCAAAGCTGATGGCCCGGCCATAGCTTTCGAGCTTGTGCGTGTAGTCGGCAAACAGCACCAGCGCGGCCAGCCCGGCCGAGCCGATGGCGTAGCCCTTGGTCACGGCCTTGGTGGTGTTGCCCACGGCGTCCAGCGGGTCGGTGATGTCGCGCACGCTGCTGGGCATCTCGGCCATTTCGGCAATGCCGCCTGCGTTGTCTGTGATGGGGCCATAGGCGTCCAGCGCTACCACGATACCGGCCATGCTCAGCATGGACATCGCAGCCACCGCAATGCCGTACAGCCCGGCCAGCTGGTAGGCCGACAGGATGGCCATGCACACAAAGATCACCGGCCAGGCTGTGGACCGCATCGACACGCCCAGGCCCGCAATGATGTTGGTACCGTGCCCGGTGGTCGACGCCTGCGCGATGTGCTGCACCGGCGAATACTGCGTGCCGGTATAGAACTCGGTGATCCAGACCAGTGCGGCCGTAAGCACCAGGCCCGTGGCGCAGGCTCCAAACAGGCGCAGCTGGCTGCCGCTGGCCGTGATGGCGTTGTCCGGGATGATCCACAGGGTGACGAAGTAGAACGCCACCAGCGACAGACCGCCCGCAATCGCCAGCCCCTTGTAAAGCGCCGGCATCACGTTCTTCATGCCGGGCGAAGCCTTCACAAAGAAGCAGCCGATGATGGACGCAATGATGGACACGGCGCCGAGCGCCAGCGGGTACACCACGGCGTTGACCGGGGCGGTGGCCACCAGCAGGGCTCCCAGCACCATGGTGGCGATCAGTGTGACCGCATAGGTCTCGAACAGGTCGGCCGCCATGCCGGCGCAGTCGCCCACGTTGTCGCCCACGTTGTCGGCGATCACTGCGGGGTTGCGTGGGTCGTCCTCGGGGATGCCTGCCTCCACCTTGCCCACCAGGTCCGCCCCCACGTCGGCACCCTTGGTGAAGATGCCGCCCCCCAGGCGTGCAAAGATCGAAATCAGCGACGAGCCAAACGCAAAGCCGATAAGGGGGTTGAGCAGCGTGGCCAGGTTGGTGGTGGGCTTGAGGTTGCCGTTGCCCACCAGAAACCAGTAGAACGCCGTGACGCCCAGCAGCCCGAGGCCCACCACCAGCATTCCGGTGATAGCGCCGCCGCGAAACGCGACGTCGAGCGCGGGGCCAATGCCTTGCGTGGCTGCCTGTGCGGTGCGCACGTTGGCGCGTACCGACACGTTCATGCCGATGAAGCCGCAGGCGCCCGAAAGCACCGCGCCCACGACGAAGCCGATGGCCGTGGTGCTGTCCAGAAACACGCCGATGAGAATGGCCAGGACGACGCCCACGATGGCAATGGTCTTGTACTGCCGGGCCAGGTAGGCCGCTGCGCCCGCCTGGATGGCCGCGGCGATCTCCTGCATGCGGGCGTTGCCCGGGTCTTTGGAAAGGATCCAGCTCCTGGTCCAGAGGCCATACGCCACTGCGATCAGGCCGCACACCAGTGCGAGGATGAGAGGGGATGTCAGTGCTGAGCTTGCAGCCATTCATTTCTCCTTGGGTGTTGCACGAAGGGGGCCAACGCATCGGTCGTGTCCCCGCTGCGTTGCTTCCTCGTGCCCTGACCTGCAGAGCCGATTGGCCAACAGCCCCAATTTACAGCCAAACGGCCTGGTGCAAGCGGGGCGAAAGGAGCGTGGCTCTAAAATCAGGGTTAATCCCGACGCCGCCGGTTCCGGCCCGGGCGGCGCCCGAGGCAACATGGGGCGCCCGCATCGCGGATTTCAGTTTTCCCAAAACCACTCTCCAAAGACATGTCCCTCAACAACGTAGCCCCCGGCAAGAACGCTCCCGACACCTTCAACGTCGTCATCGAGATCCCGATGAACGCCGACCCGATCAAGTACGAAGTGGACAAGGAGTCCGGCGCGATCTTTGTGGACCGTTTCATGACCACGGCCATGCACTACCCCACGAACTACGGGTACGTGCCGCAGACCCTGTCGGGCGACGGCGACCCGGTGGACGTGCTGGTGATCACGCCTTACCCGCTGCACCCTGGCGTGGTGGTGACCTGCCGCCCCCTGGGCATCCTGATGATGGAAGACGAAGCGGGCGTGGACGGCAAGGTGATTGCCGTGCCAACGTCCAAGATCCTGCCCATGTACGACCACTGGCAGAACATTGACGACGTGAACCCCATGCGCCGCAACGCGATTGCCCACTTCTTTGAACATTACAAGGACCTGGAAAAGGGCAAGTGGGTCAAGGTCGTGGGCTGGGAAGGCATCGACGCTGCCAAGAAGGAAGTGGCCGACGGTATCGAAAGCTTCAAGAAGTCGGCCTGACCCTTTCTTTGTGCCCGGGCCGCACACTGCGGCCTGGTAGCAACGGTCTTCCTCAACAGCCTGCTGGCCAACGCCAGCAGGCTGTTTTTACGCGTGCGTGCGGTGCACGCAAAACGGCCTTCGCGGTGTCTCTGTGGTTCCCGCAAACACAACGTGCGACTGCTAGACTGCGGCAGCAAATCGTGACACGGGTGCCCTCCGACGCGCCATCTGGCCGCAGGCGCTGCCGTTTCCTGGAGACACATCATGAAAATTTCCGATCTGCGCATCGGCACCAAGCTGGGTGCGGGCTTTCTGGCAGTGGTGTTGCTCACTGCCATGCTGGGCGTCATCGCCTTGGTGCAGATGACCAGCATCTACAAAAACGCAGAGCAGATTTCCAGCAACCTCTTGCCCAGCGTGGCAAAGTCTGGCGACCTGCGGGTGCTCTACAACCGCATGCGCCGGTCTGAGGCGGGCATGGTGACCTCGCGCAACGTGGCCGAGGTCAAGGCGTTTGCGGAGCAGGTTGCACTGCGTGCCAAAGATATTGCGCAGCTCGAAGCGTCTTACGAACCGCTGGTGGATACCGATGCCGAGCGCGAAATCTTCACCGCGTACAAGACGCGCAAGGCCGCCTATGGCCTGCTTCAGGCCAAGCTGGTGGAGATTGCCGGAAACCTGGACTTCACCTCGGCAGAGATGATCGAGTTGACGGGCGAGGCCCTTCTGATGGTGTATGCCGGGGAGTCGGAGGCGGCGTTTGCCGCCGTGGTGGAGTCGCTGGGCGACTTGCAAAAGCTCAATGCCGACAACGCGCAGTTGGCGAAAGAAGAAATCAACACGGTCTACGCCAACGCCCGCATCGCGCTGCTTGCCACGCTGGCGGTTTGCTGTGTCATCGCTGCGTTCCTGGGCGTGGCCATCACGCGCGCTGTCACGCGTCCCGCCAGCCATGCACTTCGCGCCGCCCAGGCGATTGCGCAGGGCGATCTGGGTTCTGAGGTCCCCCGCGGTGGCAAGGATGAGATGGGCCAGTTGCTCAATGCCCTGGCCGACATGCGCGACAGCCTGGCCAGTACCGTCAGCACAGTCCGTCAGAACGCCGAAGGCGTGGCCTCGGCCAGCTCGCAGATCGCCTCGGGCAACAACGACCTGTCAGCCCGCACCGAACAGCAGGCCAGCGCCCTGGAAGAAACGGCAGCTTCCATGGAAGAGCTGGGCTCCACCGTGCGCCAGAATGCCGACAACGCCCGCACCGCCAACCAGCTGGCGATGACCGCATCCACCGTAGCCACCCAGGGTGGCCAGGTGGTGGCCGAAGTGGTCGAGACCATGAAAGGCATCAACGCCAGCAGCAACAAGATTGCCGACATCATCAGCGTCATCGACGGCATTGCGTTCCAGACCAACATCCTGGCGCTCAACGCCGCCGTGGAAGCCGCCCGCGCGGGCGAACAGGGCCGGGGATTTGCCGTGGTGGCCGGAGAAGTGCGCAGCCTGGCCGGGCGCAGCGCCGAAGCGGCCAAGGAAATCAAGAGCCTGATCAGCGCCAGCGTGGAACGCGTGGAGCAGGGCAGCCAGCTGGTGGACAAGGCCGGGGCCACGATGACGGAAGTGGTGACCGCCATCCGGCGGGTGACGGACATCATGGGCGAGATCAGTGCCGCCAGCAGCGAACAAAGCGCAGGGGTGGGGCAGGTGGGAGAAGCGGTGACGCAGATGGACCAGGCCACGCAGCAAAACGCGGCGCTGGTGGAAGAAATGGCCGCAGCGGCCAGTGCGCTGAACGCGCAGGCGGGTGAACTGGTGAACGCGGTGGCCGTGTTCAACCTGGGGGCAGGGAGCCAGGGCCATGCGGCAGCAGCTGCGCGGTTTGCCACGCCTGCACCCGCTGTTCGCGCCACTGCAACCGCCGCTGTAGTGCAGCGCTCGACAGCACGGGTGGGCCACAGCAAGCCCGACAGCAAACCAGCCAGCCTTCGCCAAGGCGTGAGCGCACCCAAAGCAGCCCGGCCCTTGTCGGCGCCCGCGGGGCAAGGCCACAGTCCGAAGGCGCCGGCTGCAGGCGCGGACGACAAGGGTGAGTGGGAGAGTTTTTGATGCCGGTGCCCCGGGCCCAGCCGTGCGGCAGGGCCTGAGCGTGGTCCGCCCCCCGCAAGCTGTGTCCCTCGGCTGTACCCAACGCGGTTGAGCGCTGGGGGGGGCAGCTGGGCCCGGGAGGTCTTTACCCCGGCAGGCGACATTGCGCAGGTGCGCCCAGTCGGGTGGCTGAGGGTTGCGAGCGACGTGCCGACGCGTAAGCCTCGCCGGTGCTGGAACCACCGTGCACACGGAAGACTTCCACCAGTTCGGCCAGGCGATGCGCCTGTTCGCGAAGCTCCTGTGCAGCCGAGGTACTTTCGCCCACCAGCGCGCCGTTTTGCTGGGTCATCTGGTCCAGCTGCGTGACCGCGACATTGACCTGCGAGATCCCCTCACTTTGCTCCGACGCAGCCGTGCTGATCTCGCCAATGATGCCGTTGACCTTCTGCACACCCTGCACAATTTCGTTCATGGTGACGCCGGCATTGGCGACCTGTTGGGTGCCAGAGTCCACTTTCTCCACACTGGTCTGGATGAGCGCCTTGATTTCCTTGGCCGCTTCGGCACTGCGCTGCGCCAGGCTGCGCACTTCGGTAGCGACCACGGCAAAGCCGCGGCCCTGCTCGCCCGCACGGGCGGCTTCCACGGCAGCATTCAGGGCCAGGATGTTGGTCTGGAAGGCGATGCCGTCGATCACACCGATGATGTCGGCAATCTTCTGGCTGCTTTGGTGAATGTCTTGCATGGTGGTCACCACCTGCTGCATGACTTCACCGCCGCGGGTAGCGGTGCTGGCCGCTGCAGTGGCCAGCTGGTTGGCCTGGCGGGCGGAGTCTGCGCTCTGGCGTACGGTGGCAGTGAGCTCTTCCATGCTGGCGGCGGTCTGTTCCAGGCTGCTGGCGGCCTGCTCCGTGCGTTGCCCCAGATTCTGGTTTCCGCTCGAAATCTGGTCGCTCGTGGCACGCAGTTGCGCGATGTTGTCCCGCACGGTCGACACCAGTGTATGAAAGCGCTGCTGCATGTCGCGCACGGCTGTCAGCACGCTGCCGGCGTCGCCCGCCCGCACGTTCACAGGCACGGTCAGGTCGCCCTGCTGCATGGCGTGCACGATGGCGCGCACCTCGCTGGGCTCCGCGCCCAGTTCGCGGTTGATGCTGCGCGAAAGCAGCACGGTGACCGCAACGCTGACCAGGACCGCCAGGAGCGTGATAGCCAGCATGACTTTGGTGAACTGGTTGGCATCCTTGTTGGCGGTATCGCTGTTGGCGATGATCTTGACCTCCTCGAAGTCGATCAACTTGTTGGCTGCAGCGAGCCACTGTTCGTATTGCGGCTTGGCCTGTGTCCACAGCAGGGCTTCTGCGCCAGCGCGATCACCTGCCTGCATCAGCGCAACCACTTTCTCGGTCGTGGCCACCGTACGGGCTTCGATCTCCTTGAGCGCCTGCACCATGGGAGCCACTTCAGGCGAAATCTGTGCGCTGCTCTTGAGCACGGCATCCAGCTGCGTGGATGACTTGGCATAGAAATCGGCCAGACGCTTGATGGATTCCAGCTCCTTCTTGCGGGCTTCCTCACTCGGTGCCAGCACCACATCACGCACGGCAATGGACCGGTCGTGCGCCGAACCGCGGAAGTTGATGGCGGCGCGCTGAATGACAGCGTTTTGGCTGGCATTGGTCGTGAGGGCTGTGTCGATGCCCCGGGCCACCATCACGCTGTAGATCGACATGCAGAGCAGCGCAAATATGACCAGACCAAATCCGGCCATCAGCCGGTGACTGATTTTCCAAGTATTCATGAGATTCCTAAGTAGGGGAAAGTGACAGGTTGGCCGACGTTACGTCTTGGTTGCACTGATTTGGTGCTGTCAAATGTTACTTTTTGGTGCAAATCAGTGCAGCCCGGGACAAATATGTCCCTCCAAGCCCGCAATTTTACCGTTCAAAACGTTATAAATGATACAAAAGATAAATGTGTGAGATTGAAATCCCCTATCAGGTGCGGCGCGAAGGGCCAGGGGGTTCGAACGCGTGCAACGCGGGCGGCGCCGGCGCGCCTGACGCCTGGCGTCTGGGGTACGGGCTTGCAGGCCGGCAACGCAACAGGCAGTAGCCCATGGCAACCGGGGCAAAGCACGCCATGCGCAAGAGGCGTTCGTGGGATTCCTGATAACCATTTTTACGAGTAGCAGGTGCAGGCCGCGTTCATGTCGCGCGAGCCGCGGGTGTCGCGAGGCCCTTTCGGGCCAGGTCATTGCCGTTCAGTGGCCCATCCTTGATTCAGATCATTTGTTTGGCCTTGGCATGCGCACCGGGCTGTTACAAAATGAATCAAATCGTCAGCATTTCGCCGTCCGGCGTTTCGAGGCCGGGCCTTTTCGTCGCTCGGTCGTCCGTCCGCTTTCGGTCCTTCAGGAGACCTCCATGAACAACGCGCTTACCCCCGAGTCGCCGGGCCCATCCACTGCGTCGCTTTCGCACACCGTCCTGGGCGACCGGGTCATCCTCGTAGCCATCGTGGTCAGCGCCGTCACCGCCGTCGTGCTGGGCGCGAAATTTGTCGAGTCGACCGTGGCGTGGGTGGCGGCCGGCCTGCTGCTGGCCCTGGCGGTGCTGGCGTTCGTCAGCATGCAGGGCACGCTGGGCTCTCGCATGGTGCTGGCGTTTGTGCAGACCTCCATGGTGGCGCTGCACATCCAGCTGGCGCAGGGCATGACCGAGTTCCACTTTGGTGTGTTCGTCACGCTGGCCATCCTGCTGGTGTACCTGGACTGGCGCCCGATCGTTTTTGCCGCGGCGCTGTTTGCCGTGCACCATGTGCTGTTTGATCGCCTCCAGGCGGCGGGGTGAGGGCTTTACTGCCTGACCGAGCCCGACTTTGGCCGCGTGGTGATCCACGCCGTGTACGTGGTGATCCAGACCGCGCTGGAAGCCATGATGGCCGTGAGCCTGGGCCGCACCGCTGCGCAGGGGCAGGAGCTTCGCCAGCTGGTAAGTGTGGTGGATCGCCCCGATGGCATTGCGCTGGACGCCGCCGTGGCCTTGCCCGTGACCACCGGCCCCGCCCAGGCCCTGCAGGCCACCATGCGCCGCATGGAAAGCGCCGTGGCATCGGTGCGCGCTTCGGCGCACCATGTGGAGTCGGCCTGCGCAGAGATTGCGTCTGGCAACAACGACCTCTCAGGGCGCACCGAGCAACAAGCCAGCGCGCTGCAGCAAGCTGCGGCATCGATGGAAGAGCTGGGTTCCACCGTGCGGGTGAATGCCGACAACGCCCGCGCTGCCAACCAGCTGGCTGTGGCCGCATCGGGTGTGGCATCACAAGGCGGCAGCGTGGTGGCCGAGGTGGTGCAGACCATGAAGGGCATTAACGACAGCAGCGCCAAGATCGCCGACATCATCGGTGTGATTGACGGCATCGCGTTCCAGACCAACATCCTTGCGCTCAATGCAGCAGTAGAAGCCGCCCGCGCTGGCGAACAGGGCCGCGGCTTTGCCGTGGTGGCCAGCGAGGTGCGCAGCCTGGCTGGCCGCAGCGCCGAGGCTGCCAAGCAGATCAAGACCCTGATCACCGACAGCGTGGAGCGCGCCGAACAAGGCAGCAAGCTGGCCGACAAGGCGGGCGCCACGATGACCGAAGTGGTCAGCGCCATCCGCCGCGTGACGGACATCATGGGCGAAATCAGCGCAGCCAGTGGCGAGCAGAGCGCGGGTGTGAGCCAGGTCGGCCAGGCGGTGTCGCACATGGACCAGTTCACCCAGCAGAACGCAGCGCTGGTGGAAGAGATGGCTGCCGCCGCCGAAAGGCTGTATTCGCAAGCCAGCGACCTGGTGGGGGCGGTGGAAGTGTTCCGTCTCACGTCCGACACCGGCACCAGCCCGGTGGCTTTCACGCCGCTGCTGCGCGGTTGACGGGCTGGCGCACGCCGGGTGTGGCGCGTCCCTTGGCCGGTTTGCGCTGTGCCATCCACTGTTTCATCAGATGTTTTGGGGATGAAGTAACAACGAGATATTCGTTTGGGTTTTGAAGCCCGCCTCGCAGAATGGGTTGATCCCATCCATTGAGGCGGGCTTTTGCCTACCGCATGGCAACCACCAGCCCCGGCGCACCGACGCAGGCTGTGTGCCCATGCGGCCCGCATGCCCGCGAATATCTGTGCCGTCATCCACTTCCATCATCATCGTGCCAGGCTGGCGCGGCTCCGGGCCGGGCCACTGGCAGAGCCTGTGGGCCCATCGCCTGCCGCACGCCCGCTGCGTAGAGCAGGACAACTGGGTGGCACCCACCCGCGCGGCCTGGGTCAGCCAGCTGGAGCAGACCGTGCTGGCGGCACCGCAGCCCGTGGTCATCGTGGCCCACAGCCTGGGCTGCATCGCCACCACGCACATGGGGCCCGAAGCCGCGGCCCGCGTGTGCGGCGCGCTGCTGGTGGCCCCGGCCGACCCCGAGCGCCGCGCCGTACTGAGCGACTTCGCCCCTGTGCCCTACGCAGCGCTGCCGTATCGCAGCATCCTGGTGGCCAGCAGCAACGACCCGTACTGCCCGGTGCGGCTGGCGGGGGCCTATGCCCGCGCGTGGGGCAGCGAATTCGTGCGCATCCAGAATGCCGGCCACATCAACGTCGATTCGGGACATGGCGAATGGCCGCTGGGCTGGGCGCTGCTGCAGTCGCTGCAGGGGGAGTTCAGGGCGGCGCAGGCTACCGCATGATGGGGGTGTTTGCTATTGAAGTAATAGCTATAAAGCCAATAAATCAGCGCGGTAAAGGCCGATTTAACCTGGGAATAGCCCTGCCTGGCCGCGACGGGCCGTTGGCGTTCCATATGCCAAATACCGATTAATTAACAAGAATATATTCTTTTGAGTTTTAACGGTGGCTGCGCACAATCCAGGCATCTGAAGCTTCAACCTGCGTGCCCTCCATGACCACCACCTCCAAACTCAAGACTCTTCTGGCCGCGATTGCCCTGGCCTCCAGCGGCCTGGCAGTGGCACAGAATTCGTTGCTCAACGTGTCGTACGACGTGGCCCGCGAGTTCTACAAGGACTACAACGCCGCCTTTGCCGCGCACTACAAGAAGACCACCGGCCAGGACGTGAAGATCGACCAGTCGCACGCCGGCTCCAGCGCCCAGGCGCGCGCCGTGAACGACGGTCTGGCCGCCGATGTGGTGACCATGAACACCACCACCGACGTGCAGTTCCTGGCCGACAACGGCGTGGTGGCGAAGGACTGGACCAAGAAGTTCCCGCACGATGCGTCGCCCACCACGTCCACCATGCTGTTCCTGGTGCGCAACGGCAACCCCAAGGGCATCAAGGACTGGGAAGACCTCATCAAGCCCGGCATCCAGGTGATCGTGGTCAACCCCAAGACCGGCGGCAACGGCCGCTATGCCTATCTGGCCGCGTGGGGCGCCATCCGCGAAAAGGGCGGCACCGAGGCGCAGGCCGCCGAGTTTGTGGGCAAGCTGTACAAGAACGTGCCCGTGCTGGCCAAGGGTGGCCGCGATGCCACCGCCACCTTCCTGCAGCGCAACCAGGGCGATGTGCTGATCACCTTTGAATCGGAAGTGGTCTCCATCGACCGCGAGTTCGGCGCCGGCAAGGTCGATTCCGTCTATCCGTCGGTCAGCATCATTGCCGAGAACCCCGTGGCCGTGGTCGAACGCACGGTGGCCAAGAAGGGTACGGCCCAGCTGGCCAAGGCGTACCTGGACTACCTGTACTCCGACGAGGCGCAGGAAATCGCGGCCAAGCACGCCATCCGCCCACGCTCGGAAGCCGTGCTCAAGAAGTACGCCGACACGTTCAAGCCGCTCAAGCAGTTCACTGTGGCCAAGTATTTTGGTTCGCTGACCGAAGCGCAGAAGGTGCACTTCAACGACGGCGGGCAGTTCGACAAGATCTATTCCAAGTAATTCGGAACAACCCCCTGAGCCGCTGCGCGGCTTCCCCCTTCTCTCGAATTGCCGCGCAATTCGGGAAGGGGGACGGCCCCCGGTGCTGCGGGGCGGCCCTTGCACGGGGGCACTGGCCTCGGCCCTGCCAGTTTCGGGCGGCATTGCCCAACAGATAAATCCTATGAATAACCAAAATGGCGGCCGTAGAGGCGCCAAGCGCGTTTTGCCTGGTTTCGGGCTCACGCTGGGCTACACGCTCTTTTATCTGAGCATCATCGTGCTGATTCCGCTGTCGGCACTGATCTTCAAGACCTTCACGCTGACCTGGGACCAGTTCTGGGAGGCGGTGACCGCGCCGCGGGTGATGGCGTCCTACCGGCTCACGTTTGGCGCGTCGTTCATTGCGGCGCTGGTCAATCTGTTCTTCGGGCTGCTGATTGCCTGGGTGCTGGTGCGCTACAAGTTTCCGGGCAAGAAGATCGTGGATGCGCTGGTGGACCTGCCGTTTGCGCTGCCCACTGCCGTGGCGGGCATCTCGCTCACGGCGCTGCTGGCCAGCAATGGCTGGATCGGCCAGATCCTGGAGCCCATGGGCATCCAGCTGGCGTTCAAGCCCGGCGGCATCGTGATTGCGCTGATCTTTATCGGCCTGCCGTTTGTGGTGCGCACCGTGCAGCCCGTGCTGGAAGACGCCGAGAAAGAGCTGGAAGAAGCCGCCACCTGCCTGGGCGCCACGCGCCTGCAAACCTTCACCAAGGTGATTCTTCCGTCCATCACGCCTGCGCTGCTCACCGGCTTTGCCATGGCGTTTGCGCGCGCAGTGGGCGAGTACGGCTCGGTCATCTTCATCGCCGGCAACATGCCCATGGTTTCTGAAATCACGCCGCTCATCATCATCGGCAAGCTCGAGCAGTACGACTTTGCGGGCGCCACGGCGGTGGCCGTGGTCATGCTGGTCATCTCGTTCGTGCTGCTGCTCATCATCAACGCGCTGCAGGCCTGGCAGCGCCGCAACGCAGGAGCACCGGCATGAGCGGCGCCAACACCAAAGTCGTTCGCCGCGCTCGCGCCGGCACCACCGAAGCGCCGTGGGTGCGCTACACGCTGATCACGCTGGCGCTGTCCTTCATGCTGCTGTTCCTGGTGCTGCCGCTGGCTGCGGTGTTCACCGAGGCGCTGCGCAAGGGGCTCGATGCCTACATTGCCGGGCTGCGCGATCCGGATGCGTGGTCGGCCATCAAGCTCACGCTGATTACCGCCGTCATCGCCGTGCCGCTGAACCTGGTGTTCGGCGTGGCGGCGGCCTGGTGCATTGCCAAGTACGAGTTCCGTGGCAAGGCCTTTTTGACCACGCTGGTGGACCTGCCGTTTTCGGTGTCTCCGGTGGTGGCGGGCCTGGTCTATGTGCTGATGTTTGGCGCCAACGGCTGGCTGGGCCCCTGGCTCATGGCCAACGACATCAAGATCATCTTTGCCGTGCCCGGCATCGTGCTGGCCACCACGTTCGTGACGTTCCCGTTCATTGCGCGTGAACTCATCCCGCTGATGCAGGCCCAGGGCAACGACGAGGAACAGGCCGCCATCGTGCTGGGCGCCACCGGCTGGCAGACCTTCTGGTACGTGACGCTGCCCAACATCAAGTGGGGCCTGCTGTACGGCGTGATCCTGTGCAACGCGCGGGCCATGGGCGAGTTTGGCGCGGTGTCGGTGGTGTCGGGCCACATCCGCGGGCAGACCAACACCATCCCGCTGCATGTGGAAATCCTCTACAACGAATACCAGTCGGTGGCTGCCTTTGCTGCCGCATCTCTGCTGGCGCTGCTGGCATTGGTCACGCTGGTGATCAAGACCATTGCCGAACACCGCAACGAACAGGCCATGAAGGCCGCTGCCGAAATGCCCCCCGAGCGGCCCGCACCTGCACCCGCCGCACGCTGAAGGAAGACACCCACCATGAGCATCGAAATCCGTAACGTCAGCAAACAGTTCGGCGACTTCCAGGCCCTGCGCGATGTGAGCCTTGATATCGCCTCGGGCGAACTGATCGCACTGCTTGGCCCCTCGGGCTGCGGCAAGACCACGCTGCTGCGCATCATTGCCGGGCTGGAAACGCCCGACGTGGGCACCATCCATTTCAGCGGCGAAGACACCACCGACGTGCACGTGCGCGAGCGCAACGTGGGCTTTGTGTTCCAGCACTACGCGCTGTTCCGCCACATGACGGTGTTCGAGAACGTCGCCTTTGGCCTGCGCGTCAAGCCGCGCAGCGAGCGCCCCAGCGAAGCGCAGATCAAGAAAAAGGTGACGGACCTGCTCAAGCTCGTGCAACTGGACTGGCTGGCCGAGCGCTATCCGTCGCAGCTCTCGGGCGGCCAGCGCCAGCGCATTGCCCTGGCCCGTGCCCTGGCGGTGGAGCCCAAGGTGCTGCTGCTCGACGAGCCTTTTGGCGCGCTGGATGCCAAGGTGCGCAAGGAACTGCGCCGCTGGCTGCGCCGCCTGCACGATGAACTGCACGTCACCAGCATCTTCGTGACGCACGACCAGGAAGAAGCGCTGGAAGTGGCCGACCGCGTGGTGGTCATCAACCAGGGCAAGATCGAGCAAAGCGGCTCGCCCCAGCAGGTGTGGGACCACCCCGCCAGCCCGTTCGTCTACGGATTTCTGGGCGACGTGAACCTGTTCCATGGCCGCGCACACGAAGGCCTGGTGCACCTCGATGGCGTGCAGATCGATTCGCCCGAGCACGCTGCCACGCAGGACACCAAGGCCTTTGCTTACGTGCGCCCGCACGACCTGGACGTGCAGCGCTACTCACCCGGCGCGGGTGTGGACGCCGACGGCCGCCCGCGCGGCATCGTGGCCCAGCTCAGCCGCGCCATCGTGGTCGGGCCCATCGCCCGGCTGGAACTAATTCCCTCCGACGATCACCAACCAGCGGACAATGCGTCCCCGGAGAACCTGATCGAAGCGCAGATCCCTGCGCAGCAGTTCAGGGAGATGGGGTTCAAAGAGGGCGAAACGCTGGTGGTCACACCACGCCGCGCCCGCGTTTTTCTGGATCACGCTGCTGGGATTTGATTCCCCCCTGAGCCGCTTCGCGTCTTCCCCCTGAGGGGGACGACGGCCTTTGCTGCGGGGCGGCCCTTGCTGGCCGTCCTCGCGCCGGGGCCGTGACGGTTTCAGGGGCAACGCCCCGGGGCGGCTTATGTGGATGGGATAAGAATGATGGTGTTGAACTGGATCGATCAGGCCCCGCGCCGTGTGCTGGCACTGATCAGCGCGGCCTGCGTGGCCATGCTGGCTTTTGGCATGTACCTGCAGCACGTGGTGGGCCTGGAGCCTTGCCCGATGTGCATCGTGCAGCGCTATGCTCTCATTGGTGTAGCAATCTTTGCAGCACTGGCAAGCGCCAGGGGCCAAAAAGGCTGGTGGATGGGGTTTGGCGCGCTGGCGCTGCTGTCGTCGGGCTTTGGCGCTTTTGTGGCGGCCCGCCAGAGCTGGCTGCAGTGGTACCCGCCCGAGGTTGCCACCTGCGGCCGCGACTTCTACGGAATGATCGAAAACTACCCCATCAGCCGCGCCATTCCCATGATCTTCCGCGGCTCGGGCGACTGCGCTGCCATCGACTGGACGTTTCTGGGGGGCTCGATTGCCAACTGGTCGTTCATCTGCTTTGTGGGCTTTGGCCTGGTGCTGCTGGCCGTGCTCGCGCGCGGGATGAAGGCTGGCGGCAAGGGCGGGGCAGCGTACTCGGCGGCCTAAGGCTGTCTGCCCTGCAGGCATGAAAAAGGCGCCCCGCGAGGGCGCCTTTTTTTGGGCGTCAACGCAGGGCCGGGGCTATGTCTTGAGACCACGAATGGCCTCGTTGATGTCGCGCAGGTTGGTCTCGATCTTGGAGCCCAGCAGGTAGATGGCCAGCAGCATGAAGGTGGCAAAGGCCACACCCGCTGCAATGGCGCTGGCCATGGCGTTGGCCCGCGCCTGGGCAATGCGCAGGGCTTCCTCGGCCCGTTCCCTTTCGACGCGGTCACGCTCGGCCTGCTCGAACGCGGCTTTTTCGTCCTCGATGCTGTCCCAGGCCTTGATGTGGAAGTTCAGCACGGGGTAGAACACGCTCTTGATCTTGCCTTCCTTGCGCATCGCGATGATGGTCGGGTCGGCCAGTGCGGCGCAGGTGAACTCGGTCGTTGCCTTCACCCACCGTTCGCCGCGGCGCGGGTCTCCGGCCAGTTTTTCCACCTGCGCGCGCAGCTCTTCCACGCGCTGCGCTGCGACCGCGTTGTCCTCGTGTTCGATCTGGGCCCCGACCTTGATGCCGAACTCGATGGAGCACCGGTACAACCGGGTGACTTCTTCAAGGTACCTCAAGGAAGGGGCCATCGGCTTTGGGACGCTGGCCGGGGACTGTGCCTCGCCGGTCTTGTCGTCCTTGAGCAGCATCTTGCGCAGGTCGTCCATGCTGACCTGCCGGTCGGGTGCCTTCTGGGCGGGAGCCGGTTCGTTGGGCATCTTGGCGCTTTGGTACGCGACATTGATGCCCAGGACGATGACCGACAGCAGCGCCAGCGCCATGCACGCCAGCACCGTCACCTTGACGATCTTCAGGAATAGTTCTTCGGTCCGCTTGGTCTCTATTGCCATGGTTTCTCCTGCTTCTCGTTATAGATCCATGGCCGAGCGGACCTTGATCGGCGCCTTCCTGGCGTCCGCTTCGGCTTTCTGTCTGGCAGCCTTGTCTGCGGCGGCTTTGTCTGCCGCGGCTTTTTCGGCGGCAGTTTTCTCCGTGGCGACTCTTTCTGCGGCAGCTCTTTCGGCCACTGCCTTGTCTGTAGCGGCTTTGTCTGCAGCAGCCTTCTCGGCTGCAGCCCGTTCTGCGGCGGCCTTCTCGGCCTCCAGCTGCAGGTTTTTGCGCCGCAGCGCCTCCACTTCGGCGGCCTGGGCCTGGGCCCGGGCGGCGGCTGCTGCGGCCTCGTCCGACTGCCGCCTCGCTGCCAGGGCGCGCTCGGCTTCGGCGGCCTTGTCGGCAGCCTGCCGCGCGGCCAGTTCCTTGTCGCGGTTCAGCTTCTCGCTGGTGCGTGCAGCCAGGTCCCCAGCCGGGGTCGGCTTCGTGGCTACCGCAGGGTTGGTCGCCGGTGGCGGCGCCGCGGGTGCTGGTTGTGTGGATGCCGCAGGGGGCGCCGGCCGGGCCGCAAGGGCCGCCTTGTCACTGCGCTCCCGGGCCTCTTTGGCAGCAAGCACCGCGCTTGTCAGCCTGACCTGACAGTCCCTCAGCCGGGTCTTTCCGTCCGGTGACTCCAGCGGGCCGGCCAGCGCCATCTGCGAGCCGCTTTGCGTGCCCTTCAGCCGGTACCGCCACGCCCGCCTCGGGTTGTCCTTCCAGTGGCCGCTGCCTTCCAGGGTGGTGCGCCCGGAGCGTTCGATGGAGCCATTGAACGACTCGATCACCTCGGCTGTATCGCGCCGGCCGGTGATGGCGCCAAAGGACACGTTGACCTTGATCTGGCTCACGAAGCCCTTGGGAGAGCGGCCAGCCGCCGTTTGCATGTCGCCGCACGACAGGGTGCCCTGCCATGTGCCTTCGGTGTCGTTGATCTGGCCGTGCGCTGCCCCGGAGCCCAGCATCGCGAAGACAAGGGCCAGGTTGCACAGCGCCCCGGGGCCGACGGATCCGGATGGCCCCGTCGGTGAATCTGATAGAAATATCCAGCGCATGTAACCAAGTATGTCACGGCGGGTGCGGGCGGTCATCGGGTTCGGAGCCTTCCGCCGCAAGCTGTGCCATCGGTACCAGCTTGCTGGCTGCCATGCGACGCTGTCAGGTCGGATGGGGAAACACCACCCCTGCAGTGCCTTCCAGCCAGGCGGGCAGCTTGTCCATCACGCTGGCGAGCAGGGCACCGTTTTGCCACTGCGCTAGCCACTGCTGCACGCGCGGGCACGGCTGGGCCTGCCACCAGTCCGCATCAATCGCCGCGAACTGCCGCACAAACGGCGCAATCGCCATGTCGGCCAGCGCCGCGTGGTCGCCGCAAAGAAACGGCTGGTTTTGCAGGCGCGCCTCCAGGCCCTGCAGCCACTGCATGGCCTGGGCGCGCGATACGGCAGGGTCCACCCCCGGGTAGCGGTTCGGGTACTTGCACCGGTCCAGCGCCTGCTTGAAGGGCCCGTCGCAGGCGGCAACCAGCGCCAGCATGTCGGCAAGGCTGCCGTGGCTGGGCACAAGCCAGCCGTGCGGGTCGTGCCGGGCCAGGGCCCAGCGCATGATGTCCAGGCTCTGGTCCAGCACCTGGCCATCGGCAAGCACCAGCACCGGCACAGTGCCTTTGGGGGAGGCCTGCAGCAGCGCAGCCGGCTTGTTGCGCAACACGACCTCACGCAATTCGCACGCCTGGCCACTCACGGCCAGAGCCAGGCGCGCGCGCATGGCATACGGGCAGCGGCGAAAGGAATAGAGGACGGGCAGGGCGCCTGCGCCGGGCATCACCGCCGGGCTGCTGATGGCGTTCATGGCGCGATGTCCCCGGTTCGTTCGTCATCAGTGCCGTGCTGGCGCGCGGGCGTGCCAGGCTGGCGGGCGCCAATGTGCTCTGCGCCGCGCAGCGCGGCCAGCTGCATCTGGCGCTCGCGTTCGGCCAGCGCGCGCTCCTGCTCGGGTGTCCGGGTGCCGTGGCAATAGGGGCAACTCACGCCCGCCACATAGTGGGGCGATTGCAGCTCGGCATCGCCCAGCGGCATGCGGCACGAACGGCACAGCTGGTGGTGGCCGGGGGCCAGGCCGTGGCCCACCGACACGCGCTCGTCGAACACGAAGCAGTCGCCGTGCCACAGGCTGTCTTCCTCGGGCACCGTTTCCAGGTATTTGAGGATGCCGCCCTCCAGGTGGAACACCTCGTCAAAGCCCTGCGACCGGAGCAGTGCGGTGGATTTCTCGCAGCGGATGCCGCCGGTGCAGAACATGGCCACGCGCGGCTTGTGGGCCAGCAGGCCGCCGGGCTGGCTCTCACGCGCCACCCACGCCGGGAACTCGGCAAACGCGCGCGTGTGCGGGTTCACGGCGCGCTCGAAGGTGCCGATACCCACCTCGTAGTCATTGCGGGTGTCCACCACCACCACAGCAGGGTCGGCGATCAGGGCATTCCAGTCTTCGGGCTTGACGTAGGTACCGGCGTTGCGTGCGGGGTTCAGGCCCGGCACGCCCAGCGTGACGATTTCGCGCTTGAGGCGCACCCGCATCCGGTAGAACGGCATGCGCGTGGCATAGGCCTCCTTGTGCTGCAGGCGGGCAAACCGCATATCGCCATGCAGCCATGCCAGCACAGCACGCACACCGGGTTCCTCACCGGCGATGGTGCCGTTGATGCCCTCCGGTGCCAGCAACAGCATGCCCCGGACACCCTGGGCGTCGCACAGATCCTGCAGCGGCGAGCGCAGCTGCGCGCAGTCGGGCAGGTCCACAAACTGGTAGAGCGCAACCGTGAGAAATCGGGGTGTGACAGGGTCCACAGGCGGGGCTTCGCAGGGGCAAAAACGCCCGATGATACCGGCCGCTATTCGATGGGATGCAGGCACGACAACGGTGCCGCAGGGGTGATGGACGGGCCATCTTCGGTGGCTCTTTTCTGGTGACTTGCAACTAGCGCCTCATCGCCACCATCAAGATTCCGGAAGCATCGCCCAAGCGGCGCCACCTGAAAAACGTGCCTTAAGACGCTGGCGGGCCACCACGAGCACACTGGCTGGCTGCGGCCTGAAGCGCGACCCGATGTCGGTGCAGGCGCGCATCGTGGGCATCACCGACATCTTCGAAGCGCTGACCGCCGCCAACCGCACGAGGCCGCAGCTGCACGCGGCGTCAAGTGCCGTCATTTTGTGAATGCCCCATAAAAAATGTCCGACCCAGCAGGATGCCGAATCGGACATTTCGGTATTCGCGAAGCCCTGCTTCTACTTTCCGATAACTTGGAGTAATAAAAAATCCCGTTTAAATTGCCTGTTCGTCAGCTCCCTTCTTTAAAAAGAATAACGCAGACCTGCGCCGATAGCGGTCAGTTTTGCTCCGTTGCCGATGCCCCCCAGGCCGCCCGCATCGTAGTCATAGCGTGCCCTGTTCCCGTTTCGCAGTACCGAGACAAAAGTATCGAAGACCAATTCTTTGCTGATTGCGTAGTTGTACGCAAGCACGATTTGGCGCATGCCGGTATTAGCCCCATTCAAGGCCGTGCCATTGGCTAGGCTGCCAGAAATGTTTCCGGCTGATCCGAAGCCACCATAAACCGCGTGTTTGCCAAAGTTGTGTTTCGCACCGACGACCCAACCCGACTTTGAAAGTGAACGGCGCGCCGTACCGGTGGCTGTATCGTCGGAATATTCCTGTCGGTCAAAGGTAATCGCGACGATAGTGCTGGTAGGCAGCGTGTATCGTGCGCCTACGCGGAACACCTTGTCGCTCGTCTTTGATCCCGCGCCGGCATTCAATGTCTGCTTGTCATTGCGCAGTTCGTACGCTGCACGCAGATCCAGTGGGCCATTCACATACTGGGCACCCAGGCTGTAGGCACCGTCGCTGATGCGCTGTCCGGTCGCGACGGCCGAATTGCTTTTTCCTTCGTTGGCGGAGTAATAGCCTCGTACCGAAAATCCGTTCCAACGCACGGATTCAAACCCGATGGCATTGTCGAGCCGGGCATTGAACTGCGGTGATACCAGTCCTGCAGCACCGGAAAGGGCCGCCTGGTTGTCTTGCGGTCCTGCGCCAGCAGGGGAAAAGTCAGGCGTTCCGCTGATCCAGCGCGCTGCACCGGTGAGCCGGCCCAATTTGAGCGTGCCTGCTTCGTCGAAGGAAAGCCCGATGAAAACATCCTTTGCAGTCCCCCACAAGCCTGCTTGCGCCGTGCTCCCATCGGCATTCAATCCCGTGACGGCGGAAGCGACACCGGTCAGCCCGTTGCCGATCTTGACAGACCCACGAATCCCCAGATCTGAGCTCACGTTGCTCAGTCGGGTTCTGGCAGGGCGGTCTGTGAGGGGTGAGGGGGCTCCGGTCGCTGTCACTGAATCTGTGGCGCTGATACTTTCCACTTGTGCGGCAAAGTTGCCGAATATGGAATAGCTCGCCTGTGCATGGGCGCCGATTGACACGGTTCCAAGTAGTGAGCCTATTGCGATAGGAATCAATTTTTTCTTCACATATTTCTCCGGAGCATGCATAGTATTTGTCTTGGCAGTGTGTGTTTGACATACTGCTTAAACGCCATCGAGTGCGTAAGTCCGACTCTGTGCTTTCGCAAGATCACCAAATCCCTCCGTTGAACAACAGGGAGATTTTTCACCGCAGTATTTCGCTTTCCATGCCTAGTGCTTCGGTGGTGTATCTGCGAAAATTCAATCAACCTCCGCTCTCTGTGTGAATGATGAGCTTTGTGCATTTGTTCGGTCAGCGGAGAAGCACTCACGGATAATGAAAGAACTGTGAAAGTCTCACTCCGGGCTTTTAAAGCTTTCAATTTTTCAGTAATTATTTCAAGTTGCTTTCAACCGGCATTGGGGGATTGCGCAGTGACAAGACTGCAGTTTTCCGTGACGATTCAACCCATCCAGACAAGAGGTCGACGCATGCGGCCCGATCTGAGGACGGGGCGCAACCCTCCGAGCTTGTTTCGAACGTCGTTGAGGTGACTGGTCATGAACGTACTGCTGGTGGAAGACGATCTGGATCTTTGTGATGCGCTCAGCCGTGTGCTGCTTTCACGTGGTTTTCAGATCGTCTGCTGCTCCACCGGTCTGGAGGGGCTGGCACTGGCTCGGCGTCGCAGTTTCGATGCGCTCATCCTCGACCTCAGCCTGCCTGGTATTGATGGTCTTGATATCCTGCAGCGATTGCGGGATGGGGACGCCTCCGTTCCCGTATTGATCGTCACTGCCCGTGGTTCCGTGAGTGACAAGGTGCAGGGTCTGGAGGCGGGTGCCGACGACTACCTCAGCAAACCGTTTGACGTGGAGGAGCTGGTGGCTCGCGTCAAGGCCTTGATCAGGCGACACCACGGAGACGAGGACTTGCGCTGTGGCAGCTTGTGGCTGGACGCCAAGACAGGAATTTTCTATAGCGGAATGCGTCCGCTTGAACTGTCCCCCAGGGAAGCCTCGCTGCTCAAGGCCCTTTTGGAGCGCCAAGGGAAGGCGGTAAGCAAGGAGGCGTTGCGCGAGTCTGTATTCGGGCCTGATGCGGTGGAGTCCAGCGACGCCGTGGAAGTGCTTGTGCACCGTTTGCGCAAGCGGTTGACGAATGCGACCGTGGAGCTGGTCACCCTCCGAGGACTGGGCTATCTCCTGATTGACCAAACCTCGATGAGTCAGGAGTCGGGTGCATGATCGATACGCGTAAGCTGCACGCGGCGTGGGGAGCGCGTTCCCTTCATCGGCTTGCGTGGGGTTCCTCTTTGGTGGGGTTTGCCTTGTTGTTCATGGCCGATGGCTGGCACCGCTACGACGACATGGTCGAGGCGGTCACCAAACGACATGACCTGGCATTGCTGCGCGTGGCTACCGCTATTGCGTCTGTCCAAGCGTCGGGCGGCGTCGTTACGGCGTTTCGTGCGTCGCAAATCTACGTGGACGAAGTCGGCATGCCGTTGGCGCAGGAGGTGAGTTATCAGGTCACCACGTCCGACGGACATTACGTTTCGGGCAGTCTCGAACTGAAGCTTCCCGTAGAAATCAGCCGGAAAATTGCGAGCGGAAGCCGCGAGCCCCAGTTGTTTGACGGCTGGTATCGAAATGAGCCGGTTCGCATGGCAGCGGTAGCGACTTCCTACGGCGAGGGGGATGCAGCCTTTCCGGTGAGGTTGCTTCTGGTCGAGCCGCATCAGAACCGGCAGGAGGCAAAGGGCGACGGCCTGAAAGCAATCGTGTTCCGCGGAGTCCTCAGCTGGATCGCTTCAACGCTGTTTGTCGGCTGTCTGCTGTGGCTTTCACTCCAGCCGATCTATTCTCTCTGCAGCGAGCTTGCGCGCCGCAATGACAAGAACTACCAGCCTTTGGATGAAGCGCGTCCGGCAGAGCTTGCTCCCCTGGTACGTTCCCTGAATCAACTCCTGGAAGCCCAGCGTACCTCTGTGGAGCAGCAACGCCGGTTTCTGGCGGACGCATCCCATCAGCTTCGTACCCCGCTCGCAGTGCTTAGGACCCAAATGCAGGGCATGGCGACTGGCGAACTAAAGGTTGAAGAAACGCTACCCAAGATGATTCGTACAGTGGATCGGTCGACCAGTTTGGCAACGCAGTTGCTCTCCATGGTCAAGGTCGAGCAACTGGCCAACGAAGCCCGTTGGGCTCCGGTTTCGCTCAATGGAGTCGCGAGCGAGGTGGCTCTTGAGTTCGCCCCCCTGATCGCCCGTAAGCGTTTGGAATTCTCTTTAGATGCGATACCGGTCACCCTTCGGTCCGATGCTTGGATGCTGGGCGAAATTATTCGCAACCTCGTCTCCAACGCGATTCATCATTCGCCCATCGGGTCCTCGATCGGTATCGTCATCCGTAGGCTCAGGCACGAGGTTGAGCTGATCGTGTGGGATGCCGGTGGTGGAGTGAGTGAGGCCGTGCAGGAGCGTCTGTTCGAGCCATTCATGGCCTCCAAAGGCGGCACCGGTATCGGGCTGGGCCTTGCAATTTGCCGTCAGATTGCGGACGCCATGACAGCGCAGGTCTACCTGTTCAACCGGCAGGAGCGCGGGGCTGTTGTGGGGTGTGATGCAGTGATCCGCTGGCCTTCGTCCCTCCTGGTCGCGGTACCTGATGTGCAATCGCAAACAGCGTACCCTCCAGCTTCGTTGCCTGCTCATCTCGCAAAAGGCACTGGCTCATGAGTGCCACATCCGTTCTCTCGGCCGACCGCGTGCCGCTTGAATCAATGTCGGCGGCCATTGAGCTGTGTGGCGTGAGCAAGTGGTATTCCATAGGGCAAGCAGCCATCAG
>Ga0210244_100590_pt1 | contig 33595 bp, 20 predicted proteins | sample ChrtobMetaP3_0mM_FD_155473 | JGI IMG/M metagenome (GOLD analysis project Ga0210244, IMG submission 155473) | Chrysochromulina tobin associated microbial communities from unialgal haptophyte culture, Seattle, Washington, United States - P3_0mM | ecosystem: Host-associated > Algae > Haptophytes >...
CCAGCGCGGGCCCAGCTCGCCCTCTCAAGCTCGCGCGACCCCCCAGCCCGCCCGGCCTCCCACTAACTAGCCTGGCAGGCCCAAGATCGATTCTCATCGCGGCCCTCATCACCATCTCCGCGATGCGTGCGCACTCTATCTCTCAATCCTACTTCATAGTGCCTCGGCGCTCCCTGAAGATGCTGCGTGGGAGCCTCGCTCCTTCCGGCTATAGACCTCAAACGACCTCTCTCAGCAGATTCCCAATGACGCTCGCCGCTCTGCGACTCTCCTCAGGGACTCCCACCAGCGCACGCCGGAGCTCCATTCTTATCAACCGTCCTCACAAAAAAACGAAGAAGATCGAAAGAGAAAGAAAGTTCCCAAAAGAAGAAACAAAAGACGAAAGTCCATCCCCAAAACACCCCCCAACAAAAACAAGTCAAGTCAATACTGACAGTCTGACACACACCACTTTCTTACAAATACACACACACAAATCCCTGGAGAACTCAATCTCGTCACCGCCCTCCCCCCCAGCGGGTGGGCGCGGCCGGCTCCCTATAAGGGGTCGGTCACGACGAGCACCACCACGACACCGTCGCCCTACACGGCGCGACGCCCCCCCATCCGGGGGCGGGCCGTGAAACGCACCGGAAAATCCTCCCCAGGGTGGATGGTTTTTCCACATAAAACCACAACCTCCCGAACTTGCCCTACGGAAAAGGGGGGTTCGATGATTGTGTCGGGAGGGGCATGGAGGGGGGGGGTAAGGGGTCACCGGGTGTCATCACACTGATGAACCCCGGGCCGTATAGGCCGTTATACTTGTGGGGGCCGCTCGTAGGGGGGTCACAAACGATCCGCCCCCTTGCCAAGGGGGGGTTCTAGCGCGGCCCGATGGTCGCCCGCCGTCGTTAGGTACGGTCCGGTGAGTCAAAAGATAACTTTTCTAAAAGGGCAGAGTGGCCAGCTGGCCTCGCGCGAGAGAGTCCGACTCTCAGAGAGTGAGCTGACTCACCACTCAGTGTGGAGCTGGACAGCAGCGAGAGGCGAGCGTGCCCCCCGGCTGCGCTACCGTTGTACCGTACGAGCTACGCCTTGTGAAACGGCGCTGTACTGTGCAAGACTTGTGCGTGTCGTCGGATCGCTCAGTGTGTGTGTGACGATCACCCAGAGATGCGCCTACTTTCTCTCCTCCCTCGGCACCAGCCAACCTGCGTCAGGGTGCCAACAATCCGCCACGAGCAACACGCGTGGCGACGATAGCTCGCTCGGCAGCGACAGAGAGTGCTCAAATGAGTCGTCGAGGACGAGGCAATTGCCGAGCTGCCACGCGCGCCGCTCGCCGCCCACACAGATGCCGAGAAGTCGATCCCCGGCCCGCGGCGGTGGCGGCAGGAGCAGCGGCAAATGCACCCGCAGCCGGTGGTTCGTCGGACCGCAATGCGCCGAAACCTCTGTGCCGCCCATCATGAGGCTCAGGTAGGTGCGCCCGGGAGGGTCCTTCATGAGCGCGGCCGACGAATCCAGAATGCGCGCGAGAGACGGCAACTGCTCACAAAGCTTTGCGTCGCGCACGCCGCGCGACCATATCTCGGCGCGTAGCCAAACTCCCTGGTGGAGATTTTCACCTTGAGGCGTCCAGCGGCTGGCGTCGTGATCGCCATCGTCGCTGCCGCTTGCGTCATCGCCTAAGAGTGGCGCGAGGAGCGGGAGCACATCGCGCACGATCGCGTCGAAGGCACCCTCCAGTGATGCGCACAGTGCAGCGATCTCTGAGCCAGCCTCGGTTGGCTTCCAAAATGGCTGCGCCCGGAGGCGCCGGAAGCAGTACGAAGGCTGCTGCAGCCGCGGCCGTGCCGCCTTACGGCGCTGCGGAGCGTCCACCGCAATCGGCCACTCCTCTTGATCGTCCGGGTATCCCACATACGCCACACGCAGCCGGCCGCCGACCGCCATCATCCAAAGAAGAGTGAAGTAAAGACAAGTCTTCACATGGAAGATACGCGAAACTGAAACCGATGTAAATCCCGGAGGTAAGGATCGATCGTGCGTGTGAAGTTCTGTGGATTTTCCCACAGTTCCATGTAAGTTTTGGAGGCCTGCAATGGAGCATCGAGCAACTTCCCGGCTTGTTTCTATGCCGGGGATGCCCCCCGCTGAATCTCTGCGCCAGTAATATAGGGAGCCATGCCGGACGACACCGAGAGTGCGCAGCAGGTCGTCGCGCGCGCGATCGCGCTTGCTGGCGAAGCTGTGCAAGCAGATCAGCGTGGCGACGCGGAGGGCGCTGTGCAGCTCTACCAGGAGTCGGTGGATCTGATCTCCTTCGGTCTGGCGTTGCAGGACGAGGAGGAGGCGGACGGCGCGGAACCGCTCGATACGGCGCAGCTCCTCGAATTCTCGCAGGTGTACTGCGACCGCATCGAGGTGCTGACTGTCGGCAGCGGCGGCGGCGGCGGCGGTTACATCAACTCATCGGCGGCGGCGGCGTCGCCCGCAGTCGTTGGACGCAGCAAAGGGAGGCGGCGAGCATCCGACGACGATGCCGTAGAGGCGCAGACGCCGATGGGGCCAACAGCCGAGCCCCGCTTTGCCGATGAGGATGAGTACCTAGGCGATTATGACGATGAGGACGACGACAGATGGAAGCCGGGTGTCGGCGGTGTCGACGACCTCGAGGGGCAGTCGCCGATGCGCGCGGGGGGGGGCAACGCTGCGCCCGATGATCAGATCCTCTTTGCGCCTGAATGGCGACGACCGTTTTGGATCCAGCGGCTGATGAGCAGCAGCGCAGAGGAGACCTCGAGCAGAGAACAGCCGCCGCCCTCGCAGCCGCGGCCCTCGCAGCCGCGGCCCTCGCAGCCGCCGCCCTCGTCGTCGCTGCGTAGCAGCAGCAGCAGCAGCAGCAGCAGCGTGTGGGTCGGCGCGCCTTCTGACTCGCCGCTCGTGACCGGAGGCAGCAGCAGCGCGGGTCCCGCGGCCAGCGGCAACATGCCGCCGAGGATAGCGGTGCCCGTCGGGGTACTCTCGGCCAAGGGTCCCGTGACAAGCCGCCCTGCAGAGGTGGCCCTCCCGGGAACGCCCTCCGGGAACGGTCACCCTCGATGGATGGACAGCCCGTCAGTTCCGTCAGCGGCTCTGAACGCGGACGTGCCCGGCCGGCCACCGCCGGTACGATTGCCTCAGAGCCTACCGGGCACCCCGGCCGGTAGCAGCCAGAGCGCCGTACCGGGCGGTAGCAGCCAGAGCGCCGTACCGGGCGGTAGCAGCCAGAGCGCCAGCCAATCGGCGCTCGCACCAGCGCAGCGTCTCCAGGCCGCGAAGCTCACAGCGACGCCCTCGAATGGCGCTGTCGTGGGCGCTCCACCGAGCTCGATGAGCCAGTCGGCACCGCCCTCGTGCGCTGTCGTGGGCGCTCCTCCGAGGGTCGCGTCCGCCGACGACGACGCGCAAGCCCAAGCAGGCTTGGCCGTCAACCCCTTCCGACTGCAGATTGATGTGGCGGCGGCGCGCAGCGGCGCCAGCGGGATTGGCAGCGGTGGCGGCGGCAGCGGCGGCAGCGGCGGCGGCGGCGGCGGCGGCGGCGGCGGCGGCGGCAGTGGCGGCGGCGGCGGCGGTGGCAGCGGCCACATCCTCGGAGCGAGCGGTAGCGCCAGCGCGAGACAAAGCATGCATCTCGGGCCGAAAGGCGTCGTCTTGGGCGCGGTGCCGCTGAGCGCGCGCAGCGCCGGCAGCGGCAGTATAGCTACTGGCGGGGGGAGGAGCGCGCGCGGAAGCAGCGGTTTCACGTCTCCAGCATCTGACGCGTCGCCCACCGGGGGAGGAGACGCCGCCGAGAGCAGCAGCAACAGCTCGTGGTTCGAGTGGGGCGCTTCCTGGGTCACTGGCGCCGTCAGTGCGCGCGGCCCCGGCGGCGCGGTGGACAGCAGCAGCGCGCACAGCAGCGGCGCCGGTGCCAGTACCGGAGGCCGTCTGCCCAACGTGGCCGATGGGCTCGAAGCTGGTGTTGCGGACCTTGACGTGGATGCGGACGAGTTTCAACAGCTACCTGCCGCCACGCCCGCGCCACGGCGCACCGGGCTAAATCCGTTGCCTCTAGACCTGAGCAGGACGCGAGATCTGCAGCGCCTCACAAGCGACGTGTCGTCGAGCAGCCGAAAGGCTTGGGTGCCAAGCGAGCCAGGCGAGCCGCAGCCAACCGCTCGCCTCGATCTCCCATCCGCTCGCCTCGATCTCCCATCCGCTCGCCTCGATCTCCCATCCGCTCGCCTCGATCTCCCATCCGCTCGCCTCGATCTCCCATCCGCTCGCCTCGATTCGCCACGGGCAAGTGCCAGATTCGAGGGCTCGCCCGACCCGGTGCCCGGCCGACCCAGCGGGGCTCCCGTCGCTGCGAACGGCGGCGCCTGGTGGGGTATCAGTTCCCTCTTCGGCCTAGGTGGCGCTGAACCGAGCCCAAGCAGCCTCGCCGATGGAAGCGCGAGCATCGTTGTAGGCAGCGCCTGTGCCGGCGCCGGCCGCGCGAGCACGAGCGGTGCCGGCGCGAACGGCGATGGCAGCGGCGGAAGCACGGCGCGGAGCGGCGCGTGTGCGCCTGGTGAAAGCGACGAACCCCTGTGGGGACCGCCCGCCCCGCCCCAAAACAGCAGCAGCAGCAGCAACAGCGGCGCGGGCGCCGTCGGTCTCGACCTCAGCAAGGTGCGCACCGAGAAGCCTGCCGTGCCGCCGCCACCACTCGTGAGCGTCGCAGACAGCCCCAATGTGGCGGCACTGCAGGCGGCCTCCCTTGCTGCCGTCCCCCGCAGCGGCGCCTCTCCCCTTTTAGGCAGCTGGTTCAAAGATTCAAAGCGCGTGCCCTCGACGTCGCGGCTGCCCGCGCCCAAGGACGAGGTGGACGAGGTCAAGAAGGCGGCAGTGGCGCGCATCGATGAGGCGAAGCAAGAGCGCTCTCGTGCTCGGACGGAACGCGCGTCTCAGGAGGGCGCCCAGGATGGCGCCACGAAGGACAGCAGCCTCAAACAGGGTCTTAAGGAGGGCAGTGGCAAGGAGCCGAAGAAAGAGCAGGGCCGCAAGGGCGGCAGTGCGCCATCAGCCGCTTCCCCGTCGTCCACCAGGTCCGCCAGTTCGATTGTGCCAGGAGGCCACGCCGGTGCCGCACAGGCACCCTCGGGTAGCCCTATGAAAGTGCCGCGCATGGGCAGCCTTCGAGGCCCGGAGCCGTTGGACAAAGGCGGGCCCAAGCTGGCAGATGGCTCGTCCCTGGTGGTGCCGTCCCTCCACTTCTCGCCGCGTGCCGAAACGCAGGCGAAGGTGCAGGCGCAAGTCTCCGGCCTCTCTCTGCTCATGCAGACTCCCGATGAGTGCCCCATGCCCACCGTCTTCCTCTTCTTCTCCGAGGACCCGGAGGAGCGCGCCGCGCTCACCATCCAGCACTACACGCGCGCGTGGCTCGAGCGCCGGATGGTGCGCTATCTGCAGACGATGCGCCGTCTCATCTTGCTCCTCGCCACACGCGAGCGCAAGGCGGCGCGCCTGATCCGCGAGCGCTGGCTCACCAAGGTCATTCTGGAGCGCAACTCGCAGCGGCTCAGGCCGCTCCTTGAAGCCCTTCTCGGCTCCGTGTGCATCGACAAGCCCGACCGGCTCCTCGACTACGCGACGGAGTGGATGCGCACCAACTTTCCTGAGGAGGCGAGCCAGGCCGCTTCCGCCGAGTGCCGATGCATGTGGTCTCCGCGTGACGACATCGAGCCCACGCAGGAGGCGCTGATGGAGTACCTCGAGAGCTCGAATGCGACGACCGTCCTCGAGGGCATCATCGAGCGCGCCATCTCCGCGCAGCCCGAGAATCTGCATGCGTACGTCGTCGATGAGCTCGTGGCCCAGAATCCCGACGTGCAGCTGCCCTCCGAGGATGAGGATGAAGACGGCCTCCACGCGCCCGTGCTGAGCGCGCTTGCCGAGGAGGAGGAGGAGCTGTTGCAGGAGGAGCTCGAGGAGGACGAGGAGAAGCTCCTCGACGAAGAGACCGTGCTGCTCGAGATCGAAGAGCTCGACGCCGAGGAGGAAGTTCTCGAGCTTGAGGAGGAGGAAGCCTTGTTCGAGCAGCAGCTTGAGGAGGAGGATCCGAGGGCCGAGAGCGAACTCTCGCTCGCCCAGTCACCCCTCGGCGCGCTCGGCACGCTCGCCGAGGAGGAGGAGGAGGAGGAGGAGGAGGAAGATGACCTCGGATCCTGAGATGGCTGAGGAGCGAGGAGGAGCGGCTGACCTCGATATGATCTCGAGACGCGGCAGGCCTGAGATCACAACCCCTTGTGGTAGCAGTTGCAGCCCAGTGGATGGTGCTGCCAACAGCATGTGAACTGGCTACCACTGAAACCAAGGTCACGCGGTCTTCGGCTTCACCTTGTGCTGATCGTACAAATTACAATCCCTCATGCAGTTGTTCGTCGTACAATCCCTCATGTTGCAACTTGCGGTGTAGGAATCCTGAACGTATTCTCGGTACTGTAAGTATACTGGTACACTCACGTAGTCAACACGCCTATTCGCAGTCTGTTCACACCACAAGTTTTCTAGTGAGTCGGAAGTGCCGAAGCCCGCTCCAATGAACACCTCACGCCTCGACCTCTCCGACAAAGCTCTGGCGGACGCAATCCTAAAGGTTCGTTCGGATGCCTCGCCCGAGACATATTGCGTTTTCGGTTACGAGGGAAACTCGAAGATCGTGCTGAAGGACATCGGCACCGGCAGCTGCTATGAGTGCATTGATGACATGGACGAGGGCTCAGTGAGCTACGCGCTCCTTCGCGTCACCGGCACGCGCGACCAAGAGAGCAAGACTGTCAAGTTCGTGTTCATCTGCTACGTCGGCCCTTCGGTCGGTGGCATGCAAAAGGGCCGCGTCAACGGCCACAAGGGCGACGTGAAGGCGATGGTCGGACAGTCCCACGTGGACATCCAGGCGGACGACAAGGCCGATCTAACCGAGGCCAATATCACGGCCAAGCTCAAGAAGGCCTCGGGTGCCAACTACGACCTCGGCTCGAACGCGGGCGGCGCGTACGAGTCCAACGCGAAGAGCATCGGCGCGAGCGCGGCGGCCAAGTACCGCGAGCTCGAGAAGACGTCAAACATCGGGCCCGTGGTCTTCGACAAGGGGCCAGCCAAGCCCAAGGACTACGTGACGCCGATCGACCTGGGCGGCCGGCCGACGGTCGCGCCGCCGACGCAGGCCAAGGCGAACACGGTCATCCGCGATGAGAAAACCGCGGCGCAGGCGGAGAAGGACGCGTTGGTGGAGAAAGAGCGTCTAGCTGCCCTTGCGGCACGTACTAAGGACGGGAAGACGGCCGCGACGACGCCGGTTGTGCCCGTCAAGATATCCACGGAGCCCGCGGGCTCTACCGCGGCCGAGAAGGCGGCGGCCGAGAAGGCGGCGGCCGAGAAGGCGGCGGCCGAGAAGGCGGCGGCGGCGGACGAGAAGGCAGCAGCCGAGAAGGCGGCGGCGGCCGAGAAAGCGGCGGAGGCCGAGAAGGTGGCGGTTGCTCACAGGGCGGCAGCAGCTATTGCGGCGGCAGAGAAGGAGGCGGCCGAAAAGGCAGCAGTAGCGATTGCGGCGGCCGAGGCGGCGGCCGAGGCCGAGGTTGCCGCGGCCGAGAAGGCGGCGGCGGCCGAGACGGCGGCGGCGGCGACTGCGGCGGCGGCCGAGGCGGAGGCGGCAGTGATCCCGCCTGCTGAGACGCCTGCGGTGGAGACACGAGCACCTGAGCCCGTTGCGCCAGCGCCGCCGCTGGCAGCGCCGCCGCTGGCAGCGCCTCCGCCACTGGCAGCGCCTCCGCCACTGGATCCGACGCCGGCCTTGCCCAAGACGGCGTCCTCGTATACAGACGGGGACTACTCGCCGAAGGGTGAGATCCTGCACAGCGGCGTTTGCGGCAAGGCAGGCGGTGGGCTGCTCGCGAATAAGTTCACGAACCGCTTCGTCGTGATCCACCGTATCGAGGGCGTTTCGTACATGTCCGTCTATGATGCGAGCTGCGCCACAGCCACGAGCGGTGGAGAATTCACCGAGCTCAAGGGCTCACGGCTGCTCCTGGATGAGCGAGCCTCCGTCACGACGGAAGGGCCCAAGTTCATCGTGCGCGCGCGGGATGAGAAGACTTCGGTGGCTCAGGAGACTATCACCCAGAGCTACACCTCTGTCGAGATCTCAATCCCGTTCAAGGCAGCCACGGATGAGGAGGCAGCACAGTGGGCTGCCGCGGTGCAGCAAGCCATCAGTGGCCAGTAGGCGCGTAAAGAACGACAAAGCTTTGCGGAAGGGATGGGTGAAGGGAAATACGGCCCCCGCAGAGGTCGCGCCACGCACCGACTACGTAACGTTCGAACGTCGAGCCGCGGTGCGCGGATGCTGTTGCTGACTGCTCTTATCAGTTATCACTTTCGTTTGTGCGTGACAACGTGTGCGTTTACCTGAGCGTCGTCCAGTGCCCGGCACAGGGGCGTGGGAAAGTGAGTAGGATTTGTCACATTAACGCGCCGCGTTAGCGCGCGCGGTCGCGCGCGACGAGACGCCGCCGGCGGCCTGCGCCGCCGCCGCGGGCCCCCCGGCCCCCGCCCGCGCCCCCCGGCCGCCCCGCTCCGCCCGGCCCGCGGGAGCTACCCGGGGGGAGTCGGGACGGGAAAGTCGCGCCATCTGGATACGTCGCTGAGACCCATTGCACCCGACCGAAGGTGGGACCCATAACGTATCGATTCGCCTACCCATTTTGGCGGCGAATGCCCATAGACAGACAGGTCTGAGGTTAGACACACCTCACGCACGGAGTGGATGCGTCACACATCCCAGCGTGGACGTTCTTCACGGGCCGCTGGAATCAGCTTGGCGCCTGGATTGAAGCTGCCGTCTCGCATCATTGTGGATCGCATCGATCTCGGCCACTTGACTTCGGATGTTGGCGACCGCCACCTTGCGGATCGCGGCTCGGTACGCTCGCTTCTCCTCGCGTGACGCATCTTCCGATGGCGGTACGAGCAGCACGGCTGCTTGCGTGCTCGACGCGCCGCCGTTGGCGCAGCCGCTGGCGGCACCGCCGCCCTCGTCTTGCCACTCGGCTTGCCACTCGGCTTGCCACTCGGCTTGACGTACCCCCATGCGCGTCCACATTTCGTCTAGCGCCGCTGCAGCGCTTGTCGCCTCAGCATCCGGTTGCACAGCCAAGGCGGCCAGCCGCTCTGCCTCCGCCATCAAGTCCTTGGACACCGGTGTGCCCATTGGCTCTTCGAACGCCCAGCTGTCCATGGTTGCTGCGTGTACGGGCATACCCATGCTGATGGTGGCGACAACGACGCCGTCTCCACCGCCGACGCTGCCATCGCTGCTGCTGCTACTGCCGCCGCCGCCGCCACCGATGCCACCGCATGCGGTCGTCACGGCAGGCAGTTGCCACGAAGTCGTTTTCAGGATCGTGTTCACGTAAAAGGTCCGCCCACTAACGGGATCTATGCGGCTCTCCCAGTTTGCAGGTAGCTGCGGCTGCGGCTGCGGCTCCGAGGGAGGCGGCCTGCCGATGCCTCCGCATGCGGTCGTCACGGTAGGAAGTTGCCACGAGGTCGTCTTCAGGATCGTGTTGACGTAAAAGGTCCGCCCACTAACGGGATCTATGCGGCTCTCCCAGTTTGCAAGCTGCGGCTGCGGCTCGTGCGGCTCCGCCATTATCGCGCTCGCTTTCGAGTTTTTTGTGGAACTCAACGCAACACACCCCCGCCAGTGGGGTTCCACCCGAGCCGAGGGTTGACTCGAGTGAAAGTTTAGTCCATAGCAGATGTCCCCAAACTTCCCCAAGTTGCGTCAAGTTGTCTACCGGGTACTTTTGGCTTCACATGAGTTGTCACATGCAGGGCCCTAGCCCTGCGCATCAGGGTAGCAAACGTCAGGGTGCACGTTTCGATATCCTTCCGGACGATATCCTTTTGAGCATCCTAGAGACAATTCCCGCCGTGAAGCTTGGGCAGCTCGCTTCGACTCAGCGACGTTGGCCAACACTTGTTAGTGAGGCGGCGCAGCGACGGGCGCTGAGGCAGGGCATGGCGGCCCTGCCGATTGTGCATGCGCGCACGCTGCAACCGCTGGCGCCGCCCACCGCCTGGCTGTGCGCACTAGGCTGGTGCGAGATCATTGAAGATCGCGTTGGCGTTCGGCCAGAACGTGGCTGGCGAACGGACTGGGAGCAAGCGAGCCGACGAGCGGGCACGACCGATGTCCATACCAACACGCTTTCGCAACCAGGCGCCATCGCCCGGAAATTGTGCAAGTTCGCGTGGGCGCTCGAGCTGCTCGAGCTCGCGTGGCCGCGCGAGCACGCCGAGGCGCTCCCGCTCCTGCACACATGGGCCAACGGTGCAATCGCTCGTGGCGTCCGCGAGCGTTCTTCCACGTATGCAGCGTCCACGTGGGTGCTGTGTGATGCGCTCGCGCAGCAAGCGATCCGGCAGCGATTCCAGCGCCCGGTGGGCCCGGTGTACGCCAAGCTCGCGGGCCGTGGCGGGCTCTCAACCGACGATCCAGCTTGGAACGTATTGCTCCCCACTGCATGCACGACGGGGACAGCAGCCGACGCGGCGGTCCCCATCTCGAAGCCCGTCTGGTTCCGGACGAATGCAGTCGCGCTGGCGGCCAGCGCGCGTCAAGGCGTCGTGTGGTCCGGCCAGCCGACGGGTCATGCGGCCGGGCCCGGCATCGTCCAATTTAGGCAACGCGCCATGGCGGGCGGGGCCATTCGCTCCTTGGTGGAAGTTGGCAGCGACCGGTATGCGCTGCCACCGCTTGCATGCATCACGCTCGAGAGCGTGGACGAGCCCGGCGAGTGGAAGCTGAGCGAAGAAGATCGGGGCCCCACTCTGTGCCGGCGCTACACTGTCGTCGTTGACTGGTGAGATGTGTGAGGCGCGTGGGCGCGGGGGATGGCGTGAGTGGATCCACCACGTCGGTGTGGCCCTGGAATTACAGCTGTAGTCCTGGCGCCACCTCTCCTGAGGGTTTAGCGGCCGGGCATGCCCTCGCTTACGACCCGGCGCTGCGCCGCGGCTGATGGCGGCTAATGTGCCTTACCGCCTACCCGCGCTCGAACGAAGAGCGTCTACCTCTACGACGCGGCTCCGGTGGAAGCTGGAACGGAAATCGGAAACGGAACGCCGCCGCCGGTATCGCCGCGATCACGAATTCCGTATACACATTGGAACTCTACGCCTCGTACTTCTACCGTACACTATATGATCTCTTGAAATCTCGTGTGGGTTCGCCCTCATCCCAAGCGGCAGCGCGCCGTGCTCTCGACCCTATTCCGGTTATAAAAACTACTTACTAGGTAAGCCGAAGTAAGTTGTAACCGCGCATATTCCTCGATGTAACCGCGATGCCCGGTACTCTGCCGTGCGTTCAGCGTTGGCCGTGCGGCTGTAGCGTGCGGTGACTGGTCCGCTAAGAAAGATCCATCTGCTCCTGTATCTGTATCGAGGAGCTGTCCTCTACCGCTCCTGCTGCCTCTTCGCCCTTGCCTCCCTGCGCCGGCACCGGCGGCTCCGGCGAGATGGTCCTGGAGATTGTATCTCGAGGTCGAGACGGGATCTCGACATCAAAGACGATCGCCTTTTGGACGGGGCGGTACTGCAGATTGCACGTCGACGCGTTCACGTACGTGGTGGTGCCGTCGGTGGAGACGCCGTACCCCTCGTGAATGTGCCCAAAGCAGTGGAATTGCGGCCGCACGCGCGTCTGCAGCTCGTCGAGCAGGTCGAGGCAGCCCGCGCGCACGCCACTGCTCGTGAGATCGCCGTGGCCCAGCGGCGGACCGTGTGTCAGCACCACGTCGGTGTCCTGTGGGATGAGGCGCCACTTGGCACGGCAGGGCTCGCCACGCGGCAAGTTGAACGCCCAGGCGCAGAACTCAGGCTGCCACGGCGAACCCCAGATTCGAATACCCTCAACCTCGGTGTGGCTGTCTTGCAGGTACGTGCAGTTTGGGATGGCCTCGATGAGCGCGCGCACACGGGCGCACGTGCCAGCCACGTCGTCGACCTGGCCGTGCCCGAAGCGCTGTGCTGTCGACGCGTACGAGTCGACGTCCAAGCTCAAGTCGTGGTTGCCGGCGATGATGATCTTGCGCGCATGCGGCAGCTTGGCAAGCCACTTGGCGAATGTGGCGATTTCCTCGGGGCGGCCGACGTTGGAAAAGTCGCCGCAGTGGAGCAGCACGTCGCCATCAGGAATCGTTTCGAGCGACGTAGTCGCGGCCATTGTCTTCGATTCGCACGAATGCGTGTCGCTGATGCACACGAAGCGGACGGTGCCCTCACGCTTGGGCCGAGCTCCGTCAAAGTCAGAGAGTAGCAGCTTCCTTGCGTCGCCCCGAGCCGTACGCACAATGTCCCACGCCTTCGTGGGGTCAAGCTTGAATGCGTGTGGCGCAATAGCTTTCGGCGCGCCTCCGCTGACGGTCAGTGACGGCTTTGGCGGCCGCAGGTGCTGCCACGTTGTAGGATGCGCAAAGTCACACGATCTGTTTGGGCATGCGCCACCGAAACTGCAGCACCGTTCGCCGAATTTGCCACAGGCGATCCACTGTGGTGACGGCACTTGGCCAGCACCCTGTGGAGGCGGTGCTGCCGTTGGATGATCCATACAAACGTGAGCACATACCCGGTAGTTTTCATGGGCAGACTCGCGCAGAAACGGAAACTGCATGAATGGCCTTTGTCACTCCGCTCTCCACTTGCATGTGTCTCATTTCTTTGGTCTTGTGCAGCATCTCGTTGGGTGTGAACGGTGCTGCTTACGTGTTGTGTGTATTAACATGAACGATTGGTCTTCTTCACGAGAGCCACTTTCCGTGATGTCCGCTCTCGTTTCAGTGGGTGAGCTCGTCGAGGTTGAGGTCCAATTGGGTGACGACAGAGGCATCCAGTGGCAACCCGCCAAGGTCCTTCAGCTCCTCTCCTCGCAGCGTTTTCGGGTGTGCGTCAACGGTGAATTAGATTTCTTGGAAACGTTTGGGCCTGAAGATGAGGGGAAGGAATGGCGCCGAGCGCCTGCCGAGCATGCCACCCGCGTGGCAGCAGCATACGCCGAAGCTGAGGCGGCATGGTTGCGGGACGGCGCCGATAAGGAAGGCGACGACGACGACGACGACGACGAGGAGGAGGAGGAGGAGGAGGAGGAGGAGGAGGAGGAGGAGGAGGAGGAGGAGGGTATTCGCAAGCACGGCGAATCCTCGGCCAAGGTACATGATTCGCTTGCCAAGGTTGCAAGGCCGCCGCCGGCCAAAAGAAGACGCCGGCAGTCTTCTGACGAGGAAGACGACGACGACGAGGACGACGAGGAGGAGGAGGAGGACGAGGACGAGGACGAGGACGAGGACGAGGACGAGGACGAGGACGACGAGGAGCGTGCTGGGGCAGTCACGGCCGGCCGAGGATCGCGAGGCCGCGGCGGTGGTCGAGGCGCATCATCGTCCCACGGGCGATCCCGTGGACGCAGTGCGTCAAAGGCCGCGGCCAAGGCCGCTGCAAAGTCAGCCGAAAGGAAGGCATATGCCCTGCCGACGCTCGCCCAAGCTGAGGCGGTCGCCAAGTGGCGACGAGTGACCATCGCGGAGGCCCTGAGCGCGCTGCCCTCGCTGCCTGACCTCATGCCGATCTTGCCCGTGTCGACGATTCCTCCGGCACCGTCACTGCCGTCCTTGCCGGCCGCGCCCACCCTCAGAGTCTGTGTGAGCACGAGCCGCGCCACCGCGCCACCGTTAGAACCTCTGAGCATCGGTGCGTACACGGCGCGTAGGGTGGCGCATGCGGCCGAGACCACGCACCTCTGCAACTGCGGCGCGTCTGTTTGGGGCGTCGCGTGGCTGCCCGAGCCTGCTGCCGGTGCGGCTGCCAGCGGCGCGGCTAGTGCTCACAACGGCGCGGCGGTGGACGGCCGTCGAGACGCGATGCTGCTCGCTGTCGGCACGTACCGGGACGGCGCTTCACATGCGCTCACCAGTGGTGTCAATGCGATTCAATTCTGGAGGGTGCCAGCGGACACCGCCAATCTCGCCAATCTCGCCAATCCCGAGCCGAGCGCACGGCCGTGGCTGCACGTGCTTCACAACGGCGGAGGCGTGACTGCGCTCTGCTGGTGCCCGAACGGCAATGCATGCACCGCCCAACGGCCGAGCGACAAGAGAGACGGTACGAGCTCCGCCAGCGGCGGCACCGGCGGCGGTGTTGGCCGCAGCAGCAGCGGCGCGGGTACGACAGGATGCGCCCCGGGCGGCGGTGGCGCCGGAAACAGCAGCATCAGCACTGCGATGGTCGTCGCAGGCGCGGATGGCGCGGATGGCGCGGCCACTCCGGTCGATCGTTTGGGACTGCTCGCCGCGGCATGTGCAGATGGGCGCGTCCGTATCTTCGCCATCCCAACTCCCGCGGGCGTCCGGTCTCTTGCCTCCACCGCCGCCACCACCGCCGCTCCCACCGCCGCCACCGCCGCTCCCACCGCCCCCACCGCCACCACCGCCGCCGCTTCCGCGCCACAAATTGGGGAGCAGCCGTCGCCGCCGCCCGAGCTGTGGCTGCCTCCAGTGCTGCAGCTCGAACCGCGCGAGCTGATACTGCCGCTCACGCTGAGCTGGTGCGCCGGCTCACCGCATTTGCTCGCGACTGGCCACAGTGATGGCACGGTCAAGGTTTGGCATCTGCTCGAGACTCCCACTCGGGCGGGTGAGAAGACACCGTGGGAAGTCTTTGGGATCAACGTGCAGTCCCTTGGGCGCGTGGGCCCTCAGGCCGTGGATCCCCAGGCGCGTGGGGATCCTCAGGCCGGCCCCAACGAGGAGGATGAGGAAGGCGAGGAGGGCGAGGAGGGCGGCGACAGCGCCGACGTTGCAATTGAGGTGGATGGCGTCGCTGCGCCGTCTAACGTGCGGATAGGAAAGGCCGCCGTGGCAACGACGGTTGGTGGCAGCGACCGCGGCGCCTCAGCCCCAACGGCCTTGCCGCTGCCACCCGGCACGCCTCTTGGGCTTCTGACGGTCCCCTTTTGCGTGCTTGGGGTCTCGACACGGTTGGGAGGCGCGCCGCACGGTGGCTTGCACCCTGCATACGCCAAAGGCAGCGCCGCCTCTACCCAGGCCATCGGGCACGCAGGACCGGTACGCTCGGTACGCTGGGCACCCGCGCCACACGAGTATCTTGCGAGCGTGGGGCACGACGGGCTCTTGGTGCTGTGGGATCATCGGCTGCGGGTGCCCATTGTGCGACGGCACGAAGTGGCGCCGTACATGTGGGCACTCGACTGTGCTTGGTCGGCCGTTCTCCCACTCATCTGGGTGGCCGTTGACGAGCCCGTGCTGCGCCTGCAGCCACTGCGCGATGACGTCGAGGCCGCTGTGCGACGCCGCGAGATCGCCAAGGTTCTACCATTGAGTGACGCCGCCTCGAATGCGGCCGTGTGGGCTCTCGCGCTGTCTGCGCCAGGTGACCGCCTCGCCGCAGCCACGAGTGCAGGTAGGCTCGAGGTGCACTCCGAGTGCCGTCTCCGCGGGTCGAAGAAGGTGGTGGCGCAGGTGCGTGGTCACGTGCAGCTGGGATGGAGCGACGGCAAGACGGCGCCCGCTAAACCGAGGACCGTGGCGCCGAAAGCAGCGGCGGCGACGCCGGCGGCAGCAGCTTCTGGCAGTCCAGCGAACGGCACGGAGGACGAGGTGCTGTTGGCGGAGAATGACCACGAAGAGGGGGCGGCGGCCGCGGCTGCGGCGGCCGCGGCTGCGGCGGCAGATACGGACGCCGCACCGCCTGCGGCCGGTCCGATACTTGTGGTTGCGCTCGGCGCCGCGGCCGCGCCGCCGCCTCTCGCGCCGAATGGCACACCGGTGCCGCCTTCTGTCATATCGCTGCGTTCGTTACAATGGAACCCGAATCCGGCGCACCACGAATGGATTGCATGCGGCGGCGCATCGGGCCTGCTCGTCCTCACGCATCTGCCGACATCGCAAAAGATTTCGTCCTCAGATGTCGGCTTCGAGGTTACGGACGATGAGCCGCTCGCTCCTGGCGCATCGAGCGCCGCATCGAGCCCCCTCGAGGACGAGGACGAGGGCGACGACGCCCCCAAAGACGAGCTGGGAGACACGGAGCCGGAGGAGCTGGGGGAGTCGGAGCCCGGAAAGGCTGTGCAGCGCGCGAAGCTGGCTCATAGCAAGGCCAAGGCGGCGTCTAGCGCCGGCGCGGCCCCGTCGGGCGCGGGCGCGGCCGGGGCGCTCTTACTCAAGCGGCCCAAGGGGCGTGCTCCCAAGGGGAAGCAGTGGGACCCAAGGCTTGGGTGGATTGATGAAGCATTGTAACGGTCGATGAGGCTTCGGAAGGGCGGGTGTCGTGTCAGCATGAGCCGGGACGGATCGCCTATAAAGCATTATAAGAGATACGCTCGCACACGATAAGGGTAATAACAAATAAGGCGGGTTTCCGACACGTGACACGCACTCGTTACTCGTTAGGCGGACCAGTCGAGACGCGCGTTTGTGAGCGTTCGGACTCGCGTCGGTCCCTCGCTAAATGTTCGGTTATGATGGTATGATCGCGTCGGCGTCGGTCACGGCTCACGCGGCGCCGGATTGCGCGTTGCGGTGTCTTACGCCGAGCGTCTCCTCCTTGACTCGGCAGTCGGGTGTCGCGGTGACGTGGGCGGGCTCTCGGCCCCCCCAAGCCCCATCCCTAACGACTCGCTCGACATGCCTCCCTTGACGACCGGACGTGGGGACGATCGCTGACGTGAGCCACCGCACAAGCTCGCCATCACTACAATCTACGCGCGGCTTCACGCGCGCCCTGCCCTCGGACGCCCAGAACAGATGCGCATGCCCTCTGCCGGCCCGTGGGCTTTAAGCGCCGCTCGCCTGCGAGGCCGCGATCATGGCTGCTTCCGCCTTGTCGGTCACACCGCTCTGCGTACCATAGCCCGCCGCGTCCTGCTCCACCACGGCCTTGGCAGTCTTCTGGCACCAGGAGCCGACCACCCGGAGAGTCGTGGGCTTCACGGCGGCATCGGCATTGTTGCCGAGGCTGACCGCCACGCACAGCTCCGGCGGCAGGTTGTCGAGCTCGATCTTCATCTCTTCCTTCCAGTCGGGCGCGGCGTCTTCGTCGGCACTCTTCTGGAGTCGTAGGCACGTGAGCGTTAGGGTCTGGAGATGCATGTTGATCTCGAAGGCGATACGGTCGCCTTCCTTGGCGCCCTTACCCGGACTGCCGAGCTTGATGCCGGGGTCCACCTTGCCCTTCTTGTACACATCGCCCGTCATCAGCTGAACCGCCACCCACGGCGCCATGCCGGGCTGATCTGCGCTCTTGCCCAGCGGGATGTCCCATTGGCCATCCTCCGTCCGCGCCTTGAAGTTGCTGCCGGCGATGCCGATGAATGCATCTCCGCCCATCTTCTCCACCTCGAGCAAGCATGTCGCCTCAGTCCACTGCTTGATGCTGAGCCACGCGCCGTCCGGCTTTTCCCCGCCGTCCTTCGGGAGGAAGGTCATCAGCGCCACACCGTACTCGTCCTTGCCTGCCGTGCCCGTGATCGAGTTCGCATCAATGGAAAGCCCCTTGCCGAGCTTGTCAGAGCGCCAGACCATGGGCGGACCGCTGTTCTTCATGCGATCGATGATCCCTGCGAACGAGATGCCATTGGCGCCCTTGGATGTGCTGGAGCTGTTGTTGCCGATGATCGTGCAGAATTCATCGAAGTCGATCTGGTCGTCGCCGTTCGGGTCCACATCTCGAATGATCTTGAGCACCTGCTTGCGACTCGCAGTGATGCCGAGATTCTCAAAGAGCGCGTAGATCTCGTTCGAATCCAGGGCCCCAGACTTGTCTGTGTCCACGTTTTCGAAGAGTGGCTTGAGCATCCCAACGAGCTCGGGGTCCATCGCGGCGCTCATCCCGCTCCGCACAAGCGCTGCAAGCGTCGAGAAGCAAAAGCACACAGCGACCTTTATCCATGTAACGAAACACAAACTAGTCCCCAAACTTTCACAGTTAATTATCATTAACCATCCGAACTAATGTAAATACATGGACGCTGAGCCCCACAGGGGAATTCGCGCGTTGTTGAGCACTACGAATGGAAGGCGATCGCGCCGACCACCTGGAAAGTGTCTTCGCGTCGCTCGAGCCCCACGCGCGCTCGATCGCGCTTCTCGAGGGTCGCGCGAACGACGACGACGGCTGGCCTTACGAACCAACGTGGGAAAGCTACCTGTGCTCACTGCCCGAGGCTGTGCTTGCCCGGTGTGAGTGCTACGGGCTGCACTGCCTTCCAGAGGCAGAGCTACAACAGCCGCCGATGCCCGAGTCGCTGCGGCAGCTGTGCGTGTCCGTATCATCCGCCTCGATCGCGCTCGGCCGACGAGCCGTGGGCATGGGCGGCGGCAGCTGCAGCAGCTGTTGCTCTTGGCGTCAGAGTGCCGAGAAGGCAGAGCAGGTGGACGCACTCCTCGGCGCGTTCGCGGCGCGGCTCCGTGGCGGCGCATCGGGCGTGAGGCGCGTGGTTGATGTGGGCTGCGGCAAGGGCCACCTCACCGCCAAGCTGCAGCGAGCGCTCGGCGTGCCCGCGCTCGGACTTGATATTGATCGTGCGCTCATCGAAACGGCGCGGAAGCTCTATCCCGCGGTGGCCTTCGAGGCGCGCGACCTGGTGCACGAGGGCCTCGCGTGGCACGCGGGGGACCTCATTGTCGGTCTGCACCCTTGTGGCGCCCTCGGCGAGGCCATGATCACCGCAACCCTTCGTCCACGCGCAGATGACTCACCGAGCGCCTCTGTGAGCGCACATGGCTACGAGAATGCGGACGGTGACGCCACTGATCGTGCGAGCTCTGTGCCGGCGCCAAGGCCAACGTCGTCGGTGCCAGAGCCGAAGCCAATGTTGTCGTCGTCGTCAGCGGCGGCGGCCGCTGCACCCAACAGGCCGTTCTTATTGATGGTGCCGTGCTGCTGGCATAAGCAGCACATGGCGGTGCGCGAGCCTCTCTCGAGAGGCGCGCGTGCGGCCGGGCTGCGTCTCCCAGTCAAGGCCCTCAAGAAAGCCTCGATGGCGCTCGACTCGTCGACGAGCCTGGCCGGACGGCGCGCGCGCTCGGAGCTGCGCGAGCTGCTGCGGCATCGCGGCGTTCATGAGAACGAGCTGAGCTCGCGCAGCGAGATGGATGGTATCCAGCCGCGCAAGGCGGCGCGCGGCATCGCAGTGCTCGCGGCCGAGGCACTGCGGCTGCGCGCGATGCCGCCGCCCACAGACGCCGAATTGGCTCAAGCGACCGCCACGGCGCGCGGGCCGTTTGAGCGCCACCGGCGCCTCGGGTTGCTTGAGCCGGTCCTTGGCGAGTTGGTGGAGCTCCTTTGTACGCTGGACCGCGCCCTCGCGCTGCAGGAGGCGGGGATGCGCACCTGTGTCTTCAAGGCCTTTGAGGCTGGCGCGAGCGATCGCAACCTGGCCGTCCTTGCGCAGCCGCCATGGGCAGCTGCGAGTGGCACTGCCAGTGGCAGTAGCATGGCTGCCCCGCTCGCTGCGTATGCAGCACTCCCACCTCCTAGTCACACTGCCTCTCGCCGAGAGCCTGGCTGGGAGCAGCCGAATCCAGACGGCTGTACAGGGCACGAGTACCACACTGCACAGCATTATGTCTGTGTTGATCAGATTCAGTAAATGTCTGTGGGTCGCCGGCAGCTCCAGCTGGTGTGAGCTTGTCGCCGGGTCGTGCCTGGTCCGGGACGACGCGAGGGACCCGCACGACCCGACCCCCGCGCGGCCCGACGGGGCGTCTGCACGAACGGTCCAAACCGGGTAACCGCTGACCGGCAGAGCTATAATACCTAAAACACGAAGCGATGGCCGAGCGGATGCCCGCGGCGGACCCCTTCCCGGGATTCGGGAACCGAACCCGCGAACGGTCCGCTTCGCCCTTGCCCCGCGGCCGCGGTGTCCGGTGACGGCGAGCTCCGCTGCTGCCGCGCGGGCCCGATGGGCGCGTGTCCCGAAGACCATGTGTGTGCACACCGTACTTCGTTATATTACCGGTGAGCCTCTTTACCCGGTCAACTCGCGTGCTCCCGCCCAGACCCGAACTTAAATGCGCTGCCCTAATACACCTCAACGTGCCACTGTCCGTTTTTCTTGAGGTGCTCCAGCTTCTCGTCCCAGTCGACGCCCTTGGAGGCCGCGACCTTTTCGAGCGTCTCGACGATCCCAGGCATCATGCCCTTGAGCCCGCAAAAGTAGATGTGCGCACCCTTGTCCAGTCGCTCGAAGAGCTCCTGCGCGCTCTCGGCGAGCCGGTCCTGCACGTACATCTTGCGCCCGTCGGCCGTCTCCTGCTCGCGCGAGATCGCGTACGTCACGCGGAAGTGCTTCGGATGGCGCTTCGCGATCGCCTGCCAGTCCTCGTCGTACAGGAGACCGTCGCTGGTAGGCACCCCGAGAACGAGCCACGCGAGGCCGCGGAACGCAGCCGCGGCGGGCGTCTGCTCGATGAAGAGGCGTCGCAGGAAGCCACGGTAGGGCGCGATGCCTGTGCCGGTCGCCACCATGATCAGGTCCGCCTCGGGCGTCGCCTCGGGCATCAGCATCACCTTACCTGTCGGCCCGGTGAGTGTCACCAGTTGCCCAGGCTTGGCGTCGCAGAGGTAGTTGGAGCAGACCCCCTTCTTGGCAGGGTCCTCCCTGCCTAGGTCCTTGTCCCAGTAGACGGCGCGGCGCACGCAGAGCGATACGCTCTCGCCATCCAGATCATCGCCGTATCGCGTCGACGCGATCGAGTACAGGCGCACCGTGTTTGGCTTGCCAGACTTGGGACAATTGCCCGGAGGGATCACACCAAGAGATTGGCCCTCGATGTACTTGAAGACGGCGCCCGACTTGATGTGCACGTGGCACACTTCGCCAGGTGCCTTGTCGCCCACGATGCGCTTCGCAGACACGATCGTCCCCGTGTGCGGCGCCTTGTTCTTAAAGGTGTTGAGCGGCATCGTCGATATGTCAAAGTACGGCTCAAACTCGAGGTGCGACGGCACCGCGACCGGCTCGCCCGGCGCCGCGATCAAGGCGCGCACGGCGGTTGCGGCTACAGCCACATTGGCGGGGCTCGCGAGCGCGCGCTCGATGCCCAGCGCGATAACCGGCTTGAAGAGGCTGTCGAGAATGCCTTCCTCAGATGCGATGCGAAGGCCCTGCACGTCACCGATCATCTCTTCGTCACACTTGCTCAGCACCTTGTCGACAAACTTTGCGGCAACGCCCGCCCCTGTGCGATGGTGTGGGTACGGCGTGGTCAGAGACAGAGCGCTCGTCCGCATGCACAACAGCGGGCAGTTTGAGAGCGAATCAGAGAGGCCGTGCGCGCACTCACGTGTCGTCAGAAAGGTGCGAATGTCTGGATCGTTCATGGTCGCGACGGCGGTGCGAGCTGTACTCCTGGCCGTAGCCGCATGGGGCATGGTCGGCACGAACGCCGCCGACGCCGTCGCCGCGGCGCAGACGAGAAGGGTGGCTTGCATGAGGAAGCAATCAATGGACTACTGTACTTGTAATCAGAGGACTCCAAAATAGGTCGAGTACCGTATGAGTGTGAATGGCTGTGTGGGCTCAAGGTGTTTAGGTTCGACAGATCGAAACTCTGATCTCTGTGACTCTCGAGCGCCCTTGTCTCAGCCCCGCGCAGCGCCGACTCGCCTAGCGAGCTTGTTGTTAGAGCCAAGACCCAAGAGTTCAAGAGTTTTACATGCCCGCTGACGGAATACATTAGTCTCAGTGACCACTCCGAGTGTGGTTCTGTCGCCGTTTCCCGTCGAGCTCGCCACAGGAGACGAAAGGCTCCTAGACCACGTCTGTTCGTCTCGGCCGATGAGCCTCCTTGGAGTGCAGGCCGACTTGTTGCGTCGCAGCGCGTCGGTGGCGTGGACTGTTTCGAAGCATGTTCGCGTACGGAGGAGACGCACGCCTACAGTATCACGCCTATGACGTACGCCTAGGTGAGGAAGTCATCATCACGATCCAATGCACGCCTTGGTGAATTGCAATTGTCAAGGCCCAAGGGACTCCTGCCGACCATCTCACCGCTCCCACTCAAACCCAACGTTGGCCAGCGTGGCAAAGCCCTCTTGCAGCGGAACCACGCGCTCGTAGCCCATTTTCTGCAGGATTTCTGCGGCTGGGTGTACGCGGATCCCGGCACCGCAGTGGAGGTATGTGAGTTTGGACTTGTCGCCGGCTGAGGAGACGGTTTCGGAGACACCCGCGTTGCGGTCAAGGATCGCAGATCGCAGCGCAGAGAGCGGCACAAGGGTGGAGGCCTTAAGCTTGCCCATGGCAGCTTCGCCAGGCTCCCGCACATCAAACAGCTGCGCCTCGCCGCTCTCCAGCTCCTCAGCCATCGTCTCCAAGTGCGGCGGCAAACCGGGCGGCACGCGGCACACGAAGTTTCGCACGCTTGACCGCTTCAGGCCGACCATTGCGGGTGGGACCGATGAGGGACGAAGTCCGGTGCAGACGACGGCCACCAGTGATGACGCGAAGCGCAACATGAACACACTCGTTCGTGCTCCTCTCTCCGAGATCTCCGAGATCAGTTCGTACCTGCAAGTTCGTCCTCTGTTACAGAAAGTTTCGTCGCGGTCCCCCAGCTCGTCCGAACGCTGGACTCGAGAGTATAGGCTCCCAGCGTGGCCCTAGTCCTGGCGCTGTGGTGGTTGTCAAGTCAAGTACAATAGTAAAGTCAACATAAACCAGAAAACAACAGACAACCACGATACGGAAGCCTATTGAATGTGCTCCGGAGGCCAGCAGTTGTGGAAGGGAGTGGGCGGAGATGGTAAAAGGCATACATACATACTATCGCGAAGATAGCGCATCTTGTAGATTGGTTGTCTTCAGGGGCGAACAACGATCAACGACAAGGGCGGCAGGCGCAACAGTGAGCTAGATGCGCCGGCGGGCGGGGGAAACCATATGCATACTGTACTTGCCATATCGGGCAGAACGTCCAGACGTCGTGACGTCTAAAATTGGTGACGCCCGCGCGAAGCTTCGAAGCCGTCCGCGCATTGTGTCCTTCCTGGGCCCTGCCACCGGCTCCGCCGCGTTTGTCGTGCTCAGGGACCCGATACAGCTGCGCTCTCGCTTTCAGCGGCCCCACACACAAGCCTCTGCCTCTTCCGGAGTGATGGCGGCGCTGGGTTGGGATGCGCCTCGTAGACTGGCGCCAGGGGCTGCGGCCCCACCCGCTCTGCATCCGATCGCCCCTTACGCTCCGCCGGCTGTGCCACACGTCTTCACCAGGTGTGCGCCCGTGGGCGCGGAGTTGGAGCTGGACTACCTGCGCGTTCAGAGGAGATGCGCCGTCTACCGGGCTTTCCCTACTCTGGGATGGGTCGATGTGTCTGCCGTCTTCCCAGGGCATGTGGCTGCCCCCGCACTGGTTCTTCTCCACGTCCTGGGAGCGCCCATGCACCTCGACTGGGGAGCAGTGGGCGCGAGCGCCGCCCTGCGGCTGCCTGAGCTCCTCACGATGATCTCTTTGGGCGCGATGGCGCGCTTCGCTGACGCTCAGGAGGGGCTGGGCGTGCTCGGGAAGGTATACACCTCCACTCGGGCGCATCTTGACGTGCTCGAGGTCGCCCTCTCGCGCTGCCCGGACCCCTCGCCTTTCCTGCTCGACCCTCTCGAGCTGTTTATCCTGTCACCCTTTATCTCCGCCGCCATACCGCCGGTGCTGGCTGTTAACGCCGCCCCTGCCGTGCCCGCCGTCGTCGGTCAGGCGTTCGTGCCGCCTAGGCCTCCAGTGGTCGCAGTGGCAGGCGTACCGGGACGCCCCGCGGTGGCAGCGGTGCAAGCCCGTGGTAAACGCGCAGCTTCGGAGTACGTGCCCGCCGTGCCCGCCGTGCCAGCGGTGCAAGCGCACCCTGGGAACGCGGCCATCTCCGCTGTCATCGCCGTGCCCGCCAGACCTGCTGTGGTCGCGGTGACGGGCAGAGCGGGCGCCCCTGCCGGTGCCCCGGCTGAGTTGGAGTGGTTCTACCTGGTCAAGCTGGGCTCGAGGATGGACGAGACCTCGATCTTCCCCTTCCTCGCCTTCCTGCGCATGGGCGCCGTCGCACCAGACCGCTGCTCGCAATCGGCGCGGGCGGAGCCGAACTCGCTCATCAGGGAGGTCGCTGACTCCTTGCGTGCGGGGACGCTGGGGTACTCTAATGTGACTACGCTGGGCAACGCCGCCCTGGCAAGGCATTTCCCGGCTTTCTCCTTGGCTATGGACTTGCTCCCGGCGGCGCTGCGGTCGCCGTCGCACGCTTTCAGGCTGGGCACGCTGCGGTCGCACGCTTTCAGGCTGGGCACGCTAGTCTACGACACGAACGCGATCGCCAAGCACTACTCGCTGAGCGACGACCAATGCTTCCCCGTCCTCCTCTCGACCAAAAAGGGGGCAGACGCCCTCTCACTGGGTGCGCACTGGGGAGAGCCTGGGAAGTCCCTGGTGCTCGCTGCCCGATACTACCGGGCAGGCGGGCGGCTTCCAGCAGCCTTGGCAGACGCCTGGAGCGCCTGACAAGCTGGGGCGACTTCGGCGGGCGGCGGTTGATCTCAGGCAGGGACGTGGGCGCTCAGGTCGGGCGCAACACGTACGTCGGGCTCAGTGAGGCTGCCGTGAGGACGGAGCTGCCCACGCTGATGGTGGCGCTGACGCGCGGTGGAGCGGGTTAGATTGTGAAAGGCAATCAGGGATGGGATGTGTGTCTCCGTATGTCTCTCGTGATGTATCGATAAAGATCTCGCTATCGGAAACACTATCTTCTCGGTCGCGCTCTTCTCTCTCTCGCATGCCGCCCTACTCCCACGCCGACATCCCCTTCAAATTCCCCCACCGCAATTCAGGGGGTCCTGCCAATGTGTAGGTAGCTTGGTAAGTTACAAAGTTCTCTCTTCTCTCTCTCTCTCTTAGGTAGACCGCGCGGCGCGGACGACGGGGGACCGCCGGGGAGCGGGGAAGCCCTGCCCCCGCCGTGCGCGCGTGCGGTGGAGCGACGGTCCGGTTCGACCGTTTGCAATTTTTCCGGATCGTTCCGCGTTCCGCAGACTTCGCACGAAGGTGGGCAACGGTCTTCACGATACCAGCACTACTCGCCTAGCCCCTAGGTCACCAGTTCCTACGCTAAAGGGCGAAGAAACCCAGCCTACAGTAAAACTACAGTAATTTGCGTTCTTTTTCGTCGCGCGACGCACGTCAGTAACGCCGCGGAGTGCGGCCTGTCGCGCCCATGCCGCTGGGCCTAGGGCGATTTCCACTGTGCACGAGCCGGAGAGTGTTGGGGCAGGTGAATGGCAGAAGCAACTGTGGATGCGACAGCCGCGACCTCGCTGTGGGACCTACTTGGTTCGGGTGAGGCGGCGGCCATTGCGCCAGCCGCGGCCGTGAGCGCGACGACCGGTACGATGGAGTGCACCGGCACAGGCATTGCTGCGGGTAGGGAGACAGGTATAGCAGGGGTGATGGAGGCGATGCCGGCCGCCGCCGCCGCCACAACTCTGGGTGCGCAAGCTCTGGGTGCGGAAACGGCCTTTGCTGCCGCAGCAGAGGCGGCAGGAGGGGGGACGAGGGAAAGGGGGACGATGGGAGAAGCCACCGAGACGGGTGCGATGGTGCCGGCTGATGTGGCGAGTGTGGTGACCCTTGCTGCGAGCGCCTGCTGCGAGAGAGGCTGCCCTGGCGACGCGCCAGCGTCCTCATGGGATTGGTTGAGCTGCGCGAGCGCCATGTTGAGCAGGCCCTTGAGCTGATCGATCGTAGAGAAGCAGTGGCGTATGCACGAGACCGACGTGGTCAGTACGTCCGCCTTCGAGTTGCCCGGCTGCTTTTCGCGGTACAGGTCGGCGCGCGAGACGACGATCTGCGCGAGCTCCTCAAAGAGTGCGTTGAGTCGCGAGGTGCGTCGCCGCTCAGCGACGTTATGCTTGTGCTTCTTGCTCGAGCTCCAGTGGCGACCCCCACACTCGAATTCTTCATCCTCGTCAGGAGTTGTGCCGTCCTCTGACCGGGATTGCTTCCGCAGACTACTAGCGGGAGCAGTCGGGAGACTCGCGGGGGGATCGGCAAACTGTTGGGGCTGAAGTTGGTACTGCATTGGGTGCTGGTGCTGCTGCGGCGGCGGCTGTGGCGCCATTTGGTAGTGCTGCGGCTGCGGCTGGTAGTGCTGTTGTAGCGGCAGCGGCTGGTAGATCGGCTGCTGCTGGTAATGCGGCGGCAGTTGCTGCTGATAGTATAGCTGTCCCTGCTGCGGTTGGTAGTACTGCGGTTGGTAGTACTGCGGTTGGTAGTACTGCCGTTGGTATGCTGGCATGCCGCCAATCATCGGGCCCGATGGGGCAGGGTGGGCAGACCCCGCAGAGTGCGCGACCTGCTGCGGCGAAGTTGCATGCATTACGATGGCCGTCACTGGCTGCGCTGCTGCGCTCGAGGGCTGGTGCGTTGGCGAGCCTGTGAACGAGGGGGTGGACTGTCGCTGTGGGGACTGTTCCGAGAGGCCGTAGGTCCCCCTGTGCTGAGGGGGTGCACCGGCCGCGTGCGCGCCCGCCGAATACGCCTGTGGCGCTCCGCCGTGCGCCAACGGCTGCGGCGGGTAGACCGCAATCGACGAGTACGCCAATGGTAGTGAAGCGGTGCTGCTTGCCGTCTCAGACGTTGCTTCGCAGTAGATCAACCCCCCTTCGGCCTTCTCGGTGACCTCGGCGTCCTCCACGGAGTCCTCCACCTCCGCATCTGACGCATCTTCCGCATCGGCCGCATACCGGACCTCATCCGCAGCGGCAGCAGCCACCTCGGTTGTCCCAGATGGGCCCGGGCCAAACGGTCCCGCTGCCGCCGGAGTGCGGGCGCCAGAAGTGCCCCCGTTGCATCCCCATTCGCCCCCATCAGCCCCAGCGAGGGACAGGAGGCTGTCTGTGGCGTTGCGTTCAGACTCAGCTTCTAGGGAGCGTAGCGGCATGGATGACAGCTGTCTCGCTCGCCCTTAGGAGAGACGCCTGAAGACTAAGAAGGCTGACAAACGCCCTCAGCCCGGGCCCCGCGACGTGCATTGCCGATAGCGGTGCGAAGTTTTCCGATTTTGAAGCTCGGCGATTTCATCAGGCAAAGTACAAAGTCACCGGATCAGGTGATCAAAGTTGTACAAATCTCTCCATATCTCCGCTCACCTCTTCCGAGAAAAGAACATGGACTTAATCAAGAACAACCGAGTACTCCAGCCAGCAGGGTAGGAGCACTTGCAAGCTCCGACTTCAGCACCAAACACACCTTCTCGTCCGTGAATGGCGTCCGACCACGGCGCAAGGCGGCGCCCGATGCGACTGCTCGCCATATCGTCGCAGGCGAGCACGACGCCATGGCCGCTGCTCGTGCTGCGTGGACTCAATCGCAGCATCGCAGAGCTCACCCATGTTTCCATTGCCGACCTTGAGGCGACTGCATGCCTGCCAAAGCCGCTCCTCGCACAGCTCGGAGCATCAGCGGACGTGCTGCTCTTTGAGCTCGGGCGGAACTCGACCGCCCACTATGCATCCATCATAGCGCTTGCCGAGCGGCTACTGCGCGCGACGGCCTCGACCATGTCACGGCCGAGTGCTGCGCTGCTTCTGCACTGTGCCACGCCCGTGGCATCAGGCCTTGGCCCAGTGCAGCGGGAGCACATGGCCTTGCGCTCACTCACCCATCCGCTCTCGCTCTTTGCCCAATTCTACGGCCTACCGACCATGCTCTCATGCGGCGACCGTGGCGCTTCCGTTGGCGGCATCACCACTGCTAGCGCCTCATCTGGCATCGACGACGACGACGACGACAACGAGCTAGCGGCCATGACGCTGCGATGGCTGCGCTCGTCAAGGACTGCCGAGGCCAGGGCGGGCCCGCGCGTGGCATGGCGCATGCCTGAGCGACAGATGCTGCTCGATGGATCGGCCGAGGCGTTGGATCGGCCGTGCGTCGTCAAGAGCGACGGGCTTCGGTGTGGCGTGTGGCGCGCGGGCGCAATCGCAGCTGCCTCGTGCCCCGAGTGGCTTGCCAACGGCGGCGATGGAAGCCGCCAAGACGCGCACGATCGTGACGGGCGCATCCACCACAGGGACGCTCAGACCCATACCGGCTGGCCGTGGCAGACGAGCGTGAGTGCATCATCAGCGGCCGCCGCCGCCGGCGCGGCACGCTCGCCCAACACGGCACTCGGTCTCTGCCAGAGGGTCCTTAGCATGCCAGCAACCACTACTACAGACGAGCAGCAAGAGTGCGCGATAGGATCGGCGGACCAGTCGGCCGCGGCCGTCGCAGCGGCGCTCAGTGGCCCAAGCGGTAGCGCACAGGCCGGCGGCGCCGGTGGCCCTGCCGGCGGCCCTGCCAGTGGCGGGTCGCTCGAGACGGCGCTCGAGGCGGCGCTCCCAAATGCGCAGACGGCGCTCGAGACGGCGCTCGCGCGCACGCGTGCGCACATGGGGCATCTTGCCGACTGGGCACGCGTGCTTGCGAAGCTCGAGAGTGGACAGGAGGTGGCCATCGGCGTGCTTGGTGGCTCGATGAGCCTGCCCTCCCGCTCCAACCACACGCCCAACTGGCCCGAAGGGCTCCTAGGCTGGATGCAGCGCACGTGGCCGGCGGCGCGCCTCTCACTCTACAACGGCGCGATCGGCGCGACGGGCTCCGCCTTCTTTGCTCTGTGCTCCGAGAACCGGCTACCTGAGCGGGTGGACTTGATCATACTTGAGCACGCCCTCAACGACGCCGAGCATCAGCCCGTGGTCGACGCGGAGTCCCTTCGGAGGCGTGTGCTCGTGTACGAGCTGCTCGTGCGCCGCTTGTTGCACCGCCCCCATCGGCCTGCGCTCCTCTTCCTCAGCTGGGATCGTCTGGGCTGGTGTGCTAACTTGGAGCGCGGCCATGCACGACAGCGCATCCTCGAGGGCCCTTGGCGCGGCGTGCCCTGGCTGCACTCGCCGCAGATCGCCGTCGACGCCGTGGCGCGCTGGTATGATCTGCCCTCGCTCGCACCGCGCAATGCGCTCTGGCATCGCGACTGCGCGGATCTGCGCTTCCGAGGCACCCTGTGTGACTCATATGGTTTGTATGGGTGCGGCCACCTGAAGCCCCTCGGGGCGGCCGTCGTCACTACGATCCTCACGAGCTTTCTCAACGAGAGCACCGCGCGTGCACGGAGCTACTTGCGCCGGCGGCGGCAGCAGCCAAGGGACGTGGCTGCCCCATCTGGGTTGATCCCGATGCTTCTGCGGCGACGCGCGCCGCCGCCCAGCGTCAACGAGCCTAGCGTGGTCGGCAATGCCCTCGCGGCGGCGCGGCTGACGAGACCGAGTGCCCTGCCGCCGCCGCTGGTAGCGGCGATGGCGGAGCCGCGCCTCGGGAGTGGGCACGGCATCTGCCTGCGCGGCCGCACGCTCCTCAATCTGGCTTGGCGGGTGCTCAATGGCTCGTGGAGCTATGTAGAGCGGGACCCGGGCCAGCCGCTTACGGTCGATAAGCCGGGACTGCTCAGCTTGGTGGCACCGAGTGTGCTCGAGCTGGACGTGCCGCCGCCGCCCGCAGGCACGATCGCGCTCGGCTACCTGCGCTCGTATGACGAGAACATGGGCAACTTGCGCGTGGGCTGTGTCCGGGGATGCAGATGCAACGGCACCACACTCTACGGCTCGCATCGCCAACGCTCCTCCATCTTAGCAATGATGATGCTCCCCGTGCATCCACCGCAAGACCACGCGGCGAGCTGGGCCGCTGTCGACGCCACTGCGTGCACGCTCCGGCTCGAGCACGAGCCCGCCACTGGCAGGCCGCAAAACTACCGCCACCGGCAGACACTCGGCGACAAGAAGTGGGGCAGTAAGTTCAAGGTGCTCGCGCTGGTTGAACCCGCCGTGCTGCTCGATCCCGCCGATTTCAAGGAGCTTGAAAAGGGGGGGACCGGGTTGTGATAGGTGTGCGCACTCGTGCCCGTTCTCGCGATCCGCACGTGATTCACACTAAGTCACTGTTAACGAAATTTCCGTGAAGCCCTTTTTGTCCTTGTGAACACGATGGCTTCTGCACGAGCGAGAACGTGCTGCGCACGTGCGATGCATACCCGCATGCCGGCTTCGCAACGCGCACTGAACGCAAACGAAGCCGTCGTCGAGCGCGTCATCGCAAGCTATCTCAGGCCGGGCATCCTGAATCTGGCTCCAGGCGTGGCGCATTGGGCTCCGACGGCAGACGAGATGCCCTCGCGCATGTGGCGCCCAGAGCATAGCCGCTACGGAGCATGCCATGGTGCGCCGGTGCTCTTGACGGCGCTACGCGCGAAGCTCGCCACCGAGAACGGGCACGACATGAGCGAGCGCGAGGTGATGGTCACCAACGGCGCCAATCAGGCCTACGTCTCCACACTACTCGCGCTGTGCGACCCTGGGGACGAGGTGGTGCTCTTCCGCCCGTACTACTTTAGCCATTTGGTGGCGATCCAGCTGCTCGGACTCGTGCCTCGCGTGCTGGCTTGCGATGACGAGGGGCTGCCAACGGTGCCCGCGCTGCGAGCTGCTCTCGAGGCGGCCAACGGCCGCGTGAAGGCAGTCACGCTGGTCAGCCCATCCAACCCGAGCGGCGCGGTGTGCGGCATGGATCGGACGCGAGCGCTCCTCGAGACGTGCCGCGAGCATGGCGCGTGGCTCGTGGCGGACGAAGCATACGAACACTTCATTCATGAAGGGGAGACTTACCATTCTCCGGCGGGCGCTCCGTTGCCTCTGGAGCTCACTGATGGGGTGGTGAGCCTCTTCACCTTCTCCAAGTCCTACGGGCTCGCCGGCTGGCGCGTGGGGTACGCGAGCTACCCCACACGACTCCACGAGCCTCTGCTCAAGGTGCAGGACACTCTGCCCACGCATGCAACCTTGGTCTCGCAGGAGGTCGGTGCACATGCGCTTACGGCCCTCGGACAGCCTTGGGTAGCCAAGCAGCTCGCTAGTCTAAGCCCCGCGCGTGAGGCTCTGTGGAGGGTACTCGCGCCGCTCTATGAGGCTACTGCCGGCCCCGCAGGAGCGCCCACGGCAACGCGTCCACGCGGCGCGTTCTACTTCCTGTTGCCGCTGCCAGAAGGTGTGGACGAGGAGGTTGCGATAGCGCGGCTGGCGCAGCGCCATGGGCTGCTGCTGCTGCCGGGCAGCGCCTTTGGCTGTCCGGGCAAGCTTCGGCTCTCGTACGGAGGGCTGGGCGATCAGGCGTCTGTCGATTTGGCGGCGGAGCGGCTCGCGAGAGGCGTACATGACCTCATCTCTCTCTCCGGTGGTCGCTCATGATTCGCTACCGGGATGCTCAATTTTCGTCAAGATGCTAAGCTGCTGTGAACACACGGTCGTTCACAACGAAAACGCGACGCAGTCAGCCAGCGCCCTCCAACGGCATTAGTATCCCCGATGGACGAAGTGCGTGACGGACGGCTCCGAGGAAGTCGATACGTGATAGTCTCGAGCGGTCTGGGTCTCAGAGGTTCTCGGAAGGTATAACCTAGCTTCCTAGGTATGGTTAGATACGGCCCTCGCGGGGGGGGCGAACAAGAACGCCTCACGACCTGAGAAAACGTAAGATATGAATTGCGGAAACACGCTGTTAACGAAGAAGGGGACAGCGACAGGCGGACCGGGAACGCGGCGGATCGACTGGTGCGTGGTGGTCACCGGAGCATACATGCAACATGGCGCACACCACATTAACAACACAGAAGCAACTCAAAGAGGCTTTGGCAAGAGCCAAGAGGACGACGGGCATGCAGAAATAGAGAAATACAACGAAGGACAACGTATCGTAGTGGGAAAGTCCGGCTCCACTCGACGAGCGCTGCGCAGAGATTATAGCTCACTGAGGGCTGAGAAGCTCACCTCGATGTGGTTGTGCTCACAGCCCCAGCGGGGCCTATTGAGCTGAGCCAAGCCTTGGCAATTTGATGATGACCAGCGTGATCAGTTATTCAGCTGAGCCTAGCCATGGCAACTTGATGATGATCAGCGTGATATCATCTCGGTAGTCGCCCTCCTCAACCTTCCACATATAGCTTGCCTGCTCAGCGACGACCTCGGTCATCTCCTGCACGTCCCCGCTCTTCACGCCGTGGCAAATGTCGGCGACCTGCTGCGACGAGAGCAGCTCCCACACCCCATCGGTAGCGATTATGATCGCAAAGTCATCCTCCACAATGTCGTACTCGGTGATCTCCGGCTCGGAGATCACTCCTACCGTCGCCGCCGCATGGTCGCCTATTGAGCGTGCCATCGCGAGCCCCCGCAGGTTGTGCCAGACGCGCGCGGGCGAGCCGTTGGCGCCCGCCTGCGCCATAGACGAACGGGCACAGAGCGCCATCCATGTGAGCAACAGCGGCCGCGGCGGCAAGGGCAGAGGTAGCGGCAGTGCGCGAAGCGGCACGGTGGCGCGCGCGCGCGCGGCGGCAAGGCAGCGGCGGCAAGGCAGCCGCGGCAAGGCAGCGGGCGGCAGCGCACCGGCGTGATGTGACCGCCCATGCTCAGGATGCGCTTCATCTCGCCGGGCGAGTCGGGCTTGTGGTCGCTCGTCAGGTCGACGGCTTTGAGACCGTTAGCCGACTTGCGCATCACGATCGCTCGCGAGTCGCCCGAGTTGGCGAGCCAGCAGTGATTGTCCTTGATGAGACAAGTGACAGCGGTGGTGCCGCTCACGCTCGCGTCCATCTCATTGGCGAGATCACTGTCAACCTGGACATACGCATATTTTAGCGTGCCGCCCACATCAGACCATAGCGCCTCGCCCTGGGCTGCGAGCACTGCGGGCAGGTGCTGCAGCACAAACTCGGACACCTTCTCGCCCGCCCGCCCGTGCCCGTCGTACACGCCAAACATGCCGCAGTTCTCCAAGTCGGTGAACGGGTAGATGGCAACGCCACGATCCTGGTTGATCTTGGCCGTCGAGCCGCCCGGCACCGGCTCGAAGCCGCCCATCGTCTTGCAGCCAACCGATGGCATCGGCGATTGCACCTCCGATGGCTGCCCACCTATGTTACCGTCGCTGCCGTACACGCTCAGCCGCCTGTTTCCTACTGGCAGGTGGCTCATCGACAGCCGGCGGTCTCGAAAGCTCTTTGCCCTGTCAGGTGAGCCCGCCGCCTGGGATCCCTCAGCGCCATCGCCAGCGCCCTGATCACCCTTGCTGCTGCTGCAGCCCATGAGCCTCACGTGCGCTCTCTGACGCGCACGCGGCAGGCGTCGCAGACCCAGCCTGGCGCTTGATCGGCCGACCAAGGAGAGCTCTTCGCTCCGTTCAATTCTTTTTCGGTTCCTAGGAATTACTTCTTTATGGTAAAGGCCGCGAAACGGCGTTCGGTCAGTTCGGTCAGCGTTCGGTCAGGACGGGAGACTGGGAAAACGAAAGTCGTCGCCGCGGTCGTCGGAGCACATGGCGCTCGCGATGGCCGTGCAGTCGAGCGCGCTGAAGGCGCGGCTGGAGCAGAAGGCCGTCGTGCGACCGCACAAGATGATGCG
>Ga0210244_100591_pt1 | contig 33562 bp, 23 predicted proteins | sample ChrtobMetaP3_0mM_FD_155473 | JGI IMG/M metagenome (GOLD analysis project Ga0210244, IMG submission 155473) | Chrysochromulina tobin associated microbial communities from unialgal haptophyte culture, Seattle, Washington, United States - P3_0mM | ecosystem: Host-associated > Algae > Haptophytes >...
ATGTAATGCAGATCCGTGTCCATGAGCTCGAGGACGAGGTAGATGTCCTTCCACTCAACAATCTGACCCGGCGGGGGCAGCATAATGTCGCGCAAGTTGAGCACGTTCTCGTGCGTAAAGTGCTGCAGCAGCCGCACCTCGCGCAGCGTGCGCTTGCAGTCGATGGCGTCGTCGAAGGCATCCTTGATCTTCTTGATTGCCACCATAATATTCTCCTTCTTGTCGGTCGCCGCACACAGCAAGCCATACGCACCCGCGCCAATTTTCTTCTTGACCTCATAGCGGTCGTCGACCTCGAAAGTCTCGCCCTTCACCTTGTACTGCTGTTTGGGCATCTCCGAGAGTCGGCGACCGCGCTCGCAGCCGCGAGCCGAGGCAGTCGGAACTGCGGGCGGGCGCGCGCGCAGCGCACTAAGCTTCGCGCGAGAGCAGTTCGAGACGAGCGAACTTTTATTCGTATCCGGAAAACGCACGAAGCCCTTACCGAAAGAAATTTCGAATGCCGATCGGCTCAAAAACACGCACAACTCGGCGGCACGCGCGCTCGATTACTGTGACATGTCATTTCAATGCACTCGACCGCCCATGCTCGCCCATCAGGCCCCTGTGGGCTGCGGGTCTCTGGCCTCTTGGCCTGGGTTGGCAAGCGCACAGCCGGTCACACCCGCTCACAGTTTGGCAAGTTCGACACTCGGTCCGGCCCGGAATGGTCCCGGCGAGTAGCCGCTCCAGGTCGTCCCTCGATGCACAAGACGCTCAGTCGATCGTATCCATAGGGGCAAACGAGATGCCAAGGCCGTCGTTGCTGATCTCAATGTACTTGTTGAAGGCAAGGACGCCCTTCTTGTACGCGTCCTGTGCGAGCTTCGAGCGCGAGCCTTCGTCCATCGTCTTCTTGCCCCCGAGGAAGGAGAAGAGGCCCGTGTCCTTGATAGTGCCATCGGCCGCAATCTGCAGGCCGTTGGCCGCCTCAGCGAGCTCGTCGACAGCTTCCTCCATGGCGAGAGTCTTGTCGGAGATGGTCTTGCTCGAGAACGAGCTAGCATATAGGCGCATCGGTCCGAAGAACTTGGGGATCGCGCCGCCCTTGTTCTTGCCCAGTGGCTCGAACTCGCGCTGAATCGCTGCCCAGTCGCTGCTCGCAATGTACTTGCGTAGGCCGCCGGCCCAAAAGTCGCGACCGCGCTCAATACGAGGCACATACCGCGTGTACGCCTGCTGCCGCGTCACGAGCGTTGCTTCGGCAAACGAGGGCAGCGCTGGAGTGGCCGCAATGGCGGCAGCGGCCGTTGCAGCGGTGGAGAGCAGCGAGCGGCGGCTAAGGAGCGCGGTCTGGTCCAGTCTCGTCGAGAGCGGCGAGGACGCGCGCACGCACGACCGTGAGCCCATTGCTGGCACGGGCGACTCGAGGAGCGCAACGACGGTGGTGAGGAGCGAAAGAGCCATTCCGAACTCCGAAGTGGCGGCCGCGAGATGTGATCTCTAGCACTTTACCGGTACTGCTCGAAACGTACTCGAAACGGCCATGCCACATGGAGGACACAGGAGGCTCTTTTCAGAGTCTACCACAGATCAGTCAGCCCTATCGTATCATCCTGGAAGGCAGGGAGGCGGGCGAGCAAGCTCCAGCTCGCGCTTGGATTCACCGTCTGTGGCTTCGCTCGCTCGGTGGACGACCCTAGCAGTGCGTCGAATGCAAGCTGGTGAGCCGCGGCGGAGTCCGCCGAGGGCGGCACGGTTGATGGCGAGGGACCGGCTGCGGCGACCGCTGCGAGCGTCTCCGCGCGCTGGGCACGAGTGATATCGTGCTCCATTGTGACGGCATCGATGGAGGCCGAACGGTGGATCAGCAGGAGGGATGCTACACGCTCGTGGGCGTCAATGTGGCGCACACCCGTGCGCTCAGCATTGCGCATCACGTCATAAGAGTCGATCCGCCTGAGCTGGACGTCAGTGAGCTTGCCAAGGCCAATTGATGGGCCGTCGCTTGCAGGCAGGCGGTCGCCAGCGAGTGCCGGTGCGTGCGAATATATACTGACTTCCCCAAAGCTGATGCATGACGTCCGCCTCTTGAGCTTGGTCGATGAGGTCTGCGTCTCAGTGGCACAAAGTTGTGTCTCTGTGCTTTCGTCATCGTCGTCAGCAGCGAGTCGGTCATAGCCGTCGACGGCAGTACTGGGCGCGTCGGCACCCGCGGTGGGGTTGCTGACAGTGGCTGCGTTGTCCTCAGCATCATATTTGGCCGCCTTCTCCGCAGGCGCTTTCTTTGCACGTGATCGCTTCATATGGTTGGCGCCTAAATGTGAATCGAGATTTACGCGCCGTTACAAAAACACGACCATTACGGCGCGCGAGCTCGACTAGTTTCGGCAGGCCATATGACGTCGGAGTAGTCAAGTCACGTCAAGTCGAGGAGCACATTCGATTTAGGCTTCCTGTTAGGTTGTCTGATGGGTTTTGTTCACGAAGTGTTGACTTGACTTGTCACCCGGAGTACAATGTACTTAACATGGTGTTGACAGGGGGTATGTTCGGGTGTTTTTAGTGTTTACAAGTGTACATGTAATCATGAAATGTTTTCTCGTTATCCATATCTCGAAAATCGCGCCGCATACAATTGTATGAAGCCCTACAATTGTATAGGGGGACAGCAGCACCGCACGCAGGCTCAGGAGGCCAAGCCCTGAGGCCAAGCACGCTCAGCGGGGACAGGGGAAGAAGTCGCAAGGTGCCCGAGACGGCTCCCCACAAAGGTCCTGACGACCCTGACTCTCGGCAATCGGCGCGTCCGTACTAGACTGAGCCCGGCACTGGCGCTGGCCGGCCATGCCGCGCCCGACGATGCGCACGGAGATCACGCACACGGTCAACGTCGTGCAAAAGGAGCGCGGTTTTTTTGGTGGCGCGGCGCATCAGTGCGTCGTTACCAAATACATCATCCACGTCTCCCTGCCGAGCGCTGGGTCGGCTGTGCCACTTGAGTGGCAGGTGGCGCGTCGGTACTCACACTTTCGCAGCAACCACGCGGCGCTGAGCTCGATGTTCAACAACCTGCCCAAGCTGCCACCCAAAGGGATGTGGGACTCCAAGGGGCTCAGCAGCAGCAGCGCGGGGCTGGCGCCGCCTGATCCGGAGCTGATTGCCTCGCGTATGGTGCTGCTCGATGCGTACCTCAAGCAGCTGCTCGCCATCCCGGCGATCAGCGGCTGCACGCAGATGCGCACCTTCCTGGGCGCGTACCAGGGCATGCAGCCCGCGTGGTTCGAGGGGCTCTCACGCGACTCGCTCGCGCGCATGACGCCGTTGCCTGACGACCTGGTCGAGAGCAGCGCGTCGCCCGCCTCGCCCGCGACGACGCCAGGCGCGTGGGGCTCCGCCGCGGCCGACGGCGCGTCGCCTGCGCTCGCCCATGGCCACAAGGGCGACGGCAGCGGGCACGCGAGTGCGAGCGCGCTGGACCCACCGCCGCTCGAGGAGTTTGCGCCCGGCGCGGCGGGCGACAATAGCGCCGCGCAGGCCATCATTCGGGAGATGGGACTGCTGGTGTCTGCGGATGCCTTCGCGGCGCAGTTCCCCAAGTTGCACTTCGCCTCGCAGCCGGACGTGGCCGCCGGCATGGTCCAGCGCTTCCTCAATGGTATGGAGGCGGCCGTGGCCGTGGCACACCCCGAAGTGTACCCGAATGGGTGCACAGAGGGCGCGCTGTGGTGGGCGCGCGATGTGCTCGAGGACCGGCTATTGCACCGGCTGCACGACCACGTCTTCGGCGTGCTCGCTGGGGAGCAGCAGCAGGATACCGAGCTCTCCGACTGCCTCGACGCCCTCTCGGACGCGCTCACGCCCGCGCAGCTCGATGTGAGCGCCGCCTTTTGCGACACGCGTTTCAACCGTTGGGCCGCAGCGTCAGCCGAGCTTCGTCAAATCGCGCTGCGCCGCACGCCGCGCGCCAAGATGGATTGTACGCGCGTCGATCCCCCCCGCCGACGCCCCGGCCTGCCCCCTTCTCTTCATCTCCTCTCCCGCGCTGCGTGCTGCTGCGCGCCACACCGTAGAGTTGCCTAATATGGACGACACAGTAGAGCTCGACTGTGTGTAGTGCGCGCGCGAGAGCGAGGGATGATCCCGTTGTCTGAGCCCGGGCGCTCGCGTGCTTCCGTCCGGTGCGCCCGCAGGCGTGATGCAGTGCGTGCTACAGCTGAAGCAAGGGCTGCTCGAGTGCCTGGGCGCCGTGGGGGGCGCTGGCCCCCTGGGCGCCGACGAGCTCTTTCCCGTGTTCGTGTACGTGGTGCTCTCATGCAACCCGCCGCCCCTGGCCTCTGATGGCCCCTGATGGCATACGATTGCTTCCCCTCATCAGGTATGTGGTGCTCCAATGCAACCCCCCGCGCCTCGCCTCTACGCTGGCGTACGTGCAACGCTTCCGCTCGCCAATGGCGCTCAAGAGCGAAGCAGGCTGCTACTTCACGCACTTGCAGGCCGCCGTCTCGTTCCTCCAATCTCTCCATCGGGAGGGCTGTGCCCGCGATGGCGGTGGCGGGGGCGCGCATGGCGAGCTACTGCCGAGGTGCAGCGGTGAGGGCGGAGCGTCGATCGTTGTTCCCGTCAGCATGGAGCCGTCAGGCTCTATGGCGGCGCCCGACGCGCGCGCGGCCTCGGAGGCGGCGGCCGCCGCAGTCATGGAGGCCAATTACGAGCAGCAGCAGCAGGCTTGGAATCGCATGCTGGAGGCGCGGGGGGGGCGTCGAGCTCAGCAGCGCGCCGCCACCGGCAGCGAGGGCGCCGACAGCCATGGAGCCGACGGTGCTGGTTCGGGTCTCGATCGCGCTACAATGCCCACTCTCTCGACTCGACGAGGGTTAGGCGACGAGGGCGACGAGGAGGAGGGCGAGGAGGAGGGGGAGACGCGCAAGGGCTCCTCACTGAGAGATGAGGTGATGGCCAGCCCGAGCCGCGCGCGTGCCCATTCGATCAGCGAGGGGCTGCGCTTTACCCCCTCCCGCCGGCCTGGTCCGTTGGGCGATTGGTCCTTTTCTCGCACCGCCCTCGCGCAGCGGCGTACGGAGACCGTGGAGGAGGCGGCTTCCCAGTGGGAAGAGAAGATTGAGGCGCTCTCCTTGCTCTCAGCGCCGGCGGCCGCCAGTAGCCCGGGGCTCCTCGCCGGCAGCTTGCTCGGCCTCGCCTTTGGTGCGAACTCCTGCAGTGAGAGAGAGAGCGCGTTTGGTCCGTCCGCATCCTTCCCATCCTTCGGTGACGAGGGGACAAACGGCGACGGGTCGATCCGCATTGGGAACCCGCTCCGCCCCCTTGATGAGGGGGATGGCGAAGGGGACGAAGAGGACGAGTTTGCGGCTGCAATGCTCAGCGGGCTCGTGGATGTTGACCTTTCGGGCCGTTCCACGCCGGCTGCTACCGGCGCCGCCAGCGCCACCAGCGCCGCTGTCCTGGTGCCCTTCCCTGCAGCGCCTCCGCTCGCGCCACCTCTCGCCTCGACGGCGGGAGCCTCGGTGGCGGCTGCCAAGGGTCGTGCCGGGCGTCGTGCCGAGCGGAACGATTCCGAGGTGAGCGCTGGCGGCCGGCGCGACTCTGGACGTGACTCTGGGCACTTCCAGCACTTCCCCACTGCCTTTCGATAGCACTGCAACATAGGTCTAGCGAGCTTGATGTGGCTCTCTCTTACGTCTTGCCTGCTTGGTCCGCTATAGTCGCGCGTGTACAGCGCGGTGACGTAACACGACCCGGTCAGTGGCCTGCTGCGAAATCGGCGGTATACACGACGCGACGGCGCCGCCCAGCTGGCGCGCGCCGCGCCGCGCTTGCATACACACTCCCTGAGCGCTAAGATTAACAAGCGTACGCCGCGCGGTCCCGTGCGACCGTGTTTTCCGACGATTTCGTGCGGCAAGCGCGATCCGATCGACCGCGCGGACGTGCTGCAGACTGCAGTCGTATGTACGGTACTTGTACATGTTTCCTTTTCCGACGATTTCGTGCGGCAAGCGCGATCGACCGCGCGGACGTGCAGTTATGTATGTTTAGTAGGAAACATACAAAACGCATATGTTAATACTACTAAACGCGGTTCTCTCGCCACAAACCGGGCCCGCGCGGGACCACAGTCACACCGTACAGCATCGACAGTCTATGCGCCTAGGACGGAGGGCCCCAGCTCACGCGCTTCTTTGGAGACCCCGAGGAAGGCGTATTCGGCTTGGTGACCGACGGCGCGCTCGCCTTGCGCTCAGCGCGTGCAGCAGCCTGCTGCTTCCGGAAGGTTTCGAGCAGCTTCTGCTTCTGCTCGTCACGCTGCTGCTGCCGCTCTGCTGCCCGCTGCTTCTGCACCTCATCGGCCTTCTCGAGAGCACGCATCTTGCTCACACCCTGCTGCCGTTTCCGATCGGCCGCCGCGAGCACATCCTCGAGCACATCCTCGCTCGACGCACTGGCGGCTTTGAACGACACCGCGGGCGCCTCCTTGGCGCCTGACGTTGCTGCCTTCTTCGCCTTCTTAGCCGGTGGAGGTGCCGCCTCTGGCGCAGGCAGGGGTTCCGGTTCCTCCGTGACCATCTCGCGTTTGCGTTTCGGCTTGGGTGCTGCGGGCGCAGGCTTCGGGGCGGGTGCGCTGGCAGCAGGCGCCGCGCCTGCTGCAGGCAGCTTGGTGATTGGCATCTGCACGACCAGCGCTCCCGTCTCAAGCCTCGCCGTGGTCCGTGTGTCATCACACTCGATGCCGCGCGGATAGAGACGACTCATCTGGAACTTGCGACGTGCTTTGAGCGTATCCAGCTCGATTCGGGTCGGCGTGGTCTTCAGGTTGATCTGTTTCGCGCCGATGTGATGAAGTGCCACTCGGATCGTCAACAGCATGCGCGCACGGTTGCAGCGGAAGCGCGTCGGCGGCTGAGGGTGGCGCTTGTTGGCATCGTCGTCGTCCGAGTCGTCGGAGTCGTCGGTGTCGACCGGCGGCTTCGGAGCCTTCTTCGGTTTCGGGGCCCTCTCCGGCTTGCTCGCAGACGCGGCCATCGGAATCCGCCTGGCGGACTGTCTACGTCGTCCCCACAATCGGCTTCGTCACGAAAATTCGGTGCGTTCACTCAGCTGAGGCTGTCAGGTAACAGATGTTTCAGGCACTCCCGGTTTCTTTAACTGAAGTTTCGAAGCCGCTTCGTGGAATCGATTTCTGCTCACAGTCTATCCTCCGCCATCCACATCACTCCTCCGCGCGAGCCGGGACGCTTTCACCACAAGGGTACAGTACAGCGAGAGGCATGGAGCTGTTTGACGTGGTTGTGAGACTCAGAGGCGTATGTGACATCATGGACGATAACGTCGCAGCGCGGCCGAACAGGTTGCCACGAGATGTCCAAGATGCCGTTCGGGGCTCCGATGACGACGATGATTACGGATCGAGTGACGATAGAGAAGAACTGCAAGAGCACGGACCTTATCAGCTGACCCGGCACATCGAAGTGCTGGAGCAGGACTGCTGGTATCCCTACGATGTGATGGGAATGCAAAGCGGCACAAGAGTGTGCTTGCTGTACAACACCAAGGACCGAGTGAGTGAGCCCCTCAATCCTAAAAAGGAATGGCGCCGCCGTCTCACCGGGAGGGAGGCCGCCATCCTCGAGGAGCGGGTGCAAACTGTGCTGAAGTCCGAGGCTGCGACAGCAGGTGGCGCGCCATTGGATGCTAGTGCCTCGCGTCGGCTGCGCAAAGAAATTGAGGACGCGGAGCGGTTCAAATGGGACTCGGGCGATCGTGTCACGTGGCTTACCGAGCGTCGGCAGCGCCGCGCAGCCCGATCGGGAGATGCTCAGCGATGGGTGTTTCTACTGGCGGCCGAGGACGTGAACAGCACGGAGCGCTCAACACTGGCGTGCCAGGTGGCTGGTGGAGACGTCTCACGCGTTGCCCGGTGGTCGATCATCCAGACAACTTGCGCGGGCGGCTGGTCTTCCAAGACGTGGATTTCGCCCGATGGCAGAAGATTTCAGTCCATCGCCGACGTGAAGCATCACCTCAAGCAGCTCGATTGTGAGAGCACCCAATCCAGAGCATCGACTCCAGCGGCTGTGATTGAGAGCGTGCCCATTGGAGAGGCAAGGGGCTCCTCTGGCAAGAAGGCAAGGAGCTCCTCTCGCAAGAAGGCAAGGGGCTCCTCTGGCAAGAAGGCAAGGGGCTCCTCTGGCAAGAAGGCAAGGGGCTCCTCTGGCTGCGGTTCGAGCAGCGGCGCGCCCAATCGCCATTCGGACGATGACGACGACGACAATGGCGACCTCGGCGATGAGGGCGATAGCTTGAGTGAGGACGAGGCGCAGCAACACAAGGCCGTTGGCTGTGGCTCCAAGGCCGCGCCGATGCAGAGCGTGCGCGCAGCATGGTGCTCGGAGGGGGCACAAGGCATGCTGGAGAAGCCGCGGGCTGACCCTGCGGGAAGCGCTGCCTGTGCGGTTTGCTTTCGTGGTGGCCTCGCCGCCAGCGCTGCGAGAGCCGCCGGCGCAGCCGGAGCCGCCGGAGCCTCGAGCGCCGCCAGCGCCGCTATTCACGAAGACTGGCCTGAGCTCGAGCTGGCCAGTCCCCACGAGGGATCCACAAAGGCAGACAAGGCTCAGCGAAGGATGTGTGGGGCCTCTTCTGCCTTTTGCACGCTGCCACGAGATGGTCGAGGGCTAGTGCCGTCGTCGCGCAGTCCGACAGGCTTCATGGTGGGGCGCAATAATGCAGCCAAGAACAGGGCGATGGTCAACGAGAATGGCAAGATGCGCCACCTCGGCAACTTTGCGACGCCGGTGGCCTTGGCCTACACCGAGACGATCGACGCGACGAGGGGTCGCCGTTGGCCACAGCCACTCACGGCGGTTCAGCTCAGCGCTGCCATGACGGCCGAGGAGCTCGAGCCGGTGCTGTCGTCGTGCGGTGAGCGTGCGGTAGGGAATGGAGCGGGGCATGCGCTGCCAGGGCTGCCAGAGCTGGCAGCAAGCGTTGCCAGGGCGGCCGCGGCCGCCGAGGGGCTTGTTCTGGTTCCGGCGTCCAACAATCGCGCGGGCTTCAAGGGCGTGACCAAGCGTTATGGCAAGTACCAGGCGCAAATCAAGGAGAGTGGCACGATGCGCCACCTCGGCAGCTTTGCGACGCAAGAGGAGGCGGCTTTGTGCTTCGCAAGACACCTTGGGGTAGAGCGGGCGGCGGCAGCGGCGACGACGGCGAGAATTGAAGGGCCGCAGCCGCTCACAGCGGACGAGACCAGGGCTGCCGCCGCGGCCGAGGGGCTCGAGCTGGTTCCGTCGTCGAGCAATGAGACGAGCTCAAGGGGCGTGTGCAAGCAGGGTGGCAAGTTTGAGGCCGAGGTGAGGGAGAATAGGAAGAAGCACTACCCCGGCACCTTCACGACGCCGGAGGAGGCGGCCTTGAGCCACGCAGGAGCGGAGCGCGCGGCGGCAGAAGCGACGGAGGCGAGGGGCGAAGGGCCTCAGCCGCTCCCGGCAGACGAGGCAATGGCTGCCGCGGCGGATCCGGGCTTCGAGGGCGGGGTCACGAGAAAGCTTGGGAGGCCCTCGTTGCCGTTGGGGCCAGAGAGGCGTACACTGAGGGGAGCGGCTGCAGGCAGACCCAACTTGGACTCGGCCCTACTTGATCTTGAACCTGATTCTGCTGCTCATGACGCATCCAGATCTGAGGCAATGGCAGGCAGGCGTGAATAGTAGTGGCAAAAGTCCACGCCCGAGGACACGAAACAGAAACGCGGCGAAACGGAGGCGCGTGCTAAGTGGAAAGTGCTTTCTGTTCGTGCCTCGCGTGCTCCATCGCGTCGAGTTTTCGCATATCGTACCCGAGAGGCCTACCGGCACCGATTATTATGCACCGGCGGGATGCACACCGCCGACATCATTTTTCATCGTCATCGGGCTCAATATATGCAACGGGTATCGGTAACGGCTCTACCCGGTCTACGGACGGTAACCCGGAACCGCGCGAGCGGCTAACGTCGGTCCGGCGGATTGCGATTGGCGTTATCACGAAAATCGAAGTCGTCCGAGATCGGACGATCGCGGGAACGACTCGACTCGTTAAGTCTTAAGAGCACCCACAGATGCGGCCCGAACCGACCCGCCGGCGCTCCAACCCGCGGCGGACGCGGGTCCGGGTTTGAGAAGTCGAGTCACGAGTGTGCAACGCGTTGTGTACGACATACGATAATATTATCGTATACCCGGTAATACGAAACTCGAAAGCCGTGGTTGGAGTACTTTGTTTCTAGATTCTACTTTGAGATTCTACTCCGCATCTGTGTCACGGAGGTGTCTCTACTGGACTTCTCGCTCTCCGCTCTCGTGCAACTGCACGGCATTTGCGCAAGCAGTCCACAGATCGAAGCACTTGTATGGCGTCCGCCTCCGTCCGGCGTTCGGGCGGCGGCACCCTAGTAGCTACGCCTGTACCGTAGGCCCGTCACTCGTCCCGGTCCGGTCGGCGGCGGTACCGATAAAACGGCTGGCTGCACCTCCTCGGGCTCATCGTGTGGCGCTCCGGACGACCGGGCCCACACCACAGAAGACCGCTGCAGCTTGCCCGGCGGAGTTTGTCGCAGCCGGAGGCCGCCGCCGCCGCCGCCGTCTCGATCGCCCACGCCCAACTGTGCTGTGGCCTTGCGCTGCCGCCCAATCGACCTCATCGCTCCAGCAGCAGCAGCTAGTACAGAGCAGCAGCAGCTAGTACAGAACCTACGTACTGGCTACGACCTTTGCACCGCGAGCCTAATGAATCCTTGGACGCACCCGGATCGCTACAAATGCCTTTGAAGCCTGCTCGTCGCTCACAACTGTCTCCCATTCTGCATCGAGCTGGCCGGTGTCACCGCTCTTCATGCTCCGTGGGCGTTTCCTCGAGGAGCTGATTGCCCCATTGATTGCCCCATGGAGCACTTGCAACATTGTAAAGGGGGGAAAGACACTGCAACACGGCAGTGAATCGCAGAAGGGTGAGTGCGTCATGTGGCGCGCGTGCTACATGGTGCGATTTCGTGCGACTGGGTTCGATTCTGTATGCGAGTACATCTCCTCCTCGGCTTCGAATTGTGAGAGGGCAGAGATATCCGCGCCGATGTGTAGCCCACCGTCGCTCTCTTGCACCGGCTCCAGCTCCCAGAGCACATTCTTGCCTTCGCCCATGTACCCAAGGGGAGTGCTGCGATTCTTGGAGGTGGACATGAAGGCCATGTCGACAGCACACACAATCCCCTGCTCGTCGGGGTGCCAAAACTCGTGGGGCAACTCGCCGCGTACGCCCCGAAAGAGGGGCCGGGTGGCCTCTTCCTCGCTAGTGATCGCCGAGAGCTTTCGTATGCCTGAGCATAGATGACCCACAGTCGCACTGAATGTGAGGCCTGGATGGTGGATGAGCTCCTCACGGAAGGCGCCGCTCAGTCTGGACACCTGGCGCAAGAACTCATTGATGGGCTGATACGCTGGGCCACTGTACAGCCGGATCGCCAGCACCTCCTCCAGATTCATCTCCATCCGGGAGGGGTCGAGGACCACACAGTGGCGTGTGGTGGCGTCGGCGCTGCGCTCGCGAATAAATGCGTTGGTCTGGGCCTGGAAATCGCTGGGCAGCTTGCCACGATTCCTTGCATCTCGCGTGCCTGCTGTGCAGCCCTCCTTGGGCTCTGCTGGTCCATTAATATATGCCCATTCCCGTTGCAAGCTGTATCTGACGCCCTTCTGGTCTTGCCATTCCATCTGCCGGCCACATTCCTGCTCCATGGTGAGTACTGGCTGGGCGATCACGTCGTTCAGGCCACGGATGTAATCGGCTCGACTGCCGTAGCTCAAGGTCGTGACACGCGCGCACATCTTGCCATTGACTTCAGTCCCGCCACCTCTTGTGTTGTTGCACCGCGGAGGCATGTACGTAGCCGTCACGACCAGGAGACGCTGCAGAGGGTAGACCCCATTCGGTGCCATCCATTCGCCCGGGGGTATGATCCGCTGCAGACGGAAGAGGGTCTTCGGAGGGAACGCGCCCGTGTAGTCGGTGTACGTGAGCACGGCCGAATGGGCCCCAAGCTCGTCCGAAGCGCTCGAGATGAAGCCCACAATATCCGAGTTCTCGACAATGTACTCGGGCGGATCTGTGCCGCGCTGAAAGCGTCGCATGTATCCGCCGACGCCGAAGTTGAGTGGGTCGCAGTCGCCGGGGGTGATCCCGTTGCTCACGAGGCCACAGAAGCCATGGATGTCCGGGATCGTGAGCTCGGACCATCCTGGGTCGATCTCCGTCAGTCCCATCTTGCCTTGAAGGTGACGGTAGAGCATCGGAGGCGGCGGCTCCTCCGTTCGACGACCGTCCCAGAGCGATTGGCAGAGGGCATACGTGCTGGCGGCGTAGCAAGCGTCACGCTCCTGAAGTGCTCGAGCGATCGGCCCGGAGCACACGCTGAGCATAGCGTATGTGCGCGCCGCTTCCTCTGGCCATTCGCGCCTCATCAGCGTGTCAACACTACCTTGCCTAAATCTCGACTGGAAGGCTTGCACCGTGTTGTGAGTACGGACGTACTCCAGGAGCTGAGCGTCGCTCCAACTTGGATCGACGTCCTTGCCCGGCGAAATGCGATGAGACTCGCAGCGAAGCGACTCCCACTCATCCTCCCAAGTTTTGCCTTTAGGCTTCGGCCCGAGACAGTCTGCGAGTGTCTCCAGATACCGGGAGCGCTCCTTCGCAGTGCCCCTTGGCAAAGATGCTCGCAGGGCAGAACGAGACTCTGAGATGATTCTTTGCGCATGATGAATGATCACACGTAGCTGCTCTGCATCGCCAATTGAGTCACACTTGACAGCCGCCAAGACATTCTGCTCGCGGCCCTTTAGAAGTCGCAAAGCGACCTCTTGCACGGCGTCCGGCGGCTGCTGCTCAAGGACGTGATTGATCGCCTCCTGAATGGACGTCTCGAGCGGCACTCGTTGCGCGTCGAGGTACGCCGCAACATCTTGAGAGACAGGCCTGCCCAGGAATTGACGCATTTTGTCTGTCCCATGGGGGGAACGGGTGAAGTTTCTGCAGGTAAGTCGAGGGGATCGGGCAAGTCGTCGTTGTGGTCCTCCACCTTCTCGGCAGCGGCGGCCGCCGCCGGGGTGCCGATGCGCCGCTCGTCCATGAGCTGCCCTCCGCACTCCGCGGACTTCATCACAGTATACTGGATGGTTGTGAGGTTCGTCTGTGTGGTCTGTGTGCCTTCAAGGGTGTGCCTTTGTGCGTCCGCGTGTCCCGTGTGTCCCGTGTGTGTCCCGGCTCCCCCCGGTGTCTTTTTACCGGTATACTGTCGGTATGTACACACGTAAGCGGCACGACCGTGAATACAATACAGGCCAAAGAGTGAGACACAGGTGGACTTCACAGACAACTTCACAGACCCCCTCCTCACCCCCAAACCCTCCTCCCCCGCCAAGATGCACAGGAGCTCAGGTGTTTCTGATTGCATCAATCCGCCAATATGGCATTACCGACTCCCCCCGGTGTTTTTGAATCGGTCCCGTCTGTGTCCCGTGTGTGTCCCGTGTGTGTCCCGGCTCCCCCCTGGATGACAACTTAACGTGAACGGTGTCTTTGAACCGGAACGTGAGGTGCTTCGTCGGTGTGATCCGTGTGCCCTTGTGCGCCCGCGTGTCCCGCGTGTGTTCCGTGTGTGACCCGGCTCCCCCCGGTGAACGCGTTCAGTACCGGTACAGTACCGGTACGTCGCTCGCTATTCGAGTCGGAAGCTCGGAAGTTCATGTGGGTCCTGCACTCCTGCACCGCATGGCCCTGCCCCCGCACAGCTTGCGCGTGGCGTAACTTGCCAATCTGCATTCTCGCAATAACCGCAGGCAGATGAGAGCATGACCCTTATTACCTTCTCATATAAGCAGACCTCCGGCGCCGGAGGCAACCCTCTGGTGGCTCGCGTTAAAACGGGTCTCGAGCGACAGGGCATCAAAGTCGAGATGCGCCATGGTTCCGCCAACGGGAAGTTCGTGCATGTTGATTGCACCCAGGCGAAGGGCACCCACAGCGCCAACTACCAAGAGTGGTTTCTGTACTGGAAAGACATGGCAGAGACATCCGACCTCGTCGTGCTCTTCGACTCGGAAGATCAAGGCTACTTCCAATCGGATGGATGCCAGATGGAGGAGCGCTACGCGAAGGCGCATTGCAAGTACTGCAGCATGGGCAAGTACATCGACCAGGGAGAAGACGCAGAGCAAATCGCTGAACGAATCTTCAATAAGCTCAAATAAGCTTCATTAAGCGCTGGGAGCTCATCGTTCGGCCAGGAATCCAAGAGAGCCGTGCGGTCTCGGGACAGCTCCACAGACCTCAGAGCCCCAGATGCACCCGAATTGTCAGCTTGCGGCAGTTCATCTATAGATGAGCTTCGACTGGCAAGGTGAAGCTGTAGTCAGGAGCGTTCGCGGACAGGAGCGGATGCGACGTGCCGCTAACGTGCCGCGGCAGGGCCAACGGGGCCGGGCCGGAATAGGCCGGAACAGTGAGACATGGCCGCGGACACAACATCCGCGGACTGTTGCGTGTATACCCGGTATCAATGCATGTATGCATCCTAGTACCGGGGTATGCATCCGGACCCCGCCGCTGCGAACTTCGGTCGGGACTCGCGGGAGCGATTCACGTTGGTCGTTGCGACAACGTACAACTCTCAACTGTGAACTGATCGGAGATGAGTCACAGTACACAGAGCGCCGCACGCACCACGACCGGGTCGAAAATCGAATATGAGCGTTATCCGCGGTAGGCGTCGCCGACGGTACCGGTACAGGGTTTGCAGGGGGCGGCCTAGGGGCGGCCTCCGGTCTGAGTCGGCCGCGAGGAGCGGTCGGCTCCGGCGGCTGCGGCCGTTGAGTCGGCCGCGGATTCGGTCGTCCCGCGGTCGCGCGGGTCGGCGGATGCGTCGGTGGGTTGGGATGGTTGTGAGGTTCGGCTCCCCGTGTTTGTCCCATGTCCCGTGTGTGTCCCGGCTCCCCCCGGTGTCTTTTTACCGGTACCCGGTACAGTACTGTACCGGTACGGTAGTTTTCTCCGAATCGCAAAAAGTCCGATGTCGCAAGGGATGTGCGCATCCGCACGCAACAGTCCGCGAACGTTGCGTCCGCGGACGAGCTCGTCAAGTGACTCGTCCAGGCAGGTTGCGCATTGGCTCCAGCTCGGTACTGGCAAGGACGGCGTCCTAGAAGCGTCAGCGTGGATGTCGCGTTCATCACTACACGACAGCCAATGGGTGGCAGGTTCTGCCCGCCGCTCACCATTTGGGGGCAGCATTGCCTACCGCAGCCAAATTATACCGCAGCAGCAACTGCGCCCTGCCACAGCGCCCGCGAGCCAGTACCGCGCCGAAGACCGCCAGACGTTTGCAAGCTCTACCTCGAGCCTCTCATCTAGTGTCCACGAGATGGTACTCAGCCTACACGATCAGCACCTGGCGCGCGAGCGGGCTCGATTCTTCCCGCAGCCGCGGACGAGTTCATCAAATGAGTCGACCACGCGGATTGTGAACTGGCTGCAGCCCAGTGATGACGCAGAATTCACATCCACAAGCAAGACAAATCTGCTGACGTCGTCTTCAAAGTCAGCTTCATTGTCATCTACCATGTCATCTAAGCTATCGACGAGAGAGAGGCGACTCGAACCCCTGTGCGAGCCGACATCATTGCACGACCCGATCTCCCGCTCGTCACGCGCGACGGCGCTGCAGATCGATCTACTCTCGAGACGTCGGTACGCTGCCCGCCTCGGGAAAACACGCGAAGCATCATTTAACTTCCGCTCCTCATTTCCACAATTTAATTGATCAAGGGTCGGGAGGTATACATTGTCTGTTTAGCTGGTAAGATACAGCAGCTGGTTTTGTTGAGTGTGTGGGTACGCATACGCCGCGCCGGTCGACGATCTGGATCGACTGGCGTTCGACTGCGTCGCGGTCGTCCGGGCGTGTACCTACTGTGTGCGGTGTGCGGTTCGTCGCGCCCGCGGCCGCGCGCCGGCGCGCGCGCGGCCCGCGCCGCGCCCCCGCCCCCCGGGCCGGCCGCCGCCCGCGCGCGAGCGACGAAATTGTCCTAAACTCTGTCGGGATTTGCTGGCCCGGCGCTGCCGCATCAGAAGAATGCATGTGATCCGCAGCCCCCGGCTGTGCCCGTGACTCTCTTACCGACTCGCCATCCCCGTCCCCCCGAGGCAGACCGACTCACCCTCGCGAGTAGTCGCCGCGACGTCTCCCACTCTCCCTCCCAGCAGAGCCTCGGTGAACGGACACTCGAATGGACACACGGACGCGGGCACGGAGTCGTGCCAGTGGCACGACACACAATCGACAAGCAAGCCGGTGCGTCAACGAGCATACTGCCCCTGGCATTTCACACGATAACGTATCAGCGGCTTGGTGCGATGTCTGCTGGCTTCCAAAGCGGCAATGTCACCTTGGCCAACCAGAAGAAAGTGGCGAGTTGGCTCTTCTTGCGCTTCACATTGAAGGCCTCCATGGCACTCAAGAACTTTGCGGAGACGAAGGCGTTGGCAAGCGTCGCCGACTCCTGAGCGTTGACCTTCGAGAGCCGCGCGTGCTCCGCGGCATCAAAGCGCCGCTTGCCTCCAGCAGCAATGCGCTCGCGCACCACCTCAACCGCACGAGCCACGAGCGCGTTGGCGTCGCCAGGCACGACCTCGTCGATGAGTCCAGACTTGAACGCCTCGTTTGCCGTGGGGATCCAGTTCTCGGGCCCAAGCATACGCTGCGCGTTCGTCTGACCCATGCGCTCCGGCCAGGTGACGGATGAGCATCCCTCAGGCGGCACGCCCAGCTTGGCGAAGGGCAGCGAGAACGTGGCCGCTTCGTTGGCGAGCACGCGGTCCATGAGGATCGTCGACGTGACCGCTGCGCCAATGGCGGGGCCGTTGACGGCAGCAACGATCGGCTTGGGAAAGTCGAGGAAGAGCCCGAAGCACTTCTCGTTTTGGTCACGAATCTGCTTCACGAGCTTGGCAGGCGCCATGGGCTGAATCAGCGAGGACAAATCGACGCCTGCTGAGTAGTACTTGCCCGAGCCCGTGACGACCACGCCTTTGACGGCGTCATCCTTCGCGGCGCGCGTGAGCTCCTCCGCCGTCTGCTTCAAGAGTGGCATGGTCCACGCATTCAGCTTGCTCTCATTTGCGAAGCGTATTGTGAGCACGCCGCCCGGGAGCATCGCCGTCTCGATCAGCGGCTTCTTGTCCGTGGCAGTGCTCAGTCGTCTTAAGAGCAGCGCACCACCGCGCTGAGAGGTTGTCGCGAGCCGGCAGGGGAGTCCCCGCATTTCCTGCAATCAAGAAAGCGATGACGTTTTCATCTGCGGAATTTCGTTGGCGCTCCTCTCGTCCCGCGCAGGTCTACCGACACCGCTGGCTTCGCGAAAAGATGGCTTACCCGCCGCCGCCGCGATCCAATTCGATCCGCCTCGTCGTTTCGGAGAGCGTGTGCTGGCCAGCGTGGGCAACTGTGGAGCTGCCTGGCTCGCCAAAGAGCGTCAAGTCGGGAGGACCTCGCAAGGGAATGCAGTCGCTCATCATGCCGTCGTTGGTCACACGGCCGCCGATGCATTGGCAGAATGAGGCCTCTCCGCACACTCCGCCCATTGGGCTCGTTGCCGGATCACACAAGGGCCCGCGCCAGCCGCCGCCGCCTCCGCCACCACCGCCGCCGCCGGCCAGCCAGCTGCCCAACCACAGGATCCGACCGATGCCTCGGCCGGAAGGTGGTTTTGTCGGATCTCCGACGCTTCGGCCGACGCCGCTGACGGCATGCACGTCCGCTCTGATGCGCGAGTGCCCATCGCCTGCTCGTCCTGGCATCTCGCCCAAGGTTGCGCCCCGCCTCCTTGGTGCCACTGCGCCGGCGGATGCGCCGCCGCGCGAGCTCGGATCGTATGGTCTCGCCCTGCCGCCCACGCTCACGGATGCGGGCACTACGTGTGGCACGAGGGACATCAATCCGAGCATCAACCTCGCCAACTGCCGCTTACTGCTCGAGGCGGACTCGTCGGTGACCGCGAGTTCGGAGTCGGCAGTGGACGGGGCCGCACTTGCCCTCGTCGCCTTTTCCGCACAGGGCTGGCACGCGGAGGGCGCGGCCGTGGCCGGGGACGCCGCCGAAAGCGCCGTGACGTGCGTGCTTCCCGCCGCGGGCGCCTTCGGACCCCTAGCGCCCGTGACGGCGCTCGGCCTCAAGCGCACACGAGAGCAGCGCTCCCCGTTGAAGAGTGCCGTGCCGGGCGAGCAGCCGATGGCCGATGGAGACGCTTGTTCGGTTGGCTTCGACGCCGCCGAGGGCGTCGTCGAGGGCGGCTTCGAGGGCGACCGTGCCGACGTCGCTGATCAGGCAGCTGACGCTCGGAACGGCGCTCGCGAGCAGTGGTTGTATGCGTCCCGTGTACGCGCCCTGTCCGATGGGGCACCGAGCGCCGTCGCGAGCGCCGTCTCGGGCGCCAAACGCGGGACGTCCGTCTCGACGCTGCAGGTGCTCGCGGGGCGGGTGGCGGCACCTCGGGCCGGCCCAGGGCTGCCTGCACGCGCACGACAGCACGACAGCACACCCACCCCATGCTTCTTCACACGCCTTGGCCGTGATCAACGCATCGCATTTGCGTTCCACAACGCGTCGCCAGCCGCGCCGCGCCAGCCGCCCCCGCCGCCGACGCAGCGGCAGCGCCTTCGGCATCTGGCGGGCAAGGCCGCCGGCAGGATTGCGGTCGCCGACCCTCTGGACGCGTCGAAGCTCACCATCACCCCATGCGTCGGTCCTCCTTCGCGTGTGCTCGCGTCTGCTGGCCTCGTTCTCGAGCCGACCCTGGACGTGGCCGCTCGCCTGACCGCGGTGCTGGGTGGCGAGGGGGCGCTGGCCGGCAAGGGCGCCATATCGGCCGTGGGCCCGCGGACTGAATCGCCAGTGGGCCCACTGCCGATCGTCCTGCCGGTGAGCAGCGGCAACAACCGCTGCCGAAGCAGCAGCTCTGAGGAGGGTGAGGAGGGTGCTTCGCTCGCAGGCAGCTCGCTCCCCTCACCCGTGGACGTGTCGCCTGTGGGGATCCTTCCAGGGGGCTTTCCTTCGCTCAGCTTTGGATCGTGCCTCACGGACTCGCGCTCGGCTTCGGCCGCTTCGAACGCCCCGACTATCGTCGCCGCCATGGACGATGAGTAGGAGACCCCTCCATTTTCCCACACCCTGCCCCCGCCCCCCTGGGCCTGCGACGGTTGGACGCAGCAGGCCGCCACGACGCGTGCGGGGTGCAAGGAGGGGCACGGGCGCAAGCGGGTGACACGCAGACGGCAGATGGGCGCACGGAAGATGGAAGGATGGACTAAGGATGGACGGGAGGTGGCGAGCGAAGGACGTAACGAGCGCCACGGTGAGGCATCCGGCGGCTCAGGGATGGCAGTCAACGAGCGCCACGGCGAGGCATCGGCGGCTCAGGGATGGCAGTTCACCCCACTAGCCACGGATGACAGGGCAACAGACGCTCGCGCTCGGCGGCCCCTTGGAGGGAGCTGCCTGTGCCAGCACGCGAGGAAGCAGAATATGCAATATCACTCCATATGGGTCGACACGTAACAAGAACGAAAGAACGAAGGAGGGAGGGTGGAGCACTGGAGTTGGCAAGGCGTGGAGCTGAGGGCGCGGGCTCCAGGATGTTGGAATGACGGAATTATGTATTGGCGATTGAGTATTGTAGCCGTTGCGAGCTTGCGACGTACCAACGTACCAACGTAAATGGCGGGGTACCCGAGGACGGTGATCTGTGTCGTTTCGCAGTGCGACCGCGGTACCGGGTGCAGGGGTGCTGTGCGACACGATGCACAGTGACCAGTCGGTAGGGTTCTGACTTCTGCGATTAGTAGAAGCAAATTTGGATCCCCTCCAGCTCCACACGCACGCCGACCCGCGGCGCGCGCGCGCCCCCGGGCCCGGCCCCCCGCGGCCGGCCGCCCCCCGCCGACACGACGCCGCGACACTTCCGTACACGACAACCGCAGTCCCAGTCGTCGTCCCAGTCGCTCCGCACGGCAACACGATCGCGCGCCGGCCGCCGCGTGCGGCACTGGCCCGTCGTTGATTGCCGATCGAACAATCCCGCCCAGTAGCAGTGAGTAGAGGGTGGGTTCTAGCGCTGGCGCTAGATTGGTTGTCTTCCAGAGCGAACAACGTTAACTAGGGCGGCAGGCGCAACACCTCGACCCGTACTGTCGAGCTCGGTGCGCCGGCGGGCGGGTGAAACTAACATGCATGCATGCATGAATATACAGAAGCATACTGTCCTTGCCAAATCTGGCGAAGCAAGATCCGTTATTATTGCGTGACGTGTCGCATATCTCCTGAGACGTCGCTCCAAGCGCGTCGCGCATTCTGGTCAGCGGCTCCGCCGCGTTTGTCGTGCCCCACCCTCCTCAGACCCGTACTGTCTAGAATAGGGGGACTCAGAGCTCGGCCTCACAAGGCCAGCTCTCGGGGCTGATTATTACTTAACATCCCGCAGCGGTATCTTAACGTAAGCACGGCACGATAAGCAATATCTTCGATCTAAGCAAAGTATCGGGCCATGCATCGGGCAGCGAGCGGCAGGGAATCACCCCACCCGACAGAATATTTTAGGTCAGCTATGAGAAACAATTCGGACTTGACTTGAATTGAATTCCCTCTCGTCCCTCGACGTACGAACTACGATGGTACTAAGTATACACCGAAAAGCGGGCGAGGGCAGCCCGTGTTACGTGCCGCGTCGTGTGTGTGTGCCTGAGATCGATTAGTTCCTAGAGCAGCAGGCCCTCTTCGGCAAGCACCTCGTCGAGGGCTGCTTCGAACTCCGCAACGAATGCGCCGTCAGCCTCCGCTCCGAAGGCCGCGTGCACCCCATTGAGCAAGAGCGTGCGCGCCTCGGCCCACGAGAAGCCGCAGTCCGCCACGAGGTGTGCCACCTCACCGGATGGGTACGAGTAGCTCAGCTCATCGTGCAGAGGGTAGGCTCCTGCGTACTCTGGGTCCCCAGACAGGGTGAGGTTGTCGACATTCAGGCACACACGCAAGCCCGCGTCGACCATACGCCGCACCGGATGTTCCGCGTAAGAGCGTACACGGCCCCGCACAAGGTTACCCGTGAGGCAAGCCTCGATAACCACGCCGCTTGCGGCGGCCAAACGGAGAAGCTCTTCGGCCTCACCCGTCGCCACCGCCTCGCCATACGCGAGCCCGATGCCATGGCCGAGTCGCTGCACGGGTAGATTCATCGCGCACCGTAGGTTGGGGAGCATGCCGTGCGGCAGCTCGCCCGCATGCGCCGTGATGGGCACGCCCCAAGCAACGCAGGCGCGCAGGGCCTCATGCACGGCGGGGAGCGAGAGGGGATACGTCTCCGAGCCTGCTACGTCGAAGCCGAGAACGCCGCGCCCCAGGTGCGCGCGCGCCAAACGCGCCGTATCGAGCGGATGCGGCGCTGGATATGAGCGCAAGGCGCACAGCAGGATGCCCCCTCGCAGCCCCGTCGCTGCCCGGGCGCGCTCGAAGCCACACACGACAGCACGCACGGCCTCATCCTCGCTCAGCCCCTCGCAAGTATGGAGTGCTGGGCAGAAGCGCACTTCGGCGTACCAGACCTCGTGCTCGAACCTGAGTGCCGTGCACAGCTCGCAGGTGGCGTCGGCGAGCTCGTCGTAGGTCTGCAGGAAGCGATTCATCAAGTCAAAGATGGGCCAGTTCTTGTTGGGTGCGACGGCTGTGTTGATGCACGCGTCGTCTGACTGTTTGAGTGCTCCCTTCATCTCATCGATCATCCTGCGCAGCTCGCGATTGGTCAGTGGCATGGCGATGCCGCGCGCCGCGGCGCGAGCGCGAAGGAAGCTGGCCGGCAAGCTGCCGTCCAGGTGCAGATGCAGCTGAGCCTTCGGAAGCTTTTGCGCCACACGGAGTGCCTCGGCAAAGCTCGTCGGCTGCGCATGTTCGCCGCGTGCATGCCGCGCGCGTGCTCGCCTCAGCGCGCGTGCTAGCCGCTCAATGCGTGCGAGGCGCGTGCTCGCGATCACGACGGTCAGCGGCAGCATCGCCACGCAACCAAACGCGTACGGCAGTGCGCCATGCTCGTGCGCCACTCGCCATGCCGCGTCGTAGGCGCTCACCATGGCGCCCACCATGGTGCTTGCCCCTGGCGCCGCCAGCGCCGCCACGACGCAGAGCACAGCAGCAGGAGAACCCAGCACGAGCCACATCACCTCAGCGGCTATCCATACAAGGCCGGCGACGGGGCTGCTGCAGCTGTCGTGGCTGCCGCTCTGTGACGGCGGCGGCAGGCCGAACACTGCCAAGCCCGCGAAGGCCGTGACGCCCAACAAGCCAAAGGCAGGCGAGACGCATAGGAAGACGAGGCAGATGCAGAGGCCGATGAAACACGTCACGCCCACGAGCGCGTCGGTGTCTCGAGTACTTCGTCCTCCCCTGTGGCACACCCACGCCGCGAGCAGCGCCCATGCCGCATGCATCCCCAGCGCGACCGACCAGCGGTGGAGCGCCGAGACGGGCGTCCACGTGTCGCCTTGGCCCGTTTGACTCAAGGACTCCCCGGCGGTGGCTGACGGTCGAATCGCGTAGGGAGAGAGCGGCAGCAGGAGCCACGCGAGTCCAACAGCATGTGCCAAGCCCACAGAAGCCGCCGCACGCACGTACGCACTCGCGGGAGGGTGCACGCTGGTGCGCGACGCACCCGCCCGCAGGACGAGGGAGAGTATCGGCGGCACATAGAGCAGAGGCCCACTCAGCTGGAAGGGGATGAGCGTGTCGGCATCGGCGAGCAGGTACGCGTAATGAGAGTGGTGCAGGCTCTCGTGCAAGTTGGAATAGCAGCGCACAGTGCCCTCGAGTAGAGCGAGAAGCCGCCGGTCGGTCAGTGGCGCGGGCCGAGGGCCTTGACTATCCGGCGGGGCGAAGGGAGATGACCGGACGGTGAGAGTGAGAGAATCAATGGCGTACGCGAGGCCGGATGCCTGCGCCGGATGTGCCTCGGCCCAACCAAGCCTCATCGCAAAGCTCGCCGCGCCACGCGCCATACTGCTCAGCCTCGCAAGCGATTGCCGCTCGAGCCTGCCACGTCGTTGCTGCGTCGAGACGCCCGCTCCAACGCTCGCACGAAGCCGACCGAGCGGCCGCGCGGCGGGAAGCTCGAGCGGCACCTGCACGTCGGCATGCTGCGCGACTGCCCACAGGCTCGCGTACATATCGAGGTTGGGCAAGCGGCCGAGCGTGCCTGAGAGCTCCACCTCAACGGTCTCCACCGCAAACGCCGTTGGTGCGGACTCCGCATTGCGGAACCACTCCTCTCTCTCGCCTTGCGGCCTCGGCGGCGAGAGCGCGATGAGCTGTCGCAGGAGGCCGGCACGACGCGCGCGAAGGGCCGTCGTAATGTCACCACTATGGCCACCGAGCTTCCCTCGCGCTGCGAGCGAGTACTCGGCCAAAAAGTGGCGCAGCGGCGAGCTTCCACACGGGCATCGAGGGTGGAAGAGGAGTACAACGTCCTTAGAGAGCCATGCCACGCTACGCAGATGCGCAGCCAGCTGGAGTGCGAGCGCTGCCTCTCGGCTTCGGTCAACGTCGACGACCTCGTTGGTCGTGCCTGCCTCCACGGCCAGCAAGAGCGCCTCGGTGCCATCGCCTTTGAGAGCGCGGACAACAGCACTCACAGACGTGCAGCTACAGGTGCCGACGTTGGCGTCGTGTGTTACTGGCTTGAGGTCGAGGGCCTCGAGCCGGCTCATGAGTTGCTCTTTAGCATCCGACGTCGAAGAGGCGGAGCATGACGCATCGGCTGGCGGCGACGCTGTTTGGTCCAGTGGCGGCAGCGGCAGCAACTGTGCTCTTGCGAGGCCAAGGTCGGCCCAGCTGGCCAGAGCCCCGGCCTCATCGACATAGACACTCTGCGCCATGGCTGCCGCCGCTAGAAGACCAAGTGCCGGGGCGATTGGCGGCGCACAAATAAGGGACGCCAAGTAAGCCACAGTCGACAGCAAGCGCCGCCTCGCCAGGCTGGACATGGAAGCCGAGCTGTACACAGCGTCATTTCACAGGACGGACCCTTCTCGCCGAACTCTTACATGTATGTTCATGGGGGCCGCTGGGGCCTACCGGGTAGAGCATGCATGAGACGTTTTTCACTCACAGGTGCCGAAGTCCAATTGCAAAAGAACAATGACATCTGCTCCTCACGACCACGCTCTTCGCGTCGCTGAGGCTCTCAACGCACGCTTTGCCGCTGGCTCTAACAGCGCCAACCTTGCCGCTGCTGGAGTGCTTGTGCACAATTTTGATGCCTTCGACAAAGGTGTGACGCATTCAGCATGGCTCCCGTGCGATGGATCTGAGTGGTGCGCCAAATATGGTGATCGCATCTCAGCCTCTTTTGTGAGCCGTCGGCTGCCGCACGCGTTCAATGCAAGGCAAGGTGGTTTTGCCATCTCGCCGTCGAGGCTCGACAGCGCGGCGATTTTATGTGCCTTCGCGGGTGATGGCAACACGATGGACCGCACGTGCCACGATGTCAACACGATGGACAGGACATGCGTGCCGGGTTGCATCACACCCACCAGTAGCCACGAAGGTCAGACGTCTTGGTGCGACGAGTTGCAGCATCCATGGAGCACCCACCCAAGGTGCCCATGGCGACCCTCCGATCTCGACAAGATGCTTTACCAGCAGACCCAGGACATCGAGGCGGGCAGGCGGGCTCACGAGCAGGCCTTGCACCTCTGTGGGCAGCCCGACTGCAAGTACAACGAGGTTGTACTCGACGCGGGGGCGTGGCAGGAATCGCTGCCGCACGCCATCGAAGCGGTGCTGATGCCCGCACGAGCGAGCCCCGAGGTAGCGGCGCGAACCCGCGATGTGTATTCGCAATTGCTGCGCACGTTTGGGGGGGCCTTTGGAGGCATCACCGACCGAGTGCCGCCGCTGCTCATCTATGATATGAGCGTCGCCATCGATCCCTTTTGGCCCGACGACGACGATGCGCGGGCCGCCACTGACCCCGCCGCCATGCCCGCCACCCTCCGTGCTGCCCTACCACCCATGGCTCCAGTTCCGAGCGGCTCTGCATTGGGCCCTGTGCCGAATGTGGCGGGCTTGCCGCACGCAGGCTGGATCGTGGACTATAACCGGCACGCCGGGCCGGGAATGTTCGAGGATGGCACGCTGCGCATTCAGGGCGAGACGCGAGTATATCTGGGCGCCGACCACCGAGAGACCAAATGGACGAGCCATCGTTGGGTTCGGCTCGACCTGAGCCACGACCCGTTGCGCTTTACCATCGACCTGAGCAACGTACCGTGCGGCTGTATTGCTCACGTCTACCTTGTCGCGATGCAAGACCCGCGGTTTCCCGCCGAGAGCGGCTACTGCGACATGGTCGCGACGCACAAGCCTGGTCTGCATGGGGGCCTGTGCACCGAGATCGATCTCATTGAGGCCGATGAGCGCAGTCTCCAAAGTGCGATCCACACGAAGGTGGGCAGTCGGATCGGTCACGGCGATTGCGAGCAAAACGGCTGCCTCGCGAAAACGGGCGGGCCTATGGCTCCGGCGAACCTTCGAGACAAGTACGGCTCGGGTGGCACCATCGACACACGTATCCCATTCGAGGTTGAGGCGGCCGTTGACATCCAGGGTGCCCTTACGGTCATGCTGCTTCAGCCGGGTGGCTCGCGTGTGACCGTGTTTGATCGTGTCATGGCGGGCAATCCTCAAGGCCACGGCGTGCCTGAGGACGCGTTGCAGGCCACAAGCGACGCTATGGGTCGGCTTGTCCTCGTCGCTTCGCTCTCGGGCGCAAGCATCGTCTCGGGCGCAGGCGCAGGAACCTCGCTGGACGGAAGTGACTGCAGGCAGTGCAACTTGGCCGAGGCCTCCTTCACCATCTCCAACCTCCGCACGCCAGCGGGGAGCATGCCGCTCGTCTACCCGCCCTTGCCGCCCTCGCCGCCCTCGCCACCCCCCTCGCCCCCGGTCCACCCTCCGCCACCGAATCCCAAACCGCCTACACCAGACCGCCCCGGGTCAAGGGCATCTGGCCCTTGCCCATGGCCCTCAGGCAGCCGCTGTCACTTTCGATGCGGAGCGGACGACATACGCGCCGGCTGCGCGGCGCAAGGAGGGCGATCGACGAAAGGCAAGGGGTCTCGCGATCCCTGCCTTTGGTGCTCCGACTTGCGGGAGAGCACGGACTGGACACAGGCGCTTTGCGAGGCAGCTTATTTTGTCGATCCGTGGGATGGGGACGGCCTATGGGTGCGCCGGTGCGCCAGGAATCAGGGTGGAGGGTGTGACCTCGCCGAGGATCGCTTTGACTGCAACTTCCCCCCTCCCCCACCGCCGGGACCTCCACCGCCTCCTTTGACGCCTCCGCCGCCCCCGCCGCCACCGCCCCTGCGGCCGCCTGAGTCGCCACCGCCGCCACCGCCGCCGCTCTCCCCGCCCCCATCGCTACCGTTCGAAAGTTTCTCGATGAGCCCGTCAGCGCCCCCCGCCATCGCGGATCAGATTGGCGACGTGCCGGCGATGACGGCGGAGGCGAATGCAGCGGCGATGGCGATGCATGCGGCGATGGCGGCGACGACGATGAAGACGGCCGGCTACCCCATCGCAACCACTGGGCTTTCCAACGGGCTATCCAACATGACGGGGCGAACGATGACCTCGCCGCCCTCTCCGCCGCTTTCCACTTCGCCGCTGCCGCCGCCACCGCCACTGCCGTCGTCGTCGCCGCCGCCGCTGCCGCTGCCGCCGCTGCTGCTGCCGCTGCCGCCGCCTCCACGACCTCCGCCGGTCCCGACGCCGCGGCTTCCGCGGTGGCCAACGGCTCACTACGACATTCCGAGACTCGATGAAGCTCAACGGTCCGAATCGGCGAGTACTGCGGCGAGCCTCACTCAGCCGGGCGCGTACAACAGGGAGCCGGACGCGTCAGATGCAGCGCACGAGATCGAAACCGCTATCGAGATCAAGTTGACCGACATCATCTTGCAACCTGTGGTGGGATTGCTCCTTCTGGGGCTGGGTTGCGGCGTATTCGCCATTCGCATAATGTGGCTGGCGGCCGAGGCGTTGTGTGCCTGCCTGTGCTGCACGCAGAGGGACGACCATACGGCCAAGTTCCAGTCCGTCCGTCAGTTACCCCGCCGCAGACCTCGCGGGGCCCAACGCCTCAGAACTGTGGAACCCATATCAAACGAGGACCATGGCGTCGAGGACGTGAGCGACGAGGACGACTACGGCGGCGACTCCTGGTCTCCTCCACATATCATGCGCTCTCGGATACCTAGGTATATATAAAATCAGGCATGCACTCAGCCAGCCAGTAGCCAGGCAGAGGGGGAAGAGGGGCCAGAGCGAGGGTAACAGGATTTCAGTTCGGTATATTTCGGTTCATGTAAACGGTTATCGCACTATCAGAATCAGTTTCAGTAGCTTCTTTTTTGTGGTGCCAAATCGTGTATGTGAATGTGGAAAAAAATAAGTTAACACTCGGACGATATTGCGAAAGGGTCAGTTGAATCGACACACAAGGTACCGACCAGCCACTACCACACGAAACACAGGACAGACGGGCGCTGTCGACGATATTGCTCACATTCACACAACATTCACACGATGTTCACAGAGTACGAACCCCTCGAAAACGCGATGACGCTGGGCCGCGTCGGCATCGTTCTTCTAACCTTGTCGATGCCTTTGCTTCTCACTCTGTTCGCCGCCATGCGCACGCCGTACTCAACCTCACAATGGCAAGCGCTTATTCCGAGCGGCGCCGCGCCAATGCAGGAGCAGGGGTTCGTGGCGCCGCCTGATGAGCAACAGTTGCTGGTCGAGGACAAAGCCACTATGCCTGCCGTACCGCTGCACCGATCCAAGGCCTCTACCGCACGACTCTCTGCGGCGCTTTGGCAGCCGACCGCTGCCGAGTCTCCGTGGTATTTCAAGGGAGCCGCTGGAAACACTGCTCGCGCTCGCGATCAACTGGCGATGCGTCAGAACAGCGGCTACATGCCACGCGACTCGGCGATCCCACCGCAGTCTGCGGCGGTCTCGCCTGTGCTGACCGGCACCTCGTGGCATTGGGGCAAGGGCGCGTGCCCGAACAATGGCTGCGGCGAGCACGGCGTGTGCGTGCCGAGCTTGGGACGTTGCGACTGTGGTCCGTATCGGTGGGGCGCCGCATGCTCGATTCCAGTGGTCACGCAGAAGATTTGCGTGTACAACGACTCGAATCCGTGGTTTTGCGATAAGCCCGCGTGCATTCGCTCTTCGTCCGAGAGCGTCGCTGCGGCGCCCGGGCTACCTGCCGTCCGGTGCGTAGGTGCTCCGCTGAGCCAGTGTCCAGAGCAGTGCCACGGCCGCGGCGCATGCATGGGCGGCCTTTGCGCGTGCTTTGAAGGCTACGTGGGGGCCACGTGCGAGACGCCGGCGCCCTCCGCATGCTTGGGCAACTGCTCGGGCCGTGGCACGTGCCAAAAGGGATGGTGCAAGTGCCGCCCTCCCTACTGGGGCGCCGACTGCTCTCGCGGCGCCGGCGTGGGCCTTCGGTGCGGGCGCCGGCCTTGCGTCTATGTCTACGAGCTGCCGCCGCGCATGAACGTGCTCGCGCTGAAGGCGGAGTACGACTGGCGCGTGCAGGTGCCCGGGCGCAAGTTTGACTATCGCATGCCGCCGCTGCTGCACGACGCTCTCGTAGTCTCAAAACACCGCACGTCTTCCCCCGAAGAGGCAGACTTGTTCTACGTCCCGACTTGGGACTTTCATGGCTCATGGGGTAACCCGGAGGTCTACTACCGCGCGCACCGGTACATTAGCAGCGCCTTTCCCTTTTGGAACGCCTCGGGCGGCGCCGACCACGTGTGGGCCCTCGCGCGCGACGCGGCCGCGTGCGCCACGCCCTGGGGATCCATGCTCGAGGAGCTCAAGTCCTCCATCCTTCTCTCGAATTGGGGGGGCGTCACTGGCCTCTCCGGGCGCGTTGAGGAGCGCTGCTTCCGACCCGGATGGGACTTGGTGCTCCCTGGGGCGCTCACGCAGCGCGTGGTGGCCAAGAGCCCTCACTGGGGCACCGACTCACAGATCGCCGACGGACACGCGCGGCGCACGACACGTCTCTTCTTCTCAGGCGCACTCTGCTGGAAGATTTCGACCATCGCCCGAGACATGCGCGCCCTCGCGGCCAAATGCGAGCGCTCGTTCTCCGAGCCCGGCTTCCTAAGCCGTTACTCGTTCGGGCTGCGCTACCGCATCTTTGAGAAGTTTCGGACCGCCCCGGGCTTTCGTTTCTACGCCTCCGACTTCTCACCGTCGATGCCAGCCGGTGGTTTCAGGCTCGACGACGAGATTTTGCGCAGCCAGTTCTGCCTGTGCCCGTCTGGCACCGGCTGGGGAATGCGCGTCTTTCACGTGCTTGTGCTCGGCTGCGTGCCTGTCATCACGCAGCACGATGGCGAGAACCCACCCGTTGCCCAGGCGTTCGACCCTGAGGTGCTGCACTGGGACGAGTTCTCGGTCATCGTGCGCCGCGAACAGATCGATACCCTCCCTGCGCTGCTCGCGAGCGTCAACCTCACGGCCAAGCAAGCGGTGCGCGCGCCCGCCCCGCCCTCCTAGCCATCCACGTCACGCGCGCACCCTCCGCACGTGTGTGGCCACCTAATGGTCGCCCACCACCTGACCCTTCTCCCCGTGGCTTCTGTATAGGCACTTCGACAAGTGTGGACGCAGCTTATTTGGCGCGGCAGCCTGGAGGAGCCACTCCGCTCGCGATTGCCTGGCCCCGACGCCTTCGAGGTCACTATGGCCGCCCTGCGCGCGCGTCTTGGGCTCAAGGCGTGGTAGCAAGTAGACGAGAACTCACATGGCACGTGTGCCAGTGTGGGTTGTCGGATTGAGGGCGATGTCGCGTCAGGGCGTTCCGCCCCTCCCTCGCCTGGATGCCGGGTCGACCGGGGTTCTTACCGCGGCGCTTTGGCCCGTTTGCCACGACGCCGTTTACGCGCAGCCGAGCCCGCCTCACTAACCGTCTCATCGAACCGAGCGATCAGCGCGCGCCTCTGCGTGCGTTCTCTGCGTCGCTCCCCCCGCGGTGCGGGGCCGCCGACCGCGGTTACACCGCTATGGTAATGGTTGCGCTAACCCGAAACGGGGCAAACGCCCCGAGGCCCGACGCGAGTGACTGCCGAGTGAGATGAGACATCGATGTGAGTGAAGCTGTGAGATCTCGGCGGATCTCACGATCCCTGTGAAGGACGTTAAGACCGAACAGGTATTGCAGCTCTTAAATAAATACTGTTGACACATTGTTATATACCCACTTGGAGCAAGTAGCGTCGTCCGCAGAGAAATGGCAGGATCTGCTCGCAACACCTCTGTCCGTCCGACTCATACCCGACATAGCGGGGACACGTCGTACACCCGTAGACCAGAGGGGGGCTCTCATGCACGAGGGGGGAGACATGACCCTTTACGATGCAAGTGCTGTGCGATTGCTCGGTTGGCGGGAGCTCGGGGGTCACATGCAAGAAATCGTCGAGCGCATTGCCTCGTGCGCTTACTTGTACTTGCAAGAAAGCGTCGGGGCATGCAATGCCTCGTGCGCTTACTTGTACTTCTCCTTTTCCTTGTCCGACATGCCGCGCCACTCGGCGCCAAGGGCCTTGCCAATCTGCGCGCGCAATGATTCAGGACGCGTGAGTGGGGCTCAGGGCAGTCGGGAGGGGGCGTGGGGCACTACGGTGAGGCGTACCCCGCCGAAGGTGAGGTCGGGCTGCTCCGCCTTGAGGGTGGGGCGGCGCTCCGCGCTGAACTTCATGAAGCCCGTCACGGGCTTCTTGCCGCCAGCCTTAGGCTCCTTCTTCTCGACACCGCCGGTCTTCTTGGGAGGCATTGTTTCGCTGCGGGGGTCACGGAATATCGAGCATGGTGCATGTCAGTGCGAGTTTGGCGAGGAGGTGCGCGGGCGTGGGTGCTCCCCGTCGTGCCCGCAGCGCCCGAACGGTTGAATCGCGCACGCCAACCAATGCCCACCTGAAAAATGTGATGGTCTTTCTTGGCGCCACCTCGTTGATGACCTGTGGAATGTAACGGTGTGAGACGCGTGTGTGAATTCCGGGAAATATCCGGTCGATCACAGGGCACGAGCGAGGCGGCGGGGCTCCCTCGCCCGCCGCCCCTTTTCTGAGTCAACTCAACTGTTCAATTAGTGAGTGCCTCATCTTCAGTATAGCCGCGGGTGGACACTGGGCAGGGCTCTATGGTCTATGCAGCCAAGAGCCAACAGGGCCACGGTACATGTACATATGCAAACATCTTCTACAAGTAGGCAGCGTCTAATCCTCGAGACCATTCTCGATCATCTCGATCCAGAACGCGCGCTGCAAGGCCGCCGCGGGCGCGCCACCCCCAGACGGCAGCACGAGCGGCGGCAGCGACAGGTCAAAGGGAGCCAGCGGCAGCACGGGCGGCAGGCCGGCCGACGGCGGCGGCAGGCGTCGCTCCTCGGCCAGGGTATACTCGGAGTACGCAGGCACGAAGCAGCGGAGCATGTGGCCGCGCACGAGCGCCGAGGCGAGCGGCGCAAGCGGCGCGAGCGATGGCACACCCACTGCCCACGCGCGCTCGATGGCTCCCCCCAGGAGGGCCGCGGCGTCATCGCCCCCCATGCGCAGCTCGGCTTCCCACGCGCGCAGCAGCCGGTGGGCGAACCGGCCCCACGCGTCGCACACGCCTGCTGAGAAGCGGCGCGAGGGCGGCAGCGCGTACGCGAAGAGACATATGTCTAGCAGCAGCGCGCGGCAGCGCCGATGGGAGGCAGCGCCAATAGCGGCGAGGCCACGCGCCGAGGCGGAGGTGCGCGCCCTATGTGTGAACATCCATCGTGAGTGTGACCAGCCATCCGCGGATCCGAGCCATTCGTCTACCAGCCGACCGATCGCATCGCGTGCCGGCTCGAAGTTCGAGCTCCCGCCGCCCTCCATCGGAGCTCGCGCCGCCGCCACACCCGGCGCCGCCACGCCCGGCGCCGGCACGCCCGGCGCCGGCACGCCCGGCGCCGGCACGCCCGGCGGCGGCAACTCAGTGGGCTCAGTGGACTCTATGGGCCGGCAACTTCCAGCGTTCCGAGCTGGAAGGGACACCTCCGCCGCAGAGAGGCCACCGCAGGTGCTGTTGCCGGCACCGGCACCGCCAGCACCGCCGGCGCCGCCAGTGCCGCTAGTGGGCATCTCTTGGCGAGGGTGCACCAGCTGGTGCAGCGCGCGCCGGAAGGCCGGTAGCAGCCGGCGGAGGGGGCGCCGGTCGCCTGCACAGAGTGCGCAGAGCTCTGAAGGTAGCATGGTATCCAGCACTGCCCATACGAGCACCGTCACCCCCAACCGCGCAGGTCGGTGCGCGTCGCCAGCCGTGCCCGAGGTACTAGGGACAGCGCTTGTCTCGGCGGTGGGTCCGCTGCCGCTTGCACCGCGACCGCTCTCGGCGGCGACCGCTGCCTCGGTGGTGAGCTCGATTACGCGCGCGATGGCGGAGGAGGCCCGGGGACCTGCACACACGCGCCGGCATAAGTCGCCGAGCGGGCGCCGGCACAGCGCGCGGACCGCGGGCTGTAGTGAAGGTGGAACGCGCCCGAGGTATTCATGCATACGCTCCGAGCCCAGCGCAGCGGCCGCCACCTGCGCCGCCTCCTCGTCCTCCGCGTCCGCAGCGGCAAGTCCGACAGTCTCGTCATGCGCCTCGATGGGCACCCAATTGGGAACCCAATTGGGATTCCAATTGGGATTCCAATTGGGACCTCCACCGCTGCCGCCACCGCCGCCCAGGCCACCATCAGGGCCACTCCCAGCGGCACCACCGCCGCCCTCCCGGTGGCTCGCGCCTGTAACGGCGCCTGTAACGGCGCCCATTGAGCCGCTCCTCTCGCCTAGCTGGTCCGCATCCAAGACGGTGCCCAAGACGGCGCGACCGCCCACGCGCGCCTCGATGTGTGAGCGTAGAGCCTCGAGGCGCTCACGCCGGCCGCCCGAGGCGCGCCGCTCGGGGGACAGTGGTGAAGCTGCCACAGGTGGATGGGCGCATGCTGCCACGAGCACGCTCAGCGCAACGAGGGCGTCAGCGGCGGCCAGCGCTGACGTACCTGCGACACGGAGCGCCCTCTCCGCCTCCACCATCGCCTCGAGCGCCTCCAGGCCCTCGAAGGCGGAACGAGCGCTGGCCGCCGCTGAAGGTGGTGGCTGCGGTGCATGCGGCTGCGATGCATGCGGCTGCGGTGCATGCGGCTGCGATGCATGCGGCTGCGATGCATGCGGCTGCGATGCATGCGGCTGCGGTGCATGCGGCTGCGATGCATGCGGCTGCATGCTCGGCGACCCGGCATCAGGCTGGTAGGCACTCGGCTGGTACTGCCGCGGGCCGCCTGCGCCCCGCGAGCTCAGCGAGATCAGTCGGGGCGGGGGGCCCGGGGGGGCCGGGGGGGCCGGG
>Ga0210244_100622_pt1 | contig 32662 bp, 19 predicted proteins | sample ChrtobMetaP3_0mM_FD_155473 | JGI IMG/M metagenome (GOLD analysis project Ga0210244, IMG submission 155473) | Chrysochromulina tobin associated microbial communities from unialgal haptophyte culture, Seattle, Washington, United States - P3_0mM | ecosystem: Host-associated > Algae > Haptophytes >...
GTCTCTCTTCACACGTTGGTTCACGGCCGCTTAACCGTTGGGGTCAAGCGGCACTACGTTACCGGGTAGAGGAAAAAGGGTTCACACGAAACATCGACCAAAGGCCCCGGCAGAGCAAAAAAACAGTGGGTCCTCGTTGTGGACCATGGCCGCGATGGCGCTGACCTCCGTGCTGGCCGTCGGTGCCGGCAACTGCACACTGACGGGACGAGCGCCTAAGCGGGTACGCCTTGAAGCCTCCGAACTACCGCACCCCGCAGCCCGGCGCCGCGCGCCTCGTATGGAGGTTACACAACCGCGAGATCACCGGACCGGATATCGGCGAGGGCGGAGGCGAAGTGGTGGAGGCTACGGGGGGAGCCGAGGGGGTGCACTCGATGAAGGGAGCCGGTGGCCGCGCCGCACCCTTCCATAGTGATCTGCGCAGCTGGCGTCCCTGAGCGCTCACGCCACCTGCTCGGCTGTGTGCTGCCCCGCCGCAGGCACGCTACCTCAAGTTTTGCCAGGACTACAACGCTCTTTCTTGCTGCGTTCCCGGTCACGACTTGGAGAATCAGGTGCAGTTTGAGAACCTGATCGGTGCGCTCGGGCCCGGCTGCAAGAACCCTTTGATGTATCCGGAGATCCGCTACTTTTACTGCCTCGGATGCGACCCAAAGCAGCCGCACTACACCACCATTACCGGCGTCAACAGCGACAATGAAACGACGAACGAAATCAGGGTCTGCAAGAGCTTCCTCGAAAAGCTCTGGCGCGACCCAGCGTTCTCGGAGTGCGGCGTGATGAAGTCCAATCCATGCCCAGAACTTTGGGGCAAGCACGATATGGACCCTTTCATGTGCGGGGACAGTCTCGAGCTGCCCAAGCAGGTTTACAGCGATGTGGTCGCCTTCATCAACGCGTATAAGCCGCCCGGCCTCGATGCCGACACCACAAGCTTCGTGATGGTGGACGACGTGGCGAACCCGAGTGCTGACTGCTGGTCCGCGCCCACTTTCCAATCGAGTGCGACGCGCCTCGTCAGCAGCAGCCCTTTCGCAACGCTCGCCATCATGGCGACGGGCATGGTGCTCAGCTCATGGCTCTGAGCGTGCAATCGCGACCATTGAAAGGGGCCGACGATGCAGATGCGCGTAGCACATGCACCTCACTACAAAACTCGAAAACGTAAAAGCTTCTCTAGTGTTAAGTGTATCGCGCTCGCGCGCCGCCGCACGCGTGGTCGTGTCTAGGCTGTCACCCGTTGAGATCGCGATGTTTGCGCATGTTGACGTAATTTTGCTGAGCGGTGCTGAGGTCAGGTCTAGCACGCACCACTGCGCGAAAGACCATTGTGCCCCCTTAGTCGTCGACGTCGTACGATTCGTTAGTCGCGTTTCCGTTTGGCCTTTGGCGTTACCCCCTTAAAAAACATGCCCCTTAAGCTTAACGCTGAAGCCTTTATCAGTTCATCTTCGATTCGCTGAGCCGTCTGAGCTGGTGAGCCGCGAGCGCGTACGATTCCGGCTATTAGTAATTGCCACGTGTCGCAGGTCTCCACGGGTGGGGACCGATGCTCCGATGGGCCATGGGGCGGCCAATCAAGGTATGCGCATTCCCGCGCATTTTACACATCTGAAGATTAAAGATACGTCAGATATGACGGTTACACATGAGACGAGGTATGAGGTGATTCATGGACCCCGTTGTACGTTGGCCCGTTATCCTTATCGTATACGTGTCCCGTGTCGCGTGCTCCAGTAAGTAAGTAAGTAAACATGCCAACAGGCAGCGCACACGTGTCGCCTCGATGTGTATGGCATGGTGTATGGACGCGTCTATGTCGCGTGCTCACCTTTGGGTGCTTGCGTGTCTTATGTGAATATCCAATTGCGAAATATGTGGTCGGGGTGGATCGTGGATGTGTTATGACAAATGACGCCGATCCGCGATGAATCCCGCGTCGCCGATTCGCCGTTTGTAAGGCTAACCTCGATTAATAAGCCTTTCGATCGTCGATTGACGATCGGACGCCAGGGCCGCCCGCCCGGGCGCCCGAAGCTCAAACGAAAAACAAAGAACCGAGACCCCTAACCCATCAAGTAACCCGTGACAAACTCGCCTCTTGGCAAGCGCACGCTCTCTCAACCAGCCGAGCCCCAATCCTGAATCCATCCACGCTCACCCGCGCAGCTCTGCGCCACGCTCAGTCGATGCGCCGCTTGGCGATGTCGGCGAGCAGTGCGTTGCGCCCCGGGCTCAACGAGGGGGGCGAAGCGCCGCCTGTGGCTGGCGGCGGCGGCGGCGGCGGCGGCGGCGGCGGCGGCAGCGATGCCGCCACGGGCGGCGGCGGCGGCGGTGCGGGCGGCGGTGCGGCGCCCGTGGCGGTGGCGATGTTCTCGGCCGTGAGCGGGGCGATCTGCGACTCGGAGCTTGCGTGGTCTTGCCATGAAGGCGATTTGGCGCGAACACTCTTGCCGGACTTGCTCTTGCGTCGTGTGGGCCCGGCGGCCGGTCCGGCCTCTTCGCTGTTGGGGTTGACGCTGCCGTCCCTAGAGGGTTTGGGTGAGCGAGCTCGCTCTGTCGACGGCCCGGCACCGCCGCCAGCACCGCCGCCGCCGCCGTTGGCGCTGGCTGTCGCGACGGCTTGGTAGTCGACGGGCGGGCGCCACGTGGGGGCGGTGGCGGCTAGGAGGGCATGGGGCGAGCCCGCGTCGCCGAGGATGGTTGCCGCCGCCATGAGCAGCATCGGCGGGCTCATAAACTCGCGCAGCTGCGGCGGTAGGGTCGAGGTGGCAGCCCCCGACGCATTGTTGCGTGCGGCGGGCCGGTGGCATGTGGTGAAAAAGGATTCTGCGGCCTGCTGGAGCAAGCCGCCGTGGGCGGAGCGGACGGTGAGGAGATGGCCCGACAACTCGGCGATCGTCTGCAGCCGCGCCTGCGCCAACCGCTTGAGCTCGAGGATGAGGAAGGCCTTGTTGAGAGTGTCGACCTCCTCCCCAAGCGCCCTGGCCCTCGCTATGTCTTTGGGGCGAGCCTCTCCCGTCGCGTTGCGTAGTGCATCACTCGCCTTGAAATAGGCCGCGGCGAGGGTCGCACGTTGCGTCGCCACCTTGTGCGCCTCGCCTAGCACCGCCTTCTCGAAGCGCACCGCCTCGAGCACGAACTGATCAAGCATGGCTGGCTGTGCGGACTGTAGATGACTCTCTAGAGTCCCGAAGCTCGCGAAGTTGCGAAGGAGCGCCGCGAGCGCGGTGTGCTGGCCCATCAGGTATCCTCCGCTCGCGCCGCCTCCGGCTGAGGCGGAGGCGGAGGCGTCAGCGGACGCAGACCCTTTGGAAGCTCGCCGGTTTGTGCTGGGGGTTGCACTCGGGTTGGCGGGGAGGGCGTTGAGGGCATGCACCTCGGTGTCCTCGAGGCGGGCCCACTCTGCGGTGGCGCTCGCGAGGGTGGCCATGGCATCGGCGTGCAACTGCGAGCTCGCGATCGCCTTCTCAAGCGCGAGCTCCACCTTCGTCATCTCCGCCTGCGCCTGCTTGATCTCGTGGATCACCGCCGCCCCCAGCCGCTCCACCTCTTGCGCGTCGTCAGGCAGCGCCACGCTCTTGATCAGCTGCGCCCAGCGGAGCTGCCCCGGGTTGTGGTTGCGGTCAAAGCGCTTCGCGTTTGCCATCCGCACGGCCGTCTCCCAGTCGTCTGCGCCGGGCAGCCCAAAGAAGGCAGCCGAGAGTGAGTCCATCAGCAGCGTCGGCACACGAGTGAGCCGCTCGGCAAAGAGAGCCAGCCCGCGCAGGCGGTGATTCTTGAAGCCCTGATCCGAGCCGCTGAAGAAGCCGCCCTTCTCCGGAAGTGGCGGGACGACCATGCCCGCGTACCGCTCGCATAGCGTGCGCCGGAGCAGGTCAAAGTCTGAGTAGCGCCGGCGCGCCTCGTGCAAGCCCTCGTGCGGATGGCCGGCAGGCGCGAGCATGAGGACGCGGTACGAGGTGTAGCCGGACATGAGCGAGCGCTCAACGAGTGGTTCGATGACGCGTACGCTCACCGGCTTTGGCATGGTGGCGGTCTCCATCTTCGCTCTTTCGTCGCACTTCGGAAAGGCCGAAACCCTCGGAGTAGGTTGCGCGTTGTCTTGAGCGCGTCGTGATTTTAGCGTCTCGGACGCGAGTCGGACACACAAGCGAACAACTCCAACACCCAACCCAGTTGGCTACCTTGCCGAGACGGCTTCGACGGCCTCGACTGCACCGTTCAACGTCTCGCACATGAGCGGCCATCCGAGGATGCCGCTCACCCATCCCTCGCCGCCATCCCCGCCGCCGGCCGCGTGCGCCTGGGCCGCGTTCGGCTCGTACTCGACGAATTCACCGGGATGGAGCATGCAACGCTCGGCCGGCACGCCGCCGCCCACCCGCAGGCTAGAGCGCTCGAGGCGTAATTCGGTCTTGGCTTCGAGATCGACGAGCACCCCTGTGCCCGCCGCCGCGTCAAAGGTGCGGCACCACGCGAGCCGGTGCCCACGAGAGTAGGCGGCGAGGATGTACCTGCTCGTGTCCGTCGGGCTCGCGCGTGCCTCGAGAGGCGGCGGAGATGGTGGAGTTGCAGATGTGAAGGCGGCAGCTGTGAAGGCGGCGGCGAACTGCTCGCCCGCCCGCTGCTCGAGGGCGCCCACGACGCTGATGTACTCCTCCTGAAAGTACTGGGAGAGCTTGGCGCGGCGCGCCGTACGGCGCGCCGCTCGCCGCTGCTCGTCCTCGAGCTCCTCCGCCTCGACCCGGCCCACCACCTCCGCCTCGACGCTCGCCGCCAGCTGTGCGGCGAATGGCGCCGACGACGGCATCGGCCGTGCGGGTGCCACAGCCGAGGCAGTGGGCTGGACAATCGCGTTCGTCGAAGTGGCCATCCGCGTGGCGGCCGCCGCAGCGGCTGCTGTGGGCGGCGGCGCAGGCGCTGCGGGCTCACGCTTGATCTCGCCGCTGCTGCCGCTGCCGCTGCTGCCGCGTCCACGTCCACGGCTGCGAGACTGGGTGCTGCTGCTGACGCCGTTCGAAGCCGTGACGCCCGGCGGCGCCGCCGCGACGCGAGCAATCAACTCGGCCTTCTTGCCGCTGACCTTGAGGCCCTTGGCGCGGCAGACGGCCTTGAGCTCGTACACGGTCAGATCGTCGAGCTTGGCCGCCATCGTCGCACTTTGCGCGCGAGAAAACGCGCCACGTGCGGTGAATACATGCCGTGCCTGCACGGCCGTCGGCACCAGCGCCGCGTGCACCAGCGCCGCCGCGTGCAGGAGGATCGCCGATCGGCTTTGCGTTTTCATCGCCTGGCCTGAGGCGCGCGCGTCGCCGTGGGCATCCTCGAGGCGCCGCCACGATCACAAGTGCAACAAGCAAGGGCTACGTTGTGCAGGAGTGCAGCTCGGCGTCGCAGATAACGAGCGCGAGTAGAACACCACGTACGATTGTAAGGCGCTGGAAGGCTGGTGGCGAAGACTTCAAATAAAAGCAGTAACTTACAAAAACTGCGACTACGAGAAACCCCCGTCGGCGCTAAGATGTTCACGAGAAACCCCCTATTCTGTGAAGGACGAGGGAAAGGAAAGCAAGCTCCCCCAGCAGATTCGCCTCTCTTTCCCAAAACATCGCGCCGCAACACCCCCGTGCCGACGCCGTTCTCCCTGCTCTCCCGTTAGCCGGTTGCAGCAGCCGGGTGATATGACTGAGGAGATCGACAAACACATCCTACGCAAGTACGAGATCCAACAGAAGCTCGGCAAGGGTGCGTACGGCATCGTGTGGAAAGCCATCGACAAAAAGACGACAGGCAAGGTGGCGCTCAAGAAGATCTTTGACGCCTTCCAGAACGCGACCGACGCACAACGTACCTTCCGAGAGGTCATCTTCCTACAGCAGATGGACCGGCACGAGAACATCGTGCAGCTCCAGAACGTGCTCCGTGCAGATAATGACCGCGACCTGTACCTCATCTTCGAGTACATGGAGACGGACCTGCACGCGGTGATCCGTGCCAACATCCTGGAGGAGGTGCATAAGCAGTACCTGCTCTACCAGAGCTGCAAGGCTCTCATGTACATGCACTCGGCCGAGCTCGTGCACCGCGACATGAAGCCGTCCAACCTGCTGCTCAACTCCGAGTGCCTCATGAAGGTGGCTGACTTTGGGCTTGCGCGCTCACTGCTGCATGGCGAGGTGACGGACGGCTCTACGTCGCATCCGATCCTGACTGACTACGTGGCCACGCGCTGGTACCGGGCGCCCGAGATCCTGCTCGGCTCGACGCGCTACGGCAAGGCCGTTGACATGTGGAGCCTCGGATGCATCTTTGGCGAGATTCTCGGAGGGAAGCCCATCTTCCAGGGATCGTCCACGCTCAACCAGCTCGAGCTGATCTGCGAGGTTATGGGCCGGCCGAGCGACGAGGAGATCGAGGCGATGAAGTCTCCCTTTGCACAGACCATGCTCGACAATCTCAAGCCCGAGAGCACGAGTAAGCTGCCGGGCTCATGGGCAGTCATCTATCCGAAAGCGTCGGCGGAGGCGATCGACCTGCTCAACAAGCTGATGCAGTGGCATCCGGGCAAGCGGCTGACCGCGCGCGAGGGCATGAGCCATCCGTACTGCCGGCGCTTCATCGACTCCGATCCCTTCGACGCCGATCCTCTCAACCGCGTGGCGCCCGCCAAGGTGGAGACGCCTTTCGACGACAACGACAAGAAGTCAACGGCGGTGTACCGCGAGAAGCTGTACGAGGAGATCACGAAGCAGAAGGCCAAGCTCAACAAATCGGGCAGCCAGCACGACCTCATCCGGACATCATCCAATGGTGTGCGGGTCGTCTGACGAGGCATGCACCGCGGAGGGTCGTCGCTGAGTCGGCCCCGTTGCAGCTGCCACCTCCTCGCAAGCGTCTTCTCGCCTCCTCTCGCCTACCGGTGCGCTCGTTATGAGCGTCCTTGGCGGCTCGGTGACGGTTCGTCGTCGCCGCACCGCTGCTATCAGACTCGAAGAGGCCCCTACCATTACCCTTACCGCGATTATTGCGTCTGTTGGGCGCGGCTTGTGAGCCACGCCCACGGCCTCCAGCGCGCCGCCGCCCTGCGCATGTTTGAGCTCACCGTTTTTCTCGAGTGTGGCCGATGATGATGCATGATCACAGAGCATTATTATGTGTGATGAACTCGAATAAGTAACATATACTATATGATTCGCGAACAGTGCCCCCAAACCCGGCCGTCGAGCCCCTCGCGGTATCGTTTCTCAATTCCTTCTTCTGGTATGAATTAGATATTTATATACGCAATACACGGTACTCTCCCGGCGGGAGTAAATGACGGAGTAAACGCCTATAGATACGCCTTCGCCCGGCGCGGGCCCGCGCGGCTACGCGGCTGCGCGCGATCGTGCATCGTCGCACGTCGGCCGGCGCAAGGGGGCGCAACGTACACACATACGCTCCACAGGAGCACTCCGCGACTCCGGAGCACGCGTGCACGACGTGTCCCTGATGCGTGCCCGCCCTGCTCCGCGGCCACGACCGCGGCGCTGATACAACGTGGACCCAAGAAGCCTCGTATACCAGTTTTTTTCGTGTGTGTCCCGGCTCCCCCCGGTGTTTTTGAACCGCGGTGTTCTTGAAGATTTGAACCGGACCCACGGCCAAGCAAACAGGTACAGAGCGCGCAAGAAATTCCTCAAAAAGCCCCCCCCACGAGATGATGACAGCGGTCGACTGGCCGCTATGAAACAGCCCCGCGGCTCAGAAACCAACCACGCAAGACATGGCCGAAAGCGGAAAGTTTTCTGGCTCCGCCAACCAGAGCCTCACCCGCACATGCACTACCCGGTCGCCGCCAGTGGACGGCCACCACACACTGATGCTGCCGCGCTGCAGTGTACAGCGCTCACGGCCGAGCGATTTTGCACCGGTTCTGCACGCACCAGGGGTCAGCCGCACGGCGCCTTCCTGCGCTCTGTTCGGCCCTGGGGTGGCGAAGATGGCGAGCCGTAAAGCAAGCACGCTCTTCCTCTTTCGTGACAGCTCGGGCATAGAACCGCGAGCCGATGCGTACCAGAAGCAGAATAGCGAAGACCTTGACACCAACATTTACGAACAGGTCGCCAAACCGACGTTCATCGCATGCCCCGAGGACATCTGGGCGCCGCGGATTGAGGACGACAATGGCAATGCGGTAGAGGAGATGCACGTCAAGACCCAGTTCGAGCTCTACGTGGAGGGGTTCAAGCGAAGCACTGTGAACATTCTCGACCACGGCGTCATCCTGTGCGTAGTCTGCGTTGGGACTTTCTGGGCCCTCTTCGCTGAGGACGTTGCCCACGGGTGGCCACTTGCCAAGACTGTCGACACTCAAATCGCAATTGTCAACTTCTGCTTCCTGATATTCTTCGTCGCCGAGCAGTTTGCGCGCTCCGTCGTGCAGCGCAAAGACTACTTGTTCAATTTCTTTTGGTGGATGGAGCTCGTAAGCGTGCGGTGCTCGAATGCGCGACCTGGCAGCGCGCATCGGAGCTCTCTCCGCCAATCTAATGCCGATCCACAGCACCCAGGAGTCACTACAAGCCTATTAGCTCACACGTATGTCGCTTGTATGTCCAGGCCGCAAACGCCTCAATGATTTTGATGCTAGGTCCTATCATGTTTCCAGAGGGCCAGTACAAGTGCGCAGCTGCCATCGGCCTTAGCAACCTCGACGGCCTCACGGCTGGTTCGCGCCTTGCGCGAGTGATGCGCCTGCTGCGCGTGCTACGCGTGCTGCGCGTCTTCAACTCGTTGCACAACTCGTGCAAACATCGGTCGAGGGTGGCTAATGAAAAGGCAGCGAAGCAGTCCGCTATTGGCAAGGCGCTGAACGAGAAGCTCGTGCGGTCCATGATCGTTGTTGTGGTGGCGCTGCAGCTCATCTTTCCCCTGCTCAGCTTCGACGAGAAAAACAGCGCTCGGGAGCTCACCCTGGATGTCTTGATCATGGGCGAGAACTTCTCGAAATCGGAGGGCGAATTGTACGGCGCAGCAATGCGCGGTCAGTATCTCTTTGGCGGCCAGCACAAACTCGACCTCGAGAGCATGACATACGCTCGCAACTATCCCACCCTCATGAAAACTGTGATCTCGTCAGAGGCGCTCGTGTACATCGACGACCAGCCAGCATCGACCTTCCAGGGCTGGGATGGCAACAGTTACAACGCCGCGGATTGCCTGAGCCCAGACGCAGATGACTCGTTTGCAGCATGCCCGCCATGGATTCACGAGCTTCGCTGCTCCGAGCTCGAGTACTTCTACACTGAGAAGGGCGTGCACGAAGCTTACTGGGAGGTGCGAGAGCAGCAGATGGCGTACGCACAGCTCAACATTGCCATCACCATCTTCCTCATGGTTATCATTCTCGGCATGTACATTTCCCTCTCGGCCGATGTGACGTTCATGGTGGTGCAACCGATCGAGGGGATGGTCGGTCTCGTCAGGACACTCGCGGAGAACCCCAACTACAAGCTCGAGGGGCAAGCCAAGTGCAAGTACGAGACCGAAGCAGTGCGCGTTGCGCTTGCCAAGATCATAGGCCTGATGCAGCTGGGCTTTGGCAGCGCCGGCCACGAGATCATCTCTGCCAACCTGGCCAACTCGGACCAGGCAACGCTTAACCTGATGGTTCGTGGGAAGAAGATGGATTGCGTGTACGGCTTTTGCGATATCCGCCAATTCACCGACACCGTTGAGTGCTTGCAGGACCAGGTGATGCTCTTCACCAACTCCGTTGGCGAAATAGTACACCAGAGCTGCCATGACAACCGCGGCGAGCCCAATAAGAACATCGGCGACGCATTCCTCATCGTCTGGCGCCCCAGGTCGGTCAGCGACCATGCGAAAGTGGCCGATGGTGCGCTTACGGCCTTCCGCCGATGCGTCCGCGAGATTGCCTCGTCAAGGACACTGCAGCTCGTCACCGATGTTGAGGCGATCCACAAAAAGTTCGGACGCGGCAAGTACCAGACCAAGATCGGCTTTGGCCTCCACTTTGGCTGGTCGGTTGAGGGCCCCGTCGGCTCGCCCGTCAAGGTAGACTGCTCATACCTCTCGGCCGAGGTCAAGATCTCGGACCGCCTTGAGGCGGCCACTAAAATCTACTCATCCAACATCCTCATGAGTGGTCAGTTCTACGACCTTCTTTCGGAACACATCAAGGTGGGCATCCGCCTGATCGACCACGTGACGCTCAAGAACGGCATGAAGCCCTACCGCATCTACGCCGACGACCGTTCCAACCTGTGGCTCAAGATGAATCCACGACTCGTCCGGATCTACGGCGCCGATATAGCCTACGAGCAGTTTTCGAAAATATTCCACGAGGGCATGGACGCCTTCATCAAGGGCGATTGGCCGACGGCGCAGCAAAAGCTTCAGGGCGCGCGCGACTTCTGCCCAAAGGACACACCCACGCTACTACTGCTTAAAGAAATAAAGAAGCGCTCAATCGATCCGTCGACACCGACAGCGCCCGTCGATTGGAAGGGCTACCATGACTCTGATGTCTGAGAGAGGTACATTGAATGTCCGCGCGAAAGGCGAATCGGGGGGTACAGTCAGGGCCCTAAGCGTTCGAACCTTCGATTCGAGTTTTCGGCGCCGGATCGCGGATCTGCTCACATGACGTAAAGCGTGACGATACGCGTGCCGGAGCCTTGGCGAGGCGGATTTTTCATATTGCGACTGCTCGCGTGCATCAAAATTTTACAAACGAGGGCACAACAAACACGCCAAGCGAGAAGCCGGCGGAGCCGACAATAAACGGAGTCGCAAGCAATAACAGAACGAAGATGGTCGTCACCGTGTTGTCCGTCTCGCGCTGCTTGCCAAAGTTGACCATGGACATGTCAGCTTCCGTGAGTGGCTGGCCGCTCTTGAGCTGCCCCTCAGTGAAGCCCGTGTAGCCACCCTTGTTGGTGAGGTAGTCCAACACGTCGTCAACGATCGGGATTTTCATCGACACCAGAGAGCTCGATGATCTGATCTGTACCGTGTTTGTAGCAGTCAGATGCGCAAGTGGAACCCTTAATCCGCGCGTCCGCCTTAATCCACCGCATCCGAATGAATTTGCAAGCGGCAGGCACGCGGCGGCGACGATCAGCAACCTCACGAGAGACATCGAAAGTCCGCAAGTTTCGTGCGAAACGAGTGGAAGAAACCGTTGCTGTGAAGACCATCAACATGAGGTTTGGTGTGCATATCTCGGGGCTCACCGGACTGAGGATTTTATTGTTAGGGCACGTGGGGTCTTGTGAGAAAATAAACCGAGAGACCTGCTCCGCTGCTCCGCTAAGTCTCGAAATCTTCGGGAGGTTCTCGAAGACCGGAGAGATCGATGCACATGAGGTTTGAAAGGTGGACTTGGTCTAGCTCAAGCAGGAGGGACCGGGTAGGGACCGGGTAGGGACCGGGTAGCGGGATCCGGGATGCCCTTGTCGCCCGCGCGGCTCAGGGGCTCACGACCGGGCGGATCGGACGTCACGTAAAATACTGCGATCGGATACTCGACGACGTCGACAAGTCGAATTCGGCCGGGCGCCCGCTTGTCCTCAAGGCTTGTGTGTGATTCACTGTGAAGCGCTTTGATAGCGCTTCGATGAACCGCAATTTCAAGTCAACACGCGACCAAGTTTACTGCTCGCTCTCTTTCTCTCTTCATCACAGTTCACCACACGCCGTGATCTTGACCGGCTTGCTGACGGCCCCCGTCTTCTTGGTGCCGCATGCTTCCATCGCCTTGAGCACCTCCATGCCCGAGGAGACTTTGCCGAAGACGACGTGCTTACCGTCCAAAAAGTCGGACGGTGCCGTTGTGATGAAAAATTGCGAGCCGTTGGTGTCGGGCCCGCTGTTGGCCATCGAGAGCAGCCCTGGCTCAATGTGCGAGAACTGAAAATTCTCGTCTGGAAACGTTTTTCCATAAATGCTCATACCACCCTTGCCGTCGCCACCCTCCAAATCGCCGCCCTGAGCCATGAATCCCGGGATGATACGGTGAAAGGATGTGCCCTCGAAATGCAGAGGCTTGCCCTTTTCGCCAGTGCACAGTGCCCGAAAGTTTTCGACCGTCTTTGGCACAACGTCTCCGTACAACCCCATCGTGATCCGGCGTGCCTCAGCGCCGTCGATAGACACATCCATGTATACAGAGGTTGTAAACTTTGCTCCCACTTGCGCAGCATTCCGCATCGCCTTATCTTCTGCGGCTGCCGCCTCAATCCTCACACGCTCAGCATCTGCGGCATTCTTCTTTGCCTTGAGCCGCTCTCGCTTTTCAGCCGCAGTTTCCTCCATCCGAAGCCGAGAAGCTGTGCGATGAGCAGCAACATGTCTGGATGGTGAACCCGCGACGTGAAATGATAGTGCAGACGAGGCTGAGTTCAGGAAGAGCGACCACACCACAATTGCGCGCATGTGATCGCGGAGCGGAAGGAGGATTCACGAGGAGGGAAGGGCGCGCGCTCGACTGCCAGTTGTTCAACACAACGCGTTTGTGAATGCGCCGTACTTCAAGTACTACATGTAGCTTCTGCGCTAGGCCGTTGTGTCCCTTCCGCCCCGAGTGAAAACGAATAGTGCCAATAGGCATAGGACCTCGGGACAGTCTGCCCGATACGGCGCCAAAAGTTCAACATTAATTCCAAGCCCCACAAGTTCGCACATGAATATGAGGTATGTCCATGGGCATTGTTATACTCATGTACAGCATCGCCATAATGCCTGGCAGCGCTGCACGCTGCAGCATCGCCGCAACATGCGTCCTGTCATGCTGATGCTCATGCAGCCATCGCCACTTGATCATTTCTCCTCGTCGCCCTCTTCCCCATCATTCTCTTCGTCGTCGTATTCGCCCTCCTCGCCCTCGTCGTAGTCCTCGTCGTAGTCCTCCTCCTCGCCCTCTTCGCCCTCATCGTCCTCATACTCCTCCTCGCCCTCCTCCTCGTCATCGTACTCCTCTTCCTCATACTCCTCGTCATCGTACTCCTCCCCGTCCCCCGCTTTCTGCGCCTCCGCCTCGGCCTCGGCCGCCTCCGCCGCCTCACGCATCATCTGCGCCAGCTTCGTTGCCGCCTGTTCCACGCGCCCCTTCTCCTCCATCTGCGCCGCCTCCACCTGCATGGCGGCCGCCTCCACCGCTGCTGCCGCCTCCACTGCCGCTGCCTCGGCCGCTGCAGCCTCGGCCGCCGCACCCTCATCAGCCGCCGCCTGGGCAGCCGGCGCCGCCGCCTCGGCCGCCGCCGCCTCGGCCGCCGCCGCCTCCACCGCGGCCGCCGCCGCCTCGGCCGCCGCCGCCTCGGCCGCCGCCGCCTCGGCCGCGGCCGCCGCCACGGCCACCGACGCCTCGGCCGCCGCCGCCTCGGCCGCCGCCGCCTCGGCCGCCGCCGCCTCGGCCGCCGCCGCCTCGGCCGCCGCCGCCTCCGCCCCCGCCGCCACGGCCGCCGCCGCCGCCTCGGCCGCCGCCGCCGCCTCGGCCGCCGCCGCCTCGGCCGCCGCCGCCTCGGCCGCCGCCGCCTCGGCCGCCGCCGCCTCGGCCGCCGCCGCCTCCACCGCCGCCGCCTCCACCGCCGCCGCCGCCGCCTCGGCCGCCGCCGCCTCGGCCGCCGCCTCCTCGGCCGCCGTCGCCTGGGCCGCCGCCGCCGCCGCCTCCGACGCCGCCGCCGCTTCCGACGCCGCCGCTTCGGCCGCCGCCGCCTCGGCCGCCGCCGCCGCCGCCTCGGCCGCCGCCGCCTCGGCCGCCGCCGCCTCGGCCGCCGCCGCCTCGGCCGCCACACGCTCTTCCTCGTCCCTGCCATTGTTGTCCTCGTCATACTCGTCGTCCTCGTCGTCGTCCTCGTCGTCGTCGTCCTCATCCCAGTCCTCCTCGTCCTCCTCGTCCTCGTCCTCCTCCTCCTGCCCCTCCTCGTCGAGCCGGTCATCCGATCGCCCATCGGCCCCATCCGTCCGAAAGACCTTTGTTCGCCTATCCGTCGGCATGACCGAGCCCGCCTCCTCATCCGCTGCCTCATCCTCGACGCCATCCTCCATCTCCTCGTCCGCCTCATCAATCGCCTCTTCCACAGCATCCTCGGTATCCTCCTTCGCCCCCAAAGCAAGCGCTTGCCCCTGAGCTGCATCCTTCTTCGCCGACGTCGCCGCCGCCATCGCCGCCGCCGCCGCCGCCGCCGCCGCCGCCGCCGCCGCCGCCGCAGGCTCGCCACCGCTCTGACGCGGCATCTCCCTTGGAGGCATCTGCGCCTCCATCGCCGCCCCCCCGCTCGCGGGGCTCTGAGCAGCCACCACCGAAGGTCCTAATTGGCACAACAGCACCGCCACGGCGCTCAGCAGAGAAACCCCTCCCCAGAGCAAAGCCTGCGCGGCGACGGCGCCAACGGCCGAGGCGGGCTCGCCTCCGGAGAGCGAAGCGCTTGCTGCGGCGCCCACCGAGCACGCGCTGCTCGATGAGGCTCCGCGCCACGCGTGCACGAGGAGTGCCGCAAGCGTTAGGAGCGGCGCGGGGGGCGGCGTCGCGCCGATGAGGGGGGCGAGCGGCGCAAAGGCCGTCGCGCCGCCGAGGGCGCCCGCGAGAAGAGCGGTCGGCAAAGCCGACGATGCAAGGGCAAGCAGGCCCATGAACACGATCAGTGCCCCGAGCGACGCGCGCACACCCTCCGACCGAGAAGTGAGACGCCCAGCCGACGGCGCCGGTCGCAGCACCGCCCGCACCAGCCCAAGCACCGGAGCGCGCGCGGCGGCTATGAAAGCAAGTCCGAGGGCAGCTCCAAAGGCGAGCGAGAGCGCTGTCGTGGTACCAAAGAGTACAGGAGGCTCGGAGCCAAGTGCCCCAAGCCCTCCTCTGAGTATCCATGGCAACACGCCGTCCGCCTGCGTGATTAGAGGGACGAGGAGGGAGAAGAGACCCAAGGACGAGGTGGCAGAGGAGGCGCTGGTGGCGCCTGCCCGCCCGATGCTGTGGACGGCAAAGGCAAGTGCGGCGACGGCGACGCCCCGAGAGCCGCCGAGCACGAGCGCGATGATGCCGCAGACGAGGGCGGGCGCCACGCTGAGCGAGCTGCTGCTTGCACCGTCGGTGGGTGTGTAGGTGGGCGTGTTGATGGGTGCGAGGGCGGCCGTCCATGCACCGAGGCAGTGGCACGTCCCCACCAGCCACACGGCCGCGTCGTCCGGCGACAGCAGCGCACAGCTCAGCAAGGCGAGCGCGCTGCTGATCAAGGGTGAGAGCACGGCCACCCGCCGGTGTTGACGAGTGGCCGAGGCGGAGGCGGCGGTGGCGAGGGCACCTCCCTCAAGCGCTGCGCCAGCACCGCCGCCCGCGCCCTCACCGTCGGAGCTCACGAAGGAAGCGAGCCCCACTCCCACAGCCGAGGCTGTGTACAGCCACACTGCCAAAGCCAAGTGGGCAGGGCTCGCACCAGTTGCGAGGGCGGCGAGGAGGGGTGGCAGCTGCTGCGCCGCGGGCGAGGTGGCCGTCGAGGGAGGGGGCGTCGAGGGCGCTGTAGCATCCTCCACGGCGCTCGGTGCGGCGCTCGGTGCGGCGCTCGGTAGCAACTGGCTGAGCAAGGCGCCGACGCCGGCGGAGGAGAGGACACGTGCAGCCAATTGCAACGTGCAGACGAGCGCATCGCTCCTTGACACGTCCCCACTACTGGCCAGCACGGCGGCCGCCTTGCGCGCTGCGGCAGCTGCCGCGGCCGCAGCCGCCGCGCGTCCGTTACCTCTGCTGAGGCTCTTTGGCGCCGCGGCCGAGGCTGCTTTGAGGGCGGCGCTCACGACCGCCACCTTGGCAGCAGCGGCGCCCGCTGGTTGCATCATCGCAATGAGCATCGGCGCGACCAACGCCAAGAGGAGCACGATGAGGGCGGCAGTGACTGCGGAGCTCCGAAGGCTCGCGCGCCGTGAGAGATCGCCCATGTCTGTCGCAAGGGCAGCCGGCAGCGCCGCCGCAACCGCAGCACCGGCCAACAGACTGATAGCACTGAGGGGAGCGCTCGCGCCGTCACCTCTCAGCGCGAGAGCCGCAACCACGAGCAGAGCGCACACACTGTACACCATTGTGCGCAGTAACCCACTGCCTTCCGCGCCATGCCTCGATGGCGCGCCAGCAGCCTTATGGCCTCCGGAGAAGAGGGCGAACAGCAAGAACAGTACCGCCGTCGCCAGCGCCGGCGTTCCAGCGGCGAACAGCACTCCCGAGTCGTGCACGTCGGCGAGTGCCCCACCGCCGCGGAAGCGGAGCGGCTTCAAATTCCGAAACGATGGGAGCGGCGCGGCGCGCACCAGCGACACGCGCTGAACCATGTGTGGAGGAGAGTGCGAGCAATCTCGATCTCGATAGGTTCCTACTCTTCATGAAAGTTTAGACCGTTTCATCCTTGTAACGTCTCGAAGCATATTTCCGTGAGTCCAGTGTGTCACGGGCGGTGTCGTCGTACAGTAGCTGCAAGAGCTGTGTTGGTGTTGCACACGTGTGATGCCGTTGTGTCGGAACCGACGAAACGAGGTATACACGAGAAGGGGGTGAGAAGCCGACTGCCGAGCAATTGCTGCCGAGAGACACAGTGCGGTGCATGGTCGACCCGCTCGCTCCATAAGGAATGTTCAAAGTGTACCCTAAGAGCTTAATTGATAGATCCGACGCGCATTTGTCTCATTCCATCGAAGAGTAGACCCTGTGGTGGAAAGGGCGGGCGGACGCTCGGGCACACATCCACACGGCGCGTGCTGAGCCGCACGCTGCTGGCACGGGATGCGCACGGAGCAGGGAGCACGGAAGTGAAGGCCGCAGGTTCGATGGCGGACGCTCGCGCACTCCCAAAACCACGTTATGGGCAGCTTGACCTCGCCGTCCTCGTCGCAGAACTCGGGCGGGAAGGCGACGACGGGCACCAGCTGGTTGCCGTCCGCGTCGGGCTTGACCAGGAACTTGAGCGCCTCGTGCACTTCCGCCAACTCGAGCACGCCGTTGTTGTTCTTGTCAAAGTGGCGGAAGAGAACCTCGCAAAAGTAGCGTGAGAAGACCTTGGCCGTGAGCACCTTGACGCCATCTTCCCTGTCGTCGGCATGCACCAAAAACTGATACTCCATGGCCTCTAAGACGTGCGGCGCGAGTTCGTCCACGCCAAACTCCCTGGTCAGCCCAGCCTTGAGCTCCTCGAGCGTCAAGCCGCCTGAGCTGTTCACATCCATCTGCTTAAAGGCATAGCGCACACGACCAGGCGGCCTCGTACGGTCCGCCGGCTTGAGCAGCGTGCCGACAGACGGCTGCCTCTGCACAGGGACATTGGACACCGTGGCCGCCTCAACCTCCGCTTCGTCCTCCAAAGGTTCCTCGACCCCGGCCACTGCCTTGGTTTTGACCCTCAATGCTTCGGCCAGCTCCCTCGCCTCCGCCTCAGCGATCTCCTTGGCCTTCTTCGCAGCGGCTGCATCAGACTCCGCCTGGGCCTTGGCCTTGGCCGCCTGCTCCTCTGCTGCCTCTGCGGCCGCCTTGGCCCTCGCCGCTTCTGCTACCGCCTCAGCTCTGGCCCTTGCCTCGGCCTCTTCCCTCGCCTTCGCCTCTGCTTTTTCCTTGATCCTCTTGGTAGAGGCGGCCTCCGCCTCCGCCTTGGCCTTGATCGCCGCCGCGTCTACGTCTGCTATAGCCTTGAGCCTCGACGCCTCTGCTGCCGACTTGGCCGCAAATCTTGGTGTGGCGGCCTCAACTCGACTGTCGGGCATGCGTCGCCTCGAGGACTCGAGGATGCGTTTCGAGCGCGCTTGCGCCAACGAGTGTGTAGCTATGGCATGGTCGCGGGTCCAGTGTGTGGCAATCGGCGGCGACGCCGCAGCGTGAATGTCGGGCATCACGACCGGCTTGGGAAGGCTTCGATCCCAGTCGTATCGAGCTGTGATGATCGGACGAGGCATGGTCAGAGCGCGGGGTTGGCGCGGAGAAAAGGCCACCAGACCCAAAAAGTGCTCGCGCCTCTCAAAAAGTTCATAAACGCCAGGACGACGCTTGGCTGTCTGGGCAAATTGTGTCACCGATCACAATAGTGAGTCGAGGACCGGACTGATGGAGCGGACTAATACCACGTACTGACCGACTGACTGATCATCTGATGAGAAATCATGTGAGAAATGAGGGTCTGTCTCTGATCTGAGCGCCTTTGACGCGTGGCTCAACGCGTGCGTGTGAGCGCTCACACCCCACCTGCATGCACCTGGTTGACGTTTCAGCTGTGTTGGATATGTCGATACGACACCCGGCTCGCCAGCCTTTGGCTCCATCTTCTGCTCTCACGTGTCGCTCATGAGCGAAGACACCTGTGGCTCACTGGCTGGGCTCACTACGCTCCCCATCAAGCCTTGCAGCTCGGTCTGAGATCTGATTCAGCTCCAGATGACTGAGTGGCCTTGCGGCTGGTCTGCAGCGTTTGGTAGGCGTCGTGCCAGCACGCGACGCCATCTTCGGTCGGGGAGCATTGAAGAATCCTTGCACCTCAAGGGCGGCGGCCGCCTCGTCTCCAGCGCGCGCGCGCACAAAGCCTGTCCACTGCCGTTCGTGTTGCACCTGCAAGAGACGGTTGATGGCGAGCACCTGAGCTCGAAAGAGCTGCTCACTCTCCGACCGGACTAGACGATGCTCATGGAGGTCTAGGGCCGGCCTCGGCGACATGGGCCGATCGGACATGTATCGCGGCGACATCGGCCGCGGCGGCAGCACCCATCTCGGCGAAGGCGTTGGCGCCAATGCGGGCGGCGCTGGCGCTCGAGCTTCGCTAGCACACGGAGGCAGCGGCGGCGGCGGCGGCGGCGCAGAGGCAACGGCAGAGGCAGCGGCCGCCACAGCGGTGGCCGCCGACTGCGGCTGATGCTGCTGCTAGGGCACCTCAAGGGCGGCGGCCGCCTCGTCTCCAGCGCGCGCGCGCACAAAGCCTGTCCACTGCCGTTCGTGTTGCACCTGCAAGAGACGGTTGATGGCGAGCACCTGAGCTCGAAAGAGCTGCTCACTCTCCGACCTGACCAGATCCTGCTGATGGAGGTCCTCGACTACATTGAACCGAGGTGAGATGGGCCGCGGCGATATCGGCCGCGACAACACCAGCCGTCTTGGAGAGCGTTGCCTAGCCGTCTCGGCGACAGTGGCTTTGGACGGTGGCCTTAAGGATGCCGCCACGGCACCATGTCGTCGCTGTGAGAGCAGCCGGGGTGAGGCCGGCCGGGGTGATGCGGGGGCAGCGGAGGCGCGCAAGGGTCGCGGTGATGATGGCAGTCGGCGTGGCGATGGCGCCTGGCCGCGTGGTGACTCGGCATGCACTTGGAGTTCAGTCTTCGAGCCGCTCGGCATCGGCGAGATCATCATGGAGTCGCCCTTGGGCAGGACGGCTTTTGTGGTGGTGCTGGTGCTGGTGCTGGTGCCGCTGCTGGTGGGGCTGCTGCTCGCTGGCGCCGGCGCCGCAGGCGCAGCCAAAGGGTCGCCGCTTCCGCTCAACAAGTGCCACAGTGGTCGCCGCTGGTTGGAGCTAGGGTCTCGAATGCGCGCCAGGTCCAGCTTTGTGATCACTGGTGGCTCAGCTGCCACTCGTGGCCGCGCTGTGTCTGGCGGACCCCAAAGAGGACAGTCGTCAGATACAGCTTGCGGTGTCGGTGCTATCTCGAGTTTCGATACCCATATAGGAGACGCCATGCACGCGGGGCGCTCGGGTCGGGTCATGGACACACGGGGAACACAATCGAATTCCTCGTGCGCGTTCTCGAATACCGATACAAGGAGGCGCCGTAGCGGTCGTTCGAACATGTGTTCGAGGGTTGGGGTCTCAATATCTTATCTCGACAGACCAGCCGAGGCTACGGGCTGCCGCGGTAAGCCAGCCGTGAACGGCTACCCCCGACCCGGCAAACAGCCGAGGCACACAAGACATACAACACACGGGACACAGTGAGAACATGATGGGAGGTGAGAGACCCTCATATATTGCCTCTACACGCACGCCCAATGTATCCTTTGGGCGCCCTGGCGGATCGATGAGCAAGTCGATGAGGACGGTCCCTGGTGCGCGGGTCCTCCGACACGCGTGCGAGCGCAGCCGACCGCGACGACGAGCTCGTGAACCGAGAAAGGTCGCCAATCCTAAGCGTCACCGGCTTCTAGTTTCTACCTTTGTTATTACATGTAGACGTCTGGATTACAAATGTAGGGTCTAGAATCTCGCTTGATGATTCCTTCATCAACGTTCTTGTCGCGTTTGCAAAAAGTGTGAAGTGATCTCACAACACCAAATACTTTCTGTGTCGCGACGGCGTCTTCTAACTTCAGTTCTGGCTAGACGTGCATGCTATTTGGTGGATTCAGAATCACGAGGTCTCTGGAAAGCCCGTTTTTGTCTTTCAATGAACGCACTCGCACAGGCGGGGGCGGGACGTTCGCTCGAAACGGATGGTCGATGCGTCGAGCCCTAGTCGAGCCCTCCGATTGACTGCTGCCTCAGCCGTCGCTGCCGTCGCAAGCGGCGCTTCACCGTTGGTCGAGCAAGAGGCTCTGGCACCTGCGCGCGAGCAGGCCCGTGTTCTCGTGCGCCGTCTCGGCCCTGATCCCACCAGAGCGGCCAAGTGGATCAGTGCCGAGGAGTGGATCGCTGGCGCGGCAGCAGAGTGGAGCCTCGTCGACCCCGTGATGAACGCGGTGTTGGCGGACGATTTCAGCAAGACCTTTGACGGATCGACCGATGGTGCCCTGGAGCTCGAGGAGCGCAACACTCCCCTGCCGATTCTGCCGCATCGCCGATCGGCGCACATGAACAGCACCCTGCTCACGGTGCTGGAGGTGCAGATGCCGAACGTGAGCATACACACGACGGCCGAGGATCTCGCCGACGTTGTCTCAAGCCTCGTCTCCTTTCTCCATGGTCGCGCGTTCATGGCTATTCGCAACTTCCCAGCGGACGAACTACAGAGGCTGGGCTGGGCTTCGATTGAGAAGCACTGCCGCTCCGCCCGCCTCCGCGCGTACAATCTGTGCATCTCGGACGGGCGCAATCCTGGTTGCTGGGCGGGACAAAGCGGACTCTCCGACGATGAAGTGCGCAGCTGGTCGACGGACGGTTATCGAACCCTTGCGGACTATTGCAACGCCATACGCGGCAATGCACCCGCCACCTCGCCTCCATTCGGGACTGCTCAGGGTCTTTCGCGGCCAGTCTCGAGCCCAGCACCACCATCCTCCATTTCTGAGGGAAACGAGGGCAGCTCCGCTACCCCACCGGTGCCGGCGCCGCTCAACGCGACGACGGCGGCGCTCGCCCGACGGTTCTCGCTCTTCGACTTTGCCGTGGAGAGGTGCCTTGGATTAGGAAGCGAAATGGACCTTGGATTGTACTCGCATGCCTTTGGGCAGCCCGACTTTCATCGTGGGGACGGGATGCCCAACTTGTACGTGCACCCTCGGCATGCGATGTCGGGGGTCCATCGCGATGCGTACCACTCCTTCTTCTTCCTGCGGCTCGTGCGGGGAAGGAAGCTCGCGCGCGCGTGGGCGATGGACACAAGAGCCTCCGCCCTCCGATTTGGCGCCTCGTGGACTGAGATGAACGGCCGATATCTCGAGTTCGAGATGCGCGAGGGCGACATCTTCTTCGGACCCTCTGATGGCTTCCACGCTGTCCGGACGACCGAGCCCTCCCTCGCCTTCAGCTTCAACTACTTTCCCGACGAGTCCGTGCCCACAACTACTTTCCCACCGCTCGCGCCCGTCCTGCCGCCCTCCCATCTCAGTCCAGCGCCAGAGCCCGGAGCTTCTGCAGCGAGCTCCAGGTACAATCGACAGCAGGACCGAGCACGTGCGTGTAGAAAAGCAAATTAGAATCTTAGTACGGTGCGATGCAGGAGCCCCGAGTCCACGAAACGAGAGTGCCGTGTAACTCGCCGTTCGGTTCAATATGACGCCGTTCCATCTATTGGTACCGACTTCTTTACTCGCGCGCAAGCGAGCGTTTTTCGGATTTCGCCCTGAAAAAAACACTCCCGACCCACTGCCCGACACAGGACGCGCTCTCCCCCACCTTCGACCGCGCGACCGACCGACCGTTGCGAGCACTCGCCACTCGGTAAGCACGCACGCGCGCCGACCACCCATGACTCCACCCGGTATTATGGCCTCTCGCGGTCCTCCCCCCGAACCTTCCTTGCACACCATCGCGCGGCTATCTCGGCAGCCGTCGTTCTCGCGGACGCAACTACCATACTTCTCGCCGCACTCGCCATGAGCTTCAAGCTACTGTAGCATTCGCGTCTGTCGTGTTAACGTTCACACGACGATTGCCGTCGGGCACATGTCTCACGAAATTCATGAGGCGATCCCGGCGCTGCCGGCGCTCATAGGGGACGCGTCATCTACTTCTGCAGCGCTGATGATGCTCGGCGAGGCGAGCTTGCATTCTCGCGCGCTAAGCCAGCTAGCCGAGCAGAGCATTCGCCGGGGCATTGACTACAGGACGCTCGGCCAGAACTGGGATCACCCGCAGACCCGCATGGCATATCGACGCGCCGAAGGCGCCTCATTCAGCAAGCCCACCTCGCGGGTGCGGCAGGACAAGTCGAAACTCGCGATGCAGGCGCTTGTCACGGCGCTCGCCACGCTTCCGGCCGCCGAACCGCGGCAGCAGGCGGAGGTGCTGCTCATCCGCGCATTTTGCGAGGAGATCGGTGACCCCACGCTCGCCGCCAACGCCACCTTCGAAGGCGTCGCGGCTGCACTGCATGCAGAGCTCTTGCTTCCGATGCGCGCCTTCCACGAGGGCATTCGTAGCATGCATACGACCTTCAACGGCACGCCCATACCACCCAAGCTCATCAATGCGGCGGTGCGCACGCTGCTCGAGGTGACGCTGAACGGTACGTACTCCGAGTGGCGGTACACCAACCCGGTGGGAGCTGCCCAGCTCGCCGGCCTGAGCGCGGCGCAGATCGCCAAGTGGCGCGAGCCGACGGCCACCACTTACGGTCCTCTGACGGTGCATGAGGACGCGCCGGGGGAACTTGGCTTATGGTGGGCGACAAAGATCGGCGGCCCGTCCCACGGCTTTGACTTCGAGGGCCAGTGCTTGCTGCCGCTCCTCTGCAATGCGCGACACAAGGTCATCCTGGTGTCCGACCCAGCCTACCCGTACCATCCCTGCGGCCGGGCTCATTTTCGGCTGCTGTGGGTGCACGGCACCGAGCCGCCGAGGCCTATCCTTTGGCTCGAGACCATCAACGTAGACTTCGCCCTCGGCCATCGGCAAGATACGCGCGCGTGGACGCCCGCGGTGCTGCTGCACGCGGCCAGCAAGGCGGCGGCGATGGGCGTCGGTCTCTCTGTGGAATCGCATCTGGCGCGCGAGCTCGGTGCCGTCGTAAGCGAGCACCTCGGCGGCGCCATTACAGAAGTGACGCAGGTGAGCGATCGGCTCGTGCTGCGCCCCTCGAACGGAGTGCTCGAGGCAAGCGATTACCTGACGGACGAACATGACTGGGTGCAGGTCGACGAGCAGGTGACGGCGCCGCTCCGTCGAGCCATGTACGCGCCGACGGCTGGTGCAGCGCACGCCGCCGCGCGCCCCACGGCGTGCGGCGTGGGTTGAGCTCCGGACGGGGATCAAAGTAAATTTTGTGTGACGGGACCCGGGTGTGGACGATTAATTCGGGTGTGGACGATTAATACGCATACTAAGGTCTAAAGGGTTTTTCCAAATCGCGTGAGCGGTTGGGATGATAATGTGAGCGCGCGGTCATTGGACCATTATGCTTTATGGTAGACTCGGTACTGTGGCTCCGCCCGCATGCGACCCGGGCACAGGCCCCCACGCAGGCCCGGCCCGGCGGCAGCGCCACGGCCATATGGACTGGTCGCCTGAGAACGAAGCTTCCTACCCGTTCCGACGACGCGACCCGGACTCATTTTGAGACCCAGACCCAGCGTGGGGCTCCTCTTCGTTCCCCACCGTAGCCTTGCACACGCCTCCCTGGCTCGCGTTGACGGCCGCCCAGGCGCAGTTCAGAGGCGGCTCGGTGCCCGCAGAGAGCACTCCGACCACGGCAGAGAGCAGCTCGCAATCAAACTGCATCAGAAAGTCGTACTGGGCGCCATGCGTCGCCGTCTGTCCCGGATCCTCCTGGTTTGTGCCCCACGCGATTGAGAAGTCGAAGCCCGGGTTGTAGGCCGCGTTCGCTGTGAAGCCGTACGTTACACCGAAGTGGCCGTACCGGCAGTAGCGCTTGTCGGTCTGGCCATAGCTGGGCAGGTCCATAGTCCCCAGCCCGTACCAATCGTAAATCTCGCGCATCTGCGCCGCCGCCGACGCGCTGACTATGCTCTCGTCGCCCGGCCGGTAGAGTGACCACACCCAATCCGCCACCTCACGTGCGGGTGCGATGATGTTGCCGCACGTGAAGCCGTTGGTACACGAGAGGAAGGCAGTGTCGAGGTTCATACCGTACTGGTCGTCGGGCTCATACCCGTGCACGCGTGTGTGCTCGGAGCACTTGCCATGTAAGGCAAATGTTGTATTGGGAAAGCGCGTCTGCAACGTGCTGGTCGGGAAGGCTGCATGGCGCTGGTCGAGCTGGTCCCATGTCGATGCGCCGGCGTAGCGCTGCAGGATGAGGCCCAGAAGCTCAAAGTTCGTGGATGAGTAGTCCTGGTGTGTGCCAGGCTCGTACAGGGGCGCCTTGTGCCCACGCGTCGATGCGAAGCTTAAGTCATCCAGCGGTGAGAGATCTGTGTCTGGGTGGGCATTCTGGTACGCACGGGTCTCGTCGTCGTCATAGTCATAGATGCCGCTGCGCATCGAGAGCAGGTATCGCACGGTGACACGTGCGGCCGATGGCCCAAACAGTGCCTCCAGCGAGGTCAGGTTGGAGGCCGCGAGCACCGCGTCGACATGAATCGACGCCGGGTCATCCAGCCCGACCAACCCACGCTCGACCAGGTGCATGATGGAAGCTGTGGTGTACATTTTTGTCACGCTGCCAAAGAGCAGGCGATCGGAGGTCGTCATGGGAGGCACGGGATACCGTGAAGGATCACTTGTCCTGCGGGTTGCACCCGAAGCCAATTCGAGGGTCACATGCTCGTTCTTGAAGGCGAGTTGGAATCCCGAGTTCAAACGGTTTGCGCGCTCGTCGAGCAGTGGCTGCAGCGTAGCTATGAGCAATTCCTTCAGGGGATCGTTTCGCGAGGTGCCAGCACCAAACGTCATCAAAGCCAGCAGCCACATACATACCGGTAAGCTCATAGGTGCCGCGACGGGCGCCGGGCGCGGTAAGCTGTGCAGATTGCCTCTCTTGAGTCGGCCGTCGTGTGGGCCGAGGGTTGGGGGAATTGCTCGTGGGCCAACGAGTGGACTGTGATGATGTGCGGGCTGTGAATTGGACTGCGGTTCGTACCGGTAGACGTCGTGGAATGTGTGTGAATTGGGCTTTGGGGTCCGTCGTCATCGGGTGTTTGATCCCCGTTAAAGAAATCAAAGAAGAACACGCCCGCCACATTTCATTCACACACACGCCATTGACACACGCTCTTCACCATGCGCTTCACCCGTGTGTGAGTACCCTGTGTATGTCCGGGGCTCCACCCGGTGTCTTCTAACCGACAAGCTTTCCCCTCGTGGGTGCCTGCCAATACGACACTGAGTCTTTTTCGCGCGACGCATTCGCATACCAGTCGCCCGCGTCGAACCCCAAACACTTTCCCACAAGCACAGTCAAGCACATCTGTTGGCTGATCACCGAGCGCTCTCCACGCTCAGCCACGCCGGCGGCTCCGCGGCTCGTCCTTGCCGGAGTAGTAATCGGGCCCGAGTCGTATCCTCGCAGCGCCCCCGTGGTACTCGGGCGCATCGTCCACCTTCCACAGCCCCATCACACGCATGGCGTCCTCGTAGTCGTCAAAGTCCTTGTCATCGTAACGGTCGAGGCGCTGGCGTGGGCCGCGCGACGGCTTGATGCCGGGCGGCTCCGCATGCTCTGGCCCTAGAGCCGCGTCGCCTTGGACGATGTGATGCACGCGGGCTGTAGCTCGGAGCAAAGGCCAGCTGCCGAAGCGCGGGAACTGGTCGTGAGGGAAGAAGCCGGCCCGCAGGCAGCCCTGTGCCTGTGGGGACTGCTCATGAGGGTCGCCCGGCTGGCAGCCTCGTGGGCGGCGCAGGTTGAAGATCGTCGTCTCGTTCGACAGCTTGCTCGTCGGGGTGCTCAGGTCATTTTCATCGAAGAGGAACGTGAAGCCAAAGTGGTCGATGACGTTGTCCCAACGATGATAGAACTCGACGAGCCCCCGTTGGACGGCATCCTTGAAGAAGGGGACGAGCGCGTCGGCCCTGGCGGCGCGTACGTAGAGGAACCCGGGGTTGACCCCCGAGCCCGTGTGCCGCTCCACATTCGGAGGACACTCGTGCCGCTGCGCCATCATGTCGACCCTGGCCGCCGCCGCCGCCCTCAGGCTCGGGAGCACATCCTGCACAAGGATGACTGTTGCGTCCATGTGAAGCACATCGAGGCCCGCGGCGACGAGCGCGGCGACGGCGAGCACTCGTTCGGTGCGCACCCGCTGCACGTGCCGTTGTAAGCAAGTCGTGTTCCACGCGTCCAGGTTGGCGGAGTTGTCAAACGAGGGGAGGCCTCGCCGGCGCAGGTCAGCATGCAACTCGGCATCCATCGAGAGCACCAGCGCGTTCGTGTAGCCCAGCCGGTGTACATGGATGATCCAGTTGAGGATGATGCGACGAAAGTCCCAGTCGGCCGCAGCTATCATCACAAGGTTCTCCTTCTGCACTCGGCGCGCCAGCGAAGCCAGCTTGCTGTACTCAGCCTGCGGGTTGGGCTCGTGCGGCTGCGTGCGATGCCTCGACTGCACGTACGACTCGCGATGAATGTAAGGCTGACCCCAAAACCGATAGCCTTTCAAATTGCCCTCTCCTGGACGACACAGGCGCCCGTTGGCGCAGTAGATCTCGTGAGTGGGGAACCAAGGCATGTTCATCGCCTCCTTCAGCGTGACACCGGAATCCGCCGCCTCTTTTTGCGTCGGCGGCCGCGTGGGCCAAACCTCGACTGAGTCGAAATCTTTTGGCGACCACGTTTTGTCGGCAGCGTGGATCACAGCTATCGTGATGCAGAACGCCATGACCCATATGCGACCTCTGCGCATTGAAAGTTCTGTTAGGAAGTGTGAACAGACTGAAAGGACGTGTGAAATGGCGTACAACCACGAACGCACTCCCTCACTTGAAGGCGTTGAAGCGTAATGTAGCCTATGCTCATCACACATCAGGCCTTCGACTCGGCGGGTCCTCGATGCGCGACGGCCAGACAATCGAATGCGGCCAGATATTTCACAGTTTTTACCCGTTCTCGGGTGCGAGTGTTGTCACACTGCCGTCCATGCGAATCTGCAGGGACGCGCCTTGATGGGCGGAATCGCTGAAACGGCGTGTTCCCCCTTGCTGCCTCCAATTCAATCCTCCCCTGGGTTCCTGTTCTGTAGTTCCTACATGTAGATGGAGAGCGGCGTTGCAAGCCAGATAGTCATCATCGTCGATCCTTCGTCGACCGGAGCCGCGATCGCCAAGGAGATCGAGCGAAGAGGTTACCAGCTCGTCTGTGTGCCAATGCACGGCGAGCCAACAGAGACGGTCGGCTGGCTGGCCGTCGTCGAGAGCCACAACCTTGGAAAAATGGTCGCAAAGATGCAGTCGATCGCCTCCAAGGCCGGCGCTGAGATCGTGTGCTGTATGGCTGGCAGCGAAGAAGGGATCGTGCTCGCTGACGAGCTGGCCACGGCCCTGGCCCTTCCGAGCAACGGCGTGGAGCCCAAGCGCCGCAACAAGAGCTGGCAGCAAAAGGCGGTCAAGGCCGCTGGCCTACGTGCGACACGAGAGGTGAGCGGCACGACGCTTGCAGAGGTCGCCTCCTTTCTGGCGGCGGAGCGCTACCCCATTATTGTGAAGCCGACAGAGTCGGCAGGCAGCGACGGCGTCAAGAGGTGCGTCTGCCGCGAGGCCGCCGAGGCGCATTTCGAGCTGTTGATGCGCTCACAGCATCGTTACGGATCGGCGGGCGCGGCCGTCATTTGCCAGGAGTTTTTGACTGGTACGGAGTATGTCGTGGACCACGTGAGTCGACACGGAGTCCACCGCACGGTGATGGTTTGGAGGTACGATCGGCGGCCGAACGGCAGCGGTGACTTTGTGGAGTTCAACATGCTTCCAGTGCCCTCGGACGCTCCAGAGGTGGCCGGGCTGGTCGCGTACACACGAGGGGTCCTCGACGCCATCGGTGTGCGCCACGGCCCGACGCACGCCGAGGTGATGCTCACGACAGAAGGGCCCTGCCTCGTCGAGATGAATTGTCGTTCGCACGGATGCTCAGGAGCTTGGGCGCCGCTCGCACGCCGGCTGACGGGAGGCTATTCCCAAGTTGAGGCCGCGGCGGACTGCATGCTCGACCCCGTTGCCTTTGGCGCGCTACCGGACGTGTACTGCGAGGGTGGGCAGTTCAAGGCGGCCGGCCAGTTTGTTCAGCTCGTGAGCAAATACGAAGGCACGATCGTGTCCGTCGAGCCCCTCGAGGCGTTGCGTCAGCTGCGGTCGTTTGTATGCATGCACGTGCCCTCCTCGATCACCCCGGGCGAGCCGCTGGCCATCACCGTCGACATCTTCACCGCCGTCGGCTTCGTCATCCTCTGCCATGACGACGCGGCGGTCGTCGCGGCCGACGTGGCCGCCATTCGCTCGCTGGAGGATGCAGGCCCACTGGTCGATGTTGCAGCGCGAGATCGCGAGATAGATTAGAGCTCTACAAGTCTTAGTGTTAGGTGTCTGCATGTGAACGCGGCGGCCCGTGAGTCGAGTGGCGGACAGGGACGCGCGGCGTGTATCGTACGACGGAATCGTGCGCTCCAGCGAGGAGAGGGCGGGTCGCGCGCATGCGACTGCCGAAAACGTCATACGTATCGATCATACGTAGCGTCACTCTAGCGACATGAGCTTTTTCTTACGTGTTACGAAGCTCCGGAAGGCAATCGCAACACGCCACAAGCGGAAATAGGAACGAAGGGAAATCGCGAATCGAAATCCTACGCGCCACCGACGGTACTGCCTACTGCTGGGTAACCTGAGGTACTGCGGTACTAGGCTACTACTATGTAGAGTGAAGAAATGTGCAGCTATACACACCCTGCGGTGCAAGGGTGCGGTGCCAGTGGGGCGGGGGTTCGCGGGTGTTTGCCCGATGGTGATGCCGGTGGGGCTGTGGCGAGCTACGTAGGCCCCTGCCCCAGCACGTGACGAAGGGAACGCGCCCCTCTACAAAGTGAAGCCGCAGCATGCTGTGGCTGGAGCAGCAACCAGCACACGACAGCCTGCGCGTGTGTCGCTAGAGCCACGCCTTCGAGTCGTCGTCGTCTGAACTTGCCTCCCCAAACTCGGGCTGGAGGAGCGGCGTTTTCATGTGGCCTCGCCGCTTGCGCATCGCCTTCTCAAGTTCGACGTGCAGCTGCGCCTCCACCGATGAGCCTCCTGCGCCAGCTAATAGAGCTTCATTGCAAGAGCCAGTCGAGGCTCGTCGACTGAGGGGTCGGCGCTCGACTGGTTTGAGGCGCGTGTGGCCGCTCATGAGCTCCTTCATCAAGGACGAGAGCACGCCACCGCCGCCGCCGCCATCGCCCTCGCCGCCCTCGCCGCCCTCGCCCTCGGCCTCAGCCTCACCGCGAGTGCCCGTCCGCGCGCGAGCCTCCCTGGCGCTTCCAAACGAAGACGCGCGGCGCAGCTGGGCGCGCTTGGCCGCCACTTGCTCGGCAAGCCCAGAGGAGCCTCCATGGGCGCCGAGCGGCGACGGGATCAGAGGCGGCTGCAGCGGCGGCAACGGTGGCGGCGGTGGCGCTAACACAGGTGGTGGTGGCGGCGCCGGCGGAGGCGGCGGCGGCGGCGGCGGCGGCGGCGGCGCTAATGCCGACGACAGTGGCGGCGGCGCTAACGCGGGCGGCGGCGGCGGTGGCGGCGGCGGCGGCGGTGGAGGCGGCGGCGGCGGCGGCGGCGGCGGCGGCGGAGGCGGAGGCGGTGACGTGGAGGCAGCGGCGGCCAAAGCGGATGCCTGCTGCTGCTGCTGGAACTGCTGCTGCTGCTGCTGCTGCTGCTGCTGCAACCAGAGCGCGCCCGCCAGCTGGTTCTGCTGCTGCTGTAGCTGGGACTCAAGCGCCGCGGCGCGCTGTCGTTCGGCCGCCGCCGCTGCCTCCCTCTGCCGAAGCTGCGCTTCCATGGCCGCCATCTGTCGTGCAGAGTCCGCGAGGGCTGCTTCTGCGCACAAAGCACGTCGCTCGCTTGCATCGCTTGCTGCCAGCTGCCGCGCCTCTACCGCCGCCAACGCTCGCTGCAGCTCGGCCACCCGCGCATCCGCCTGCGCCTGTGCCGCCTGTGCCGCCTGTGCCGCCTGTGCCGCCGCCTGTACCGCCTGCGCCATCGCCGCTCGCTGGCCCTCCGCCTCTGATGTTCGTGGCGAAGGCGGCGTAGGCAGCGAAGGCGGTACGTAAGGCGGCGGCGCCGACGAAGCTACCGGTACACCGACCACCGGGCTGACGAGAGGGGCGACGATAGGGGCGGCGGTGGCGATCACGAGCGCTCCGGTGGCAGCCGCGCCTGTGTTAGCGCCGCCGTGGGCAGCGCCGCCGTGGGCAGCGCCGTGGTGGGCAGCGCCGTGGTGGGCAGTGGCATAGGGCGCTCCGGTGGCAGCCGCCGCGAAAGTTGAGGCGCCGTGCCGGGCAGAGTCCACGGCAGCAGCGGAGGCGGAGGCGTGGGAGGAGGCTGGTGAGGTCGTGATGCCCGAGAGTAACATCTCGACTGCGGCCCCCAGGTCGCCACGCGAGCGCTCGAGCACCGTGACCGCCACCTCCGCGTCGAAGCCCATAGCGATGAGCTCTCGCACGGCTGCCTGTCGCGCTTGCAACGCCGGTGACGAAGGCGCCGTGCCGGGCGTGCCGGGCGAGGGGAGGGGGCGAGGGGGCAGTGAGGCGGGGATGGCGGGCCCCGTCGAGAAGCTTTCCCCACAGGTCGAGTAGCTCCGAGGGCTCGGCATGACGACCGGCATCACCGCCGGCATCGCCAAGCCGCCGCCGGGAGAGCTCGGCGCTACGGGCGCCGCGACAGACGGCCGACGGTAGCCGCTCGAGAAGCGCGAGAGTGTCGGCATGAGAACCGGCATCGTCGGCGGCATCGCGCCGGCCGGGTTGGCGGCGCGGGGCGTGCCGAAAGACGTTGCATGGACGGTCATGTCGGCGCCGCGGTCGGTAGCGCCGTGGTGGGCAGCGCCGTGGTGGGCAGTGCCGTGGTGTGTAGCGCCGTGGTGGGCAGCGCCGTGGTGGGCAGTGGCACGGGGCATGGCGTGCACGTCGCGTGCAAAGGGCGTGGCGTGCACGATCGTGTCGACGGGGGTGGCTTGCGCTACCGGTACCGGTGCCGGAGGGGCCGAGGCGCGCCGGCGCGCCATCCCAAACGAGAGCGAGCGAGCTCTCCGAAGCAGCTGCGAGGCAGCAGGCGGCGGGGTGGCCGCGGTTGGCAGGGACGGTGGCGCGAGCGGCCTAGGCGGCTCGGCGCCGGGAGGCAGGCGGAATTGGAGGCGGATGGGCTCGTCACCGCGGCGATGCACCATCATGATGCGGTCGATCGCGCGACGATCCAAATCCGTCACTGAGATGGCGTCAATGCCCACCAGGACGCTCAGCAGCGGCACGCCGGCCACATCCGCCTGAGAGCCCGGAATCAATTCAGCAACCACCACACCATTCTCGGAGTCCATCGTGGCGATGCCAATCCTGCCGGGACTGAAGTCGAAGTGAGCAATCCGCTCCGGTTGCTGGCTCCCGTTCGCCGTGCTCATGTCGTAGAAGGCATTCGCCGCCGCAGCCACATTGTTTTTGTGCGTCTGAAGCAGCCCTCGGAGCAGCGCGTCCGACGGTTCGGGACCGATGAGCGCACGCAGGGACGCCTCCAATTCCGCGATCAGGGACCCAGATCGCTGACACGCGGCCTGCCTCGACATGCCTGGCCTGGCCTCGACATGCTATTACCGGTAAAAACGCACCGGCGGAGCCGGGACATTTCGGGACACACGGACGGGGACAGTTCAGTTCAGTTCAGTTCAGTTTCTTCGCGGTCCCCCCACGCTCACTCCACCTACTGTACAAATACTCCGCTGAGGGGTGGGGGAGTAAGTGCACGCGCTCACGCGTGCGTTGCCTTGGGCCGGTGTGTGGCCTTCGGTCGGCCGAAGATGAGCGTCTGGGGACACGCTGGTGCCGGTAGCCCCTCTTCCAAAGTCGCATGCATTTCATTCGTTAGAGCCCTTTTTTGGAACCTATTTGATGTTTCCGTTTCGATTTCAGACGCCGTCGGCGTCGCCTGTCTGCAATACCACGCACGTGCCCACGCTCGGCACGGACGCACCGTCTCGACGGACGGCTCCGCTCCCCTCGGTCAACACAAGTACTGAGTACTCGCTCGCTCGGGCTACTCAATTTCGCTAGTGAGGTCGGTCTCTCCCAGCACACAGTGTGGTCTCTGGTGCTCGCTGCCCTATATTACCGGGCGGGATTGTGACAGGCAATCAGGTGGGGGGTGGGGGGAGG